>Ga0210383_10000030_pt1 | contig 157882 bp, 138 predicted proteins | sample IncBWC14OmetaG_FD_160072 | JGI IMG/M metagenome (GOLD analysis project Ga0210383, IMG submission 160072) | Forest soil microbial communities from Barre Woods Harvard Forest LTER site, Petersham, Massachusetts, United States - Inc-BW-C-14-O ...
ATTTCTTTCCGATCATTTCGACAGCTTCGAGAAGAAGGAGCAGGCCGATGAGCGCTCGCTGTGTGGTCACGTTGACAACTCTCCGCGCGGCGTGAAGGAGTGGGAGTGGGCTGCTTACAATCCCGGTGGGGCGGTGCAGGGCAAGGCGACCGATAGCGCCATGGCCGCGAAAATGAGCTTTGTGGCGCGCGCGGGGCATCCGTGCGGAGCGGATTTTGTGGCTGCGGATTATCTGGATCATCATCCGGAGTTCGCGTGGCAGAAGCCATTGCTGCACGATATGAAGGCGGGGCCGTGGACGGTGTTTACGGCGGGGCAGAAGCAGTAAACGGTAGTGGTGGGCGGCCGGGAAAAGCGGATTCCTCCGCCCCTCGCTTTCGCTCGGGGGTCGGAATGACAACCTATAACTACAACGCTGGTGGCAACTCGATGGCGGTGCCAGCGGGACCCGAAAACTGAATCGGCTCGATAAACAATTTCGATTGGACTCCGGGGCGGGGCGACCCCTAGAGTCCTATGGGTGCAGACGAGCCGTACGCGAACTCGAGGGTTGTTGCGCCGGATGAGCCCACCGGAGCCACTCACGTTGTTCCGGCCTCCGTTTCGCAATTATCAGTTCGACTCGGCTTACGATGAGATGTTCGCTTCGCCAGGCGTGCCGCGCGAACATTATCAGGCGTTGTTTCAGACTTTGCTGGAGTTGCCTCCGGAAGAATTGCGCAAGACGCAGCAGGCGGCGGACCTCTCGTTTTTGCATCAGGGCATTACATTTACTGTCTACGGCAATGACGAGGGCACCGAACGAGTTTTTCCCAACGATCTGCTTCCGCGGATTATTCCCCACCAGGAATGGCTCAAGATCGAGAATGGGCTTACGCAGCGCATTGCTGCGCTGAATCTTTTTCTCGAAGACATTTATCATCACGGGCGAATTCTCGCGGATGGAGTTGTGCCCCGCGAACTGGTTTACAGTTGCCGCCACTTCCGGCGCGAGATGCGCGGTCTCACGGTTCCGCGCGGGATTTACGTGAGCATCTGCGGCACCGACCTGGTGCGGCTGCCGGATGGCAGTTTTGCCGTGCTTGAAGATAATCTGCGGGTTCCCAGCGGTGTGTCGTACATGCTGGCGAACCGGAAGGTGCTGAAGAAAGTTTTCCCCACGCTGTTTCGCGATTACGGCGTGTCTCCCGTCGATCATTATGCGCAGGCTCTGCTCGCTACTTTGCGGGCGCTGGCCCCGGCTAGTTCGACGGCGCGGCACGAACCGAAGGTCGTGCTGCTGACCCCTGGAGTTTTTAATTCCGCTTATTTTGAGCACACGTTTCTGGCGCAGCAGATGGGCATCGAACTGGTCGAGGGGCGCGACCTGTTGGTGCACGACAACATTGTTTATATGCGAACCACGGCCGGTCTGCGGCGCGTGGATGTGATCTACCGGCGCGTCGATGACGATTTTCTCGATCCACTCTGCTTCCGGCAGGATTCGAGTCTGGGTGTGCCGGGATTGTTCAATGCATATCGCGCGGGGAATGTGGTGATGGCCAATGCGATTGGAACCGGCGTCGCCGACGACAAAGCGCTCTATGCGTATGTGCCGGCGATCATTCGCTACTACCTGGGCGAGGATCCGATTTTGGCCAACGTTCAGACATATTTGCTTAACGACCGCGCGCAAAGAAGCTACGTGCTGGAGCATCTCGACGAACTGGTGGTAAAGGCCGTCGGCGAGTCGGGCGGCTACGGCATGTTGATTGGGCCGCACAGCACTGAGGCGGAAAGGGAAGACTTCCGCCGGAGAATCGAAGCCGAGCCGCGAAATTATATTGCGCAACCGACGCTGAGTTTGTCGCGGGCTCCGTGCTTCCTGGAGGGCGAAGTGCAGGCGCGGCATGTGGACCTGCGGCCTTACATTTTGTATGGCGAGAATGTGACGCTGGTGCCGGGAGGGTTGACGCGGGTGGCATTACGGCGAGGATCGCTGGTGGTGAACTCGTCGCAGGGCGGAGGCAGCAAGGATACGTGGGTTCTTAGAAGCTAGAGACTAGGAGCTAGGAAGCATAGTTGGGCCTCTAGACCCTAGTCCCTGACCCCTAGACCCTGAAATTATGAACGAGCGGAGACAAACTGCCATGCTCTCCCGGGTCGCGGACAGTCTGTATTGGATGAGCCGATACCTGGAGCGCGCCGAACATACGGCGCGGTTGATCGATGTCGATCTGCAGCTTCGCCTGGATCAATCGCCGGAAGCGGGCGCGGGGCGCTGGTTGCGGCTGCTGGAAGCTTCGCAGGTTCCGGCACCGGAAGATGAAAAGATCGACGCTGAATCGCTGACGCATGTACTCACGCTCGACCGGACGAATCCATCTTCTATTCTGTCGTGTGTGGCGGCGGCGCGGGAAAATCTGCGGCAGGTGCGCGAGCAGTGCAGCACGGAAATGTGGGAGCAGCTCAACCGGCTGTATTTGCAGGTGAACAGCACGACGGCCAGTGAGGCGTGGCTGCTGCATTCGTATGTATTTTTTAGAGCGGTGCGCGAGGGCGCGCATTTGTTTCAGGGCGTGACCGATTCGACCATGTCGCATGGCGAGGGATGGCAGTATATCCAACTGGGGAGATTTGTGGAGCGCACGGACGAGCTGGCGCGGCTGATCGGCACACACTTCAGGCGATTGCCGCATCCATTGGATCAGGCGGTGGAGAGCGAAGAATATCTGGAGTGGGTGGGACTGCTGAAATCGTGCGCGGCGTTCGAGGCTTATTGCAAAACGTACACAGCGGAGATTCGGCCGCTGCGCGTGGCGGAGTTTCTGCTGCTGAATCCGGATTTTCCGCACTCTGTGCGATTCTCTGTCGACCGCGTGCATGCGGCCCTCGTCGCCATCGGAGAACTCACTGAACGTAAGGCTGAGCAGCCCGCGCGTCTGGCCGGCCGGTTGTGCGCCACTTTGAGTTTCAGCCAGATCGAGGAGATTATGGCTTCAGGCGCGAGTGGCTATGTTGACAGCGTGCGCTGGCAGTGCGCGCAGGCGCACACGGCGATCCAGCAGGTTTATTTTGACTATGCGGTCGAGGCGGCACTGGTCTCGTGAGGAAATTCAGTAAAAGGAAATTTAGTCATTGGGTGATTGAGCCATTGAGTGATTTGAAAATCAACCGCAACGACGCCGCAGGCTTTCAATGGCGCAATGACTCAATGGCGCAATCACTCAATGACTCAATGAGGTTCTCTTGATCTATTCCGTGCGGCATACGACTACGTTTCGCTACGAGCCTGCGGTGCGGGAGAGTGTGATGGAGGTGCGTCTGCAGCCGCGCAGTGACGGGGAGCAGCGCTGTCTCAACTTTGTTCTCAATGTCGACCCGGCGGCGAACGTGATGCAGTACCGCGATTTCATGGGAAACGTGGTGCACCATTTCGATATCGCCGGAAAACACGCGATGGTGAAAGTAACGGCGCAGTCGGCGGTGGAAGTGCAAAATGTGGCGGAGCCGCGCGCGGCCGACAGCGGCGACTGGGCGGATCTCGACGCGCAGGTCGAGGGTAATGATTATTGGGAAATGTTATTGCCTAGCCACTTCGCGCAATCCAGTGCAGATCTGGAGCAACTGGCCGCGGAACTCGGCTGCGAGCGGCGCGGGAATCCTTTGGGACTGCTGACTGAACTCAACGAGGCGATTTATAAATTGTTTGCTTACGTGCCAAACAGTACGAAAGTCGATTCGCCGATTGCAGAGGCACTTGAGACGCGGCAGGGCGTGTGCCAGGATTTTGCGCACATCATGATCGCACTGGTGCGCGGCGTGAAGATTCCGTGCCGCTACGTCAGCGGCTACATGTTTCATCGCGACGATACGGAGCGCGACCGCTCGCTGGAAGGCGCGTCGCACGCCTGGATTGAGGCGCTGGTGCCGAGACTGGGCTGGGTTGCGTTTGATCCGACGAATAATCTGGTGGGCGGCGACCGGCATATTCGCGTAGCGATTGGACGCGATTATGCCGACGTTCCTCCGACGCGCGGCGTCTACAAGGGTGAGGCGCAGAGCGAGTTGAGCGTGGCGGTTACGGTGAGTCCGGCGGACACCACGCCTCCGGAGCCGGTGATGCCGAGCTTTGTGGTTCGGTCGAGACCGGTGCTGGTGCGGGCCACCCCACGGTCAGAACAGGAACAGCAACAGCAGCAGTAAATCAGACGTTTGTGGCAGTGCCCAATCTTCGCCCGCGCTCTCCGCGCCGTCCTTGGCTTTTTATTGCGTTCCGGTAGTGGCGTGCGGTGGCGCGTTCTTCACGTACTTGTCAAACCAACGCAGCATCTCGTAGACCAGTTGTTCGTTCGACTCCATGGCGGTATACCAATGCGGCTCGTGCGGCAGCATGACGAGACGAGCGGTGCCGCCGTTGCCGCGGATCGCTTCGTAGAGCTTGCTGGCTTGAATGGGCGTGGTGCCGGGGTTCGCGTCTTCAGCGCCATGCATGATGAGGAGCGGAATCTTGATTTTGTCGGCGAAGAAAAATGGAGAAACCTTCATATAGACATCGGGCGCCTCCCATACCGAGCGACGTTCGTTCTGGAATCCGAAAGGCGTGAGGGTTTTGTTGAAGGAGCCGCTGGTGGCCACGCCGGCGCGGAACAGGTCGGAATGGGCGACTAGGTTGGCCGTCATTAGGGCGCCGTGGCTGTGTCCGGTGACTCCGATGCGGTCGGGGTCGGCGACGCCTTGTCGTACAGCCTCGTCGACGGCAGCCTTGGCATCGGCGACGAGTTGATCGAGATACGTGTCGTAGGCTTTTTTCGGATCACCGATGATGGGGAAGGCCGCATCGTCGATGATCGCGTAACCCCCGAGCAGCAGCAGCCTGTATTCGTAGAGCTGCGTAAAGGTTTCCTGTGAGCCGGTGACCTGGCCGGCAGTTGATGCGTCGGCGTAGTCGAGGGGATAGGCATAAAGGATGGTCGGAACGCGCGTGCCCTCTTTATAGCCGGGAGGGGTGTAGAGCGTGAACGACAAGTCGAGGCCGTCGGCGCGTTTGTACTTGACCAGGCGCTTTTTGATGGCGCGGACCTCCGGCGTTGGATCGGAGATATGCGTGATCGCGACGCTGGTGGCAGTGTAGGTCGCTTCTCCATCGGAGGCGTCGACAGGCTTTCCCAGGGTTCTGCTGAACGCATTGGGAGGGTCGGTTGGCGATTGATGCCAGGTAAGGAATGTCTTCGTGTCCGATCCGGTGAAGGAAAGGAATCGCTCTAAGGAAGTTTTATCGCTGCGGAACAGGCGCTCGGTTTTCAGCGATTTGAGATCAAGGCGATCGAGGAACGGGCGGTCGCCGTCGGGTGAAGACCCGACTCCCGAAAGGTAGATCGAATCACCGTCCTGGCGCATGACCCAGGCCCCGTTCGCCAGTTGGCGGCTTATCGGATAGCCGGGATTCTTGTAATTCTCGTCCGTCGAGAGATCCCATAGCAGGCGAGATTTCTGCTGAGGATCATCGACGTCAACGATGAAGCTTTTGGTCCAGTGCCGGTTGTTGTCATATTGCGTCAGGATCGCGGTGCCCGGCTGTTCGCTCCAGGCGAAGTCTTCGTAGCGCTGTTCGGTGCGGGTGATTTCGAGTGGGGCTGAACTAAATGGCGCTTTCACAAGCATGACTTTGTCGCGAGGGGAAACATTCACATTCCAGTCGCCGCCATCCAGAGCTTCGGCATAGACGAGGGTCGCTGCATCGGTGGCGCGCCAGGAAAAATCGCGCGGGCCATTGGGAACGCCGTGGATGGGAACGCGATCCGCCAGAGGAAGGGAGGCGATGGTATGAGCATGAACGTGGTCGGGATGGGCGACGTCCCAGACTTCAACTTCTTTCGGGAAACGCTGGTAGGTCACGACGTAAGAGTAGGGTTTGTGAATTGCGGTGACGAGAAGGTGCTGGCCGTCGGGCGCGGGATCGAGCGAATCGTAATTTGCGGTCTTGCCGATGGGCGTGATGGTTGAGGTGGCCGCATTGACAAGGGCGAGTTGGGTGGCGGCGTAGTAGTCGAAGAGGTCTTCGTCGTGCTTGTTGTTGAGCGTGTCGCGATTTTCGTAGGTACTGCTCTGTCCTTTTTCGCCGTCGGTTTCCTGGATGCTGGGGCCGATGGGCAGGACGGGTTCGGGCGGTGGCGCGCCCATGTCCTTGGGGACAAGCTTGACCAGAAGAGTCTTTTGGTCGGGCATCCACTGGATCGGGTCGTCGAACATGGGGTTGAGACGGGCTGCCGGAACGCGATGGACTTCGCCGGTCTTGGCATCGCCGATCCAGAGTTCGACGGATTCGGTAGCGAGGTTGACGAAGGCAAATCGTTTTCCGTCGGCGGACCACACCGGCCGGCCCGGGCATGCCGCTGGGGGGAGAGCGATGTGAATTTGTTTGCTGTCGGCGACGTGAACGAGTTCGAAGTTCGTGGCGCAGAGAGTGATGCCGTAGCCGCCGGGAGTGTCGTGCTTGCTGTGATTTTTGGGCTCTACGCGGACGCCGGCCAGGCGCAGGAAAGGCGTTGCCACGCGGGCGATCGAGGGGTAGCGCTGCCACGTTACCAGCAGAATCGAATCGTAGGTCGGGCTCACGGAGGGCTGGGGCGGTATGGGCGCACGCATTACGTCCAGAATGTTTTTCGGGGGCAGGTTATATCCCGAGGCAGTGTCGTCTGGCGCGGCCGGTTTGGAAGATGCGGTTGACTGCGCAACGGCGGGCGCGAACATCGCGCAGACGAACAGCACTCCGATCAAATAACAGTTCCAGATGTTCCGGACATGCATAAGCTTCCTCCGCCTCATTTTTGCTAGCAAACAATAAAGGTGATAACCGTGGGGCATGTCAAGACGGATTATTGCGGGAGACCGACTTTGCGGACCAGTTCAACAAAGCGTGGATCGGCGCGCATGGAGTCGAATTGCGAATAGGTATTCAACCCGATCAGCAGCCAATCGTGCTCCCGGTAAGCGACGTCGAGCCAATGGAACGCCTGCTCCTGGTCGCCCATATCGGCGCAGAAGCGGGCAATTTCCAGGGCTGAGAAGTAGGCTGTCTTTCTTTCTGCTTGCCGGTATTCGATTGCTTTGGCGAGGGCGCCTTTCGAGCCTGCCAAACGATATCCTGCTTCCAGGGCGGAAGCCAATCCAGCATCGTGCGGGTTGCCGGTGAGCTGGGCATATATTTTCCATTCTTCAATGACCTGCGGGTACATGCGCTTGCCCCAGTACGCGTAAGCCAGGCAGTCGTGCGCGATGGCGAACGTCGGATTATCAGTCGCCAGTTTTCTGCAAATCGCAGTGCCTTCGTCGAATTTTCTGGCCGAGACGCGAACCCCTGCCACTACTCTGGTAATGACGGGAGAGAGCGGATCCAATTCATGGGCACGATCGACTTCTGCGAAGGCTTCCTGTTCGCGACCGCCAATCTGGCCGATTTCATCGGCGTACCACTGATGCGCAGTGGCATCATTCGGGTCGAGTTCGAACGACTTCTTGAACTCAGCCTCTCCTCCGGCAAAATCCCAGTCGAACTGTATTTCATTACTGCCCAGCACGGCATGAGGATGAGCCAGGGTCGGGTCGAGTTCGAGTGCCTTGCGGGCTGCTGCGTTGGACCTGGGAAAATCTTCGTTTTGATTGCCGCCATAGTTCGGCAGCACGGCGTAGGCGTCGGCCAGACCGGAATCGGCTAGAGCATAGCCGGGGTCGTTCGCGATGGCTTGATTGAAATCGGAGATGGCTTTCTCAAGTTCGCTATAAGTCCGGTTGTTCCAGGCGTAACGCCCTTTCAAATACAGATCGTAGGCCAGCGGATTCTGGGTGCCTTGCTGCGCGACCTGCTGCCTTTCTGAACTGCTGAGCGTGGAGCGCAACTTTCCGGCAATATCGTCCGCCATTTGCTGCTGCAACACGATGAGGTTGGCGCTCCTGCCCGTGTAGCGGTGTCCCCAGATTTCGGTGTTGTCGCGAACATCGGTGAGTTCGGTGCTGATTTCGATGGAGCCACCCTGCTGGATCACTCGTCCGCTCACTATCAATGATACCCCCAGGTTGTTGCCGATGGTCCGCACGTCGGCGTCCTTGCCCTTGTAGCGAAACGCCGAGTCGCGAGAACGAACTTTGAGGTGGGGAACGCGGGCCAGGCTGCCGATCAACGATTCGGCGATGCCATCGCTGAGATAGTCGGTATTGGCATCTCCGCGCACGTTGATGAAAGGAAGCACAGCGACGGAGTCAGGATCGAAGTAGAGATCAGGGGATCCGCCGTTTGCCGGTTGACGGCTGGCGAGAGCTTTGTAGCTGGGTTCGCGATGGCCGATCGAAAAATAAGTGATTAGCCCGGCGGCGAGCAAGAGCGGGACGAGCCAGGCGGCGAGGCGCGACGGCGGCCAATTCTTTGTCGCGCGCGGAACGGCTGGAGGAGTTATCGCGACGGCTGCGGTCGGATTCGGTTTGCTGTCCTCTACTTCGCCGGATGGGGAATCTTCGGCATCCAGTTCTTCGTTTCGTCCTTTCAACCAGTCGGCGAGTTCGTCGCTGTAGGCGAAGACGGCGCTGCGGCCGCCTCCTGGTATGCGATGGACGGGAAGTCCGCGTTCCGTTTCCCAGCGCTTGACGGTGCGTTCGGCACGGCCGAGGAAGGCGGCAATCTCTTTCCAGGAGTCGAGGCGCTTCCCAGCGAGCGGTTCGCGATTAGCTGACATATTTAGCAGACATGTTTAGCTGACAAACAGGGAATGACACGTCATGGCCTGCAATGGCCCGACTTGTCTCTTGCCGGCGGGGGAGCAAGGCCGCCATAGTATAGCGCGACTCAGAGGGGTTCCGCCCCCACGAATGGGCTTTCCAGATAGGAAAAATGGGCCAGAGCCGGGAAATTCAAGATGCTGGAACTAAGCGATTTAGGAGGAATTTCGATGTCTAAACGGAAGTTTGTCCGCAGGACGGCTTCGAGCGTTTTTATACTCTGGTTGGCGATGGCTGGCGTCTCCCCCGCCTCGGACACGTTTACCAGCCTGGCGAGTTTCGACAAAACCAATGGCAACGAGCCAAACCACACCGCTCTCATCCAGGCCACTGACGGCAACCTCTATGGTGTTACCTCCTACGGAGGGGCGAACGGTAGTGGCGTCGTGTTTCGCATTAGCCCGTCGGGAACGCTGGACGCGATCTACAGCTTCTGCGCGCTGGCTAGCTGCGCCGATGGCGCGAATCCTTATGCCAGCTTGATTCAGGGCAGCAATGGCGACCTCTACGGAACGGCCTCGGCCGGCGGAGCAAGCAACAATGGCACGCTGTTCAAAATCACCATGTCAGGGACGCTGACCACGCTCTATAACTTTTGCTCTTTGGCCAGCTGCGCTGACGGCTCCGGGCCTGAGGGCCAACTCGCCGTCGACGCTGCCGGCAACATCTACGGAACGGCGTATGCGGGCGGGGCGAGCAATCTCGGCACAGTATTCAAATTCAGTACGAAAGGCGTGCTGACCACGCTGCATAGCTTCAGCGGCCCGGACGGGGAAAACCCGGAGGGCGGCTTGACCGCGGCCAGCGGAGTCTTCTATGGAACGGCGCAGTTTGGAGGAGCCCACGGCGACGGCACCGTCTTCAAGATCACGTCTGCCGGTGCAGAGACCACGCTGCACAGCTTCACGGGAAGCGACGGATCCAATCCTCACGGCTGGCTGGTGGATGCGGGCGGAGTTTTTTACGGAACGACCACCGGTGGCGACGGTACGGTCTTCAAGATGACCGCGGCCGGAGTAGTGACCACGCTCTACAGTTTTTGTTCGCTGCCCAGTTGCGCGGATGGTGACGGGGTCACTGCGGGTTTGATGCAAGGCACAGACGGCAATCTCTACGGAGCGACGGACGTCGGCGGAGCCAATAACGATGGAACGATCTACGAGCTCACCCTCAAAGGAGGGTTGACCACGCTGCACAGTTTCGACAACACGGACGGTTACGGCCCGCAGGGGACAGTGGTGCAGGACACGAACGGAGATTTCTACGGGATCACGGAGTTTGGCGGGAGCAGTGGCGACGGCACTGTGTTCAGCATCTCGACCGGCCTGAAGGCATTTGTAACGCTCAGTAGCACGAGCGGCAAGGTAGGGACGAAAGTGGAGATTCTCGGCGATGGATTCAGTTCGTCGTCGGTGGTGAAGTTCAACGGTATGACGGCGACAGCGGTCACGCTGACCGAGCCGGGGCTGCTAACGGCGACGGTGCCCGCGGGTGCGACGGATGGCTACGTTACGGTGACGACGGGAGCGACCACGCTGACCAGTACTCAGAAATTTACCGTCCATAATTCGTGGAAGATCGGAGCGCCGGTGCCGGTGCCGGTTGTGAACCCGGCGGCTGCCGTGCTCGGGGGTGAAATTTATCTTGTGGGCGGATACAACAGCACTGGGTCGCTTGCCGATGTCCAAATTTACAACCCAACTGCGAACACCTGGACTACCGGCCCATCGGTGCCGACTGCGACCGATACTGGAGCTGCCGCGGTGGTTAGCAACGAGTTGTATTTCATCGGCGGCAGCCATGCCGGTGTGTACACCAATGCGGTGTGGGCATACAGTCCGGCGACGAAGACCTGGACTCCGAAGGCGGCCATGCTGACTGGTAGAAATGGACTGCAGGTGGTGGTGGAGAAAAACATCATCTATGCCATCGGCGGCTACAACGGGTCGACTTTTATCGATAACGTCGAAAGCTACAATCCCAAGACGAACACGTGGACGGAAGAAGCTCCGATGCTGGGGACGAAGGACATTCCGGCCGCGGGGTTGATCGGAACTACGATCGTGGTCGCCGCAGGGGCGAATGTTCCCGGCTCGGTAACAGGGGATACCGAAGCTTACGATGCCACCACGAATACGTGGACAGAATTGACGGCCGATCCCACGGCGCGAACCGGGCCCTGTAACGGAGTGATCGGCCAGCTCTATGACGCGGGAGGCTACATCAACAACGCCGGCGCGGCGACGACGGTGAACGAATCGTTCAATTTGACGACAGATAAATGGACGACGGGGCTGGCACCGATGCCGAACGGCACGATGTTTGGCGGATCGGCGGTGGTGAGCGGGCAGCTCTATTGCCTGGGCGGCGCGGCGGTGGTGAACTCCAGCGCGGTCGGCTACGTGCAGATTTATCAGCCGTAGCCGAGGGGTTCGTCCAAAGGAGGCCCGCCGCACCGATGGTGCGGCGGGCTTGAAACGAGAACATTTCCTTCCAGGAGGCTTTTTGATGCAATTCGTTCAACGATCTGAATCGTTCCGGCTTCTTCAGCCATTCGTGCTGTTTGCCATTGTCGTTGCCCTGTCCGCGTTCGCGATTCCAGCCCAAGCCCAGACTTACACCGATCTGCACGACTTCAACGCCAGCGCGGGCGATCCCTATGGCTTTAACGTTGCGAAACTCGCGCAGGCGCGCGACGGGAACTTCTACGCCGAGTCCAACTCCGGCGGAACCGGAAACGGTACGGTCGCAAAAATAACGCCGGCGGGGGCAGTCTCGCTGATCTTCAGCTTTGACGGCACCAATGGGTCGAACGCCACCGGAGGAATGACGCTGGGCACGGATGGGAATCTCTACGGCGATACCTGGAACGGCGGTAGCGCTGGAGATGGGATTGCCTTCAAAATGACCACGGCGGGTGTGCAGACGGCGCTGCACAACTTTACCAATACCGGGGATGGGAGCAGTCCTGCCAATGCTCTGGTACAAGCAGCGAGCGGGACGTTTTACGGCACGAGCAACGTCGCGGAAACCATTTACAGCATTTCTGCTGCGGGCGCGTTCAAGACCCTGCATACCTTGAGTTCGACTGACGGGCAAAGTGGTGGTCAGCTCACCCTGGGCAGCGATGGCAACATCTATGGCGGGATGAATTCGGGCGGTGCGAACGGTGATGGCACGCTCTTCAAGATGACGCCAGCGGGCGTGTACAAAGTGCTGCATAACTTTACCGGCGCGGATGGAAGCTTCGGCGCGCCCGGCATGGTACAGGCGCCGAACGGGATATTTTACGGTTCGACAGAATTTGGAGGATCGAGCAACGCCGGTGTCGTATTCAAGATCACGTCCGCTGGAACCTATACGGTCTTACATAATCTGAACGGAACCACCGACGGGAAGCAGGCGTTCGTAATGACGCTTGCGACCGACGGAAATATGTATGGTTTGACGCAGGATGGCGGGAGCTCCGGATGTGGCACGATTTTCAAAGTGACGCAGGCCGGCGTGTTCAGCGTCGTCTACAACTTTGACAATACGCATGGATGCAATCCATCGGTTTACATGACGGAAGGCACGGATGGGACCCTGTATGGTTTGACGCAGGCCGGCGGGGCGCACGGCAACGGTGTTTTCTACAGCTTTGATCTGGGTCTGAAACCGTTCATCGACATTAATCCGATTGCGGGCAAGGTCGGAACTGTGGTCGGGATTATGGGCCAGGGCTTCGACAGCGCCTCGGTTGTGAAGTTCGGCGGCGTGGCGGCGCCTAAGGTCACGCTCACGGGAACGACATACATCACAGCGACCGTGCCTGCGGGAGCGGTGGACGGCGACGTGACCGTTACTACCGGATCGACGACGCTGACGAGCTTAAAGAGCTTTACCGTGCACAACTCGTGGAGCAGCGGTGCAGCCGTCCCTGTACCTGTGGCTGCGGCGGCGACGGGATATATTAACGGCAAGATTTACGTGGTCGGTGGATTCGCCACCTACAACAGCCCGGCCATCAGCAATAACCAGATTTACAGCCCATCCACCAACAAGTGGACGACCGGGGCAGCGATTCCAACGCCGGTTTGGGGAGCGGCCAGTGCCGTCGTAAGCGGGACGCTCTATGTGATTGGCGGCTATGAAGGCAGCGGCCAGACTCCGAGCAACCTGGTGCAGGCCTATAACCCCACGACCAACGCTTGGACCACGAAATCAGCCATGCCGACGGCACGCGGGAGCATCGCGGCGGCGGTGGACGGCAACGCGATTTACGTCATCGGGGGAAACGGGTCCACGTTAAGACTGACCACGGTAGAGAAGTATGTTCCGTCCACTAACACCTGGACAGAAGAAGCGCCATTGTTGGTGGGAAAGTCGGAGCCGTCGGCCGGGCTGGTGGGAACCACGATCGTGGCCGCGGACGGCTTCACGACGTCGGCAGACACGGGCGACAACGAGGGCTATGCCGTCTCGACGAACACATGGAGTTCCTTGACGGCCGACCCGACTCCGCGAAATGCGAGTTGTTATGGCGCGGTGTCGTCGCAACTGTACGTAGCAGGTGGCCTCAACACCAGCAACAGTCCGACGACCACGAACGAGTCTTACAGCGTGTCCTCAAAGAAGTGGACGATCCAGCTCGCCATGCCCACCGCGGCTTTGTGGCAAGGGTCGGCGGTCGACAGCGGTCTGCTGTACTGCATTGGGGGACAAGCCAGCTTCACGGGGGCAGTCATTAACAACGTGCAGATTTATCAGCCGTAGATGCCTCGCGAAAAACGCATGACTCGTGGCGCGCTTGGGCGCGCCACTTTTTTGTTCGGTAAACGATGGATTCGAATGATCGGATGCGAGGTGGCGTTACCACGTTTCGAGGTAGTAACGCGGCGCGCGCAAACCGGGGTCGGTGGTTTTTGTCCCGACGGATTGCTGCAGGAGCCCGGTTACTTCGCGATCGAGTGCGCAAAGTTCTTCCGCGCCTATGCCGGTAAAGCGAAAGGGCTGCAGAAAGGATCCATCGCGCCGCAGAGGAAACATCATCTCCGCTGCGGTCCGCACCGGACCGGAACTCAAGTAGATGGTCAACTCCACCCAGGCGCGTTCTTCGAGGCAAGTCGCGAGGTCCAACAATCCGCCGGAGATGGAGAGTTGCTTGAGATTGGCGCGCACCTGTCGACCGTTTTCCGTTCGTATCACGGCCGACATGGTGCCGCGAAGACTAGCTCGCGGGGCCCTGCGGAGAGGGCGGCGTTGAAGAAAATGAGTCATGGCATACTTCCCGTGTTTGTGCTGGCGCAGCGAGCCCCGGCTCGGCCAGAGTTATTGCGAGAGACTACTGCTGCGCAATTCGTGTTGAACGGCTGCCACGAGCAGGCGGCTCGTCCGGCGCATCATTCTCCAGTCGTATTCGTAGGCCGTTCCGCAGGCCAGGCAGATCTGGTAATGACGCCCGTTGTCGTCGATGCGCGGCCACGCGAAGCGGTGCGCGCAACCTTGCCGAAGAAGCAACTTCAAGAATTTCACTAGCTCCCCTTATTCCGGTTCTTCCATTGCCAGAGCCAGCGCGAGAAAAATGGTTTGTTGTCGTCCAGTAACCCTTGCAGCGTGGACAAAAGAATGTTCGGTGGTTGCGACTTGGTTAAGAACGAGTCGACGGAGCGCAGCTTCTTTTTCGGCAGCGGTCCGTAGGCGGATAGCATCATGATCGGAACGTGCGAATTGATGCTCTTCATCCTATCCGCTACCACGTCTCCGTTCATTCCGGGCATCTGGTAGTCGAGCACCACGGCGTCTACGTTGCGCGAGAGGAACAGCTTCAGGCCTTCGTCCCCGCCGCTGGCTTCCAAAACCTTGTAGCCATTTTTTTCGAGCAGCATCTTCCGGCCAATGAGTCCGTTCCAGTGAGTGTCAATGCAGAGAATGGTTGCCTTGGCGCGAGACATGACGGTTTACAGATCCAATCAGGCCAGAGTGGATTTGTTCAGCTTGCGCTTCTTCCCGGAAGGAAGCCACGATGGCCGAACTACGAAGTGGTGGGCAAACTGATTCTGAATCCGGCGCCAGACATTTTCAAATTACGAACGGTCACTCAGGCGACGGTTACCTGAGCCAGATTTAGGAAAGAGAACGTGAAGGCTCAGGCTCGATTTCAGTCTTCGAATAGGAGTATGGGAAAACTCTCAGGAATGCGGGCAATCGCACACGCGGGATGCTCCGCTCCCACCGACTCCGCCAGGTGGACGCTATTTGTGAAATCTTTGGCGCACCTTCTGCCAATCCTCGGTGGAGAACAGGCGTGGCCCAACTTCGATGAGGCGTGGCGTCATATTGAAGACGGCGACTCGGTTCCAGGGTCGGCCGTCGCGCATGCGAAGCCCTTTTTCATTCAGGTCACTGACGACGCTGGAGTAGGGGAAGTCCTGCACCAGCAGCTCCATCATCAGCATGAGCGTGCGGTTCTCGAGAGGATCGATCTCCAGGCGCAGGCCGTCGTCCGAGATGCGCAGTCCGTAGGGGATGTCCTCACTGTATGCGCCCTGGGTTGGAGCTTCCGACTCGGGCAACTCGCGCCGCCATTCGATCGCTACCATTTGCCATCCTGCGGCCGTGCGCTGCCGCATGACCTCGGGGCTAAACGGGCCGGAAATCACGTCGCGAATCCGTTCAAAGTGTGCCATGACAAGTCTCCGTGGGGACGTTCTTCCGTGTGAACCACTGGCAATTCACCAGCCAAAAGTCCGGCCGTCGACGAAGCCCTGAAGTGGCTTGCTGGCATGGAAATAACACGAGCCGCGCGTTCTGTTATGGACGGACTGCTGTCCACTTCTGCAGATCACTGTTCGCTTCTGGACGCTGCGGTACCCGCAAGGCATCGTTGACGTCGCTCCTGCATGTGACCGGGAGTTAGGTTATGCATTTGGATTGTCCGGTGTCTTCGCAATCGAGGTACACTGGGCGGCACCTGGACGCGCGCGATATGGATCACGTCCTCGGCTGTTCTCAACTGTGGCCGAGTGCGAGGAGCGGGCCAGTGATCCAAATAGAACTTCTGAATCCAGACTCAACTCGGGAGGCGAACGATGAAACCGCTGTCAACTGGGCTAGGTGCAGTGGTCGCTCTCTTACTTACTCTTATCTTTTTCCAGCGTCCAATTCAGGCGCAGGCCGTTCAAGCGCACACAATGGCAGCCTCGGAAGTCACGCTCACGGGCACGGTGGAGAGTGTACTGGCGAAAGCCAGTCCGGGAATGATTGTCGGTTCGCACTTGCTGCTCGCAACTCCTGTTGGCCCGGTGGATGCAAGTTTGGGAAGGTTCGGTTTGCAGGGCGACGGCGCGGTCTCCGTCGCCGCCGGACAGCAGATTGAGGCGACCGGTGTCATGAAGAGGATCAAGGACACGTCTGTCCTACTGGTCCGTAGCGTGAAAGTGGGTGGTGAGGTTTATACCATCCGGAACAAACATGGGTTCCCGGTGTCGCCGCAGGCGCGCAAGCGAGCCAGCGAGAAAGGGGAGTCGCTATGAACCGTAAAGTTCACGCTGGCATCCTCGGCTTAATTTTCCTGTCGGTAGGCTTCTTAACAAACTGCAATAGTTCTAACTTTAATACTCCGACCGAAACGATCGCGGCGACGAGTGGCTCGCCGCAGACTGCGCAGCTCAACACGGCGTTTTCCGCGCCGCTGGTGGCGACCGTGACCCTGGGCGGCTTGCCGGTGAGCGGAGCGTTCGTGACCTTCACGGCTCCTGCGACGGGAGCGAGCGGCACATTCGCGACGAGTGCGTCGAACACTGAAACAGACACGACTGATGCGACTGGCATCGCCACGTCGTCGGCGTTCACCGCCAATGGAACCATCGGAGCTGTTGTGGTGACGGGCAGCGTTGCGGGAGTGACGGCGACGACCAGTTACAGTCTGACAAACGTTTCGGGCCCTCCAGCCTCGATCACGGCGACCAGCGGATCCTTGCAAGATGCGACGATCAGCACGGCGTTTGGGGCGCCGCTAGTGGCGACCGTAGTGGACAGCGATCAGAATCCGGTGACCGGGGCGACGGTAACGTTCACAGCTCCGGCAACGGGAGCCAGCGGCGCATTCGCGTCAAGCTCATCGAATACGGAAACGGACACCACCGACGCAAACGGGCAGGTAACATCATCCGCGTTTACCGCCGATGCGACGGCCGGCGCTTATACGGTGACGGCTGCGGTCACCGGAGTGGCAACGGCGGCCAATTTCCAATTGACGAACGTGACCGGGGCGCTCATAGCGATCGCGGCGACGAGCGGGGCGCCACAAAGCGCGCCCGTCCTTGCCACTTTTTCAGCGCCGCTGGTGGTAACAGTGGTGGACGGCAATCAGAGCCCTATCAGCGGAGCGGTGGTCACGTTCGAAGTTCCGGCAACGGGACCGGGCGGCACCTTTGCCGGCGGAGTGAATACGGCCAAGACCAACGCCAACGGAGTGGCTACCTCGGCGGTGTTTACCGCCAACGGAACGGTGGGAACTTATACCGTGACGGCTACGGTTGCATCAGGCGCGGAGCCTGCAAACTTCGTTCTGACTAACACAGCCCTCAACTTTTCGTTCTATGTGAGCGGGCTGGAGGTAACTGGCCCGGGCTTTTACGGCCTGGCTGGGGCTGTGACGCTGGATGGCAACGGCAACGTTCTAGGTGGGGAACAGGACTATAACGACGGCGATGGACTCACTTCGCCGGAACCTTCTCCTGACGCTATCTTGCCCGGTCCGGGCGCGCTGACCGTGGATCCCGGAACCGGCCAAGGGACGCTAACGCTCACCACGAACAACCCGAGCTTGGGCGCGAATGGACTCGAAACCTTCGCCGTCCAGTTTGTGAACACGAACCACGCGCTCATTTCGCAGTTCGACGGATCCGCTACGTCCAGCGGAAGCCTGGACCTGCAGACTCTGTCGAGCGCGCTCAACGACGGCAATTATGCCTTCACGCTTTCTGGAACCGACTCCGCTTTGGAGTCGATCGTTTTCGGAGGCGTATTCTCGGTCTCGGGCAGCGGCACATCGTTGACGGGCACTTTCGACGTCGATGATGCGGGGGCTGCAACGACTCCGACGCTGGGAATCGCTTTCAGCGGAACCATCACCGCACCTGATGCTTTCGGGAGAGGCACGATCAGCAGCGCAGCTCTGGGGATCACACTCAACTATTACCTGGTTGGCCCTGAGGCGATTCGGATCATCGACGTGGATGCTGGCGATTCGGGCGTGGGCTCGGTGTTTGGACAGGGCTCGGGCACGTTCGACAACACGTCGCTGGGGAACTCTGTATTCGCTGTCCAGAGCAACTCGTTTGGAAATCTTTATGCTGCTGCCGGCATGTTTACCACGAATTCCGACGGCGGCACATTCTCCGGGGTCGCGGATGACGATGAATACGACAATGACACCATCGTCCGCGCTGCTGCAATCTCGGGCAACTATGCTGTTGCGGCCAATGGCTACGGCAACCTGACGATCACGCCCGGAGATTTGGGAGATGTCAGCGTCCTGGGGATTTACATGACGGACCCGATGCTCAACCTGAACGATCCGAATAACACCACCAGTGGCTGGGGAGGCGCTTTGATCGCGGATCTGGATGGCGCGAATTCTGGCGTAGGGCTCAACGGGACCGGAGTTCTGATTCCGCAAACGGACACGTCCACGGCCAGCTTCGCAGGCAGCTATGCCTTCGGAGTGCAGGCTGACTTCACTCCGGTCCGCCCGCCGGGTCAGGGTTGGGAATTCGACTTTGTTGGGCAAGGATCCGTTGCGAGTGGTGCTTTGAGCAGTGCCACCGGACTGGTCAGCGATCCCTTTGCGCTGTTCAGTTCCACCGGCCTGGACGGGATCGATACCGCGACGTTCGCGGGAACTGCATCGCCCGATCCGTCTAACGCGGGGCGCTACACCTTGAACCTCGGCATAGCCGTCGCCGCCGATCCGTTGAATTTCACCACAATCATCTATGAGGCCAGCGGCGGGCAGTTGTTCTGGCTCGACGAAGATGAAAACGACGGCCATGTGTTCCTGGGAACAATCGAACAGCAAGGGTCTCTGAGCGCACTGCCTGCGGCGCGAAGACCCGTGTCGAAGGCCAAATCGAAGCGGTAGCCGGAAACAGGGAATAGGGCATGGCTGAGGTGGTCATGCCCACATCCTCGTTTCAGTTTCATAGGCGATTCGATCGGAAATGTGTTCCAGAAATTTGATCGGCGTAATTTTGACTGGGCTGTTTGTAGATTAGGGAGAACCGCAATGAAACTCTACGGGGTGGTTGTGATAGCGGTGGTGCTGGGGCTGCTCGCCGCGGCTTCGGCTCAGGATGCGACTGGAAGGATCTATGGAACGGTCTTCGACCCGCAGGGTGCAGTCATCCCGCAGGCGCAGATCACCGTGACCAACACCGCCACGCAGAACCAGCGCACAGCAACCACCGACAACGATGGATCCTTTCAGCTGCTGGCGCTGCCCATCGGCAGTTACAAGGTGACGGCAAAGCATGCCGGGTTTCGTATGGTGACCAGCAATGAGCAGAAGCTGCTGATCAATCAAGCGCTGCGCATTGATTTCAAAATGGAAGTAGGGACGGAGAATCAGACGATCGACGTTGGGGCCGAGGCTGCACCGGTGGAGACCGTCAACCCAACGCTGGGGCAGTCGATTACAGGACGAGTGATTACGAACATGCCGCTGAACGGGCGGGACATGCTGGACCTCGCCCTGCTTCAGCCCGGAGTCACGGAAAGCAACGACGACAATTTCGGCGCGGGCAGCTACAGCATCGCTGGGGGACGCACCGATTCGGTGACATTTCTGCTCGATGGCGGGAACAACAACGACTTGCTCAGTAACGGTAACGTGCTCGACCCGAATCCCGATGCGATTGCCGAGTTCCGGCTGCTGACCAGCGATTACACGGCGGAGTACGGGCGCAACGGCGGCGGCATCATCAGCATCGTCACCAAGTCCGGCACGAATCAGTTTCATGGCGGTGTGTTCGAATACATCCGGAATCGGGATTTCGACGCCAACGACTACTTCAATAACCGCCTGGGACTTCCCCGGCTCGACCTGAAGCGCAACCAATTCGGAGCGACGCTGGGTGGACCCATCCGCAAGGACAAGGCTTTCTTTTTTCTCGCCTACCAGGGGCAACGGCAGGTTCAAGCGATACCGGACGTTGACGTCCCGGTCTACACGCCGCAAGAGTTGAACGGAGACTTTTCCAATGGCGGCTCGCCCGACCAGGGAGTCGTGGCCTTCCTGACCGCCAATCCCTACTTTGCAGCGTCGACGAACGGGGGCGCCCGTAATGCCCAAATCAATCCCGCGAACTTCGATCCCGTAGCCAAGAATTACATCGCCGCCGGCTTAATTCCAACCACTCCCAGCGGCCTGTATTCCGCGTCGCTGCCGGCAGTGGATAACCGGAATGAGCTGACCGCGAAACTCGATCTGGACCTGAACCCGAAAGACAAGCTTTCTGCGACGCTTGGGTTCAATCGCACTAACGGCATCTCTCCTCTCGCTTTCGCGACCGTGGCCGGTTATGGCAGCAGCAGCGTAGCCAATTACTACTTCGTTAACCTTGGCTACACCAGGATTTTTTCGCCAACCATGGTCAATGAATTTCACTTCGTGACCCATCGCAGCAATTTCCTCTCAGACATCAATCAGGGCCATCAACCGACCGGACAGCAACTTGGCGTCACCGGCGTCACTCCTGACCTGGTTACCGGGCCGACCAACATTTATATGGACAACGGTTTCGATATTGGCCCCAGCGAAAACGGTCCAACACGCTACATCGAAAATACTTTCTCCTGGACAGAGGCGTTCACCTGGACGCGGGGAAAACACAACTGGAAGTTCGGAGCCGGATTCTCGCCCTATCAGGAGAATCTGGTTTACGGGTATTACTTGAACGGCGAGCTGGATTTTTACACGGGCACGTCCAGCGATGTGGAGGCAGGGGCGATTCCAGGCTCGGGAAATGATTTTGCCGATTTCCTGCTCGGCGTTCCCGATGCCTTCTACCAAAACGCTCTAGCGCCTTCCAATATTCGCAGCAAAAGCACGGATGTGTTTGGCCAGGACGAGTGGCACGTAAACAGGAACCTGGTGCTGACCATGGGGCTGCGCTACGAATACAACTCGCCCAAGTATGACAATCAGGGGCGCTCGTTTTCAGTGATTCCCGGGCTCCAGTCGAAGCGGTTTCCGAACGCGCCGCCGGGATTGGTGTTTCCCGGCGACCCCGGAGCGCCCACGGGCGTGAACTTCCCCGACAAGAAAAATTTCGCTCCGCGCCTCGGTTTCGCCTGGGATCCGACGGGAAGCGGCAAGACCAGCGTGCGCGGCGGCGGCGGTATTTTCTATGACATCCTGAAAGGCGAAGATAATCTTCAGTTCAACGGCCAGCCTCCGTTCGTGGGCTCCGCGGGACTCTACTTCAACTCGCCGGACTTCCTGCCAAGTTGCCAGAGCGCCAGTGGTTGTCCTGTAACCGCGCCGCTGACTTACATGAGTCAGCCATTCCAGAACGCCTGTAATTATGACGCGTACGGCGACTGCGTCAGTTTGGGTGTGCCCAACAGTTTTCCCTCAAAGCCACCTGCCTCTAACATTGATTTCACGCCGTTTCTTCCGGTCAATACTTCCGGCGCTATTTTCCTGGTCAACCCGCACCTGCACACTCCTTACGTCTACCAGTACAACCTGAGCGTGCAACGTAATCTTTTCGCCGATATGGTTCTGGAAGCGAATTATGTAGGAAGCACGGGGCGGGGACTCACCTCGCTGGCCGACATCAACCCCATGCCGCTGGGCTCTTCCAACCGAGTGCTGAACAGCAGCAGCGGCAACTGCGGAAGCTATGTGAATGTCGTCTGCTACGGCGCGCTGCCCGAATTCCAGAACATCTCGCAGGCGAACTATAACGCGCTGGAGGCGAGCTTGACGCGGCAGCCGCAAAACTCCCGCGTGGGCACGGTTTATTACACTCTCGCTTACACCTACGGCCATAACATCGACAATGCTTCCGGTTTCGAGCAACGCAATTATGCTGTGCCGACCTACAGCCCGGGTCTTTTTCATGCTTCCGGTGACAGCGACGTCCGCCATCGCATCAGCCTTAGCGGGGGATGGGATCTGCCTTTTGATCGGGCGTGGGTCAAAGGTCCGAAGCGTCTGACGAAAGGCTGGAGCCTCTATCCCATCTTTACCTATCGAACCGGATTCCCGTTCGACATTCCAGCCCAGTTGCCCAATTACACCGACCCTGGCAACCCCGGTACTTCAGGCGCGGGCGACCCTGCAATTTCGCGTGCTGCGGTAGTTGCACCTATCAGAACGTTTGATCCCCGCAAGGTGCGGACCATTCAAGAGGTTACCTACGGCACGGACTCCACTGGCACACTTTGCCAGATCAGCACGACACCGGTTACCGGCAACTTTATCTTCGACCCCAACAGTTTTTCCAATGTGCCACTGGAGAACAATGCCTACTACGATGGAGGTTTTCCCAATCCCTGCTTCCCGCAACTCGATCCGGTACATAACCCAGCCGACCGGACCTACGGCGTGCTCCGCAATCTGCTGCGCGGTCCAACGCTGACCAACCTCGACATCGCGCTGGCCAAGACCACCTCGATCACTGAGCAGTTCAAACTGGAGTTTCGCGCCGAGTTCTTCAATGCTTTGAATCATCCCGAGTTCGCACAACCGACACTCGGCAACAACGCGACGAACCTTCTGGGTCCTACGTTCGGGCAGATCACGACAACCGGCAGCTTCCGCGGGCCGACTCCCCGCATTGGGCAGTTTGCGGTGCGGCTAACGTTTTAGTTGGCTGTGAGAACTACGGGGCAGGGTCGATCGAAACTAAAAGATTGGCGCAGAGGGGTGGGATTTTGAACCCACTGACTAAGCGTTATATCAACAACTTACAGAACACAGGTGGCGATCTCGATCATTGTAGTGCATTTGAGACCGAGAAGTGGGGTTCATCTACCGGCTCAACACATGGGATCGGGGGCTTTTACGATTGTTTCCCTTCGGAGTGATCTTCTACGCTCTATCCGATCTAATGTTCTGAATGGTCGGATGCGTGCTAGGTGCTAAAGAAATGACGGCGGCTTGCCGATGAACCCGGTAAGGAGTGGTGGCATTTTGTAGCAAGGATGGCTCATAATCAGATGTCTTGCCACAATGGATCTGATCGACGCATTGCGACCGATTACAGAAGCCGACGTTCGAAGTACTTATTCAGCAAGCGGTGCCTCCCCTGTGGTTCTAGCGCAGGCAGTGGTGTCTTTCCAAGTTCTCGGAGGAGAGATGGACGGAACGAAAGTAATTTACTTCGTTAGTCTCTTCATCGATGCCGGCGAGCCTCTTTTGGATAAAGACTTGGAACGCTGGTTTTGCATGAACAAGAAGCTCCTGGGTCAAACGGGCCGGGGGAGAGTGGCCGTCAGGGTCAAATTTTATCTCCGGCAGAACTATCGTGGAAGAGGCTTTGCGAGGTACATTGTTGAACGCGAGGAGGAACTGTTTCGCGGGTGGGGTGCGCAGGAAATCCAAATGCCAGCGATGGAACTAGGTCGGTGGGTTTGGACGCGAGCCAAGTTCGGATACAGTATTCCCCAGTTTGATTTCGACGCCCTACAACAACGCTATCGCGACTGGCAACGAAGTGAAGGAACAGGTCGGCCGGTGAAGGCCGCCAGATTGTCTGATTTCCCGAGAGAATTTCTGCTTTCCTCGGCAGTCTCCACAATTCAATTATTCAAGAGTCTGTGAGGCATCCAATGGTGAGCGAATTAGAAGTCCGTAATCAGTTTCGTGAAGTGATCTTGCATATCAGTCTCACGTCTGGCGATGTCCCTGCCTTGCTCACGATCAGTGCGACTGACGAGATGCGCTCCGCTGTCGCCAGCCTGATAGGAGAAGACTTTGACCGTACCATAGGAAATGGCAATAGGCTGCAGCGGTTTACAGCAAGATGGGGTACCCCCGAGTACCCACGGGTGCTGGCTGAGTATTTCGGAAATAACTTTGGCTGGAGCACATCGCTCGTCGAAACGGAGCACCCTTCTTCCGTAGCGACTAGGCCCGATTACTACGAGCCCAAGTGGGAAGCAAGGTCTGTCGTGGCTGGAGCTGAGGCAAATGGCTTTGGCTATGCGGAGGCAACTCCGTCCGCGATTTCGCAAATCGGGGGTAGCCTTGTAATTAACGCTTGTGTTGCAGGTCTTGCTAGCCAACAATCGACTCTAGGAGAACTCTAGTGGGGGACAAAAGTAGTACGAGTCCGGCACCGGTACAGCTCCCGTGGGTAAAATCGCCAGACGGCGTTTTTGAAGTGTATACGAACGCGATACATATTACCTGGACTGTTGACGATCTGCGCATAAGGCTCGCACAAGTAGTGGATAACCCCGATACGCCTAATCCAGGAGAAGGTTTCCGGGGTGTCCTCGAAGAGCGCGCTGCTGTGACCTTTTCCTGGAGGGGAGCCAAGGCTCTGCGCGATCAGCTTAATACTGCCATCGAAAACTTTGAAAAGGCCAACGGCCCAATCAAAATAGATTTGGCACTGCCGGCCAATCTTCCTTAGCACCATCGTCCCCATTATTGCCAATGAGGCGGGTCCGAGTCATCGTGGGGAAGTTGAAGTATGGCGGAGAGGGTGGGATTTGAACCCACGATACCCGTTAAGGTATGTCCGCTTTCGAGGCGGATCGTTTCAACCACTCACGCACCTCTCCGGAAAGCAGCTATCAGCCGTTAGCTCTCAGTCGCCGGTAAAAGCAGATTCCTCCGCCCCTCGCGTTCGCTCGGGGGTCGGAATGACAAATGCTTAGCTAACGCCCAACCACTAACGACGGCTTTTAAAGAACGTTTGCAACACTTCGGCGCTGCGGCCGGCCAGGACTCCGCTGCGAACCTCGATCTGATGGTTCAGTTGCGGATGATTCAACACTTGCATCACCGAATGCACGGCCCCGGCCTTGGGATCGTCCGCGCCATATACCAGGCGCCGGATGCGGGCATGCACCAGTGCGCCCGCGCACATCGCGCACGGCTCAATTGTAACAAACAGCTCGCAGGCTTCGAGACGATGGTTACCAACGGTTGCACCGGCCTCGCGCAGGGCGATGATCTCGGCGTGGGCTGCGGGGTCGTGGTCGGCGATGTTGCGATTCCATCCCCGGCCGACGACCCGGCCACCGCTTACGACGACGGCGCCCACTGGAACTTCTCCGGCTTCGAGAGCGCGCTGGGCACAGCGGAGCGCTTCTTCCATCCAGATTTCGTCGGGATGAGATTGACCGGGCATCCGCGTGGAGCTGACTTTTCCGGGCCTGGGGCCGGCACCTGTGGAGGTTTTCTGTGGAGACACGGTGTGCGCTCCACAGTATCTTAGCTGGTTCGACGGTGACGTGCGGGATCGACGATCGCGTGAAATGTGGGGAGAAATTTCCGAGCGGGCGGTCCACCGTTGACGCAGCTCAGATCACGCTGAGCACGGACCGCACCACTTCGGGCACGACTGCGCGTACCACCGCCGGAACTACGCAGCTGACGACTGGGTAGCCGATTGCGACCACGGGCAGGACGATCAGAAGCCAGGTTCGATTCGGTAGGTTGGTGAAATAGGCTTTCATGACGTCCTCTCTTTCTGCAGGTACGGGCGGCCGGCCGGAAAAGTTCCCGCTAACCTCTCGCCCCCCCATGCCATTGAAGCTGCAATAGTTAGGCTCAGGATGAGAGTTAGACGTTTGGCAGAGAAAACGGTGATCGTGGGATTTGAGCGTTGCCGGTCTGGTTTCGGCACGGGGCAGGTTAATGGTATGCTTACGGCGTCATGGGAATGCCGAGTCTGCTTCGCAAAATCTTCCTCGTCGATCTGCTGCAGGGATTGAAGATCACGTTCCGCTATCAGGATCCCAAGGAAATCTATACCGAGCAGTATCCGCTGGAGCGGCCGCAGGTGGCTGAGCGCTACCGCGGGGCGCCGCGGCTCAACGTGAACCCTGACACCGACGAAACGATGTGCATTGCCTGCGACTTGTGCGCGGTGGCGTGCCCGGAGAATTTGATCGTGGTTTCGAGCGCGCGCAATGAGCACACCCGCCGCAAGGAACTCACCGATTTCACCTACGACCTGAGCCGCTGCATGTTCTGTGGGCTATGCGAAGATGCCTGCCCGGTCGACGCCCTCGAACTCACGCAGGATTTCGAACTCGCCAGCTATACGCGCGAAGGCTGGATCTGGGACCGCAAGACGCTGGAAAAAGGCCCGCAGCCGACCATGTATCAGCGATAGTCGTCCCCCAATTTATTGTCATTCCGAGTCGGGCTGAAGGCCCGGTGAGGAACCTGCTTTTCTCGATACCCGTCACAGCCGTGTAGCCGCTCCGGAAGTCAGCAGGTTCCTCCGCCCGCTTTCAGCGTGCGTCGGAATGACAAGATAGCAAGGGTCGACGTAGACACATCAAGGTAGACACATCACGCGCCGAAAGATGCTATCGCCGTCAATCGCTCCCCAGCATTTTCTCTGGCATGAAATACATCGCTGGAATCAGGGCAAAGATGAAGAATGAGGCGTAGACCGAAGCGTAGGCCAGCGGAACTGACGCCAGGTAGAGCGCGGAGGCGAAGGCACCTTTGCGGTTGATGCCCTGGTGATATTCGCGCATGGCTGTGTCGTGTCCGCTCTGGCGAATCAGTTCCATGCGGAGGAAATAATATCCGGTGGAGCACATGAAGAGGTCGAGGCCATAGAGCGCAACGGCCATCGGTTCGTGATAATTCTTGCCGGCATAATCGGTGACAAAGGGAATGAGCGACATCCAGAACAGCAGGTAAAGATTCGACCACAGCAGTCGCGCCGTTACCGAGCGCACGGCGTGCACCAGATGGTGGTGGTTGACCCACATGATCGCAGCCACCAGAAAGCTGAGCGCATAACTGAGAAATACCGGCGCGACTTTCGCGAGCGCCGCGAACGTGGGTTGGGCGGGCGCACGCAAGTCCAGCACCATGATGGTAATGATGATGGCGATCACGCCATCGCTGAAGGCTTCCAGCCGACCTGTGGTCATCTCGGACATAAGCTCTCAGCTGATAGCTATCCGGCCGGCTGCTGTTGCGTCATGCAGTGCATTGCGCCCAGGCCCCAGATGAAATCTCCGGAATAGATCGGCACGATTTCGCGCGTGGGGAACAGGTCGGCGAGCGTGTTCAGCGCGATGCGGTCGTTGGGGCGATTGAAGACGGGCGCGAGCACGACTCCGTTGGCGATGTAGAAATTGGCGTAGCTGGCGGGAAGGCGGCGGCCTTCGAAGATGACGGGTTGCGGCATCGGCATCTCTACTACGGTGAATGGGCGACCGTCCTGATCGCGGGCGGCTTGCAGGCGGCGCAGGTTGGCGCGCAGCGGCTCGTGGTTGGGATCTTTGGAATTCGGTTCGACCATGGTGACGATGCTGTGTTTCGAAACGAAGCGGGAGAGGTCGTCGACGTGGCCGTGGGTGTCGTCGCCGACAATGCCGCGTCCGAGCCAGATTACGTTGGGAGCGCCCAGGTAGTCGGCAAACGCCTTTTCGTACTGGACGCGCGCCATGTGCGGATTGCGCTCCTGTACTTTGCTGAGCAGGCATTCTTCGGTGGTGAGGATGGTGCCGGCGCCGTTGACGTCGATCGATCCACCTTCGAGCACGATGCGGGTTCCCTGAGAGAGCGGGCGAATTTCCTGCGGAGCGCGAGAAGTGGAGCTTTTCGTCCGCGCCATGAGGCTGCCGATTTTTTCGTCGAAGCGCCAGTTGGAGTATTTTGCCCAGGCGTTAAAGCGAAACTTGAGAGCAGGGGCAGCCGAGGTTTGCTCGGCCTGTTCGGATCTGACTCCAGGACTCACATGATCCTTCTGCCCGTGCGTGAGGAAAATGCAGCCGGAGTCGCGCAGCCAGACGCGGTTGGTGGGCCAGCGATGGAAGCGGATGTTGGCCGAGGGCGCATCGGCTCGTTCGAGCACGCGACGCGCTTGGCGCGCGGACGCAGCGTCTTTGACGATCAACTCGACGTGCTCGTGCTTCGCCAAATTGCGGATGATTTCTGCGTAGACCCACGGGATGGGCTCGAATTTTCCCGGCCAATCGCCTTGATAGTGCGGCCAGGCCAGCCAAGTCGCGGCGTGCGGCTCCCACTCTCCGGGCATGCGGTAGCCGAGAGATGCGGGCGTGGCGCCGCCCGTGGTTAAAGTCTTACTCGAAGATTTTCGGGAGGCTTTAGCCACGATGCTTTCTCGTCCTAATCGGTCGTTCTAATCAATCTGGCTAATTCAATCTTGCTAATCATTCTTACTAATCAATCAACCGGTTCGTAATTGGCGCGTAGGCGTCGATACGGCGATCGCGCAGGAAAGGCCAGTTGCGGCGAATGTCTTCGAGCGCTTTCAGATCGACGTCGCCGACCAGGATTTCCTCGCGGTCATGCGATGCTTCGGCGAGCACGCGGCCGAAGGGATCGCAGAAAAATGATCCGCCCCAGAATTCGAGGCCCTGGCCGGGAGCGGACTTACCGCGAATGTTGCCGGTTTCAAATCCCACGCGGTTGACGACCGCGACATATACTCCGTTGGCGATGGCGTGGGCGCGCTGAATTGTTCTCCAGGCGTCGTGCTGGGCCACGCCGAACTCGGCCTTCTCCGCCGGATGCCAGCCGATTGCGGTGGGATAGAAAAGAATGGTCGCGCCCTGCAAGGCCGTCAGGCGCGCGCCCTCCGGATACCACTGATCCCAGCAGACGAGCGTGCCGAGGCGTCCGGCACTGGTGTCGAGCGCGCGGAAGCCGAGGTCTCCAGGAGTGAAGTAGAACTTTTCGTAATAGAGCGGATCGTCGGGGATGTGCATTTTGCGGTAGAGGCCGCGCAGGGAGCCATCGCTGTCGAAGATGGCCGCAGTGTTGTGGTAGACGCCGGCTGCGCGCTTTTCGAATAAGGACGCGATCAGAACGACGCCGTAGTTTCGTGCGGCGGCGGCCAGCCTCTCGCTCGTCGGACCGGGAATCGGCTCGGCCAGATCGAACAGGGAATGATCTTCGCGCTGGCAAAAATATTGCGTCTGAAAAAGCTCAGGCAGGCAGACGACCTGCGCGCCGCGCCCGACGGCCTCGGGGATGCGGGTGATGGCCTTTTCGAGATTCTGCTCGGGCTCGGGGCCGCACGACATCTGGACCAGTGCGACGCGAAATTTCTCAGGGGGCACGCGTTTCCGACCTCCGCGAATAAATATAGCAGGAGAAAAGCTCTAAGCTCTCAGCTGTCAGCCGTCAGCTTCCGGAAAAAAACCCAGTGAAAGCCCTACAACTGCGGGCAGATATTCCCCGATCTCGGGCGTCTGGCGCGGGATTCCCGTAGTCTGTTCCGATTTCCGGATAAAAATCTTTTCACGCTCTGGAGCAGAAGAGATCGGCTACAATCACTGCCGCCTTGAATCTACAGGCCACTTCTTCAGCCACTGGTCGAGCAGCTGAAAACGCAAACTCCAGACAACAGACAACGAACAGAAAACGAGCAGACAACAAGGAGAAATCATGATTCGAAGATTCGGTATGTCTCTGCTAACCATCCTCGCGGTCGTGTCGCTCATGAGTATCGTTTGCCAGGCGCAGTCACGGCAGCCGTTGACGCGCCATGTGCGTGAAGTGGTTCTGAATGGGCAGGCGCTGCCGGTGGGGCGCGTCCCGACGGCGCAACCAATGCGCCTTGTGCTCGTGTTGCCGCTGCGCAACCAGAGTGAGTTAGATAGCTTGTTGAAAGATCTCTACGATCCCTCCAGCGCGTCGTATCGCCACTTCCTGTCGGTGGAAGAGTTCACCGAGAAGTTTGGACCTACGCAGGAAGACTACGACGCGGTCACCCATTTCGCCGAGGAGCACGGGCTGACCGTGGTTGGCACCTCGCGGAATCGCGTGAATATCGACGTCCGGGGATCGGTATCGAATATCGAGGAGGCCTTCCATTTGACGATGGGGCTCTACCAGCATCCCACGGAAAAGCGCATCTTCTATGCTCCCGACCGGGAACCCACCCCAGACCTGGGTGTTCAGCTCTGGCACATCTCCGGCCTTGATAACTATTCGATTCCGCGCCCCGCGATGCACCGCGGTCAGGCCGCGCGGCCGAACGCCACGACCGGCTCCGGCCCCAGTGCTTCGTTCCTGGGCAGCGACATGCGGGCGGCCTACTACGGTGGAAGTCTCACCGGCAGCGGCCAGACGCTTGGGCTGCTGGAGTTCGTCGGTACGGATCTGGCCGACCTCACAACCTATTTCAAGAATGCCGGTCAAACGAATAATGTCCCGATCACTCTCGATTCGACGGACGGAACGAGCACGAGTTGCCTCGCGTCCCAAAACTGCGACGACACTGAGCAGACTCTCGACATGACGCAAGCGCTCGGCATGGCACCGGGTTTGTCGAGCCTGGTGATGTACGTGGGATCAACCGACTCGGCAATCTTCAACGCCATGGCCACGGCCAGTCCGCTGAACGCGCAGCTGAGTTCTTCGTGGACCTGGTCTCCGGCGGACCCGAGCACGGATAATCCGTTTTTCCAGGAGTTTGCGTTGCAAGGCCAGAACCTGTTTCAGGCGGCCGGCGACAGCGGCAAGTGGACCACTTCGGGTACGGCCTCTGAAATTTTCCCGGCGGACGACGTCTTCGTGACCTCGGTCGGCGGGACTGATCTGGATACGAGCGGGGCGGCCGGTCCGTGGAGTTCGGAAACCGCCTGGGTTGACGGCGGCGGCGGTATTTCTCCCAACAAGTTTGCGATTCCGTCGTGGCAAACGGCTGCCGCCGGCGGATGCTCAAGCTGTTCCAAAACACTTCGCAATGGCCCCGATGTTTCGGCCAATGCGAATTTCACGTTCTACGTATGCGCCGACCAGACAACGTGCACGGCGAATGAGTTCGGCGGAACGAGTTTTGCGGCGCCCATGTGGGCCGGCTACCTGGCTCTGGTGAATGAACAGGCGGTTGCGAACGGCAATCCCACGGTTGGATTTATCAATCCGAGTCTTTACACCATTGGCGCGAGCTCGAGCTATAAATCCGATTTCCACGACATCACCAGCGGCAGCAATGGCTTTTCGGCAACCGCTGGTTACGACCTGGCAACCGGCTGGGGCAGTCCGAACGGTAGCGGATTAATCACCGCGCTGGCCGGCGGCTCGTCCTCGGGTCCCGGGTTCGGCCTCTCGGCTTCGCCCGCTTCGGTCACGGTGGCGCAGGGCAGCAGCGGGAGCTCCACGATTACCAGCACGGTAACGGGCGGCTTTGACTCGGCCATCTCTCTATCCGCGACTGGCCAACCTACCGGCGTAACCGTTAGCTTCAGTCCAACTTCCATCACCGGAGCCGGAACCTCAGCGATGACGCTGACCGTTGCCTCATCCACGGCCACCGGCACCTATAGCATTACGGTTACTGGAACCTCGGGGAGCACGGTAGAAACCACGACTGTGTCTTTGACTGTGACCGGGACGAACCCAAGCTTCACCATCAGCGCATCGCCTACAACGATTAGCGTTGCCAAGAACAGTTCCGGAACGGTCACGATAACCACGACTGTTTCCGGCGGCTTCAACTCGGCCATCAGCTTGTCGGCGACGGGACAGGGAAGCGCCCAGTCCGTCACCTTCAGCCCCAGTTCCATTGCGGCTCCGGGCTCGGGAACGTCAACGATGACGGTTAAGGTGGGCCGGACCGCGAGGACCGGAGACCACACCATCACTATCACCGGGACGGCAGGAAGCGTTAAGCACACGACTACCGTCGTCCTCGACGTCTTGCAGTAGTGTAGTACGGCTTTAGATGCGCTGGCTCTGCCTCGGCACGGGGCGGGGTCGGCAAATCGAAAACGGTTAAGACAATCACCCGGACCCTTGAGGTCCGGGTTTTTCTTTCGTTACAGAATCAGACTGGAGTCGTAAGCAATCGGGACTCGGGCAGCACGTGGCACCCGGTCGCGGTGTTCCTGTAGAGTATCTTGTCGGGACGAAATGGAATCGCTGGGGAGGCTGGCGTTGAAACACGGCAATCATGGCAGTTCGAAGCAGGGTAGTTCGAAGCAGGGTAGTTCGCAGCAGGGCAATGCGAAGGGGCAAACTCAGAAAGATCATACCCAGAATCACGCGCAGCCGGGGCAGGCACACTCGGCGGGTGGTGAAGGCGTCGATCGTCATCTGCATAATCCGATCGAAGACCGGCTGATTCCGCTGGAGCCGCTTGATCTTGGCAAAGTGCGCTCGATCGACGATCTGGTGCGGGCGATGGCCAAAACCGCGTTTACCGGACGCCAGTTGGGCGAGGCCGCCGACGTACTTGAGGCGATGGCACTCGACGAAGATGCGTTCATCGTGATGACCCTGGCCGGCGCCATGACAGTGGCCAAGCAGGGGCTGATCGTTACTGAGTTGATCGACCGCGGGATCGTGAATGCGATTGTTTCCACCGGGGCGCTCATGGCGCACGGGCTGGTTGAGGCCACGGGGCGGTCACACTTCCGCGCCAATCCTGAGGTTTCGGATGAAGAACTTTACGAGCAGGGCTACAACCGGGTGTACGACACGCTCGAGCCGGAACAGAATCTCGATGATGTTGAGGAGGTCATGTCGGCGGTGCTGGAGGCCTGGGACCACAACGAGGTGATGTGCTCGTACAAGCTGAATCACGCCATCGGCGCGTATCTGGCGAGGCGCGACAAGGATCATCGGGGCATTCTGAAATCGGCGTACGAGCAGGGAGTGCCCGTGTTCGTGCCCGCGTTCAGCGATTCGGAACTTGGTCTGGATACGGCACTGAACAACCGGCTGCGGGAGTCGACAGGGCGATATAAGATCCGCTTCGATCCGTTCGAAGATCTGGAGCACTTTGCCGCGACTTTGCTGCGACAGAAGAAGCTGGGCATTTTTACGATTGGCGGTGGCGTGCCGCGCAACTGGTCGCAGCAGTTTGGTCCGTTCTGCGAACTTCGGCACCGGAGGCTGGGAGAAAACGTGCCCTTGAAGCGCTACCTCTATGGCTTGAGAATTTGCCCGGAGCCAGTATATTGGGGCGGGTTATCGGGCAGCCCTTACAGCGAGGCGATTTCGTGGGGCAAGTTCGTGCCTCCGTCGGAAGGTGGGATGTTTGGCGAGGTCTTCGTGGACGCGACCGTCGGCCTGCCGATCATTGTAGCGGCGGTCATCGAGCGGCTGGATAAAGCGAAGAAAGGCGCAGGGGCGCGCAAGGGCGCCCGGGTTGCGGCTCGCAAGTAGGATTTAGAGGGAAGAGTTCCGGGCGAAGGTTACGCGTTGCCCTCGCAGGCGGTCGAATCCTGAGCGCTGAACTCCTGAGCGGAGTCGCTCTGCTGAACATCTTGATTGCCCGTGCGCATGCGCCTATATAGCGGCGCAATAATACTGTTTTCAAGCACTTCTGACTCAGCCTGAAACCAATCCTGTAAGGCCTGGCCGTCTTCCTGGCCGCGCGTTTCGTAGAGCTGCTTGGCCCGCGAACGGACCTTACGCTCGACCAACTGCACCATCATGGCCTGTTGCTTTTTTCTGCGTGTTTCGATATCCACTGCTATTCCTCTGTCTGTGTCTGTGTTCTGGTCTGTGTTTTTGTCTTTTTCTGCCATTTCAATCATAGCCGATCGCTGTTAACGGAGTATTACATCCGACTTAGCATCAGGTTACTATAGTTTAACTGCCATCATGCACCAAGTATAGGATGTATAATTCGCCGCTTCGATTCATTTAATTGCATTGTTTTCATCGGGTTGAATGAAGGTTGACTGACGATGTGATCGCATCCAAAACGGGAGGGAATGGTTCGTTTGTGCCCCTGCCTTTGGATTTAAGAGTTAGACGCAAGTGCGCGTGCGAAGTGAGCAGACGGCTCCTGGACGCGTAGATGCGCGTGGGACGTGCGAAGCTTTCAAGCCTAGCTCGGCGGCGTTCTAGTCGAAGATCAATACGGCCGAGGCGATCACCGTCGTCCAGAGGGCGCGCTTGTCGCCGACGGCGGACTGGGTCACATTCGCGGTGCGTACGATTTTGTTGGAGAGGCGATATATCTGCTTTTTCTCGTCCCAGGAGCGGTCAGGATCGAATTCCACGTTGAGGGTAGTGGCCAGCATTTCGGCGGCAAGTTCCTCGGCGTATTCGCCGGCGGCGTCTTCGGTCTCGCCAAACGAGTGGTGCTCGCTGAGATAACCGTAAGTGTTGCGGTCGGCCGGAATGGCTACGCCGATTGACGAGGCCAAAAGGCGGTGAGCCTCACGCGTGGAGTTTTCCGCGACGACGGCAAAAACCACTTCGCCGGGATGCAGGTATTTCACGCCTTCTTTGCGGGCCAGCAGCTTGCAGTTTGGCGGGAAGATGGAGGAGACCCGCACCAGATTCTGGGCGGCGATGCCGGCGTCGCGCAGCGCCAATTCGAAGGAAGTGAGCCGTTCACGGTGCTTCCCGACTCCCTTGGTAAAGAAAATGCGCTTCGGAACCATGTCTTTGCCCAAATCCGTGATCCTCCGAAAAAAGAAAATTGAGACAGGAGAATGCACAATCTAACACAATGCTTTATGAAGGGAATATGAATTTGCAGGTACGTGGGGAAAAAACGCGGGGAGCGCTGGCGCGCATCCCCGCTTTCGTGCCCGGATGTACTAGGGGGAGGGCCCGGGCAAACCGTTTCTAAATTCGTTTCGTCGTCGCAACCGTCGCCAGCCCCACATTCCACGGCCCGAACGTTCATTCCGGTGGCGAAGCAAAAGCTTTACTTGGCGGCGACGACCTTGCTGACCTCAATATTGGTACCGTCCACGTTGCCGGTGACGGTGGCTTTCTTGCCCGCCTGCTGATCGAGCACGGCCAGCGTTTCCTTGTCCGTGGTATTCAGCACATAAAGCTTGTCGCCCACAACCAGCGCGTATTTCGAACCGTGCGCCACACAGGTTCGCGTGCACTGCGCCGGCGTGCCTTCGCCTTCCATGTGTTTGGCGCCGCACATGGCGTCGCCCACCTCGCCGGTCAGGGTCTGCTTGCTAGCCGCCATCGCCGGACTGATCACGAGCAAACTTGCCGAACTTAACAAGGCCGCGACAAACAATGCCGCAATCAAAAGCGAACGCCGCCCGCCATCTTGCCAAATACGCTGTCCACTATGCCTCCCACTACGGTTCATCCCAGGTCTCCTTCCAGCCGATGCAGCCCGCGACGTGACTTGCGCGGACTTGCGGCCAGTGTATCAAGGCGACTTCATTTGGCAAATGCTACGGCTGAAGCACGAGACCAAAACGGCACTGTAAGAGTACCGGGATGGAAGCGATCTCGAAAAACCTTCCCGAATTTGTTCCAAAAACCGAACAAGATTGCCAGACCCGCTGCCGACGCCTATTTCGGAGCTTTTGCCGAGTAAATGAGATCGACGTCGACGGTCTTCTCGCGGACGTTGGCGGTCACGTGCGGCGTGACGTCCCAGTCGAGGTTCGCGGGAAGGAGTTTTTGGGCGGCCGGCAGATATTCACTCAGGTAGGTCGAGTCGTAGACGTCGCCTGGGCGGATTCTCCAAACAGTGCGGAGTTTGGCGGTCAGGCTATTGTCAAGGCCGCGAAATTCGAGGTCGCCCATGTGATAAACGGCGCCTTCGGTCACAGTCAGGTGGAGAAGGACCGCGCTGGCCGGGTCGTCGAACTGGGCGTCGACCTTGATGGTGGTGGTGACAAATCCGTGAGAGCCGTAGAGCTTTTGAATGTCTTTCAGGTTGTCGCCGAGGCGAATGGTATTGGCGGGCTGGCCAGGCTCGGCACGCACCATTTTCTGCAGGGTGTCGGTAGGGAACTCGTGATTGCCAGACCACTCCAGGCCCTTCAGCTTGTACAGCAGGCCGGGAGTGACGGCGAAGATCACGTCGACGATCGTCTGGTTGCGCGGCCCGTCCTCATTCTCGGCCCCGGGTTCCTTTATGACTTTAGGCTGGGGCTCGCCGAACTGCGCCTTCAGGTATCCGCGAGTGTAGTAGACGGGCAGAAGCTGGTGCTGGACCAGCAGATTGAGCCGGGTGCGCGAGTATTCGCGGTCAGGAAGTTTCTCGGCGGCGGCTTCGAGCGCGGGGATTTCAGCATCGGCCGCGCCGGCAAACTCGATCTTGCGCACCTGAATGAGGACGTCGGTCACATGGTAGTTGATGGAGTCGATGGGCCCGTCGCCTTTGCCTGCGCGCAGATACTCGACGTGTCCGGGGATTGAGTTTTCCACCAGCATGGCCTGCAGCACGTCGGAAACGTCGTCGGCCAGGCGGCCCGACACCGGCAGCGAGCCATCGAACAGCGGAGAATGTTGCTGGATCCGCTGCTTGAGTTGGGCGTCAGTGAACCAGACAAAATCCTCGAAATGGGCTGGGATAAATTTGTCGGCGTCCTTGACTTGCAGTTCGAGCTTGGTGCCAGCCGAGGAATACGTGAATTTGTAGGCGATCTCGGTGAAGACTCCCATATCGCCGAGACGGCGGGCGGCTTTCTTGAAGTCGTCGTCAGAGACGGCGGTGCCCATCTGCAGGCCGGTCGCCGCGGCGATAGCGGCTTCGGAGAAGCGCTTGCTTCCGACGACTTTAATCTCTATCAGTTGGCGGGCTGACGCCGGCATTTGCGACAGCGGCTTCTGGGTCGCGGCGCCTTGACCCAGCCCGGGCAGACAGAGGCCGACGATGACAATGGCAAAGAGTAGTTGGACGGGAAACCTGGGGAAGGCCTTTGTCATCGCGTCGTCATCGACTTGGAATGTTCGCCAACTCTTCCGTAGATTTGTGTTTCACCGCGATGTCGATGAAAGCGAGCGCGGCGCGGCTGAGAGCTTTGTCTTTGCGGAAGACCAGGGCCAGGTCGCGGCGGACTTGCGCGTCGGCGATGGCAACGGCGGCCAGCGCCTTGGCGCGAACATCTTCCTCGACGTTGGAGCGCGCGATGAAGCCGATGCCGACATCGGCGGCCACAAAGCGCTTCAGCAGTTCGCTGGAGTCGAGTTCCATGGTGAAGTTCGGCTTCAGACGGCGGTCGTGAAATAGTTGCTCGATTGCGTCCCGCGTGTGCCCTGCCTTGGGAACGACCAGCGGAAATTTCGCGACTTCAGCCACGGAAACCGCCTTCAACTTTCCCAGAGGATGATGGGGCGGGGTGATGAGAAATAACTCATCCCGATGGATGAGCACCACGGTCAGGCGGTTGTCTGTGACGGGAAGAGAAAGAACGCCAAAGTCGACCGAGTTGTCGATGATGGATTCGAGAATTTTTCCGTAGTCGGCGCGCTTGATGTTCACCGAGACGTCGGGGTATTGCTTTTTGAAATCGGCAAAAACATAAGGCAGGATGTGCAGGCACGTGCCCTCGTTCGCGCCCACGATGATCTCGCCGCGGGGCACGCGCTCCATCTCGGCAATGGCGACCAACATGGCTTTGCGGGCGTCGAGCGTTTCCTCGACATATTTCTGAAATGCCTTGCCGGCGGCCGTCAAAGAAACTTTACCGCCGGAGCGGTCAAATAGTTTGGCCCCAACTTCTTCCTCCAGCCCGCGAATCTGCGACGAAATGGCGGGCTGAGTGCGGAAACGCTTCTCCGCCGCCCGCGAGAACGAGGCGTGCCGCGCCACTTCGAGGAACGTTTCGAGCTGGTCGAAATCCATAAGAACAGGGCTAGGGGTTAGGGACCAGGGGTAAGTTCCGAACTACAGGTCGGGCCCTTAACCCTCAACTCTAGTCCCTGAACCCTGGTCCCTGACCCCTAAAGTATAAAGTCCGGTTATCGCCGCTATAAGAACAATCGAATTGCCAGCGTCTGCGACTCGCTTTAGACTCTGTCGTCCTGCACAACGCGACCGATTGTAGCAGCCTGCCCGATTGCAGGACTCTCCGCAAACGTTCGCCCAATTTCTGAAGGATCTGCTCCCGGCAAGGAGTTTTCATGACGGACCCCAAGGCTGTTCTTGAGTTCGCGAAGAAGAATGACGTCAGGATGCTTGACCTGCGCTTCACCGACATCCCGGGGCTCTGGCATCACATTTCTTATCCCATCGGGCAGTTGACGGAATCGTCGTTCGACGAAGGCTTCGGCATTGACGGCTCTTCGATCCGCGCGTGGGCCGGCATTCACGAGAGCGACATGCTGCTCAAGCCCGACGCCAACTTTTATCTGCTTGATCCCTTCACCGAGGTGCCGACGCTGGTGCTGGTGTGTGATGTGGTCGACCCGGTGACCAAGCAGCGGTACGATCGCGATCCGCGCTACATCGCGCGCAAGGCGGAGTTGTATCTGACTGCGAGTGGCATCGCCGACACGGCATTCTTCGGTGCCGAAGCGGAATTTTTTATCTTCGACAACGTTCGCTTCGATCAGCGCGAGAACTACGGTTTTTACTACATCGACGCCGAAGAGGGACGATGGAACTCGGGTAGGGAAGCGAACAATCTCGGCTACCGTCCGCGCTACCGGGAGGGTTATTTTCCTGTACCGCCCACTGATCACTATCAGGACTTGCGCTCCGAGATGGTGCTGACCATGCAGAACTGCGGCATCGACGTGGAGTGCCATCATCACGAGGTCGCGTCGGGGGGGCAGACCGAGATTGACTTGAAGTTCGATTCGCCAGTGCGGTCCGCCGACAAGATGCTGCTCTACAAATACATTGTGAAGAACGTGGCCTATCGCCAGGGAAAGACGGTGACGTTCATGCCCAAGCCGATTTTCGGCGATAACGGGAGCGGTATGCATACCCACCAGTCGCTGTGGAAGGCCGGCCAGCCGTTGTTTGCGGGCGACGGATATGCGGGCCTGTCGCAACTTGCGCTGTGGTACGTTGGCGGCTTGATCAAGCACGGTCCGGCGCTTTCGGCGATCATCGCGCCGACCACGAATTCCTACAAGCGCCTGGTGCCTGGCTTTGAAGCTCCGGTGAGTCTGGCCTATTCGCGGCGCAATCGCTCGGCGGCTTGCCGCATTCCGATGTATTCGATTGCTCCCAAGGAAAAGCGTGTGGAGTTTCGCCCTCCCGACCCGAGTTGCAATCCCTACATGGCGTTTGCGGCGATGTTGATGGCGGGGCTTGACGGCATTGAAAACAAAATGGACCCTGGCCAGCCGCTCGATAAAGATATCTACGAACTCGACCCTGAGCAGTTGTCGGCGATCCCGTCGATGCCGGGGTCGCTCGAAGATGCGCTCGATGCGCTGGAGCGCGACCATGCCTTCTTACTAAAAGGCGATGTGTTCACCGAGGAGTTACTACGCACCTACGTCGACTACAAGCGCTCGAAAGAAGTGGACGCGATCCGGCAAAGGCCGCATCCGTACGAGTTTGCGCTGTACTACGACATCTGAGGGGCAGGATAATACGAATCGATCGGCAAGAACCTTCCGAAAGCCGGGTCAAAACGGGCAGTCGCCGCCACCAGTTTTCATTGCAAGATGGGGTTGTCTTCGACGAATTCGAGTGTGAACTGTGCCTCAAAAGAACCCATTTGGCCGAACCCTAACATGATCCTCCTTTCCAAGGGCTGCCTTTGGTAATAATCGTGAACCTCCTTAGACACCGCATCGATTCTTCCGATGAAGGTAGCGGTCACACGCTGGTCGGTCGATGGACCAGATCGGCCGGTGTTCATTCGCACAAGAGCATTAAACCGCTCGAATTTGGAGTCATGGACCAAAACCACGGGCACAGGTAAGATTCGCCTTCCTTCAGAGTCTTCCGAGCCAAGAACGTTCGTCGGCTGGACAGATGCAACTAACGGGGACCCGCCGTGACGCAGCCAGAGCGCTCCGTGACATGCGGGGTCGTTTAGTTCGGAATATTCAAAACTCCCCACAAAAGACCCGCGAATCCGCACCATCTTATTGTTGAATGCAGGAGGGTTTGCAAGGATGGCGCAGATGGTTGTATCCACTGGTTTCTGGTTAGCAGCTATGTCGGACTGCTCCTGATTTATAGGAGCGACGCATCCCAATTGCCCACGTTGTGACGTGCTTAGGCTGATGGGCTTGATGCACTCGGTAACGCGGTTATGATTGTCGTCCAACAGCTGCATGTGGCGATTGAGCGCGACGGGGGGGAATCCACGGTCGTGGTAAACCACCGCAAAGACATTCCCAGCAGCGTCGCCCGCCAACCCATATCCCCACTGGACTGGTTCGTCCCAGACACGATATTCATAGCCCAACAGGAAGGGTCGATGCTGATCAGATGCACTCTTACCACACTCTGTAACGGAGTTGTCGAGGTGATTCGTGCTAGTAAATCCGCAATCGACCACCTGACGGCCGCCTCTTGCAGATATCTCTTCTAATCGATTCACGAAAAGGCTGTCCTGCTTGTCCGCAATCTGCTTATTGGGTTCTGATGATTGCGCGAAGACCGCAAGTGCTGTGCAGAACAGCAGAGTCAAGGCTCGGCCTAAACGCCCCAGTAAACGCATGAGTAACATTTGCCTCACAGCGAGTATAGATGCAACGCTTATGGTTGGCGAAAAATCCCCATAGCACTCATCGACCCGATGACCGGGTTTGAGTGTCAGACCTTTTTTGTAAGGGCTGCGCGAATCCGCTGGCCCACGATCACATCTTCGCCGGGCTGTAACATCCACACCCCAACCACGAGCGTGTTGGCATCCGCCGGGATACCCTGGTTGGGCTTTTGGCCGGTGTTCGGGTTCAGTTCAATTGAGGGCGTCCCTTTGCGCAGGGCGTCAACGATCTGGCCCGTCGTGACGCCGGTGACCGCGGGGTCGAAGCGGATGAGGAGATGGGGAACATGGTTCGCGATCCCCGGAACCACCGTCTCCGTCCGGACCGAAGGGATGCCCTTTACGGCAGCGGCGATCAGATCGACCCGCTTCTGATAGTCGCCTTGCATGGACTCTTCTGTGTGCGAGAGAACCCAGTCGACCGCTGCTACCATGCCCACAATCTGTTCCTTCGCCACCTTCATGCCGCGGCCGATTCCGTCTCCGGGATTGTTGTTGGCATGGGCGAGATCCGTCAGAACTTTACGGCCAAGCAGCAGGCCCGCGTTTTGTGGGCCCCTCATTCCCTTACCCCCGGAAAACGCCACCAGGTCGAAGCCCATGCCCGTGTACTTCCATAGATTCGAGATCGGAGGCATGTCCGCGGCTGCATCCAGGTGGCAGGGTATCTTATATTCGTGCGCCACTCGCAGCCACTCTTCCCGGCCAATCTGTGCGCTGCCGGCAATTCCATCCTCTTCCTCCGCGGCGTTGAAAAAATTCGTCATGGCCGCGTTGCCTGCGCCGCACGCGCGCTTATAGTCGTCGAGCGTAACTACCTCGGTCACCCGCGCCCCGCAGAGATACATGGCGCGGTCATACTCGTAGCGGTGCGCGCGCTGCACGATGACCTGATTCTTCTTGCCGTCAAGCGCCTGCGGTATGTCCAAAATGTCGAGGTTGTTGGCATACTGCAGGCAAGCCGCGGTCGCCAGGGTGATGGCGCCACAAGCCCCTGAAGTCACGACCGCGCCCTCGCTCTTGAGCCGGCGTGCGATGTACTCGCCGGCCTTCTGCTGCAGATCGTGCAAACGTACAGGATGAAGCGCGGCCTTCTGCACCGCCGCGAGAACCTCCGGGGGCATGCAGGCAGCCGTTAGCGTGGTGTAGGTGCCGGCGGCATTGATGATCGTCGGGACTCCGAGCTTCGCGTAGTAGTCGTCGCCGTCGGACGATGGCACCGGCCGTGCCGCTGACGAGGAAAGAGTCCTGGCGGACGAAACCAGAGGTGCCGCGCCCACAGCCGCGGCCAACGAACTGGCCCAGCGAAAAAAGCGGCGGCGGGAGAGAAAGCCTGCTTCAGATTCAGTCGATACTGACATGCCTATCGCTCCTTAGTATCCTCAGTGTTCTCTGCGCTGAGTTTACTGTTAAGTCTGTCATAACGGAATTAGAATAGGCGGCGGCGCGGAGTTGAATTTCGTCTTAGGAATCATGGCCATGAGAAAAGTTCTCTGCAGAGCCGTCGTGGCGGGAGCGGTAATTCTGGCTTCCAACGGATTACTTATTGCTTTGTCAAATGCCAGTGGATCGCCGATTCTGGAGCCGGCGGCCGGTGTGTTGCTCGGACAGTACTACGGCGCCGGTAGCGTGACCCAGAACACTGCGAAGCTTGGGCGGACGCCTCCCGTTCACCTCACTTACTACGCGTGGACTGACGACTGGACCGGCGCCGTCACCAAGGCAGACCTGGCCGCAGGACGCATCCCTCTGGTCAATTGGGAACCGCACAAGATCGACTTCAGCAGGATCGTCGACGGAAGTCTTGATGCCACGATCGTGGCGCGCGCGAACGGCTCTAAAGCCCTCGGGAAAAAGTTCTTCCTCGATTTCGCCGCCGAGATGAATGGCGACGAGGCTTGGGGTGGCAACAACGCGCCCCTGTACATCGCTGCTTATCGACACATTCACGACCTCTTCGTTGCTGCAGGAGCTACCAATGTGATCTGGGCGTGGTGTCCAAACGTCACGGATATCAACGGAGGCAACAAGAATACGATGGATTACTACCCGGGCGACGCCTACGTCGATTGGACCGGGGTCGATGGGTACAACTGGGGTACGACAAACGGCGGCTGGCAGACCTTCCAGCAGGTTTTCGAGAACATCTACCCGCTTCTAGCGGCCAGGAAAAAGCCGATCATGATTGGAGAAATGTCTTCGGCTCAGGCGGGCGGCGACAAGGGCAAGTGGATCGACGGAATCATTCCCACTCTCCGCGCCAGCTTTCCGCTTATCAAATGCCTCGTCTGGTTTGACATCAACAAGGAAGCCGATTGGCGCATCAGCTCGTCTCCCGAATCGGAAGCGGCGTTCATCCGCATGGCGAAGGATCCCTATTTCAATCCGTAGGAATTCCGGGGGCACGAGATGGAGAAACTTTCATTGGCGGGTGGCAGCGTGGGGAAGCTGACCTTCAGACCGATGGAGTTTCCCCGCAGGCTCGAAGACAAGTTAGGTCCGATTCGCGGAGAAATGAAAATCCCCACCCCGTCCCTCGATAAAACGGAGGGACAAGGATGGGTACCCTCGATGGTTGAGATTTGGACGGTTCGCTATTTCAGCTGTTTTTCGATCGCCGCAGTCACTTCCTGCGAATCCGGCGTCACGGCGGGCTCGAAGCGCTGCACTACCTTCCCGTCGCGGTCCACCAAAAATTTGGTGAAGTTCCACTTGATTTCGCCAGTAATGCCCGGCCCGGTTTCTTTAGTCAGATAAGCGTAGAGCGGCGCCTGGTCATCGCCCTTCACCGAAATCTTCGAGTACATCGGGAAGCTGACGCTGTATTTGCGGGTGCAGAAGGTCTTGATTTCTTCGTTAGTGCCAGGCTCTTGTGCGCCGAAATTGTTGGCAGGGAAGCCGAGGATCACGAATCCCTGATCTTTGTATTTTTCGTAGATAGATTCGAGCGCGCTGTATTGCGGAGTGTAGCCGCACTTGCTGGCTACGTTCACCAGCATGACGACTTTGCCCTTGTAGTCGGCCAGCGGCGAGGGCTTGCCGTCAATGGAGTTGAGCGTGAAGCCGTATACACCCGAGCCGGCAAACAGCGATGTGGCCATGATCAGCAGTACTCCGAAAGTAAGATAGATTCCGAGTTTCCCCGGCTTATTGGATGGCGTTGAAGACGATGCGTTCATTTCCAGCTCCTGTATGGCAGATTTCTGCGACGACGGACCCCGTGTAAAGACGATCCCTAAAGGATGAGATTGAAGATATGGGCTAGGCGATGCAAAACGCAACAGGGGAAATGTAAAATCCGTGTCTCGCAGGGGCTGTCGCGGAGGGTTGCGACCGGACTAAACCGCAGTTCGTACGGAGCTTTCCTTGACCACCCGCTCCAGCAAACGCATGCGTTTGCCGGGAAGGGGGACGTCAGTCACTTGCGGGCGGGCAACCTCGCAGCTGCTCACAGAGAGAAATGCGTCTCCCATGCAGTCGAGAGCCGACGCCGAGCGGCCCAGAACCATCAATAGATATTTCTGGGCGATGGGACGGTCAGCCGGATGGATCAGCGCCCACCAGCGCCGAACCGACTCCTGCACCTCAGCTTCGCTCTTTTCACCGACTACAAGGGAATCGATCAACCGGTAAACCTTGCTTTTGATCGCCTGGTACGAGACGGAAATCTCTTGTGGCATAGGGTTCCTGGATTTGCTGTACTTCCGTATAGTGCAATCCGCACACCAAACGCGCAGACCGCTGTTTTGGCGGGGTTTACACCGATTTGCACTAACATGAACGTACTATGAATGGAATAAATCCAGCACGGAATATGAATTCTGGAAGAGGCGCAGACTTGGCGATTCGGTTCCAACGGCCCGGAATGCCAAACTTTCAAGGGCTCGACTGCGCGCGATGGCGCAATCCGCGCTGGTGCCCTTCGCTGTGCCTGGAATCTTCATCGCCATCGAGACCGAATCGAGGTGCAGGTTACAATGTGGCGCTCTGCTCAACCGGATTCTCGCGCCTTGTCTATCCGGATGGACGGTCGGGAGTGCGGCATCTCTTTTTGACAAACTTGAACTAATTTCGGAGGCGAAATGAAACGGTGGGCGTCGATTCTGGCAATTCCAGTACTAATCTCGTTGGCGGGGGCGCAGGTGACATTGTCTCTAAACTCTCCGCAGAGCCCTGCGCCAGCCAGCAGCGCGCAGGGCAGCGGACATGATGCCGATTCTGGTTCCGGCGAGCGCATGTTCTTCCCGCGCGACATGTTGTGGGGCTGGGCGCAACTGGATTTAGCGCCGCCGCACAACGAGATCGATCCGAATCTCTGCTCCGGAGACGTCGCCGCCAACGGCGGGCTCCAGGATCCATGCAGCCTGTTTGCGCGCTATATGTTGTCGGGGATCCTGGAGGTGCGTCCGTTCGGGCGCGGGCCGCTGCGGCGATTCATGGTCTACGGTGCGCCCACGTTTCTGTTCGGTAAGACCCTGCCGAAGACGCTTTACACGTGGTCGCCGGATGCGATCGGGATCGAGCATTCGTGGGGAGTTGGCATTTATCTCGACAAAGGATTCGAGTTTCGCATCACGCAGCACTTTCTGTTCGACCGCCTGGGCGCGCGCGATAAAAATCTGGGCACCGCCGACTTGGGCAACAACGGCCCCTGGGGACGTTACGTGACCGTGGGCGTGCGCAAGACGTTTGGTACGCGGCGCTGGTAGGGCAGAGAACAGAGAAGCGGGTCAGTGCGTAGGTTGTGCCACAATCGGCGCGGCTGGCCGCAGCAGCCGCCGAATCAACCACACGAGCAACGCCACGAATAGTCCGAAAAGAACGAACGGGAGCAGAGCGACCAGAATGATCAGAGCGATCCAGCCGGGGCCAGCCAAGTTGCTGACGTCGCCTTGGATGGTGGCGGCCGGATCGCGGCGAAGGCGGCCGCCGATTGCGGTCACGTCACCGTGCACGGTCACGCCGCCGTTTAGGCGGATGCCGCCGCCTAATGCTGTGGCGTCTCCGCCGATCTGTCCCTCGTCTTCGACGATGATGCTCCCGCCGAGAGCGGTCACATCGCTCGACACATGTCCGCGTACTCGGATGCTGCAGCCGAAGCAGGTCACGTCACTGACTTCTTCGCCGGGCCCGATGCTGATGTTGTGGCCGACCTGAGTGCGGTCTTGGGCGCCGCCGGCGAACGCAGTCGCCGCGGCAGTAACAACGAACAGAAGCCACGCCAATAGCCGCCGTGGAAATTGGGCGCTCGATCGCATGGAACCTCCTTTATGCTGGTGCCGAACCTCGAAATCTCCAGCCGGAATTATGGCACAAGCCAAGAATAATCTGCGGTTCATCCGCCAGTTCTCTATAATTATGGGTTTTGTAAATCATGGCTTGAGACTCTTAATAGCGGAGGTTGATTATGGCTGGCTCTTATAACGGTGTAGCGGTACCGGCGGACGGAAAGAAAATTGGTTATGCCAACGGCAAGTATGACGTCCCCAGCAACCCGATTGTTCCTTTCATTGAAGGCGACGGCACAGGACGCGACATTTGGAAAGCCTCGCTGCGCGTGTTCGACGCGGCTGTCGAGAAGGCGTACAAGGGCAAGCGCCGCGTCGCGTGGTACGAAGTGTTTGCCGGAGAGAAAGCTAAGGCCAAGTTCGATACCTGGCTCCCGGACGATACCGTGGACGCCGTGCGCGAGTTTCGGGTCGCCATCAAGGGCCCGCTGACTACGCCTGTGGGCGGCGGCATTCGCTCGCTCAATGTGGCCCTGCGCCAGATTCTCGATCTCTATAGCTGTGTGCGGCCGGTGAAATATTACAAGGGCGTGCCTTCGCCGGTGAAGCATCCCGAGCGCATGGACGTCGTAATCTTCCGCGAGAACACCGAAGATGTTTACGCGGGCGTCGAATGGGAGCAGGGAACTGCTGACTGCGCCCGGCTGATCGAGTTTCTCAACAAAGACATGCTGAAGAGCGGCAAGAAGCAGATCCGCCTCGATTCCGGCGTCGGGATCAAGCCGATTTCAATCACCGGAACCAAGCGCCTGGTGCGTATGGCCATCCAGCACGCGCTGGCCAACGGGCTGAAGAGCGTCACGATCGTGCACAAGGGCAACATTCAGAAATTTACCGAGGGCGCGTTCCGGTTGTGGGGATACGAAGTGGCTACGCAAGAATTCCGCGACAAAGTTGTGACCGAGCGCGAGAGTTGGATCATTGGCAACAAAGACAAGGATCCGAGCATAACGGTTGCGCAGAATGCGGAGATGGTTGAGCCCGGTATGGAGTTCGCTCCTCCCGCGTTTCGCCAGGCCGTTGAAAAAGAAGTGAAAGAGGTGCTCGACGCGATCTACGCCACGCATGGCAACGAAGCCTGGAAAAAGAAAGTTATGATCAACGACCGCATCGCCGACTCGATTTTTCAGCAGATTGTCACTCGTCCGGAAGAATACTCGGTTCTGGCCACACCCAACCTCAACGGCGACTATATTTCCGACGCCGCCGCGGCCCAGGTGGGCGGCCTCGGAATCGCTCCTGGCGCCAACATCGGCGATGGCTATGCGATTTTCGAGGCGACGCACGGCACCGCTCCCAAGTATGCCGACAAAGACGTCATCAATCCCGGTTCGGTGATTTTGTCTGGCGTCATGATGTTCCGTCATCTGGGCTGGAGCGAAGCCGCCGACTTGATCGAGCAAAGCATGGAGCGGACTATCGAGCAGAAGAAAGTCACGTACGATTTTGAGCGCCTCATGCCGGGCGCCACGAAAGTCAAAACCAGCGAATTCGCCGACGCCATGATTGAAAACATGGGCGCAGGCGTGCTGGTGTAAGACCGATTGAGGAATTGGGAAATTGAGTAATTGGGGAATTTCCCGAATTCCTGGCCGCCGCGAGGCCAATGGTTTTCAATTTCTCAATTACTAAATTTCCCAATTACTCAATTCGGGAGAGGACTCATATATGCGCAAGAAAGTCACCATCGTAGGTTCCGGCAACGTGGGCGCAACGGCCGCTCACTGGATCGCCTCCAAGGAACTCGCCGACGTCGTACTCATCGACATCATCGAAGGCGTGCCGCAGGGCAAGGGACTCGATCTGCTCGAAGCCATGCCGATCGAGAAGCGCGACTCCTATGTCAGCGGCACCAACGATTACAAAGACACGGCGAACTCTGACATCGTTGTCATCACCGCCGGCATCCCGCGCAAGCCCGGCATGAGCCGCGACGACTTGCTCAACACGAATTACAACATCATGAAAGCGGTGGTCGGCGAAGTGGTGAAGAATTCGCCGAACTGCATCCTGATCATCGTTTCGAACCCGCTGGACGCCATGGCGCAGGCTGCCTACAAGCTCAGCGGATTCCCGCGCGAGCGCGTCATTGGCATGGCCGGCGTGCTCGATTCGGCGCGCTTCCGCGCCTTCATCGCCGACGAACTGAAAGTCAGCGTAGAGAATGTCACGGCCTTCGTGCTCGGCGGACACGGCGACACGATGGTCCCGCTGCCGCGCTATTCCACGGTCGCCGGCATTCCGATCACCGAGTTGATCGAAAAGTCTCGCCTCGAAGCGCTCGTCCAGCGCACTCGCGACGGCGGCGCCGAAATCGTGAAGTATCTCAAGACCGGATCGGCCTACTACGCTCCGTCAGCGGCAGCCACCGAAATGGTCGAAGCCATTCTCAAAGACAAAAAGAAAATCCTCCCCTGCGCGGCGTATTTGCAAGGCGAATACGGCATCAACGGGTTGTATGTCGGCGTGCCGGTGAAGTTGGGCTCAAAAGGAATCGAACAGATCATCGAGATTAAGCTGACGGCGGAAGAAAAAGCTGGGCTCGATAAGAGTGCCGCAGCGGTGAAGGAGCTGTGTGGAGTGATTGGGGTCTAGGTGCGCGGCGGGAGCTGGCTTATTTGTTCGGAGACGCGAACCCCCACATTATTTGATACACCCTGGGGTTGAGCTTTTGCATCACCGGGTGATCCGAAGAAAAGTCGTGGTCGCACATCAGCTGGGACTGTTCTTTCTGGGGAACGTGAGTGTCGGAAGGCGGGCCGAGCCTCAAGAGAAGCTGTCCGTGCCCTCCATCTAACTCATCCGCAAGCGACCCTTTACCCCAGGAGGAGACCGTTCCGCAATAATCCCCGCCGAATCCAGTCAAGTGGAATGGCCTACCGTTAAGGCGCTCCAGCTCTTTCAGGGAAGTCCCCAAAGAAATGTTGTGCCCGGCTTTCCAACGGCTCGCGCCCCCCTCAATTTGCACAAACGCGGGCAGAGTTTTCTTGTCTGGGTCCCTCCATCGAATCTCAATGGAGCGCTGAGGATCATTGGGGAAAACAACTGTTCCAGCCTCCGTTTCTTCTTCGCTGACGTCCACATCCTGGTCGACGACATTCGACGCCCCGTACATGCGGACCAAGTCTTGCCGGGTCGTGTGGGCGTTGATGGATCCTCTCTCGCCGCTCACTAGGATCAGCCAGGGGTCGGATACGGACTGGCCAAAGCACGAGAGTGCAACTAGAAGAAACCATCCGAGAAGCCAGCAATTGCGAAGAGACAGCAAGCAATAGTCGCGGTAGGCTTGGTCAAGCACCTTACACCTTCTCGATCGTCACCTTCTTCAACACGACATCCTTGTTCGGTTTGTTCTGCCGGTTTTGCGGAACTCCGGTGATCTTCACCGCCACGTCCTGGCCCTCGACCACTTCGCCGAAGATCGTGTGCTTGCCGGTGAGCCAGGTCGTGGGGACGGTCGTGATGAAGAACTGCGAGCCGTTGGTGTTGGGGCCGGCGTTGGCCATGGCCAGCTTGCCGGGCTTGTCGAACTTGTGCGGTGAGCCTTTGGTTTCGTCTTCGAACTGGTAGCCCGGGCCGCCCATGCCGGTGCCCTGCGGATCGCCGCCCTGGATCATAAAGTCGGGAATCACACGGTGAAAAATCGTTCCGTCGTAGAGCCGGTCTTTCGATTTCTTGCCCGTGCTCGGATGCTTCCACTCCTTCTTGCCCTCAGCCAGTTCCAGGAAGTTCGCGACAGTTTTGGGCGCGTCCTTTTCGAAGAGGCGGCAGACAATGTTTCCTTCCGAGGTTTCAAAAATGGCATAGGTACCGGCGGGGCGGCTCATGAATATTCATTCTCCTTGAGTTTGATGGATTCGATTTTAGCAGGAGGCCACAACATCAGGCTGCCTGGAACCGGAACTGCCACGTCTCGGGCGACGAACCCTATTTGCTGCTGCCCGGTCGCAGGTATTGGGTGAAAAATTCCTGGGTCTCGAATGCGAGCCGTCTGCGCGCTTCCGGCGTCCGGAAGGTGTGGACATCGTCCACGGTGACAAATTTTACCGTCGCTCCCGCCTGCTTGAGTTTGTCAGCAAGCTCCTGGGCTTGCGCCATCGGAACGCTCTGATCTTGCGTGCCCTGAACAATCAGGAACGGCGCAACATCCTTCGCGGCGTGAAAGACGGGCGACGCGTCCTGCCAGATCTTCGCATGCTGGGCATAGTCTCCCCCAAAAAAGGCGGTCAGAAATGCAACTGCCTCTGGATCGTCGTGCGTCGTGAAGTCCGTGGGCCCGCTCACGTCGACCACGGCCTGCACCTTGCTCGAATACTTGGCCAGGGCCGGATCGGAATTGTCGCGCGTGTCTTCCATCCCCAGCAGAGCCGCCAGCTGCGCGCCTGCGGAATGCCCGAACGCTCCTGCATGCTGTGGATCGACGCCATATTTTGCGGCGTTGGCCCGGATCCAGCGAACGGCGCGCTGCACGTCGTCGAGTTGCACGGGCCAGGGATTTTCTCTCTCTTTCTCGTGGAACAGCCGGTAGTCGACGGAGAACGCAACGAAACCAGAACGGGCCAGAAACATGCCCATGGTCTGCATGGTCGATTTGTCAAAGCTCGTCCATCCTCCACCATGAATCAGAATCACGGCGGGGAGCAAACCAGAAGGGCGTTGGCCCGGCTGGTAAATATCCAGCAGCAACTCATGGCCGTTGACTGCGCCGTAAGAAACGTCGCGCTGCGCAGTAGTTGCCGGGTTCTCTTGCGGAGGCGCGGGCGCCTGCGGAGTGGTTTGAGCTTGCGGAGTTTGAGCGGGTGCAGTCTGGGGTGTTTGCCCGCCTGCGGCTGGCGAGGCTGCGAGGATCGCGAGAGTCAGCAGGAAAGCGCACTTGGTCATAGCGAAGAATATCTAAGCCACGGCTTCGTGGCCCTTCGACGAACGGTCTAGTTTGAACTCGGCGCAGGTTTCGGGGTCGCCGTCGCAGGTTTCTTCACTGTAGTTCCCGAAGTCGGCTTGGCGCCGGTCCCGGTCCCTGTGCCGCGCATGATCGCGATGTGGATGATCTTCACAGGACGGAAGGGTTTGTCGTTCGCATCCCGGTTCATACGCGCGATCTGCTTGACCAGCGCGACACTCGCATCGTCGCATTGGCCGAAGATCGTGTAGTTGCCATTCAGCATCGCCGCCTGAGACCCCGTGAATGCAACTTCGGTAATAAAAAACTGCGAGCCATTGGTGTCGCGGCCTGCATTTGCATAGGCCAGGCGGCCCGGCCGGTCAAATAGTAAATCCGGCGAGTTTTCGTTCTTGAACTGCTTGACAGGGTCGGCACCCGAGCCGGTACCCGCCGGATCTCCGCCCTGGATCATGAACTCTGGGATCACACGATGGAAAATCGTGCCGTCATAGAGGGGCACGCCGTGTTTGGTGGCGCCGGTGATGGGACTTTTCCAGTCCTTGGTGCCGTTCGCCAGACCAATAAAATTCGCCACGCCAATCGGAGCTTTGTCCGGAAACAGCGTACAAGTCATGTCGCCTGCCGTGGTTTTGATGGTGGCAGTCGGTGTAGTCGCCGTGTGGACCACTGGTTTGACAGCTGTTGCCGGCTTGGCGGACGTGCCAGAGCTCGTCGATTGAGTCGTCGAACTCATCTGTGCCCATGCGGCCGAGGCCGCCACCAACGTCATTAAGAATGCGAATGTCATACGCATGGATTGTCCTCGCAAAATGAAAAATGCCGTCTGAGAAGTTTCTGCAACGTTGCATTGTACGACAGCGGAGGCCATCTTCATCACGAAGAAAAGCCAATCGAGCGTGGCTTACTTTGCAGCCGTTGCCTTCTGCGCCTGCATGTCGTGGCTCACGCCTTGCACCTCGCGAAATACGCGCATCAGGTTTCCACCCAGAATTTTTTTGATGTCGTCCGCGGAGTAGCCTCGGTCGAGCAGGGCTTGCGTGATCTTCGGCAGATCGGCGGCTGAGTCGATGCCCTGCGGTGTGGCCCCGCTCACGCCGTCAAAGTCAGAGCCCAGCCCGACATGATCGATGCCGGCAACTTTGGCGATGTGGTCGATGTGATCGATCAGCGACTTCAACGGCGGCCGCGGAATCTTGGCCGACCACTCCCGCTCCATGCGGTCTTCATCAACATAGTTCACCGGCTTGCCCTGGGCTTTCATTTGATCGACGTACTGCTGCACGGCGGCAGCTTCATCCTTCGCCTGCGCTTGATTGGCTTTGCGGTAATCTTCGTCCACAAAACCGCTGAAGAAGTTCACCTGCACCACGCCATCGTTGGTGGTCATGGCCTTGAGCATTTCGTCGGTCATATTTCGTGGGGCATCGACCAGCGCCCGCGCCGAAGAGTGCGATGCGATGACCGGAGCTTTGGTCGTGGCCATCACATCCCAGAAAGTCTTGTCGGCGACGTGCGAAATGTCGACCATCATGCCCAGTCGGTTCATCTCCAGCACGACCTGCTTGCCGAAGTCGGTGAGCCCGTTGTGGTGCTCGACTTTCGCATCGTCGATATCGCCGGAGGAGTCGGCCCATTCATTCGTGTTCGACCAACTCAGCGTCATGTAGCGCACGCCCAGCCGGTAGTAGTCGCGCAGCAGGTGAATATCGTTCTCGATCGAGTGTCCGCCCTCGATGCCCATCAGTGCGGCGAGTTTGTGCTCTTTGTGCGCGCGGTCGATGTCGTTGGGCGAGAAACACATCACCATGCGATCGGGATGGCGCGCGGCCTGTTCGTAAACCGAATCGATCAGGTCGAAGGTGTGGCGGGCGAAGTGACCCTGGTTCGTGTCCGGCTCGACCCAGATGGAGAAAAATTCCGCGCCCAGGTTCCCGCGGCGCGCTTTGTCGAGGCTGATGTGGCCCGGATCTTTCGGATCGGTCGAGCCGATATCGAAGCCTTCGTCCAGAAAACGCTGCGGGGTGTCGGCGTGGGTGTCTACCACCAGAGCCGAGTCGTGGAGTTTCTGGGCACGCTCACTGACCACGATGTCGGTCGGTGCCGCCGGCTTTTCTGGAGTCTGAGCCGCAGCCAGAGAAGCAGCCAGCACGAGAACGAAGCAGAGTCTGATCGTCATAAAGTTTTGGCCCACTGGAGGAAGCAAGATGCGGGCAGGTCCAGATTGTATAGTCAGAGTGGCGGCTCGGCCAAACGAGATCAACGCAGCGTGGCCAGCGCTTGCTGTACACAAGTCTCCAGCGGGAGGTCGGTATCGATCACCGTCTTTGCCTGCGTGATAGCCTCGAAGCGCGCCTTCACGGCGAGGTAAAGTTGGAAGTTGCGGTTGTTGGCCGGATGAGCGCCCGCGTCGGCGTCCGCCGCGAGCCTGCGGCGAGCCGTTTCCTCCGAGCACACGCACTCGAGAATTCTCCACGGCTGTTGCATACGAGCCGCCGCGGCCAGCGCATTTTCAATCTGATAGCGCCTTGAAAACGGACGCCCGTCCAGAAAGATCATGCGCACCGCATTCCGGGCCAGCAAGTATCCTGCAGTATCGAGCATGATCTGCAGGCAGTAGTCGTCCTGCCGCGTGGAATACTCGATCTCCTCCGGGCGAAAAATGGCATGCCGGATCTCGTCTTTACTTACCACTCGGGCCGACGTGCGCGTGGTCAATTCGCGGGCAAGCGTGCTCTTGCCGCTGCCGGGAAGTCCCGCCATCAACACAATCATAAGAAGAGAATCGTATCGGATGTACAGCGGAAGGCGCTACCTGGGATGGGGGGAAGCGGAAACTAAAGAAATGGAAACGTTGAAAGCTGGAATCCCTACTTCGACCCGCTGCCCAGCACAACCTGCGCGACGGGCTGGTCGTTGTCCGGATGTTGGTCGGGCTGGGGCTGTTCGAGATGTTCAACGGGAATGATGTTCTGAGTCTCGCGCCAGTCCGAGTAAAGCCCGCTCACCATGATATGAAAGACCCACTGGTGACGTTCTTCTTCCGGTTCCACAAGGCCGAGGGCCTTCATGTAGAACAGGTAGTGCTCCATCCAGTGAACCTGGTCTTTGCTCATGCCGCGGCGTTGCAGGTCAACGGTCACGCCCGCCAGATGCGAAGATGCCGTATCGCCATCGGCCGGAGCCGCATTGCGATTGTGGCGCCGTAGTTTTTTCTGCACCTTCACCGTCCGCACCGCGGAGTTCACCTGAATCTGCTGGTGGAAGCGGTTGTAGTAGGCCTGGCTCAAATCGTCGACAAAATCCAGGGTCCATGGACGGCAGAAGCGGCGCGAGGGATCGAGGCGCGGATCAAAGCGGAGGGTCTCTCCCGAACGGATCTCGAGCAGGGAACCGTCGGCTTTCAACGCTTCGAGTTCGGTTTCATCCTGAATGCGCGGCAGTTCCAGCCGGTTGATCTCGGCATTCTGAATCAGCAACGATTCGTGCGACGGCCGGAACATCGGATTCCAGCGCAGCCAGCGGAAGCGCCGGTGATGCGCGCGCTGCACGGTCGCATGATGCACCGCGAAGGCGCTGCCCGAAAATCCGCCGCACACCAGCGCAAGCAGCAGGATCGTCGCGAATTGGAATTTTGCCAGTCTCAAGAAATCTTCCGTCGGCGGCCACTGCCCGCCAGGGCCCTCACAGCTTCTCTCTGTGAGTAGCGGTTATTCTAAGCCATGCTGTCAAGCGGTCCAACCGAAGCCTGACGCAAACCGTTACCTGAGTACCCAAAGCAGCATCTCAAGGTGGTTACTTACCTTCCACGAGTGGAGATGCCCTACTGTTCTATCGGCAAATGATGGGCCATTCCTGAGGGTGCGCGGCCAGCCGCTATGTGGGCGGCTAGCCACGACTTGGCGATGTTAGATAGATCTCAGATCGCCTGGGTTGGGCGATTTCATTGCACTTTTACGAAATTCAGTGACAAAAATCAGTAATTGGAGTCGGGAAGAAAACTCAGCGCCTCAGAAGGTCACCCAAGGCCTGCTTCATGACCTGGCCGCCCACCTCGGAAATTGCCTTGGTCAGGGGAATGTCTTTGGGGCAAACCTCGACGCAGTTCTGGGCATAGCCGCATTCCTGGATGCCGCCGTCGCCCATAAGCGCGGTCAGTCGCTCGCGCTCCAGCGCCTTGCCCGTGGGATGTGTGTTGAACAGTCGCACCTGCGCGATGGTCGCCGCGCCCACAAAGCCCGTCTCTTCGTTGAACTGCGGACAGGCCTCCATGCAGCAGCAACAGGAAATGCAGCGTGAGATTGGATAGGCGACTTCCTGCTCCTCGGCCGACATGCGCGGCCCCGATCCGAGATCGTAGGTGCCGTCGATCGGAACCCAGGCCTTCACAGCTTTAAGATTTTCAAAGATCACGTTGCGGTCGACTGCCAGATCGCGCACGACAGGAAACTTCGAGAACGGTTCCAGCCGGATCGGCTGCTCAAGATGGTCGATCAGCGCCGAGCAAGCCATGCGCGCCCGCCCATTGATCAGCATGGCGCACGATCCGCAGACTTCCTCGAGACAATTGGAGTCGTAGGTGATGGGCGTGGTCGCCTTGCCATCGCGCGTCGACGGCTGGGCGGCAATATCCATCAGCGCCGAAATGACGTTCATGTTCGGCCGGTGGGGAACTGAGAACTCCTCCCAGTACGACTTGGAGGTGGGAGTGTTCTGCCGTTTGATTTTGATGATGACGGATTTATCAGCCATTAGCAGTTAGCCCTTAGCACTTAATCGGCACGGGTAGAATTCATGCCCTTCCCGGTTCTCGCTAAATCCTTGGTTAATGAACACCTGTGATTCATTTCTTCAGCGAAGTAATCCCGCCTGTTTCGATACCAGACGAGACGCCAAAAACCTGAGAGAACGGAAATACCACAAAGGACCAGCCATACCTTGGCCCAAATCGGAGCGTCCGGGCCGGCGTTATGCATCCATCGCGCAGAATTAAATGCAGCCAACGCCGCGCCGATTGCTGTTCCGATCAGAATACGGATCGTTGATCGCCGGGTGGCATTGTTCATAATCAGTACTTCCTCGGCCGCGGCGGAATCAGCGACGTGTCCACCGGCTCGAACTCGAACTTCGGCTCATCTGCATCCGGCGCGAAATATGCCTTCGTCGTCTTCAGCCAGTTCTTGTCATCGCGCTCAGGGAAGTCGGGTTTGTAATGCGCGCCGCGAGACTCATCGCGCATGCCCGCGCCCTGTGCGATCACGCGCGCCAACTGCAACATGTTGTAAAGCTGCCGGGCAAACACAACCGTCGTGTTCGCCCACTGCGTCTTATCGCTCAGATTCATGTTGCGGAAGCGTTGCAGCATATCGACCAGCTTGCCATCTGTTTGCTGCAAAGTTTTGTTGTAACGAATCACGGTGCAATCCTTCGTCATCAACTCGCCTAGTTCGCGCCACAACTTCACCGGATTCTCGGTCCCCTGATTATTCATCAGCAGGGCATTACTTTCTTCCTGCCGCTTCTTCTCCGCTTCGAAGCATCCGTTACCGTTCGCCACAGCCTGCAGACCGCGAGCGTATTTCACCGCGTTCGGCCCGGCGATGCTTCCGCCGTAAATGCACGACACCAGCGAGTTCGCGCCCAGCCGGTTTGCCCCGTGATATTGATATTCACATTCGCCCGCCGCGAACACTCCAGGAATATTCGTCTGCTGCTTGAAATCCACCCACAGCCCGCCCATGGTGTAATGCATGCCGGGGAAAATTTTCATCGGCGTGTCGCGAGGATCGTCGCCCACAAACTTTTCATAAATTTCTAGAATGCCTTCGAGCTTCTTGTCCAGAAGTTTGCGGTCGATGTGCGTCAGGTCGAGATACACCATCGGCTTGCCATCGATGCCGAGGTTGTACTCGAACACGACCTTGAAAATTGCCCGCGTAGCAATGTCGCGAGGCACGAGATTGCCGTACTTTGGATACCACTCTTCTAGAAAGTACCAACGTTCTTTTTCTGGAATGGATTTGGGGTCGCGCTTGTCACCCGCCGTCTTCGGAACCCAGACCCGGCCGCCTTCGCCGCGCGCCGACTCCGACATCAGCCGCAGCTTGTCTTCGCCCGGAATGCAGGTGGGATGGACCTGAATGAATTCACCGTTGGCATAATAAGCGCCCTGCTGATACAGCGCCGACTGCGCCGATCCCGTGCAGACGACCGAGTTCGTCGACTTACCGAAGATCGCGCCATTGCCGCCGGTCGCAATAATGATCGCGTCGGCCGGGAACGTGCGCACTTCCATCGACCGCAGGTCCATGGCGCAGATGCCGCGGCATACTTTCTGGCCGTCCAGCACAGCGGAGAGAAATTCCCAGTGCTCGTACTTCTTGACCTTACCTTCGGATTCATAGCGCCTGACTTGCTCATCGAGCGCGTAAAGGAGCTGCTGACCAGTGGTCGCGCCGGCAAACGCCGTGCGGTTGTACAAGGTTCCGCCAAAGCGGCGGAAATCGAGCAGTCCTTCCGGCGTGCGGTTGAAGGGCACGCCCATGCGGTCGAGCAGATCGATAATCCCCGGCGCGGCGTCGCACATATCCTTCACCGGAGGCTGGTTGGCGAGAAAGTCTCCGCCATAGACCGTGTCATCAAAATGCTTGTAGGTCGAATCGCCCTCGCCCTTCAGATTTTTCGCCGCGTTAATTCCGCCCTGCGCGCACACTGAGTGCGAGCGCTTGACCGGCACAATGGAGAACAGGTCGACGCTCGCGCCCATCTCGGCGATCTTGATCACTGCGGACAATCCCGCAAGGCCGCCGCCTACAACAATAATTTTCGGAGTCGCCATCTTATTGCACCGGCCTTCCGGAGCTTGCCGCCTGCTCGGTTGCTTTGTGGTCGGATGGCAAACGATCCGAATGAAGCATCGCGCGGTTTGGCTGATCCTCCTCCAGAGGATGCGAGCGGAAGGAATACAAACTCGCGAAGCCCGCTCCGCACAGCACCATGAACAGCAGCAGGCAGACGCGCAACAATCTCTTCTGCGCCTTGTCGCCGGAGACGATCCCCCACTTCGCTGAGAACAGCCAAATGCCATAGGCGAAGTGCCACGAAGCCGCGACCAGTCCCACCACGTAGAACAGGAACAGCCATGGATGGATCACCTCAGCCTGCACCTTGCCGAACGACGCCATGGGATTTTCGTGCAGATCGACGCCGGTAAAGCGCATCGTGTAGGTGTGCCACAGGATGTAAACGAATGCGATGCCGCCCGTCCAGCGCTGCGCCGTGTACATCCAGTTGCCGCTCCAGGGATAGCTGACGGCGTTCCCGTCGCCGCGAAACCAGATGTAGAAGCCGTAGAGCGCGTGAAACAGAATCGGCAGCCAGATCCCGAATAGCTCCAGAAAAAATACCAGCGGCAGATTCGCTAGAAATCTGACCTGGTTCGCATAGGCGTCCGGCCCGGTGATGGCGGTCGAGTTCGAAATCAGAATATGTTCAAACAGGAACGCGCCGACCGGAACGATCCCCGAAAGGGAATGCAGCCGGCGCAGAACGAACGAATATCCCTGCCCCGCGCGCAACGGAGCCACGCCCTGTCGTATCGCGGGAGCAGTAGAACTGGCTGACGCCACGTAGCGCTCCTTATGAGTTCAATGATGAGAAAATAACTTTTCATTATCGTGCGACGACAGAAGTGAAGTCAAGGAAGGTTGCGTGGAGCGGACACTCCTGTCCGCTGCTCTTGACTTTGACTTGGTTTTTAAATTTCTAGCTAGTCCGATCGCACCACTCCAGAAGGTGTCGAAACGCTGCACCCCGGTGGCTGTAGCGCGCCTTCTCTTCGGCGGTCAGTTCGGCAAATGTTTTCTGAATCTGCGGAAAATAAAACAAGGGATCGTATCCGAACCCGTTCATTCCGCGCGGGGAGTCGAGAATCACTCCTTCGGCCGTCCCGCGAAACGTGGTCAGAGTCTTGCCATCGCGCGCCGCGGCCAGCACGCAGACGAACCGCCCGGTGCGCTTCTCCGGCAGAACTTTCTTCAGTTCGCGCAGCACGCGCGCGTTGTTGGCTTGATCGTCGGTATTTTCGCTGGCCAGGTGAGGCGCGACGTCCAGCAGATCGGGCGCCGCATAGCGCGCCGAATGCACACCGGGTGCGCCGTTCAAGGCATCGATCTCCAGCCCGGAATCATCGGCGACGACGATTTCTCCCGCCGTATGCCGGCTATATTCCTCCGCCTTCTTGCGCGCGTTCTCTTCGAACGTGAGACCGTCTTCGACCACGACGGGCAGGGAAGCGAAGTTCGGAATGCTGCCAATCTCAATTCCGTGGGGCGCAGCCGCCCCCGCAAAGTCTCGCAGCTTCCCCGGATTCGAGGTAGCGATCAGAATTCGCCGCATAACGGTGGACACATAACCGCGGAATAGTAGACAAAACTATATCGTCGTCCCGCGCAAAGCGGGGAACCTATGCAACTGGCCGTCGCGGACGAAGAAGCAGAATCCATCCAACCACCGAGATGGACGCGATCCCAGAGATCCATTCTCCCAGTGCGCGATCCCATGTCCGCACGAAATTGATCTGGACGCGATTCGATCCAGCACCGACTGGAACCAGCATCTGCCCCGTCCCCCCCCGCACTGCCGTCTCCACCACATGCCCGTTTACCTCGACACGCCACGCTGGATATTGAAACAGCCGCAGCGCCAACTGGCCGGGGGCCGACATTTGCGCAGTAAACGCGCGTGACTCCGCATTCCATCGATCGATGTGAACTTGAAGCGTTGCATTCGGCGGGCCGTCGACCGCAACATCTGGCGCGGCTTTGTCGATCGCCGTTGGGTCGGCCGCGAGCGGGGTGTACTCATCGACGCCCTCATAGCCCACGCTCAGATACCCCGGGCCGGTCGCCATGTTGTCCTGCATTTCGCGCAGGTCGGCGGCACTATCCCACCACGGGGCCTGAAGCCGCTGCCACGCTGCGACGATGATCGCGATTGACACCGCGCACACGGCCCCGCGCCACCACCAGCCCCGCCGGCCCGCCGCTGTCGACACGGTTACGAATATAGAGAAAATCACGCTCAGGCACAGCAGCCAGCGCCAGGGAAACTGCATGAACTCCATCTTCGGCAGGACTTTCCACAGCAGTCCTGCCAGTGGAAACATAAGCACCGTGCAGGCCATCGCCCAGACCAACAGCACATTCCAGAGCTCGCGCTTCGTGTCGCGCCACCGCCTCGCCGCCCACGCTGCGCCAAGAGTCACGGCGATCTCGAAGATCGCAACCCATGAGATGACTCGATTAAACGCGTCGTGATCGGCGTCCGTGGTATGAATAAACAAAAAATTGTCCGCTGGACGGGAACCGGCTGAGACTGCCTGGGCAACGTCGATCCAGCGCTGCTCGTAGATTGCAGGCAGGAGATAAAAAGCCGCCAGGCCCGCTCCCAGCGCCGCCGCGCCCGCTCCCACCAACAGCAGCCGCGGCGAGCGCTGCTGCCACGCCAGGAGCACCAACAATAGCGCTAGCGAGTAGTGGATCATGACCGCGGCCGGAGCGTTGGTCAGCCAGGCTGCGGCCAGCACAACGGAGAGCGGCAGGATCGCTCTGAGTCCTGCACGTTTATCCGTGGCATCCGCGGCTTTCAGCACGAGCAGCAGCAACAGTGGTACCAGGCAACTGGCCAGCAGTTCGGCAAACGCACTACGCCAATACACGATCACCAGATGGTAGGGATTCACGGCATAGAACACCGCGATGAAGATGGCATCGCGCCGGCTGAACCTCTCAGGATCGAGCCAGCGCCGAGCCAGCACGAACATCGACACCCCTGCCGCCACGAGCGCAATCCAGATGTAAATGCGGGATGCCAGCGTCCAGGAAAAGATCGCGCTCAGTGCCGCTCCCAGAGTCCAGGAGGAGGGCGGATAGAAAATGAATCTCGGCTCGCCGTAGCCGAAATGAGCCAGCGCGGCCCAGCGGGGGAAAAAAATCCCGTGCTTCCATTGACCCAGTACTTCGAGCCACGAATAAAGATGAAATTCAACGTCGTGGCCGGAAGGCGTGCCTAAGAAAAAGAAGGGAATTTCCACGGAGAAGGCTGCAGCTGCAATCGCCAGCAGCGGCGACCACAGCAACGACGCCGAACGCTGATCATTTTCAGGACGCAGATTCGCGGGACTACCGTCCCCGGCCCGCTCGCTCAGTGGACGCCCCGCCGTGCCTATGTTTCCCAGAGCCACCCCTAGCCGCCGAAAAGTTTCGATGCACCTGAACCGGAAAATACCGCCGGAATTCACGGGCCAGATTTAACCCACATTTAACACGCCTGAAACCATCACGCAATGGAGTTCGACTACCTTACTCGCAATGGGGTGGAACAGACCACGAAGATTGAAGGGCTCGTGTCAAAGACGGGGCCCGGGTCCTTCAGTTCTTCGGAAGTCACCGCCACGGAAGCCTCCCGCTCCTATCGTTCCTGCCACCGTGCTGCCCGCTTGATCCTCTCATCGAACATTATCTGCCCACGACCTGCCGCGGGAGGCTTCTTCCGTGGAAGGCTTGTTCGATCTTGGCACGCCGAGGGTTGTGAATTGAAAGATCGGCGAAGACGGATCAGCCATGGGATGCGGACAAGGTTCGTCCGCAGAACTTCCAGATGGCGAAGATGAAAAACTGGGAATTGGGGCTAGACGGAAGCTTCTTCCGGGCTGCGCTGATGCTGCAGCTCAGATAGGAATTCGTCCTGCTGTAGCGTGGTGCCGCGGCGCAGCAGTTCGAGCAAGTGATCTTCGAGTTCTTCGCCGGACTCGTCTTCTTTCTTTTCTCCGGGTTCGAACTGGGTCACGTCGGCGACCAGGGCGCGGGGAGAAATACTCATTTCCAGCGCCGTCGCGGGACAACTGCGAAGGAAATCGATCAGCTCACCGACTTGGGCGCGCTGTTCCGGCGTCCGGGAAGGGAACTCCACTCCCATGCCTTGGCCGGGATGCGCAACCCGAACCATGCCTTCGGTATGAACTTCAAGATTCTGGGCCTTCAGGCAGAGGTCAACTAGAGCGCGCTCCGGGAACGGTGCGTCGGTTTGCACGTAGCAGCCACCCAGGCTCAGATCAGTCAACTTGCAATTCGGAACCGCTTCGTTCGGACCCGCGCCGTTCGTGCTGACCGCGGCTTTCAGCCAGGCCTTCAAGTCATTCGAAGAGCTTTCGGGAAGATCCAGAAAGTGAACTCCGGTTTGGCCATTCGGATTCGCCCACGCGACTTGCCCGTGAGCATCGATTTTTACGCCGCCATCCGGCAACTCAAAACGGAAAGCCAGCAGCGACCCGGGAGTCTGGGTTTCTGCCGTCAGTACGTCCATTCCGCTCTCTGACAGATCGAGCAGGATGCCATCCACCTTGCGCTCATCTGGCAGCGTGATCTCTACTGCCGCCTGCACCGGAACCCGGACCGTACGCCGCCGCTCCCGGCTCAACAGAGCCGCCGCAGCGCGCAGGCCGGCCTTTGCAGCTTCCTCGGTAACCGGCTTGTAGAGCACAAAATGCGCTCCACCGCTCAGGATGCCGCGCACTTTCCCAGTATCGGCCACCAAGGCAATGCTTAAGGGTTCGGTGCCCAGCTTGTGTGCCTGGCGCAGCACGTCTTCCGACAGTTCCGGATTGTCAAAATCGACAATCAGGGCGTCGAAGCGCTGCTGCTGGATGCGCGCCAGCGTGGTTTCATGCTCGCTGGAGCGGTCCATCGCAATCCCGAACGTGGGCAACACTCGGCCCAGTACGGAAGCTGCGTCGTCGTCGGTCGATACCAGTAGTGCGTGAAGGGTCATAAAGCGATCGGATCCTAAACTTCAGCTTGTCTACCGCAGCTTGTTTAGGGCCAGCGAGGAGCTGCAGGCCGGGCTGCCTTGGAGGACGCTGCCCCTGCGGAACCCGCGCCCGCCTTAGCGGACATGGCATCCCCCAGAGTGGCTTCGTCGACTTCGGCCAACACTCCGTTGTCATCGTCGTCGTTTTCAGCGAGCAACGGCGCTACTTCGCGTAGCTTTTCCGCCGCCTGCTGAAGCATCTCGATCTGTTTGCCAAGTTGGGCGTATTTCGCCTGCTTTTGCCGCAGGACCTCATGAATATCTTTCATACAACCCCCTGTTGGCAATGTAAGTAGGCTATGCCGGGTGGGTCAACGGTAATCCCCGGACGAAGATTACCGGGGTAACGGGAGGAAAAACACTTGCAGGAACAAACTCTATCTACATTGCAGACAATAAAAAACCCGCCTTGCCAGGCGGGGTTGGAGTTCAGGAAGGTTCGTAAACCCTTTTAAACTTTCAGCTTGCGCCGCACTACTCCGGCTACGCCAATCAGTCCGGTGCCCAGGAAGATCAGGCTGCTCGGCTCCGGAACCGGGGATGCGCCAATGCTGGTGTCACCACTGCCCAGCGTCGTGCTTCCGTTAAAGAAGCCCTTGCCGGTGCTGATGGTCAGCTGTACCGTGGCGCCAAACACCGTCGTTCCGTTGTACCAGGTGCCAGAAATAGTCCCGCTGAGGGTGTAGTTGTGGGTGCCATTGGCGAGGGTGACCAGTGTCCAGGTTACCGGTCCGTCGAAGCTTCCGTTGAAGATCGAGCCCGTCGGAATCCCACCTAAGCCGTTCCCATCAATGGTGAACGATCCGCCACTCATAAACGTCCCGCCCTGTTGCAGGTTGCCGGACATCAACATCCCGGTCGAGAACGACACGCTGCCCAAGGCACCCGTGACCAATCCCATACCGTTGAGCCCGTTCACCGCAATCAATTCGGAGCCGCTGAGCGACAAGCCCGCGCTACTGCCGGACAAAGTACCGCCCGCGTTCGTAAAGTCGACTGAAGAACTAGAACTGGCAAACGCTGCCATCGGCAGCGCTAGGGCAAGCAATGCAATCCACAGAATTCTCTTCATTTACAACCCCCTCCTGAGTCTTATGGGGACACAGCTAGTTCGGAGTGTCCCGCAGACTGCAGTGCACCTGGAGTGCCAAATCAGGAATTAAACTATATTATTGCAGCATATAGACTTACATAGTAGGTCGTCCCGGAATGAAAATCCCCAACTGCAAATTCCTGCATACTAGAACCCTCTTTTTGCGGCCGACGCGCCCTCGGTCATCCGGTCAGCGACGGCAGCTTCGATGCCGAACCCAGCAGGAAAATCGCCCCGACAACGATGCTGTACGCCGACGTGAGCAGCGTCAGGCCGCCCAGCGCATGGGCGCTGACCGCGCTCAGCGCCGAACTCAGACCACGCGAAACCGGGTTCTGCGGGCCTGCCGGAGAGAGCCAGGCCAGCACTTTGTCCGCAGAGAACAGGCCAGCGGCTACCGCGCACATTAGCGTGTTCATGGCCAGCAGGCCCACAATGAACATCAGCAGACCTAACAGTCCGGCCGCCGTCCCACCCAGATTGGCTGCCATCAGAAACAGCAGAATCTGCGTGGGAGTCTCCGCTCCCAGTCCGTGAATCACGCCTACCAGAAATGCCGACTTCGTGCCGTATCCGTCTTTAAACACCTGCGGAGCTTCCACCCGAGTTCCGCCAAAAATCCGGCTCAGCCGCCAGTAGATCCACAGAACGCCGTTCGCCAGCAGCGTAATCCGGGTGCGCGGGTGGGCATGGCTGTGGGTGGGCGAACCACTGTGGGTTGATGAACCTTCGGTCGAAGCTTGGGTTGATGAACCCTGCATTGACGAACCAAAGAACCAGGGACGGAAGAACGTGCCGAGCACGTAGAGCCCCAACACCAGCAGCGTCAGGCCCACCAGCCGTTCCGCCCAACGATCGCTGGCCGCCGGCAGCGCAATGCGGAACACCACCGCCGCCGACCCCAGCAGCGCAATCGTCGTCGCGTGGCCTGCCACATAAAGCAGGCCGAAGCGCATGGCGTCCCGAGCCTTCAATTGAACGCTGCTGATGTCCGTGATGGCGGCGATGTGGTCATAGTCCAATCCATGCCGGAAGCCCAGCACCGCAGCCGAGAGCAGGGCCAGTCGCAGATTGACGGGGTCGACCAAGAAAGAATTCCACGCGGCAGATTCGCTGACGCAGTTCCTCACGCCAGATGCCGGAGTTGTAAGGCTAGCACATTCTCCAGCCACAAACCGGACGGCAAACACTTCCCGGGACTAGGATTTTAAGGCGGAATCTTTCCTGGCTGGGCTGCTTTTCGCGGAGTCAATCTTGATTGAATCGACCTTGGCTGAATCAACCTTGGACTCGAACTTGGCCAGCTCTTTATCGGGATGTTCTTTCTTGTGGAGATCAGCCTTGTGAGGATCGGCCTTATGAGGCTCGGCCTTGACCGAAGCAATCTTGTCCGGCGCCGGTCCAATCAGTTCCCGCAATCGCCGCGAGAGAATCGCGGCCAGCGATTGGTAGAAGCGCGAACCGAGATGAGGGAACAGTTCAAACAACGACTGCAAAGTCGGCCGGTCGAGATAGTAGGCCTCGACCTCTTCTTTGGCGACCACATTCACCGTCGCCGGCAACTCGTCCAGAAATGAAATCTCGCCGCAAGCCTCACCCGGATGAATCAGGTGCGTCCCCATCGACGGAATCTGCACCGCGGCCGTGCCCGTCAGCAGCAGATACACTCCATGGGTTCGTTTCCCCTGGTGTACCAGAAGATCTCCTGGCTTAAACTTCAACCGGGCGGCTTTATCGGCAACCAGCGCCCAATCGTTGGGCGTGAGATAGACCAACCCCCGCTTGGCGGCCGACAATACAGACACATCCTGCTGCTGATTTGCCTTCGACATGGCGCGCTTACCTGATATCCCGGAGAGACATTCCGGTGGCGATTTGACAGATAACAACAGGGCTGGACAGAGATTAGCAGAAAGGTTGGAGGAAAACGCACACCCGCACCCGCGAAGTCACCAAGTCGCCGAGATGGCGTGATGCGCACTCGCCAGGGAGAGTTCTTGGGGGTTTGCTGTTTGATTACGGCTGTAGACGCAATTGTTCGAGTTCTTCCCGAATTGCTTTCAGCCGCTGCTGGCGGAACCGATATTGTGCTTCGGCGGCTCGATCGCTACGCAGATCGCTTCTCCAGTAAACGCCATCGGCGCGGTGAAGCTCATCCATTTCTTCGTTCAGAAAAGCAATCCGCGACTTTTTCCTGGCGTCGCTGGATGCCACTTTCATTCTGCATCTATCGGCCGCTCGTGCCCCGAACTTTAGCCCGGTCTGGGAGATGTATGCAGAGGGAATCGAGCGCAGAAGAAAAAGCCCCGTTGGGAGCGTGCCCCAAAGCTCATTGCATGGCGATGCGAGAAAGTGGTGCGCCCTGAGAGATTCGAACTCCCGACCTACTGGTTCGTAGCCAGTCGCTCTATCCAACTGAGCTAAGGGCGCAATTTGGATGGGCAGAAAAACCGCCCTTTGATTGTAACGAAGTTTGATTGTAACGAACTTCGATGGTAACGAATTACAATCTGGAACAAGAAAATTATAACGAAGATTCGCCGGCTTGAAAAACGGACTCCCTTCGGCCCCAACTATTTTTTCGTCCGCCTTCGTTGGCCCTGCAGTTGCCGAAATCAGCCGAAGTAATTCTTTCCCGAGGCTGGGCAATTCCTACTCGGGCAACCGCCCCAGCGGCTCTTGTTTTGAATGGTTTACAGATGGCACGCGGTTTGCACTATCTCAGAACAGACGAAGTGGCGCGCAACGGGGTGCTTCAGAGAATAACTTCGGCCAGAGGTTTTCTGTGAGCACCCCTTGCTCTTTCCGCCCCGTCGGCCCTCCCCGGCCTTTCTATTACCCGCAAAATTGACTCGCCAGACTCAAGGGTCAGCGTGGAAGAGCGGCGCTTCAGCGCCGCGTCCAGCGATTCGCGATGATTGGGCTTTAGCCCCGGCGGGGAAACCCTAACGCGATGGCGGCCTCGGATCGCTTTCCTTTAAATTGGCGTGCTTCGGCTCTTGGCCGGGAGGCGATTGATACGAATTCGGCGGCCAATAGCCCGAGTTGCTCTCGTCTAAGCCACTCGAAATCCCAAAGCAGATCAGCAGGACAACGATCGAGGCGACGAAAAGCAATACTTGAGTCGCCGTGCTCAGCGGACAAAACCAGAAAACCGCCCCCGCGATCACCGCGATGGTTTTCACCACGTTTAGAACAACGCGCTTGCCCATACGATCCCCAAGATTCAAAGACTACAGACGTTCGTATCCGGGACCGAGGCGCAATATCCCTCAGGCGAGGGCAACCGGCTCCCGCACATCGATCCCCGCATTGCGCAGCAGCTTCGCGACGGCGTCCTGTTTCATGCGCGAGGCGTCGAACTCAACCCGCACCGTGCGCTCTTTCGCGTTGAACTGCACCCGCCGGATGCCGTAGACCTCGCGCATCGCGTCAATCGCACGCATTTCGTTTTCGCCCGGAACCGCACCGTAATTGAAAACCACTTCAAGATAAGTCATGGATTCACGCCCTTCCGTCCTGGGTATGATGAGTCGAAAGTTCCCGGCCTGTTCCGGTATGAATCCAATATACATTCTGTCCCGGCTCTGCTCTCGTAAAACCCGACAAATCTCTACATTCGCCGATCGACTCCTCGGCATATACTGGCCTCAGCTGATTCTGCGCCAGGAACGACTGGCCGCAACGTCACTCTCCAACGGCGCCGTACCAGCGGGAGGAACGTCAATGAAAGCATCTCTGGCGGTGTCCCTGTTCGCAACTTTCCTATTCTCGACACTCCTGTCCTCAACTGCACTCGCGCAAGACCAATCGCCCCTCGCCGCCGTCGAAGCCGCCTGCGGCTCCAAGGATGTCCAGTTCGAACCCCACGCTGCCTCGAATCAGCCGCTCGCGCAGCCCGATGCCAGCAAGAGCCTCATCTATGTAGTGGAGGTTTTTGACAAGGTCGTCGGTCAAATCTCCCGTCCGACGCTGCGGGTTGGCGTCGATGGAAAGTGGGTCGGCGCCGACAAAGGAAACTCCTACATTTCTTTTTCTGTCGATCCCGGCGAGCACCATCTCTGCGCCAACTGGCAGTCGCGCTGGAAGCGATTTTCCAACGAGGCGGCCTTCAACGGTTTCACCGCCGACCCCGGGAAAACCTACTATTTCCGCGCCCGAATCACCGAAGAGAACAGCTCTCCCGGAGGCTCGACCTTCTACCTTGACCTCGAATCGCTAAACGGGGACGAAGGCAAATACCTGGTCGCCTCATCTCCCATGAGTGCCGCCCAGCCCAAGAAATAAGAACCCACCCACTGAACATGAGCCTCTAATACCCGATACGCTGACTTAGCACTTAGCGTATCGGGTATTCTTTTTTACCGGGGCTCGTTCTATGTGGCCGCCATCGGCAGAAATCGTTCATGATAGCTTCGAACCCGACTCCCGCGCTTGAACGCGACCCCGTCTGCGGGATGAACGTGAATCCCGCCACGGCGAAACATGTCCACGAGCATGACGGGAAGAAGTTCTACTTCTGCTGCGCCGGTTGCGGAGAGAAATTTGAAGCGAATCCGCAGGGATATCTGAACGGGGGAGATGTGAAACCGCCCGCTCCCAAATCGTCGCCGATAGTGATGCTGGGAATGCCGGCATCGAAACCTGCCGCCGCGCACGCGCCCGGAATCGCAATCAGTCCGAAGGCCGACGTGAAAAGTCCAAGATCCCAAAGCGGGGGGCCGGGAGCCGGAAGCCCCGCTCCTTACGTCTGTCCCATGTGTCCCGAAGTCCGCCAGTCGAAGCCCGGGCCGTGTCCATCCTGCGGCATGGCCCTCGAGCCCGAAATGCCGGTCGCCGCCACGCGCACCCAATACACCTGCCCCATGCACCCTGAAATTGTGCGCGACACGCCCGGATCATGCCCCATCTGCGGCATGACGCTGGAGCCGCGCACCGTCACCGCCGACACGGGAGAGAATCCCGAACTCGTCGACATGACGCGGAGATTCTGGGTCGGTGTGGTGCTCACGGCTCCGCTGCTCGCCATCTCGATGGGTAGCATGCTGTGGCCCGGGTTCAGGGGTGTGTTCACTGTGGGCAGTGTCATCATCCACTTCCACATTCCATGGATCGAGTTCGTTCTGTCGACTCCGGTCGTCCTCTGGTGTGGCCTGCCATTCTTTCAGCGTTTCTGGACTTCGCTGGTGAACCGCAGCCCGAACATGTTCACACTGATCGGTCTGGGCGCCGGAGTCGCCTACATCTACAGCGTGATCGCGATCGTTGTGCCTGGAATTTTCCCCGCGTCGCTGCGTGGCATGGGCGGATATCCCGATGTCTACTTCGAAGCGGCCGCCGCCATCACCACGCTGGTCCTGCTCGGGCAGGTCATGGAACTTCGCGCGCGCAGTCAGACTAGCGCCGCCATCCGCGCGCTGCTGCATCTCAGCCCGAAAACCGCGCGGCTTATCCCCAACGATGGCGAAACTCAGGGAGGTGGCGAGTCTATAGAAAAAGAAAAAGACATTCCGCTCGAACAAGTGAAACCGGGAGATCGCTTGCGCGTCCGTCCGGGCGAAAGCATTCCCGTCGACGGCGTCGTGCTAGAAGGTCGCAGCTCGGTCGACGAGTCGATGATCACGGGCGAATCCGTTCCTGTCGAAAAATCTCCGGGCAGCCAAGTGATCGGCGCGACCATCAACTCGACCGGATCATTCATCATGCGCGCCCAGCGCGTCGGCTCTGAAACTCTACTGGCGCAAATCGTGCAGATGGTCGGCCAGGCGCAGCGCAGCCGCGCTCCCATTCAGCGCCTCGCCGACCGCGTCGCGGCGTGGTTCGTGCCGGCGGTTGTCGCCGTCGCCGTCATCACCTTTATCGTGTGGTTCGTAGTCGGTCCGCAGCCGCGTCTGGCGCATGCGCTGGTGAATGCAGTTGCGGTCCTCATCATCGCCTGTCCCTGCGCCCTAGGGCTCGCCACTCCGATGGCGATCATGGTCGGCACCGGGCGCGGCGCCAGCGCTGGAGTGCTGATCCGAAACGCCGAAGCCCTCGAGTCGCTCGAAAAAGTTGACACGCTGGTCGTCGACAAAACCGGCACGCTCACCGAAGGCAAGCCGAAACTTGTGGGATCTTCCGCCGTTGGCTCATCACCACAAAGCCCAGGCGACGCCCAGGAAGTTCTGCGCCTCGCCGCCAGTCTCGAGCGCGCCAGCGAACATCCCTTCGGCGCAGCCATCGTGCAAGCCGCGCTCGAAAAAGATTTACAACTCTCGCAGCCGACCGATTTCACCAACGTCCCAGGGAAGGGAATTCGAGGCGTCGTCGACGGAAAACGTGTTGCCGTCGGCAATGCCGCCCTGATGGTCGATGCCGGAGCCCTCGCCAGCGCGTCCGACTCCGTGCTGCACGCGAAGGCGCCGCAGGGTACCAATATCAGCGTAGCCATCGATGGCCGCTACGCTGGAACGCTGACGGTGGCCGATCCCGTGAAAGCATCCACGTCCGAGGCCGTGCGCGGACTCAAGTCAGAAGGTCTTCGCATCGTAATGCTCACCGGAGATAATCGCACCGTCGCCGCGTCAATCGCTCAGTCGCTCGGCATCACCGAATTCGAAGCCGAGGTCCTGCCCGCAGGCAAACTCGAAGTCGTCCGCAAACTGCAGCAGCAGGGAAGAGTCGTCGCCATGGCTGGCGACGGCATCAACGACGCGCCCGCGCTGGCGCAAGCCGACGTTGGCATCGCCATGGGCACCGGCACCGACGTGGCCATGGAAAGCGGCGGCGTCACGCTCGTCAAAGGCGACCTCACCGGAATCCTGCGCGCCCGCAAGCTCAGCCGCGCCACCATGCGCAACATCCGCGAAAATCTTTTCTTCGCGTTCATCTACAACGCCATCGGAGTGCCCATCGCCGCCGGCGCGCTCTATCCGTTTTTCGGCATCCTGCTCAGCCCGATTTTCGCCGCCGCCGCCATGAGCTTCAGCAGCGTGAGCGTCATCACCAACGCCCTCCGCCTGCGTCGCGTGAGGTTGTAACAAAACTGTCAAGAAAAAGACGCTCTAGGCGCAACCGTGGAAGAGCGGCGCTTCAGCGCCGCGAAAGGCGGTAAGAATGGACGGGGCTTCAGCCCCCGTAGCCATTATCGTTCTACAGCTTGCTCAAGAAATCCGTAACCTCCGGCGCCGTCCAGTCCACAGCGCCAATAAACTTCCGCCGGATCACTCCGTTGCGATCCACAATATAGGTCTCGGGAAACTTGAACGTCCCATACAGCGCGCTGCTCTTCTGGTCCGGATCGCGCACGGTCAGCAGATCCACGTTGTGATCTTTCACGAACTGACGGTAGGCGCTCTCGTCCACGTCGACGCTGACAGCCAGGACGGTCACGCCCTTAGCTTTGAAACGGCGCTGCATCTCGACCAGCGAAGGCATTTCCTCGACGCACGGCGGACACCACGTCGCCCAGAAATTCAGCACGACCACCTGGCCGCGGAACTGGCTCAGCGTGACCTTGTTCGAGCCGTCCTGCACCGTAAAATCCAGTGCGTTCGAGCCGATCCGCGACGGTCGCGTCCCGCTATAGCAGCCGGATAGCGCAACCAGCAGAAGGCAGGCCATCAGAGCGGAAGGGAACTGGGCAGCGCGTCGCACACAGCTATAATAATGGATTCGGTATTCGGGTGGGGTTGGGAAGGGCAAGGCTTTCAGCCGCGCCGCCACGATTCCTCCGAGAGCATGGGGCATTCGCCGCTGAGGTCCGCTTCACCTGCTGTCTCTATGGTCACAACGGAAACAATCGCCGCGCGTCCGATGGTCTCAGTGATCGTTCCCGCGCGTAACGAGGAAGCCTCTCTCGCCGACTGTCTGCAATCGCTGGTCGCGCAGTCTGGCGTGGAATTTGAAATCATTGTGGTCGACGACCATTCGACCGACCGCACGCGGGAAATCGCAGAATCATTCCCCGGAGTGCGCGTGATCGAAGCCGGCCCGCTGCCCGAGGGTTGGACTGGCAAGAACAACGCCGTCACCTGTGGCGCCCGCCAGGCCCATGGCGAATGGCTCCTGTTCACCGACGCCGATACCGTCCACCTGCCCGGCTCTCTGGCCGCAGCATTAAAAGAGGCCCAGGAGAACGGTGCAGAAATGCTTTCCTATTCGCCCGAGCAGATTGCAGTCACCTTCTGGGAAATAGCTACGCTGCCGGTGGTCTTCGCCGAACTGGCACGGCAATATTCTCCATCGAAAGTCAGCGACCCGGCTTCTCCCATTGCCGCTGCGAACGGGCAGTACATTCTGATCCGCCGCGAAACTTATGATGCAGTTGGCGGGCACGCTGCGGTTGCCCGCGACATTCTAGAAGACGTCGCCCTCGCCCGCGCCGTAAAAAGTTCGGGCCGGAAGATTCGCTTCCGTTACGCCGCTGACCGAGTCCGCACCCGCATGTATCGCAACTACAGTCAGCTTCGCGACGGCTGGACCAAGAATCTGGCGCTGCTGTTTCCAAATCCCGGCAGGCTCGCGGCGAAGATGCTGCTCTTGTGGGCTATTCCTTGGACGGCACTGACGATCGCCGTTATCGCGAAGCATCCCTGGTGGGACACGTTCGCTGCCTCTGCTTTACTTTTCACCGTCGCGCGGCTCAGGCGGGCCAACTTCGACGCGGTCATGACATTCCTCGGCGCCCTCTTTGGCATGCCCATGTTCGCCTATCTCCTGCTGCGCTCGAAGCGCGCCCATGCTAACGGCAGCGTTGGTTGGAAGGGCAGAACCTACGGGCCAAAGAACGATTCCGTCAACCCACTCATCGACCACACTCAAACCCACACTCCGACTCCCGCAGGACGACTCTCATGAAACTTGTGACCCTCATTCTGCCGAGCGTTTTTTTGCTGGCGCTGTTCACACATCCCATACAGCCGAGAATGCGCGCATCGCAGGACTCCGACGCGCGTCCGCTCTCTGGCGAAGTGACCATCGAACCCGGCCTGAGCATCGGACCGCTCAAGCTGGGCGACACGCGCGAACGAGCCCTAGAATTGTTCCCTAAAAAAGCGGAAGACATGGAGTGGCAGAACACCTGCGGCACGACCCTCGACTGGGTCGACGCGGAAAATCGGACCGGCCACGGCGATCTTCTCATTCGCGTGAAGAAGGGAAAGATTTTTCAGATCGAGTCGACTACGACGCGTTTTCATACGCCAGAGGGCATCACCACGTTCGATCACGCGGATAAAGTCGCCGAAGCTTACAAAGACATGCGGGCCTACACTCTGCTGACTCCGCCGTCCCCCGCCCTGGGCGACCGCCCGCTGGTGTTCTGGGTCGACAAAAAGAGGGGCATTGCCTTCGTGTTCGCCTATTATCCCGCCGAGCACAAGCGCTATATCTATAAGATCGTCGTGTTCGAATCCAACAAGAATTTTTGTCCGGAAGAAGAAACCACCGGCTCTTCGAAGTGGCAACCCATCAGTCCTTACACATTAGAGCCGCCCCCGGAACTGGCGCCAAATCTTTAAGTGACCGGTGTTTCGTTCCTGATGTTCTTGACGGAACTAGAAACCGGAAACTGGAAACTGTTTCTATGGTCTATCTAACCCGCAAAGCCGAATTTTCTGCCTCGCACTATTACCACAACCCCGACTTCACGCCGGAGGAAAACCGCCGCATCTTCGGCAAATGCAATAACCCCAACGGCCACGGCCACAACTACACTCTCGAAGTCACGGTGAAGGGCGAAGTCGATCCCCGCTCGGGCTTCGTAGTCGATCTCAAGCAACTAAAAGAAATCATGCACCGCGAAGTGCTCGACGCCATGGACCATCGCTTCCTGAACAAAGAAGTCCCGGAATTCTTCACCCAGATCCCTACGACAGAAAATCTGGCAATAGCCGTCTGGCAACGCCTAGATACAAAACTCCAGCAAGCAAAACTGCACCGCGTCCGCGTTTACGAGACCCCCGACCTGTTCGTCGATTTCTACGGAGAGGAATAGGATTAGCTAGAAGCTAAGAGCTAGAAGCTAGAAGCCGAATCATGATCGCTCACCTCACTCGCCGCTACCGCTTCTCCGCCTCACATCGCCTGCACAGCGCGGAGATGTCCGCCGCCGAAAACCAGGCCACCTACGGCAAATGCAACAACCCCCACGGCCACGGCCACAATTACACCCTCGAAGTCACCGTCAGCGGCCCGGTCGATCCCGCCACCGGCATGGTCTGCAACCTGGTCGATCTCGATGGCTTCGTCGAAAGGGAAGTCCTCTCCCGCTACGATCTGCAGAATTTGAATACCGTGCAAGAATTCGCCAAACTTGTGCCCACCACGGAAAATCTCTCCGTCGAGATCTTCGAAATATTGCAGCGTGGCTTTCAAATGGCGCATCTTGATGGAGTAAGGCTCGAAGAAACCATGATGAACTCCTTCGAGTACGTCGGCCCGGCCGAGCCAAGAAAATAGGACCCATGAAACCAGCCCCGCTTGAACAAACGCCGACTAAAGCAAACGAAGCACCAACTCTCACCAGCGCCACCTTCGAAGACCTGGTGCACGAGATGCTCGTCCGCCTCGGCGAAAACCCCAGCCGCGAAGGCCTCGTCGACACTCCCGAGCGCGTCCACAAAGCGATGAAGTTTCTCACCAAGGGCTACCAGGAGGATCCCGAGGCCCTGCTCAAAGGCGCGCTCTTCCACGAAAAATATGATGAGATGGTCATCGTCAAAGACGTGGAAATGTTCAGCCTGTGCGAGCACCACTTGCTCCCCTTTTTCGGGAAGGTCCACGTCGCCTACATTCCCAACGGACGCGTCGTCGGACTCAGCAAAATTCCGCGCCTGATCGAACTGTTCTCCCGCCGCTTGCAGATTCAGGAGCGCCTGACCACGCAGATCGCCGAGACCATCCAGAAGGTGATTGAACCGCAAGGCGTGGGCGTCGTCATCGAAGCCCGGCATCTCTGCATGATGATGCGCGGCGTCGAAAAGCAACACTCCGCCGCGGTCACCTCGTCGATGCTCGGCTGTTTCCGCAACGAAGAAGAAACGCGCTCCGAATTTCTCTCTCTGATTCGCCAGCGCCCCAACGGCGTTTGACGACAATATGCCTGGTCCGCTGAGGCGTTCAGCATGATGGTGTCTGTATTTATCGGAACCAGTCTCGACGGCTTCATCGCCCGGCCTAACGGGCAGTACGACTTCTTGCCCGCCGATGGCGGCGAACCTCACGGCTACAACGAGTTCATCGCAACCGTTGACGCGCTGGTCATCGGCCGCAAAACCTTCGAGATCGTTCTCGCCCTTCCCGAATGGCCCTACGGCAACCGGCAGGTAATCGTTTTGAGCACCCGCCCTCTCGATTTCTCAACCATGCGCGGACGCCGCGTCGAACAGATGTCCGGCCCTCCCGCCGAGATAGCCGCCAGCCTCGCCGCTCGCGGCCTCAAACATGTTTATGTCGACGGAGGCTTGACCGTACAAGGTTTCCTGCGCGCCGGATTAGTTCAACGAATCACCATCACTCGCGTGCCCGTACTCATCGGAGAAGGAATTCCGCTGTTCGGTTCGCTCCCCCACGATGTACACCTCCGGCACATCGCGACTCAGTCCTATGCCAGTGGGCTGGTGAAATCCGAATACGAGGTCGTCACTGCGTGACCTGCCGCCTATAGGATCCGTGGATTTTGACTTTCAACCATCAGAGAATCTCCGAGCCCTGCGGTAAGATGTCTCGACGCTTCCAGGAAAGTCGATTCACTTTGCCCCGACGCACTTCGATCAGAACCGCGAAATCCCGCCGCCTCCACGGCAATGTGGCCCTCATCACCGGAGCCACGCGCGGCATCGGACTCGCCATCGCCCGCGCCCTCGCCGCCGAATCCTGCAACCTGATCCTCACCGCCCGCGACGAGAAGGCGCTAGCGAAAATCAGCAGGGAACTGGCTTCCACGAAAATTCAAATCCTCTCCCAACCCTGCGATATCCGCGATCCGCACTCGGTCGACGCCCTGTTCCGCACCGCCCACCAGCGTTTCCAGCACCTCGACATTCTCATTAACAACGCCGGCATCGCCCACGCCAACCTGCCCATCGAAAAACTTCCGCTGCCCATCTGGAAGGACGTCCTCGAAACCAATCTGACTGGAACATTCCTCGTTACCCAGGCCGCGCTCGCCATCATGAAACGCGGCGGCACCATCGTCAACAATCTCTCCATCGCCGCCAACCGCGTCTTCACCGGCTCCGCCGCCTACAACGCCTCCAAGCATGGTGCCCTCGGTCTCACCAGCACACTCCGCGAAGAACTGCGTCCTCGCGGCATCCGTGTGATCGCACTGCTCCCCGGCGCGACCGACACCGACATCTGGACCACGCTCTGGCCGCAAGCTCCGCGAAAAAAGATGATGTCCGCCGCGACCGTAGCTCAAGCCGTCGTCGAAGCGATCGTTCTTCCCGCCAACGCGACCGTCGAATCCCTCGAGATTCTACCCACGGCTGGCACGCTGTAACTGTCGCCGCTCACCTTTCCTCGCTCCGCAAGTCCAATTACAATTGCGACCGCCAAACTCTCAATCCAATCTGTGGAGGAAGTCTCAAATGATGAAATCTCCGTTTCTCGCCGCCGCCCTGCTCGCCGCCACGCTCGCCATACCTGCGCGGGCCCAGGACATGAAGAAGGATCAACCCGTTAAACCCGCCGATACTCCGTCGAAAGTCCTGCTTGATTCCTGGAACGACATCGGCCGCAAGCTCACCGCGATGGCCGAAGATTTTCCCGAAGACAAATACGACTTCAAACCCACGCCCGTCCAGCGCAGCTTCTCCGAACAACTGGTGCACGCCGCCGGCGCCAACTATTTCTTCACGAACCCGGTGACCGGGCAAAAATCCGACGTCGAAGCCATGATGAAGCGCGATCAATACAAAGACAAAGCCGCCATCGTCGCCTTCGTCAAGAAAGCCTTCGCCGACGGCGCGGCCGCCATCCAGTCCAAGGGGGAGAAAGGACTGTCCGATCAGGTCGTCGATCCTTTCGCCCATCAATACGTCCGGGTCTCCGACTTGGCCTACGGCTTCATCGAACATTCCGGCGAACACTACGGCCAGCTGGTGGGCTACTACCGGCTGTCGGGTCTGGTCCCGCCCGAATCGCGCCCGAAAAAGTAGCCCCAGGGTGATTTTCCATTCGGCAAGTTCGGGTGGAGGGTCAGTCTGAGCAAATCTCACTATTGTCATTCCGAGTCGGGCTGAAGGCCCGGGCAGGAACCTGCTGTTCCTCGGGCAAACAGCAGGTTCCTCGCGCGAAAAGACCGCGCTTCGGAATGACAATTTCAAACTCACCCACTACCCAAGTTCGCGACACTTTGCCGCGAGCTTGCCGATTTTGTTACCCTTCACTTCTTCGAAAGTGGAGGTCCCTTTGAACTACACGCGCATCGCCCTTTCTGCTCTCGGCGGATTCATTGCCTATTTTGTCGTCGCCGGAATCTTGTTCGGAGCGCTGCCATCCCTCAAGAACGAGTTTCTAAAATATCCCAATATCTATCGCACGCAGGAAGGCATTAAGACCACGATGCCGATAGGGATGGCGGCCATGTTCGTCGCCATCGCAGCGCTGGCCATTATCTACGCCTTGATCTACCACGGAGGATCGGGACTCGCCGAAGGCGCCCGCTACGGAACATTGATTGGAATCTTCTCCATCGGCTCTTTTGTCGTGCACAACTACGTCAACCTCAACATCGGCAGCAAACTCACGCTGCAGCAATCGGTCGCCTATTTTGTCGAATGGCTGGTCGTGGGCATTGTGATTGGGCTGATATACCGTCCCACGGTCCACTGAACATTAGGAAAGTTGTTTTCGCTACCGGTACGCATAGGGCGAGCGCCCGCGCCGCTGCGGAAAAATCTTGATCAGCACCATCCCCGACACAAATCCTCCAATGTGCGCCCAGAAAGCCACCCCGCCCACATCCCGCCCCGTCTGCGCGGTGACTGCCAGCGTGGCGGTTCCACTGAAGAACTGGATGACAAACCATTCTCCCAGCACAATCCATGCCGGCAAATACAGCACAAAAACGAAGAACCAGGTCAGCACCCGCGCCCGCGGATACAAAAGGAAGTACGCCCCCAATACTCCTGCGATCGCCCCGCTCGCTCCCACCATCCCAAGGTGAGACTGCGGATAGATTGCAATTTGAGCTGCATCGGCAAACAGCCCAGCCAGCAGATAAAACGTCAGGTACTTGAAATGTCCCAGATAGTCCTCAACGTTATCCCCGAAAATGAACAGGAACCACATGTTGCCCAGCACATGCTCCCAGCCTTGATGCAAGAACATGGCGGTGAAGAAGGGAACAATGATCTGCGCGAAGCTGGCATGCGGATTCCAGACGTGGGCCGGCACCAGAGCAAACTGATCGAAAAGTTGCTTGAGCCCTGCCCGGCTAAGCTGCAGCTCGAACAAAAAGACAAGAAGGTTCAGCGCAATCAGAAACCAGTTCACAAACGGCGTGCTGTAGCTCGGTTGATCGTCTTTGAGGGGAAGCATGAGAGACTGGGGTAAGACAGTGAAATTGAATAATTGTGTAATTGAGGCATTGGGAAATTGAAAGACGGGCTCTTGCCCGAACCGTCCTTCGTTTCAATTACTCAATTACAAAATTCCCCAATTTCTCAATTTCAAATTACTCAATCACCTTACCAAATCCCCCTCATGAATGCCGTCCTCATCATCGACAAGCCCGCCGGACTCACTTCGCACGACGTGGTCAACCGCGCTCGCCGCATTCTTGGTGAACGCTCCATCGGTCATCTCGGCACGCTCGATCCCATGGCCACCGGCGTACTCCCACTGGTCACTGGCAGCCTCACTCGCCTGGCCCAGTTTTATACCGCATCGGAAAAGATTTATGAAGGCACCATCCGCTTCGGTTTCGCCACCGACACCTACGACGCCGAAGGTGCGCCTACCACCACGCCACAAGAAGTTCACCTGCGCGCCGAAGAGATCGAATCCCTCGCCGCCCGTTTCCGCGGAGTAATTGAACAAACTCCTCCACCCTTCTCCGCGAAAAAAATTAAAGGCGTCCCCGCCTACAAGCTCGCCCGCCAGCAAAAAGAAGTCGTGCTCAAGCCGGTCCAGGTCGAGATCAAAGAATTTGAAATCCTCACGGTCGAGGTCGACCGCGTCCGCTTCCGCGCCCGCGTCGCCTCCGGAACCTACATGCGCTCCGTCGCCCACGATATGGGCAGGGAACTAGCCTGTGGGGCGCATCTGGAATCCCTGCACCGTACAGCAGTGGCGGAGTTCACCCTCGCCGACGCCCACACCCTTGAAGAACTCGCAAATCTCTGTCATCCCAGTCTCTCTCGTCGGATTCCCTGTCATCCCGACCGAAGCTCGTCTGTTCCGGAGGGAAAGACGAGCGCAGTGGAGGGACCTGCTGTTGCGTCTGCTTCAGATCTGGAATCCCTCTTCATCCATCCCCGCAAACTGCTGCCGGACTTCCCCTGCGTCACGGCCGACGAGCCCACCGCCGCCCGCATCCGCAGCGGACGCACCATCAACCTCCCCGACGTCTCGCGCGCCCGCCAGGTCAAAGTCTTCGCCAACCAGCGCGACCTGATCGCCATCGCCACGCGCGTCGCCGGGACACTATTTCACCCCAAGATCGTACTATGTGGCTAGCCCTTGCGAGATAGTCGATTCGCCCTCTCTAGAGTCGACTCTCCCCGGGGGCGTTCCTATCTGCAATGTCCGATAACGGGTATTATGTAAACCGCACAGAGCAGAAGGCTCCTCCGGTTCAATCTTCGGCTCCAGCTTACATCTTGTACTTCCCCATATCGTCGTCGCCCAGGCCTTCCAGATACTTCCGCAACTCGTCGCTCGTAACCCGGTCCGTCATGTTGGCCGCCAGCTTCGAAGTCTTCAACACGCCTTCCTCAACAAAAATGGGACAATCCACCCGCAGCGCCAGCGCCAGCGCGTCCGAAGGCCGCGAATCGATGCTGATGACTTCGCCTCCGCGCTCCAGCCAGATCACCGCATAGAACGTGTCCTCGCGCAGTTCGGTCACGACAACTTTGTGCACCTGAGTCTCAAGCCCGGTCAGCACGTTCTTGATCAAGTCATGCGTCATCGGCCGCGGCGTGCTGACTTTCTCCATCTCCAGCAAAATCGCGTTCGCCTCCGGAACCCCCACCCAGATCGGCAGCACGGTGTCCCCGCCAATATCTTTCAGCACAACAATCGGCATATTCGTAACTGGATCCATCAAAAGGCCGCGGATTGTCATTTCTACTTCCATGGGGAACTCCTGCCGAATTTCATTTTTATACCACCAATTCGCCGAGGAGGCTGTTGGGAAAACTGCCGGTGACGACGACGGGAACGTAGGTTCCCGGAGTGGGATTTGCGGTGGGCGGAGCGGTGAAATTCAGCGTCTTGTTGTGGGTAGTGCGGGCGATGTATTGGGAGCGGGCTTCGTTTTTTCCTTCAACCATTACTTCGCATTTTGTCCCGATGTATTTCTTGTAGCGTGTGATCTGAATCTCGCGCTGCTTGGCCATTAACACGTCTAGTCGGCGGGCTTTTTCTTCGTCGGGAATTGCGTCTTCTAGTTTCAACGATGGAGTATTCGGGCGCGGGGAGTATTTGAAGGCGAAGACGGCGTCGTAGCCGACTTCCTCGAGCAGGTCGAGAGTCTCGGCGAAATCGGATTCGGTTTCGCCGGGGAAGCCGACGATTACGTCGGTGGTGATGCTGATTTCGCGCTTGGCGGACTTCATCCAGGCGATGCGTTCTAGGTATTGGTCGCGGGTGTAGAGGCGCTGCATGGCGTCGAGCATGCGGGTTGATCCACTCTGCACGGGCAGGTGGACGTGGTCGCAGAGTGTAGGTACGGCGTCGATGGCGTCGACGATGTCGCGGCCGAAGTCGCGGGGGTGCGAGGTCATGAAGCGTACGCGGCGGATGCCGGGGATTTCTCCTACGGCGGCTAGCAGCTCGGCGAACGTTTTTCTGTTCGCCGAGTTCCCTTCTGAGTCTTTGTAGGAATTCACGTTCTGGCCGAGCAGCTGAATTTCCGTGTAGCCGAGATCGGCCATCTGGCGGGCTTCGGCTAGCACCGACTGCGAAGTGCGGCTGCGCTCTTTGCCGCGGGTGTAGGGGACGACGCAGTAGGCGCAGAACTTGTCGCAGCCTTCGATGATGGTGATGTAGCCGCGATGGGGGTTGGTGCGGGCGGTGAATTCGGTTTCGAAGCAGGCGTCGGTCTCGCGGTCGTCGAGTCCGGTGATGCGGATCAGGCTTTCGGCTGCTGGCCTTCGGCTGCCGGACTTTACCGCCGGCTTCCCTGCTGAGTTCCATAGATTCGGATCGCCCGATGTCGGCAGCATCGATTCCCACCCTTCGAAAACCGCGAAGGGTGGGGCACCCGCAGCTGGCGTTGAAATCGGCGCACTCGACGCAGCGTTCCCCGACTCCGCCGCTTCCAACTGCTTCAGCATCTGCGGGAGTTTGTTGTACGAGGCTGATCCGCAGACCAGCGATACGTAGGGGGCGCGCTCGAAAATCTTTTCGCCTTCCTGCTGGGCGACACAGCCCAGCACGCCGAAGGTCTTGCCCTGCTTTTTGTATTTCTTGTAATCGGAGAGGCGGTTGAATACTTTCTGCTCGGCCTTGTCGCGGATCGAGCAGGTGTTGTAGAGCACCAGGTCGGCCTGTTCGACGGTATCCACCTGGCGATAGCCTTCGTGCAGGAGCGTGCCCACGACTTTTTCGGAGTCGTGGAAATTCATCTGGCAGCCGAAGGTTTCGAGGTAGAACGTCTTCTGCGCCGCGTCTTGTGAACTGCTTAGTGGAACCCCAGACATATAAGGAAAGTATAGCGCGGGGGAGTTGCTAATCGACAACCTCCAGCCATGGCCTCGACCTACCGGCGCAAGTTGCATGGTCACCGCTACTGTGAGAATCTTGGCGACACTATGTACATCAGCAAGTTTCAGGTCTCGAACTTTAAGAGTTATCGGGACTCAGCTGAAGTTGAGCTCAAGCCTGGGTTCAACATCGTCACCGGACAGAACAACGCCGGAAAGACGGCGCTTCTTGAGGCCCTTGCTCTTCGGTTCGCGCCTAGGCCGCATCGTAGTATCCGCACGATGCCGGTGCCGGGGGCGCTGCCCGGGGATACAAGTGCCGTTCGGGTGACGTTCATGCTGAGCGGAGAAGAGTTATTGCGTTCGCTCCAGGCCATGGCATCTCCCCAGTTTTTTCCGTCTCCCAACATCGGCATTGCGCAAGACGTGATGAATAAACACCTGGATAACCTGCTTCAGCTGGAATATCTTCGCCTGGATATGAGATTGGAGATGCAAAATGATGAGAGGTGGATTGCGGAGGATCCACTTTTCTTTGGTATCTATCGACCGGAGCCGCATCCGCAGGGTCATATGATGGTATTTCCGGTCTCAGCTAACGATGGCCGGCTCGCCACAGTCGGCGCAGGCCAATACCGTAGCCCCGCGCCGGATGTTCGTATTCCGTTGGCGCAGTTTTTCAGGTCCAGGATTTATCGCTTCAGGGCGGAGAGGTTCAACCTCGGACGCTATGCCTTCGGTGACAGTCCCGTGCTCCTGCCGGACGCCTCCAACCTCCCGCAGGTGTTAAACCAGCTCGACTCGAACCCAGCCCGATTCGACCGGCTAAACGCCACCGTTACAGAAATCCTCCCTCAGGTTCGACAGGTCTCCGTTCGGCCTTCTGGCTCGAACCAAGTTGAGATATTGGTCTGGTCGCACGACCCCATAACGGAACGCGGAGACTTGGCGATTCCTCTCGACGAGTGCGGGTCCGGAATCGGCCAAGTGCTGGCCATCCTCTACGTCGTGATGACGTCGGATCACCCACAGACTGTAATCGTGGACGAGCCTCAGAGCTTTCTGCATCCGGGAGCGGTCACGAAACTGGTTGAGGTCCTCAAGAAATACCCGCAGCATCAGTATATCTTCGCAACGCATTCCCCGGCAGTGATTACGGCGTCGGATCCCGCCACCTTCACCATAGTGCGGGCAACGGACGGCGAAAGCGTGCTTGAGGTCATGGATCCAGGCAACGCCAAGCACCTGCAGACTTACCTCTCCGAGATTGGAGCGCGTCTGTCAGATGTCTTTGGGGCTGACAAGATCCTCTGGGTGGAGGGCCAGACGGAAGAAGAGTGTTTCCCGCTTGTTGTGAGGAAGATCGCTAAGAAACCGCTGATGGGTACGGTGATCGTCGGAATCAGGCAGGTTGGAGACTTACAGGGTCGAGAGAGGAAGAAGGTTTTGGAGCTGTACCTCAGGCTGTCGAGAGCGAAAACTCTCTTGCCTCCCGCTATTGCATTCGTGTTTGACAAGGAGTGCTTGACGCACGAGCAGAAGGACGATCTCACGAGGATGGACCGAGATCGTGTCCGGTTCTTCCCTCGTAGGATGTATGAGAATTACTTGTTAGACGCGGCCGCCGTGGCGGCCGTAATGAACAGCATCACAGGTTTTCGTGACCGACCAATCTTGGAGGATGAAGTGCGGCAGTTCTTCGAAACGAAGCGCGGAGAGCGGAAAGAGCCAGGGCAACAACTCCGGTACTTCTGCAGAGGGATTGCCGACGTTCCCATCGACTGGGAGAGCAGCGTCGATGCCGCGAAACTGCTAGAGGATTCCTTCCGAGAGTTGTCTGGGGGACGCGCTTCCTACGAGAAGACGACGCACTCAGTCGCCATCACCGAGTGGCTGATCGAGAACCGGCCCGCGGCGTTAGGCGAGGTTGCGGAGTTTTTGGCCCCGCTTCTGTCTTAGCCGTGGGCGGATTATTCTTCACCCGGAGAACGGGTTCGAAACGACAAACGTATTCGACGGGTTCGTCGAGCCTCGATCCCTTGGACGTTTGATTCTGGGTTTGGGGGGTCAAAGTCCCCATCCTCTTTTCGCCAAGTGCGGGAAAAGAAGGGTGGGGGCACCCGGCTGGTTGACAGCGTTCCTCTGCGTCCATAGACTCCTCTTCCATGCTGAGCGTGGCCCACGCCCAACAGCCAAGAGGGAGAAGAGACGATGAGCAAGTTTTGTAGATTCCGTGGCGATAGCGCTCTGAGGATGATCGCCACGTGCGCGTTGATCTTTCTGGCGTCGACCGGCCTGAAGGCACAATCAGGTTGGAAGACGGTGAAGGACAAGACCGGATCGTGCCAGATCTCTGTTCCACCGAATTGGACCCCGCTCTCGACGCCCGGTCTCGTCAACTCTCCCCAAGGAAAGACAATGATGGTGCTTTCGGGCCATCGCCAATATCGGCCGTTTGATGCCGAGACGCTCAAGATGATGAAGGTCGATAAGGTTCTCGAGAACTCAGCGACCCGGGCGGTTTGGGTCACAAAGGAAGTTGGGAACTCATCCAATGTCGGCTATCACGCAGAAGCTCCGGGCAAGACCAATTCGTGTGTCGCCGAATTCTCACTTCCCTCCAATACTCCCGAAGACGATGCGAAGAAAATTGCGTTCAGTTTATCGAAGACACCCTGACCCCAGCGGCTGAAAGCCGGCTCGGGTTCGGGCGCTTGGCGGCACGGGTGAGACTCGTGCCCTTCCCGGTTTGCCGACACCGGGGCTAAAGCCCACTCATAAACTCATCCTGACGCGGCCCTGAAGGGCCGCTCTTCCACGGTTCTGCTCGCGTTGGGGCGTGTGGCGGCAGGACTGAAGTCCTGCCCTTCCCGATTCTTCTAGCGATTCGGGCAGACGGCACAGCGCTGCGTCAGGTGTTTACAGCGGCAGATTGTGGGGATGTCTTGCCAGCCGCGGGCTTTCGGGTCGCACGCTAGGAGGCACCAGGCTTCGCGGTAGCGTTCGAAGTGGGCGCGGGAGGGGTGGCGGGTGTGGGGATAGAAGCGGATGCCCTTGCGGTGTCCGATGGCGGAGGCGGGGATGATGTACCAGAGGTCTTCGGGGACGAGGTAGGCGACCAGGAAATCGATTTCGGCGGGAGTGTAGATGGTGTAGCTGGATCCGGTGGTGCGGACGCGGTAGCGGGTATTGGCGTAGCAGGCGGCGGATTTGATCTGGATGCGGAGGAAGCTTTGGCCGAGGGTGACGACGGAATCGTAGCGTTCACTGTCTCCCCAGGGGATGCAGACGGCGAAGCCCAGGCTGGTGGCGCGGGCGAGGAAGGCGGCTTCGGCGGCTTCTCCGCGACGCTTGCGGGTGGGGGTGGCGGCGGCGTGGAGGGTGATGCGATGGAGTGGCGGGGGTGGGGTCGCGGATTTGTTGGGATCGGTTTGCATAATAAAAAAGGCGCAGCTTGGTGGGCTGCGCTGGGGTGCCTCCTCGCTTCTTTTGGCGAAATTTTGGGCTGAAACGCGAAAAGCGCGGCCTGGTGGCTGCGCTTTTTGATTTCTCGCTTCTGTATCTATTATCTCAAGTTAGAGGGGGTAAACCGGAAAAAATAATGACTTTATTTCTGCTTGGGAATGTGGGGGTTGGGGGGAATCAGCGGGTTTGGGGGGCTTGACAGGAATTCTGCGGGTTCGGGGAAATCGGGTTTAAGGGATCGGGTTTAAGGGATCGGGTTTGAAGAATCAGGAGCGAAAGAATCTGGGGATTGGAGTTTGTGGAATCCCACCCTAGCCGCAGAAGGCGCGGCTAGGATGGGGCACCCGGCAAGAACCAAGGGCAAGAACAAGGTCAACGGCGACGGACAAGAGTGTCCGTCCCACAATGACTTTTCTTTCGCTGCGCGTTAGTCTTGCTGTTTGATTTCGACTGCGAGCCACGGGTGAGCACTGTTTCCGTCACTTCCGGGAAACGTTCGGTTCTGTTGCGCCGCATTTTCCAGATCGAGCAGTTGCTCGTGGCCGTTGCATTTGTGGTCTATGCCCTTCTGGTTTCCATCAACCAGCGCGCTTCCTTGTGGGTGATCATGGTGGCGACGCTCACGGTAGGCAACCTGGTAGTTCCTCTCGCATTCGGGAGCCGCCGCTTGTACGTGGGGCGGCCGCGCCCGTGGAACTGGGTGGTATTTTTCCCCATCCAAATCATTTTCGGCGTCATCTGCGCTGTGACCTCGATACTGTTCCTACAGCTGACCAGAATCGATCCCGAGCCGTTTTGGCTTCTCTTTTCGAAAATCGGTTATTTCTGCATGGTCGTCGTGTTGATCGCCAACGTTCTTGCCTACGGTGTCGAAGAACTCCAGCGAACGCTGAGGCAACGCAATCAACAGCTGGAACAGACGGTCGAGAAAGGGACCATCGCGCTGCAGCAGCAGGAGGAAGAACTCAAGCGGGCGCGCGAGATTCAGCAAATGCTGCTGCCCAGCACGTTGCCGCAGCTGGCCGGAGTTCAGATTGCCGGAGCCTGGCAGCCGGCGCGGGAAGTCGGCGGCGACTACTTCGACGTGATCCAGCTGGACAAAAATCGTCTCGGCATTTGCGTGGGCGATGTCGCCGGGAAAGGAATCACGGCTGCGCTGCTCATGGCGAATCTGCAGGCATCGTTTCGCGCTTTTGCGACGGCGGAGGCGTCTCCTGCGGTGGTCTGCACCAAACTGAACAAGTTCCTTTGTGCCAACATCGCTTCGGGAAAGTTTGTAACTTTCTTCTATGCAGTGCTCGACGCTGACACACGCACGCTCACCTACGAGAATGCCGGACACTCCCCCGGACTTCTGTTGCGGGGCGACGGCACAACAGAAACTTTGCGAGGAGGAGGAGCGGTGCTGGGCGCGCTGCCGGATTGGACCTATCAGGACTACAACGCGCAACTGCAACCGGGCGACCAACTACTGCTCTCAACGGACGGCATTACGGAAGCCGAGAACGCCCAACTCGAAGAGTTCGGCGAAGAGCGCCTGCTGGAAATCGCTCGCGGACGCCACGGGAGCGCGGTCGAAGTTCAACGCGCGATTATGCAGCAGGTGACGGCGTTCTGCGATGGGAATTTTCGCGACGACGCTACCTTACTTGTTTTGCGAATGTCTTGAGCGGCGCCGGGGGCATACGCCTCGATGCGTCCGGGGCGGTTTGGTCCTCATCGGCCCCATCCACGGGTAATAGATTCTAGAACAAAAAGAGGACCAAACTGCCTTACGGGCGCGTGTCGACAGTTTGGCCTTGCTCGACGTAGGCCTGGAGCCAGCCGAAGACGCGCTTCCAGCCTTCGCCGTGGCTGGCCGCGGCCGCCGGCGCGGAAGCGAACCCATCGTGACGCAGTTTGACTAGCGTTCCGGTGCCCGCTTTGCGCGGGCCGTTGGGATGCAGGCCGTGCACGCTCTGCGGCCTGAGGTCCCAGTGGACGGTGGTCTGCAGCGGGCCCATATAGCTGGCGATCCAGGTGTAAGCGAGGCTGCGCGGGGGATCGACTTCGAGATATTCTCCTTCGACGCGGAATGTGGTGCCGTCGTTGCTGACGCCCTCGCTCGACCACTTGCCGCCGACGCGAACATCGGCGCCGCCTCCGGTAACGCGGTACAGGCCGCGGTCGCCCCACCACTGTGACAATTGCGCGGGGTCGGAGATGGCTTGAAAGACGCGCTCCGGCGGCGCGGCGATGAAAATCTCGGCGAGTATGGTGTCGTGGTCGGGTGTGATGGTTGCGGTCGCCATGTTGTCCTCGGTTATCGTCCTCGATGGTGGTCCTTTGATGGATGTTCTTTGATGGATGTCCCCGGAATTTCGGAATCAGGAAGCCTTGCGGGTTTCCACCGTCACGTTGTTCTCGATAAAGTCTCGGAGCCAGCCGAGAGATACGCGCCAGCCTTCGTGATGTCCGGCGGCCTGATCGGCATAACCGGCGAACCCGGAGTGCTGAACCCTGAGCAGAGTGCCGGTGCCCATGCGATTGGTGCCACCGGTGTGCAGGCCGTGCACGTCGCGAGGCTCCAGTTCCCAGCGGACGATGGTTTCAAAAGGCCCCACGAAGTCGGCGGTCCGGGTGTGCACGAGCAGGCGGGGAGGGTCGATTTCCAGATACTTGCCCCAGAGTCGAAAGGAAGCGCCGTCGCCGCGCACGCCATCGTTGGACCATTTGCCGCCGACGCGAAGATCGGACTGGGCGCCGGTAACGCGGAATCGAACGCATCCTGCAGTTGTGGTCTTGACTCCCCACCACTGGGCGCGCTGTTTGGGATCGGCGATGGCTTCGAAGACGCGGGCCGGGGGGGCGGCGATGAAGACTTCCGCGAGTATGGTGTCCTGGTCGGGGGTGATGGTGGCGGTGGCCATGGTTGTCTCCTGTTTCGTCAACGAATCGATATCAGTTGAGATGGATCACTTGGGTTTGCGGGGGGATTGCGTTTCCCGCGCGTATTCGGCTTCGACGAACGACTTCAGGCTGTTGAGGTTGGCGACCCAGAAGTCGCGGTATTGGGCGATCCATGAATCGACGGCGCGCAGCGGCTCGGGATTGAGTTGATAGATGCGATTGCGGCCCTCGCGGTGTTCGCGGACCAGATGTGCGCGACGCAGCAGGCGCAGGTGCTTGGAGATGGCGGGACGCGAGACCGGGAAAGCGTCGGCGATCTGCCCGGCGGGCTGGCTGCCGCGGCGGAGCAGGTCCAGGACGGCGCGACGCGTAGGGTCGGCCAGGGCCTGGAAGGTGGCTTCGGTCATTTGCGCCGACGAATAGGTAACCGAACGGTGACGCATAATGCGTAACCTTACAGTTACGCGACGACAATGTCAAGAGATTTTTCGAGCTGGAGAAAAAAACAGGTTCCTCGCGCCGCGCCTTCGGAATTACAATTTTATGGGTGAACGTTTGCCTCGCGCACTACGTCGAGAAATGTTTGATGGACGCGGGGATCATCGGAGAGTTCGGGATGGAAAGTGGCAGCCATCGCTCTTCCCTGCCGGACGGCTACGGGAGCTCGATCGGTACCTTCGGTGGCGAGGATTTCGACGCCCTCGCCCACGTGGACAATCTTGGGAGCGCGGATGAAGACCATTTCCAGAGGGGAATCGCCGGACTCTGAGACCAGGCGGCCCTCGCGGATCGAGCTGTCGATCTGGCGTCCGTAGGCGTTGCGGCGGATGCGAATGTCGAGGGCGCCCAGGCCTTTTTGCTGCGGATTCTCCACTTCTGTGGCCAAAAGGATTGCGCCGGCGCAGGTGCCGAAGGTGGGCTTGGCGCCGACGAATTGTTTCAGCTTTTCGAATCCGGCGTCGCCAAGGAGTTTCAGGAATGTGCCGGATTCGCCGCCCGGGATGACGAGGCCGTCGATGGCATCAAGTTGCTCGGGCTTTTTGACGAGCACGACTTCGGCGCCTAGCTGCTGGAGCCGGAGGCGGTGAGCGTCGAAATCTCCTTGCAGTGCCAGGACGCCGATCTTCATAGCGAAATGTTAAGCACAACGCAAAGGCTTAACCACAGCGGACACAGGGGACCGCAGAGGAATCTATGGCATGGCCGACCGTCTGCCGTTGTAGATTTTCATTCTAACGGATGGCACGCGTTCAGTTTGTAGCTCCTGCGGCGTGTGTGGTCACACTGGCGAGTTCGGCTGCGGGCCAGAGAGCACGCTTCGCCAATGAAATTGCGGCCTTGCCAGCCTATGGCTTCAAGGCTACACTTTCTCTGGTTGTTCCCCCTGCATTGTTCCGTGAGGCGAAGTCAAATGTTGAAACGGGTCCTTCAGCTCGGATCGCTGGTCGGTTTTCTTTCATGTGCGGCGGTCGCACAAAATCTGAATTTTCCCCACCCGGGCGATGCGATGTCCACTTCGATGAGTATTGACGCGATTCAGACCGCCCAGATGGACTTCAACATCTTCACGGTTAATACGCAGAATCCCGACGGCAGTGTGGTGCAGAGTCCAAGCGCTTCGGTTTCAAAGCTGGACCTGAAGGCGCCGGGGAAAGCGCAACGGGAGTATGAGAAGGGTTTTCAGTTTCTGCTGAAGAAGGATCTGCCATCAGCCGTCCAACATCTGGGAAATGCAATTCAGATTTATCCCAGTTTTGTGGCGGCGCACAATGGGCTGGGCTCGGCTTACCTGGACCTGCAGCAGAACGAACAGGCGCGGGACGAGTTCGACAAGGCGATCGCCTTGGACGACCATCTGCCGAATTCTTACTTGAATCTGGGGTGTGCGCAGCTGGCGCTGAAGCAATATCCGGCGGCGGAAGAGTCGTTGCGCAAGGCCTCGTCGATTGCGCCGCTCGACATGCAGTTGCAGCTGGCGCTCGCATATGGAGAGTTTGCGAGCCACGACTATCCGGCGGTGATCGAGACGGCGCATCATGTGCATGAGCGCAAACACAAGGGCGCGGCGCTGGTTCATTATTTTGCGGGCGGCGCCTGGGCGGCGCAGAACAATCTGGTCTCGGCACAGCAGGAAATGGAGACGGTGCTGAAAGAAGATCCGAAATTGGGGTCAGCCGACGAAATCCGGCAGATTGTTGAGCAACTCAAGACCGAACAAGCGAGGCAAGCCGAAGCCAGGCTACATCCGGCAGAGACGCTGACGCTGTCACTCGACACAACCAACACCCCGGCTCCCGAGCAGAAATTGCGGCAGGCTCAACAAGTCCTGCAGGATCTTAAGGAGAGAGCGCAGATAGCCGAAGCCGAAGCGGAGCCGGAGGCCAAGTGCGCGGAGTGCAGCGCGAAGGCTGACGTCGGATCCGACGTCGCGGCCCCGGTTGTGGCGGATTCTAGTTCGGCCCTGAGCCGAGCGGGGCTCGATTCCCCCGGGTCGACCTTCCGCGCGTCGGTCGACGAGGTATCGATATTCTTCGCCGCCACCGATCATGGAAAATCTGCGACCAACCTCACCCAGTCCGACATTGTGGTTCGGGATGACAACCGGGCACCGCACGCGATCCTGGGATTCCGGAACGAGTCTCAATTGCCTTTGCGTTTGGGGCTGATCATCGATACCAGCAACTCGGTGAAGGATCGAATCTCATTCGAAGAGGCTGCGGCCACGAAGTTTCTGGAGACGGTGGTGACAGGCAAGGACGATCTCGCTTTTGTGGTTGGAGTGAACAACTCGGTGCTGCTGGTGCAGGATTTTAGCGACGACCAGGCGCGGATCTCGCACGAGATTAATCAGCTCGCACCCGGCGGTGGAACCGCTCTGTGGGATGCCGTGGAGTTCGGAGCCGACAAGCTTCGCGACCGAGCGGAAGGCAAACCGGTGGCGCGGGTGCTGATCGTGATCAGCGACGGCGAGGATAACGCCAGCAGCGCCACGCTGAAGCAGGCTATCGCCAGCGCCCAACGTGGCGAAGTGGCCGTCTACACGGTCAGTACGCGGGATTACGACCAGGACGATCCAAGCGCCGAACTCGGCGACCATGCGTTGCGAGCACTGTCGGAGCTGACTGGCGGCTCGGCCTTCATTCCCGGCTCGATTCGCGGCCTCAAAGGAAGCCTGGCCGAGCTGCAGCAGGTCATCCGCGGACGCTATCTCGTGTCGTACAAGCCGGCTGAGTTCCAGCGGGACGGGCGCTACCGGGAGATCGACATAACGGCGGAAAAGGATGGGCACAAGCTGAAGGTATACGCCCGCAAAGGCTACTTTGCCGGCGCCGCGCAACGAGCTTCCGGCGACAATTGAAATAGCGGCAACGATGGCACCCGGCACGTATATACTTTCGGCGTGTCGCTTGCCAAACAGTTGCTGGTTACGGATATTCTTTTCTCGGGATGGGCCAATGAGCGCCTGTTCGAGGCTTGCTCCGGGCTCACGGCCGAAGAGCTTGAGCGCGACCTGCGCATCTCCCACGCGAACATTCTCGCGACCCTCCAACACATTCACGATGCCGAAAGAGTCTGGCTCGATTGTCTGCGTACGAATCCGGAAGCGGGACCGTGGTGGCTTCCTCACGGTTCGCCGCCGGAGCCTTCGTTTGACTCCCTGAGGCGGAGCTGGCCCGAGCTTTCGAACGGCTACCGCCGATGGATCGAAGACTCGTCGGAGGCTGGGCTGGGCGTAGAACTCAAGGTTCAGCTTCCGGGCGAGATGGAGCCGAGCCTTCCCCGCTGGAAAATTCTGCGACATGTGCTGGAACATTCAGCGCTGCATCGGGGACAGATTATTGGAATGATTCGAATGCTCGGGCACACCCCACCGGCAATTAATCGGATGGACTTCTATCTCGCGGACGAAGGCAGCGCCATCTGACCCGCGCAGAATGCAAATCAGACTGTGGGCTTTCGCTGGGCTGAGCCCAGGACAGTGCCGGGCCCGGATTCCTGAACGAAGGCGACCAGTCTTACGTTCTTGGGATCGGTTCCGGGCGCGAGTTTCAACTGCACGTCCTGGCTGAAGCTTTTTCCCTTGGGAAGCTTCCCTACTTTCGTGAGCTGCTGCACGACGGCCACATGGACCAAGTGCTTGCCGCCGTTTTCACCTTTCAAAACCTGCGACTCGACGCGATCGAGAGCGACCGCGACATACACGTCGCCGCCGTGTTTTTCAGAATTGACCTCGGTTTCGATGTGGGCTCGCAGTACCGCCGGACTGCCGGAGGCTACGGTTACTTCGCCGATGCGCACTGGAACTTTAGCAGTAGCAGCGGCCTTTTCGAAAATGTCGGTCATCTGCTGCTGCGGGTAATTGATGTGAATCTGTTCGGTACCATCCACGATGATTTGCGGAGTATAAGAACTCGGCTCTTTGAGAGCGCTTTCATAGGCCGCCTGACGATCGGTAAGGGCTGCCGAGGAGTTCGGATCCTTCCAGCCGTCCTGATCCCAGTAGGTCACGTGCTCGCTGAGCACGATCAGCCGTGCGCCGGGAATCGGCTGCAATTCGTCCAGCTTTCGGATCATCTCGTCAGCTGGGGGACAGCTGGAGCAGCCTTCCGAAGTGAAGAGTTCCACGAGGACAGGATGAGCGGCCGCGTCAGAAGAGTTCGCGGCCGTCGCAGGAGTCTGTACTGGCAGTTCGCGGGCTTTCAGGGCGAGGCTGACGCACAGGAGTGAGAGGACCAGCATCACGCGCGCGTATACGGGCAAAAGCGCTGAGGAGCGGCGCAACATAGAACTGATTTTAGCACTCATAAGGAGCGCCTGAGCCCACGCCAGGCACCATCCGAATTTTATAACGTTTGCGGAAGCAGCCTGCGCGGCGCTTGATGGAGGAATTCAATCCACCACACTGTAGCTTTGCTCCTCACGCCCTTTTAATCTCGAGGGTCCTTACCCGGATAAGCACGAATGCCACCAACACCCAAAAAAGAAACGCCAACAAGACGGCCAGCGCGGCCATCACCCTGACTGGGTGAGCTCTGCTCTCACAAAGAAGAACGAGAACGAACGAACCACCGGACAAAGCAGACCCAAACACGCGCAATTTCTTCTTGGGCCATTCGTCTTTGTAAAACAGAATGAGAGCCAAGAGGCAAATCAAGAAAATCGCGGCCGTTGGCCAGGCAAACACAGTCAAACCCCGGTGCTCGGTTGGAGCGAGAAAGTCCAGGAAATAGGCGGCGGTAAGCGCAAGCACGGATTGAATTACATCGTAAAACGCGTCTGTTTTGTCACGCCGCAAGTCAAACTGGACTCTGAGATTCGAGGCGACAAAGTAAGACAGCAGCCAAAGGAGATATCCAAATCTTAGGCAGACGTCGAGCGTGTAGGACAAGTCGAATGGACTGTGAGTTAGATGGTCTAGATAAATGGGAAGGCTTCGTGCAAAAGCCGTGAACAGTGCTCCCATGGTGCCCGCAACCCACAGCGCCTGAAAGCCTCGTAGCGCAGCTTCTTTCTGCTCATCCGTCGCTTTTGCTGCTGCTGTTGCCATTGAAGGCTCCCTCCACACTCAGGCCAAGGGGATGAAGTTTAGTTAGACGACGATCTAAATGCAAGAGTGGCTGCTGAGCCCAGTTCGTTTCAAGGATTGGACTCTAGAGCTGCTGCTTCTGACGCTAAGACAGCTCGTATGTAGTCAAGTTCCGCCACAATCGTCGCCGGGGTCAGGCCGTCTTTGAGAAATCCATCAAATCGATTGAACCATTCAGAGAGGCGCCGGAATCCGGCGGATGAAAATATAAACTTGTCCTTGACCACGTCAGCGATTTGGATGCTGGCAACTTTTTCGAACTGAAGCGCGGCCAGCAGGTTTCGAGGATCTTGGTTGCGCTGGTCGATATTGGCGACAATCGCGTAAGACCTGGGGAATTCGTACGAGATGACGTAGGCGATCGCGAAGCGAACTAAGATGCTGGCAATGCCCAGGTTTCGAACTGAGTCCGATACCACCAAGCCACCGATTTCAAATTCGTCGTGCCGTTCTCTGGTTGCGTAACAGGTGGCGACCAACTCGTCGTTCTCAGTTTTGCGAACTCCGAATAGCTCGCCAGCCTCGGCGAAGGTATGCATCTTCTCAATGTCGCGTGGTTTAAGAAAAGGATGCGTCGAAGCGGCGTCCCGATGAAAACGGTGCGCAGCGGCGGCAAGGGCTGGAGAGACTTGAGAAAAGATAAAGCCAGCTTGCTGCTGCATCGTGGCCCATGATAGCAAGAGCGGTCAAGCCGTGACTAACTTTCACGCCCGCGTGACTAAACCTTGGCGACCGCGCCCACCAACGGCCGAGTAAGACGACGAACCGCGGGAGTAAGATGCCAGTACGCTCACCTTAGAAGAGACTTCCCCAAGTATCTTAGAGACAACGACCGGACGCATGAGGGGATGGGGGGTGCTGCGTCCGTTGATCCATCGATTCAGCGTGGGCCGACTAACGGTGAGAAAGTCGGCGATATCGCCTTCTGACTTTTCGAGGATCACGCGAGCGTCCCCTAGAAAAGCGCGGAATGCCCGTTCGTCGTTCGTATCCAGCATGCGGGCACGCTTTTCAAATTCGCGGAGTTCGTCAATCCGGGGTAAAGCGACGGAGATCATGGTTGGGTCCTCACCTGTGCATATTGTACTCGGCAGGCCCCGCATGTCAATGACGTTATCTCTTTATTAATCTGTATGATACGCTAGGTATTCGTTTCACATAGCGATCAAACTGCGGGGGATCGCGTGTGCACCTTGCACTAAACGTTCGGTTCTCGAACTCACCAACCCCTGGTTTGCAACATGTGGGCTTCGTCCAGGCCAGCGATGGCGAGGCCTTTCATCGCGCCTTGCAGGTCTTCGCTGACCTCAAGCAATACTTTAGGGTCGTTGAAGTGCGTTGCGGCTTTTACGATGGCGCGCGCGCGCTTCTCGGCTTCGACCGGATCAGCGAAAGTCGTCGAGTCTTTCATGAAGATGCCCGAGCCGACGAAGACGGCTTCAGCTCCCAGTTGCATTACCAGGCTGGCGTCGGCTGGAGTCGCGATTCCTCCGGCGCTGAAATTCGGGACGGGCAGCTTCCCTGCCTTGGCGACGATGCGGATCAACTCGTACGGTGCCCCGTGCTCTTTCGCTTTGGCGTAGAGTTCCTCTTCGCCGAGAACGGTGAGGATTTTCATTTCCTGGACGATCTGGCGGATGTGCTTGACGGCGTGGACTACGTCGCCGGTGCCGGCTTCGCCTTTGGTGCGGATCATGGCGGCGCCTTCGGCGATGCGGCGCAGGGCTTCGCCGAGGTTACGGGCGCCGCAGACGAAGGGGACTTTGAAGGCGTGCTTGTCGACGTGGTGCGCCTCGTCGGCGGGGGTGAGGACTTCGGATTCGTCGATGTAGTCGACGCCGAGTTCCTGCAGAATTTGGGCTTCGGCAAAATGTCCGATGCGGCACTTGGCCATGACCGGGATCGAAACGGCGGCCATGATTTCGCGAATCTTTTTGGGGCTCGCCATACGGGCTACGCCGCCTTCGGCGCGGATTTGCGCGGGGACGCGTTCGAGGGCCATGACGGCTACGGCGCCGGCTCGTTCGGCGATGGTGGCTTGTGCGGCGTCGGTGACGTCCATGATGACGCCGCCTTTGAGCATTTCGGCGAGGCCGGTTTTGAGACGGAGACTGGTAGTGTTGGAGCCGTTGTTCTGGGACATGGTTTTGAACCCGTGGATACCTTTTCGCGAACGCGAAGAATGGGCGCGGCGCGCCTTGATGTCTATTCTACAACGTGGAGTGGCCCGACGCGGATTCTAACAGCGGCGGGGGCAGCAAAGTACAACGTCAAAGTCCCCATTTCTCGCGTAGAAGACGCGCGAGAAATGGGGCCGCCAGATTCCTCGGGGCGGCCTGCAACGACGGTTACTTCATCAGGGCTTTTACTGACTCTGGCAGCTCAAACATGGAATCGTCGAGCGGGTCGTAGCTGACGGTCTTATAAACGATGGTCTGACTTTGATCGCCGGAGCGGGACGTGTTTTTCGTGGCCACCAGCGGGCCTCCGAAGTTTTTGTAGTCGTCGAAGACGACGACGGCGATGTTTTTCGATGCGGTGTCGACCTGGAAGCGGTAGCCGACCAGCAGGCCGGTTTTGACGTCGTAGAACTGGTTGTTGTCTTTGCCCCAGTGCGTGGTGCCGTGCAGCCAGTAGCAGCGATGGCCTTCGAAGTCGGTGACACCGGCGAATTCGAACTTGCTGAAATAGTCTGGCTGGTGCAGCGGATACTGGAGGTCGGCGTCGCGGCGGATGGCTTCGAGGGCGGTGTCGTGGTCGATGCTCGCGCCTTGCGGAGTGATCGACCAGGAAGTCTTGCCGTCAAATCCATTGACGATTTCTTTGCCGTCGGGATGAGTGGCCTTCATCAGCGTCTTGAAGGGCTTGGCATAGTAGACGAAAGCCATTTTGCCGGAAATTCCCGTGCCCTCGATTTCGCCGTGGATGGTTTCGGATTGGACTTTCTTTAGGGCCTCGACGCCGCCGAGAACTTGTTTGTAGCGATCGAGAACGGCGTCTGCGGTTTTGAGTTCGGGCTCTTGTGCGTGGATCGAGCCGACGACAAAGAGAGCGACAACTGCCAGCTTCAGGAGACGCATACGGTCTTGACGAGGGATCGGGAAAAAGGTCACCAGGAGAGCTTTCGCGTGGGGCCGGAGGAGCGGGAGACCCCTCTCTTCGCCTGAGGAACGGCTCCGCTCGGGATGACGGCTGTCAGTTTTTGTTTTGCGTTGACTTTACTTTGGATCAACGTTCGCGGTTTTCTCGGTTTCAACCGATTTCAATAATTCCTCGTCCGCTTCTTTGTCGCGTTGTTCGCCATTCAGGCCGGTGAAGTGCTGGTTGGCGTCCTGGATTTTTTGCTCGGCGCCGTGAAGTTGGCTCGAGACCGAGATGAACGTGATGCTGACGATGAGGACGGCCGTGGCACACAGCACCAGCGCCGCGAGCCACGCCTGACGGCTCATGAACAGCAGCGCGATGGACGCGACGACGATGCCGATTTCGCAGGCTAATTGCGCCCACTCGTAGTGCTCGGCGGCCATGGAATGGACTCGAATGGCGGGCTCGTAGGACTCCGACCATTCCATCGCCGCTTCTTTTTCTGTGTCGAGCGCGCGGATGACTGTGGCGAAGCCGACCAAGTCTTCGTGGGTGGGAATCTCGGCATTCAGGTTCTTGGCATTCTCCAGGCGGTTCACGCGGGCGGCGCGCGCTACGTCGGCTGAGGAGATTTGACCCACCAGTTTTCTCGACTCCGCGTCCCACTGCTGGAAGCGCTCCACGTCGGGGTTCAGCGCGTGCAACTGCCGCAACTGGGCTAACAGCACGCGGTATTTGGTCGAGATGGCCTGGTATTTCATGGAGGCGTTGGTTTGTTCGACCATGGTGGCGATGAGTTCGGTGCGCTGGCCTCCGACCAGGGCGGCGCAAAGCGCCAGCAGCACGCCCAGGCATGCCATGGTGATGCCGAGATACTTGCCGAGGTGTCCGGCGTGCCCAGCATGCTCGATGTGCTCCGCTAATTCGTCAACTTCCCCCATGTCACCGTCTCTCTCTCTTCATTTCTTCTTTCTTCTTTCTTCTTTCTTCATTTGTTGCATGCCGGGTTGGCCAGGAACTTTTGTCCTTCGTTTCTACTACTTCCCGACAAATTTGCCGAACATTTTTTCGGCGTCGATGGCGATGAAGATACCTCGGCTGCGAGCGAGGACTTCGTTCTTCTCGTTGCGGATTTCGGCTTCGTTGATGTGCTCGCGGCCGTTGACGCTGACTTCCCTGCCCTCGACGTGCAGCGGTTGGTGCAGTGGTACGGGCTTGAGGTATTGGACAGTCATTTCTTTGGTGAGGGCGATGACGTGGTGGAGTTTGTTCACTTTTCCCATGGCGTCGTCAAGGATGGTGGCGATGATGCCGCCATGGCAGTGGCCGGGCGGTCCGGTATAGCGCTTGCCGAGGCGGAATTTGCAGACGAAAGTCTGGTGCTCTTCGTCGAGCGTGAATTTGAGGCGCATGCCGTCGGGGTTGTTCTGGCCGCAGGCGAAGCAGTAGTTCTTCTGCATTTTGGCGTAGCGGGTATCGTGGCCTTCAATCTTCGCGGTGCGGGGCATGGGAGAGATTCTATCGTGATCCGTTGGACGAGCGGCGAGCTTGTGATGGTCGCAAGCGAAAAGCAGGTTCCTCACTTCGTTCGGAATGACAGCATTGTTTTGTTTAGCGTGGTGAGGCAGACCGAGTGGGCAGTTCGTGCTTCTCACGCTGTGCGGATTCCTGTATACATATCGGTTTTGAGTTTTCGGCTCGCGATCGGGCCGATGCAAGCTAGTTGCATAGGTCCTTCGGCGCGAAGAACGCGCCTCAGGATGACAAGGCGTCGGGACAACTTTTGAATTGGAGCTTTCCATGAAATCGTTCGCCATTTCCGTTCTTGTGCTGGTTGCGTTTGGATCTTTCGCCTCGCTCGCTCAAACCAAGACTGACAAAGACTCCGACACGAAAACCGCGGCCGCGAAGCCTTCCAAGAAAGATGCGAAGAAGGACGAGAAAAACGAGAGCAACTGCAAGGGCGGCGGACAGGAGTGTCCGCCCCACACGGACGAGAAGAAGCCGGGGATGAATGCCGACACTTTTTCTGGGCTGAAGTTTCGGCTGATTGGGCCGGCGGTGGCTTCGGGGCGGGTGATGTCGATTGCGGTGAATCCGAAAAATAAAGTTGAGTATTACGTGGGCGTGGCGTCGGGCGGGGTGTGGAAGACGGTGAATGATGGGACGACTTGGACTCCGGTGTTTGATGGCGAGGGCTCGTATTCGATTGGGTGGGTCGCGCTCGATCCGAATGATTCGTCGGTGGTGTGGGTGGGATCGGGCGAGAGCAATTCGCAGCGCAGCGTGGGGTATGGCGACGGGATTCACCGGTCGGTCGACGGCGGCAAGAGTTGGGAGAATCTGGGGCTGAAGAAGTCTGAGCACATCGGGAGGGTAGTGATCGATCCGCGGGATTCGAAAGTGGTTTACGTGGCGGCCGAGGGGCCGTTGTGGGGAGCGGGCGGAGATCGCGGGCTCTATAAGACAACCGACGGCGGAAAAAACTGGAAGGCGGTGCTGACCGTCAGCGAGAACACGGGCGTGGTCGACGTGGCGCTGGATCCGTCGAATCCGGACATTGTGTATGCGGCGGCTTACCAGCGGCGGCGGCATGTTTTCACGCTGATTGATGGCGGGCCGGAGAGCGCGATTTATAAATCGACCGATGCGGGAGCGACCTGGAACAAGTTGAAGTCGGGACTGCCAACTGTTGACATGGGGAGGATTGGGCTGGCGGTTTCACCGGCCGATCCGAACGTGGTGTATGCCACTGTCGAGGCCGCGGATGGAAAAGGCGGAATTTTCCGGTCGAGCGATAAGGGCGCGACCTGGGAGCGGCGCAACGAGTTTGATGAGGGGGCGATGTACTACGCGCGAGTCGTCCCCGATCCTAAGAATGTGGATCGCATTTTTGCGATGAGCGTGCAGCTGCGCGAGTCGCTCGATGGCGGGAAGACGCTGCACAAGGTGAGCGAGAACAATCACCACGGCGATAATCATGCGATCTGGATTGATCCTGACGATACCAAGCACTGGCTGATGGGCTCGGATGGCGGCATGTATGAGACCTATGACAATGCGAAGTCGTGGCAGTTTAAGGCGAATCTGCCGACGGTGCAGTTTTATGACGTGGCGGTCGACAATGCGAGTCCGTTTTACAACGTGTGTGGAGGGACGCAGGATAATTTTTCATGGTGCGGGCCGTCGCGCACGCGGAATGTGAATGGGATCATGAATTCGGATTGGTATGTGACGACGGGGGGCGATGGATTCCGGTCGCAGGTGGATCCGGTGGACGCGGACACGGTGTATTCGGAGTCGCAGTATGGCGTGCTGGTGCGTTACGACAAGCCGACGGGACAGGAGCTAGTGGTGCAGCCAGTCGAGGGCAAGGGCGAGCCGCCGTTGCGGTGGAATTGGGATTCGCCGATCCTGATCAGTCCGCACTCGCATACGCGGCTTTATTTTGCGGCGAATAAATTATTTCGCAGCGACGATCGCGGGGATACGTGGAAAGCGATCAGCGGAGACCTGTCACGGCAGATCGATCGTAATAAGCTGCCGGTGATGGGCAAGGTGTGGGGGCCGGATGCGGTGGCCAAGAATCAGTCGACTTCGTTTTATGGAAATATTGTGGCGCTGTCGGAGTCGCCGAAGAAAGAAGGGCTGATTTATTCGGGCACCGACGATGGGCTGATTCAGGTGACTGGCGACGGCGGGGCGAGTTGGACGAAGTATGAAAAGTTTGCGGGCGTGCCGGAAATGACGTATGTGAGCCGGCTGGCGGCGTCGAACCATGACGCGAATACGGTTTATGCGGCGTTTGATAATCATAAGAACGAAGACTTCAAGCCTTATCTCCTGAAGTCTGTGGATGCGGGAAAAACTTGGGCTTCGATTGCCGGCGACTTACCCGAGAATGGGCCGGTGCTGGGGTTTGCGGAAGATACGGTGAATCCGAATCTTTTGTTTGCAGGAACGGAGTTCGGGGCTTTCTTCACCATTGATGCCGGGCTGCACTGGGTGCGACTGAAGGGCGGGCTGCCGACGGTTGCGGTGCGGGATATGGTGATTCAGGCGCGCGAGGGCGATCTGGTGATCGCCACGTTCGGGCGCGGATTTTATGTGCTGGACGACCTTACTCCGCTGCGGGAGATGAAAGCGGAGTCGACCGAGCAGACCGCGGCGGTGTATCCGGTGAAGGATGCTTTGTTGTATGTGGAGCGGCATCCTCTGGGTGAGCCGGGGAAAGGGTTCCAGGGAGATGCACTTTATACGGCGGAGAATCCGCCGTACGGGGCCGTGTTTACGGCTTACCTGAAGGACAAGATTAAGACGAAGAAGGAAAAGCGGCAGGACGCGGAGAAAGAAGCGGCGAAGAAAAATCAGATGCTGCCCTATCCGACAAATGACGAGCTGCGGGCCGAGGCTGAGGAGGCAAAGCCGGAAGTTTATTTTGTGGTGTATGACGAGAGCGGGGCGGCGATCCGGCGCGTGGGCGGCAGCACGGAGGCGGGATTCCAACGCGTGGCGTGGGATTTGCGATATTCGGCGGCGCGGACGCATGCGGCTCACGAGGAGGAAGAAGGAGAAGGCTTTGCCGACATCACGGAGCTGGGGCCGCTGGTGCTTTCGGGAACTTATTCGGTGCGCATGTTCGAAAAGATTGCCGGCGCGGTCACGGAGTTGGCGGGACCGCAGTTGTTCAAGGTTGTGACGGAAGGTTCGGGGGCAATGACTGCGAGCGATCGTGCGGCACAGGAGGAATTCCTGCGGAAGACGGAGCGGCTGTATCGCGTGGTGAACGGAGCGCTGCACTCTGCCGAAGATGTGGAGTCGCGCCTGAAGGCGATTCGCGAGGCGTTGCATGAGACTCCGGCGGTTGAGAAACAGCTGGGAGCTGTCGCCGATGGGATTGAGCAGCGCGACCGGGAGATTCTGCGGGCGATGCGCGGGGACATCGAAGTCGCAAAGCGCAATGAACCCGTGCCGCCGTCGATCGACCAGCGGGTGATCGGGATTATGGACGAGGAACGGTTCTCGCTGGCCAAGCCTACGCAGACGCATCTGGATTCGTACAACGTGGCGGCGGCGGAATTTGCGGAACAACTCGGCAAGCTGCATACGCTGGTGGAAGTTGATCTGACGAAGCTGGAGAAAGATATGGAGGCGGCGGGGGCGCCTTGGACTCCGGGGCGGGTGCCGGAGTGGGTGGAGAAATAAAGTTCGGCCACGGGTGGACGCAACACGGGGTAGGGATCCTTCGACTGCGTTGTCGTTCGCTTCGCGGACGACAACTTCGCTGAGGATGACAAGGGATGATGGATGACTCAGGCGCTCCGGGTCGAAGCTTTTTCCTCAACAGGGCCTTGTTCATTTCGCGCGTGGCTGTGTTACACTCGCCGCCGACCGTTGCTCGCGTTGTAAGACGCGGCGGCGGCCGAGGGGAAGTCCGTTTGTTTTTGTCCTTTAGGGTTCTGGAGGGCTTTGAATGGGCCTCGCGTTAATGGCTTTGATCTGGCTGATCACTCTGATCAGCACCTATTTTTTTGTCTTCAAAACCTGGTGGCTGCCCGTAGGCGCGTCTGCCGCTACGGCATGGATCGATCATCAATTCGCCCTCACCTTTGTGATCATGGGCATCGTGTTCCTGGCGGCGCAGCTGTCGCTGGGCTACATCGTGTGGAGATACCGCGACAGTCCTACCGCCGCTCCAGTTCAGTATTCTCACGGAAATAACGCGCTAGAGGTTACCTGGACGGTGCTCACCACGATCCTGTTCGTCGGGCTGAACCTGATGGGCAGCAGCGTGTGGGCGAGCCAGCGCTTCGATCCTCCGGAGGTTGGGGCGGTGCAGGTGGAAGTTACAGCGATGCAGTTTGCCTGGTACTTCCGGTATCCGGGACCGGACGGAAAATATGGCAAGACGAGTCCGAACCTGATGGATCCATCGGCGGGCGGCGAGGCCGCGATTGGGCTGAGCCAGAACGATCCGGCCGCGAAGGATGACGTGGTGACGGGCACAATGTATCTGCCAAAGGACCGCGAAGTGGATGTGAGCCTGCGGGCGGTGGATGTGATTCACAGTTTCTTTGTCCCGCAGTTGCGCTTCAAGCAGGACGCGGTTCCGGGGCTCAACATTCACATGCACTTTAAACCGACTGCGATTGGCGAGTATGAATTGGCCTGCGCCGAGCTTTGCGGTCTGGGGCATTACAAGATGCACGGCATGGTCCACGTCGTCAGCCAGGAGGATTTCGACAAGTGGCTGGCGGCTCGGGAGGCGGAGAAACAATAAAATGGCGACCCCTGCTACGGTTCACGCGCACGCTCCTCAGGGTTTCATTCGGAAATATATTTTCAGCCTTGATCACAAAGTCATCGGCATTCAGTATTTCTTTCTGGCGCTTACAGCGGTGTTTGTCGGGATGTTCCTTTCGCTGCTGATGCGCATTCACCTAGCGTGGCCGAGCGCCAGCATCCCGCTGTTCGGCGACATTAAGCCTGAAACCTATCTGGCGCTGCTGACCATGCACGGCACCATTATGGTGTTCTTCGTGCTGACGACTGCGCCGCAGGGCGGATTCGGAAATTATTTTCTACCTATACAGATCGGAGCGCCGGATATGGCGTTTCCGGTTCTGAACATGCTTTCGTTCTGGACGACGTTTGTGGGTTTTGTCGTGATTCTCGCGGCGTTCTTTGTGCAAGGTGGAGCGCCGCTGCACGGGTGGACGGGATACGCTCCGCTGAGTGCGCTACCGTCGGCGGGCCCGGGTGAGGGACTGGGCGCGGATTTGTGGATCACGAGCATTGCAATTTTCTGCGTAGCGTCGCTGATGGGGGCGCTGAACTTTATTACGACCACGCTCGATCTGCGGGCGAAAGGCATGACGATGATGCGCATGCCGCTGACTGTGTGGTCGTGGTTCATTACCGCGATTCTCGGATTGCTGGCATTCGGCGTGTTGCTGACGGCGGGCATTCTTTTGTTGATGGACCGCAATCTCGGGACCAGCTTTTACGTGCCGCTCGTGGTTGTGAACGGACAGGTCATGGGCCACAAAGGCGGGTCGCCGCTGCTGTGGCAGCATCTGTTCTGGTTTTTCGGGCATCCTGAGGTGTACATCGCGATTCTGCCGGGCATGGGCGTGGCGTCGCAGGTTTTGTCGACGTTTTCGCGCAAGCCGATCTTTGGTTACCGGGCAATGGTCTACGCCATGTTGTCGATTGGGTTTTTCGGGTTCATGGTGTGGGGCCATCACATGTTCATGAGCGGGATGAGCCCGTACTCGGCGTTTGCGTTTTCGATTTTGACCATGTGCATTGGCGTGCCATCGGCGATCAAGACGTTCAACTGGCTGGGGACGATGTACAAGGGGCGAATACGCTTTCAGACGCCGATGCTCTACGCCATTGGATTCGTCTCGCTGTTTGTGTCGGGCGGATTGAGCGGGCCGTTCCTGGCGCAGCCGGTGCTGGACATTCAGTTGCACGATACTTATTTTGTGGTCGGACATTTCCACTTGATCATGGGAGTGGCGGCAATCTTCGGAATGTTCGCGGCGACTTATTACTGGTTCCCGAAAATGTTTGGGCGGATGATGAATGAGACGTGGGGGAAAGTTCACTTCTTCATCACGCTGGCCGGGACTTACGCCATCTTCATGCCGATGCACTATCTCGGTCTGGCCGGCGGGACGCGGCGGTACTCGCAATATACCGAAGTGGCATATCTGCAGAAGCTGCAGCCGCTGCACCAGTTCATGACCTACGCGGCGATTATCACAATTGCCGCGCAGTTTATTTTCGTGATCAACCTGTTCTGGAGCATGTTCAAGGGGCCGAAGGCGAGCGACAATCCGTGGGAAGCGACTACGCTCGAGTGGACGACGGCGACTCCGCCGCCGCATGACAATTTTGGCGGCGTGACGCCGGTGGTGCATCATGGGCCGTATGAGTACGGAGTGCCGGGCGCGCCGAAGGATTATGTGATGCAGACGGATCCGGCGACGGGTGGGGGGCATTGATTGGACGCATCGCTTCCGCGCAAAGGACGCGCCAGAAATAGGGCACCCGGCTGCAGGATGTTTGTAACGGTAGGGATCCTTCGACTGCGTTGTCGGCCGCTTCGCGGACGACAACTTTGCTCCGGATGACAGTGATGTTGATGACATCGAAATTGTAGTTATGGCGACTTACACTCCAACGACGCCGATTGATCACATGGGGCACGGCCATAAGCCCCCGGTACCTCCTGCGGGTGGGGGCGACGACGGGCGCGGCGGTGGGGACGTTCCTAATTATGGGGCGCGACTGCGGCGGGCGCGGCTGGGACTGATCTGCGCGATTGCCACCGTGTGCATGGTGTTTATTTCGCTCACCAGTGCTTACATCGTGCGGCAGGGACTGCCGACGTTTGACGGGGCCTCGAACAGCTACGTGCGCGACTGGGGCCGGGTGGATTTGCCGTGGCTGCTGCTGGCGATCAATACCGCTATTTTGCTGGTGAGCAGCGTGACTATGGAATTCGCGCGGCGAAATTCGGCGCGGCAGGCGGCGCTGGCTCCGGTGAAATCGATTCCGGGAGTTTCGCTGGGAGACGAGAAATCGTTTCCGTGGCTGGGGATTACGATTCTGCTCGGAATCGGATTTCTCTCAGGGCAATGGCTGGCGTGGTCGGAACTGCATGCCCGCGGATTTTATGTGAACACGAATCCCAACAGTTCGTTTGTGTTTCTGCTGACGATTGCGCATGCGGTGCATCTCGCCGGGGGGATGATCGCGCTGTTGTGGGCGGGCAGCGGTTCCCTGCTGCACAAGCCGGTCGAGTCGCGGCGGATCGTGGTCGATGTCGCGGCCTGGTATTGGCATTTCATGGGCGCGCTGTGGGTTTATGTGTTCGCGTTGTTGGCGTTTGCGCGATAAGAGAAAGGGGAACTTGAAGAATGGCGGATGCCACGCTTCAGCATGATGCGGTTGGACACGGGTCGCAGGGAGAGTTCGAGGCGCCACTATTTGGGGCGTATTCGAAGAAGGTGGGGATGTGGCTGTTTCTGGCCTCAGACTCACTGACTTTTGGAGCGCTGCTGGTCGCGTTTTGCTATATCAGGAGTTATACCGACTGGCCAACGCCGTTTCACGTGCAGAGCATCATCAACTCCACCATCATGACCGGCTGCCTGCTGTCGAGCTCGCTGACTATGGTGATGGGGGTGTTTGCGGCGCAGCGCGGCGACCGGGCCTGGACTCGCAACTGGCTGTTCGCCACCATGGCTTTCGGCACCGCGTTCATTGTGTTGCATGGCATGGAGTGGAGCAAGCTCATCGGTGAAGGGCTGACGCTGCCGATTTTTCCGAAACCCGCGGTCGCGCCGGTCGGGGAGATGGCCGACATTTCGAAGAACACGCCGCAGTTCGCAGCTACATTTTTTGGCTTAACCGCTATGCACATGCTGCACGTGACGGTGGGCGTAATGTATCTGGGAGTGATCGCGTTTCGCAAGTGGTTTCTGCCGGTGATCGGCGTGCTGTGGCTGGTGGGATATTTGCTGATTCCGTCGGATAACGTGTTTCACTACGGCATTCATGTGCTGCTGATTGGGCTGATCGTAGCGTCGGTCATCTTATTTCTGAAATCGAAGGACTACGACGCGCAGGATGTGGAAGTGGCCGGGCTGTACTGGCACTTCGTCGATCTGGTGTGGATGTTCATTTTCCCGCTGGTGTATTTGCTGTCGACGAAGATCACTTAGCGTTCTGAGCACGCCAGGGGCTAAAGCCCTGCGGGAGGAACGGCATTAACGGCATCGCTGAAGCGATGCCCTGATACAAATCTTGAGCGAGGATACCTTCGATGCACGATACCGCGGCGGACGAGTACTCTGGGCACGACAGCAAGGCGCTGTATTTCTGGGTGTGGGGAGCGCTGCTGGTACTGACGGCGATTGAGGTTGTGCTGGGATATAAGCAGATCTTTTCGCCGGTGCGAATGCTCGAGGTGCTGCTGATATTGTCGATCATCAAGTCGGCGCTAATTATTGCGTACTTCATGCACTTGAAGTTTGAGCGTGCGATTATGCGCTGGATGCTGGTGATTTCGGTTTCGGCGTGCTTTGTGATCATGTACTTTTTCTTCTTCCCGGATGCGGGGAGAGTTTTGCGGCTGGGAGTGCACTAACTGGCGATGAGATTCGCGGCACAATTTCGTTTGGCTTTTCTGCTGTTGGTGGTTGCGCTTTGGAGTGCACCGGCGTTCGCTCAGGGCTGCGCCATGTGTAACGCGAATGCCAAGGCTACTCCGAAAGAAGGTCAGCGAGCGCTCAATCGAGCGATTTTTGTGATGCTCGCCCCGCCCGTCGCCATCATGGTTTTTGGATTTGGCTTCGCCATGCGGTATGGAAAACGGCGCGACCGGGAAAACGAATCCGAGTAAGCCCACCTAACAGTCGTTGACTCGATGTTTGCATCTTCACTCTCACTGTCATTTGAAGTGGCGCCGGCAGAGACGTAGCGAGCTACGTCTCTACGAGAGCGACGAATCTCTCCCTGATTTATAATAAAAGATTCGGTAGGCTTCGCCGACGGCTCTGAGCGCGTGTGCTCGAGACGGGCGAGGGTTCCCGGGCCTTTTATCCTGATGTCTTCAACCTCCACACAGGCTGTTCCGATTGCCACGGAAGGCATCGTGGTGCGCGGCGCGCGCGTCCATAACCTCAAGAACATTGACTTCGAGATTCCACACAATTCGCTGACGGTGGTCACCGGAGTGTCCGGTTCTGGCAAGTCGTCGCTGGCGTTTGACACGATTTATGCCGAGGGGCAGCGGCGGTATGTGGAGTCGCTTTCGGCGTACGCGCGGCAATTTCTGGAACGGATCGAGAAACCGGACGCGGACACAATTGATGGGATCGCGCCGGCGGTCGCGATTCGGCAGAAGAATACGACGCGGAATCCGCGGTCGACCGTGGCCACTGCGACCGAGATTTACGACTATCTGCGGCTGCTGTTTGCGCGCGTCGGGCGGACCTATTGCGCGAAGTGTGGGCGCGAGGTGAAGAAGGATACTGTGGACGAGGTCGCCGACGCGATTCTGGCGCTGGATGCGGGGACGCGGTTGCAGGTGCTGTTTCCGCTGCAGCGGGCAGGAGTGCAGACGGGCGCACAGGAAGCGTCAGTTAAAGGTGCTCGGGCTCCAAAGGCTCATAAGTCAAAATCCCCACTTCTCTCGAAGAACGCGAGAAATGGGGCACCCGCGTTGACGGATGCTCTCAAGACGCGGTTGTTTGATCTACGCAAGGGCGGGTTCAACCGGCTTTATCAGGCTGGGGAAGTTTATGAATTCTCTACTCCGGAGTCTTTGCTCGATCTCAACTTTGCCGAGCCAGTTTTTGTTTTGGTTGATCGGCTAGTGGTTTCGGCCGAGGCTCGCACGAGGATTGTGGATGCGATTGAGACTGCCTATCGCGAGGCTGGCGAGGTTATTTTTGAAGTCCCCGGCAGTGAGGAGCAGGACGCAGTAGCGGGCAAGAGTACCCGCTCCACACCTGCGCGTGTGGTGCGGTTTGCACAGCGGTTTGAATGCAAGGAGTGCAGCCTGCGGTATGAAGAGCCGGAGCCGCGGCTCTTTTCCTTCAACAACCCTTACGGGGCGTGCCCGCGGTGCCAGGGGTTTGGGAACACGATCGACTTCGATCTTGATCTGGTGATTCCGGACAAGATGAAGACGCTGAGCGAGTGTCCGATCGAGCCGTGGACTAAACCGAAATATCGTCCGCTGTTTACCGATCTGAAAAAGTTCGCCAAGCAGGCGGGCATTCCTCTCGATGTGCCTTGGGCGGATCTCGAGGACCAACACAAGGATCTCATCCTGAAGGGCGAAGGAAAGTTTCTCGGCGTGCGCGGGTTTTTCCAGCACCTGGAGCGCAAAAAATATAAATTGCACGTGCGCGTGTTTCTCAGCCGGTATCGCGGATATTCGCTGTGCCCGGAATGCAACGGGTCGCGGCTGCGGTTGGAAGCGCGGCAGGTCAGGGTCAGCGGGAAGAATATCTGTGAGGTTTCCGCGCTGACGGTGGAAGACGCGCTGCGCTTCTTTGAGAAGGTTGAGCTGAGTGCCGAGGAAACTGAGATTGCCGACAAGCTGCTCGATGAGATTCGGGAGCGGCTGCGATTTCTGAACGACGTTGGGCTGGAATATCTGACGCTCGACCGCCTTTCGTCAACGCTGTCGGGCGGCGAAGCGCAGCGCATACAGCTGGCGACTTCGCTGGGCTCGCGGCTGGTGGGCACACTGTATGTGCTGGATGAGCCGTCGATCGGGCTGCATCCGCGGGACACGCATCGGCTGATCAAGATTCTTCACGACCTGCGCGATCTCGGAAACACGATTCTGGTGGTGGAGCACGATCCGGACATCATGCGCGCGGCCGACCGCATTCTCGACCTGGGTCCTGGGGCAGGTGAGAATGGCGGCAAGCTGGTGGCCGAGGGGACGTATGACGAGATTCTGCATAATCCTGTTTCGCTGACGGGGCGCTACCTCTCGGGAGACCTGCGGATACAGGCACCGGCGGTGCGGCGCAAGCCGGGAGCGCAGCAGATTACGATTCGCGGAGTTCGCGCCAACAATCTTAAGGGCGTGGACATCAGCCTGCCGCTGGGCATGCTGGTGGCGATCACGGGAGTTTCCGGCTCGGGCAAGTCGACACTGCTGCATCAGGTGCTGTACCGCGCGCTGGCGCAGGCCAAACAGCAATCCGGCAACGGCACCACGGGACCGGCCGCGACGTGGGAGAGTTTGGAGGGCGATCAGTTTATTGAGGAAGTCGTGTTGGTCGATCAATCGCCGATTGGACGCACGCCGCGGTCGAATCCCGTGACCTATATCAAGGCGTTCGACGCGATCCGCGATCTGTTCGCTTCCCTGCCGGAAGCGAAGAAGCGCGGGTTCGGAGCGGGACATTTTTCGTTCAACATTCCCGGCGGACGCTGCGAGACTTGCCAGGGCGACGGCACGGTCACCGTGGAGATGCAATTCCTAGCCGACGTCGAGTTGATATGCGAAGAGTGCAAGGGCACGCGCTACAAGCCGACGGTGCTTGAGGTGCGCTATCGCGGGAAGAACATTCACGAAGTGTTGAACCTGACGGTGAAGGAAGCGCTGAAGTTTTTTGCCGAGGCGCCGAAGATTACCGAAAAGCTGCGGTCGCTCGAAGAAGTGGGCCTGGGATATTTGCGGCTGGGGCAGTCGGCGACCACGCTTTCGGGCGGTGAGGCGCAGCGCATGAAACTGGCGGCGCATCTGCAGCCGGCCACACGGGAAGCCGGGCGCGGATCGTCGGGGGGCGAGGCACGGCTCAAGCGGCGGCTGCTGTACATATTCGATGAGCCGACGACTGGGCTGCATTTTGATGACGTCAGCAAACTTCTGGCGGCGTTTCGGCGTCTGATTGAAGCAGGCGGATCGATTGTGGTGATCGAGCACAATCTGGAAGTCATTAAAACTGCCGACTGGGTGATCGACCTGGGGCCCGAGGGCGGTAACCGCGGCGGCAAGATCGTGGGAGCTGGGCCGCCGGAAGACATTGCCCGGCTGGCGGGCTCTTACACGGGAAAGTATCTGGCGCGTATCCTGAACGGTAATGGCGCTTCGCGTCCTCATAGCTCGTAGATTGGTGGTCGCTGGCTGGCTCGCGAGCGCTGTGCTGGCGGCTTGTACGTCTGCGTTTGGCGGTGCGCAGGCGGCGAATCCTCCCGCGGCGCCGCCGAGCCAGGATCCTCAGGGGCAGAGTCTGCCGCAATCGCAGCAGGATGACGGCTATTCTTCGAGCGTTCATCACAAATCGACCTCCGGGCAGAACGTCCATCACACAACAGTCGCCGAAGAAGTTGCACCTCCGCCCGAACTTACCCATGCCGAGAACTTGATCGACAAACACGCCTACGCCGGCGCAGAGCCTTTGCTGCGGAAGGTTGTCGGCGATGATCCGGCGAATTATGTGGCGTGGTTTGAGCTGGGCTTTGTGGAAAACAGCCTGGGCAAGGTGGACGACTCGATTGCGGCGTATCGCAAGTCAGTAGCGGCGAAGCCGGATGTGTTTGAGTCGAACCTGAACCTCGGACTGCAACTCGCGAAGACCAGACAGCCGGATGCTGAACAATATCTGCGCGCGGCAACCGCACTCACTCCCACGAGCCGCGTCGCCGAAGGGCAGGAACGGGCGTGGCTCTCTCTGGGACATGTGCTCGAGTCGGCCAAACCGGACGAAGCGATCGCCGCGTACCAGCAGGCAGCGGCATTGCAGCCGAAAGATGCCGAACCGCACCTGGCGGCCGGGCAACTGCTGGAAAAACAACAGAAGCTTCCCGACGCCGAAAGCGAATTGAAACAGGCGCTGGCGCTCGATGCTTCGTCGGACGCGGTGACGGGTCTGGCTAACATCTACATGCGGAGCGGGCGGTTGCCTGCAGCAGAGGCAGCGCTGCGCAAGTTGATCGCGGAGCATCCTGACCAGCCCGACCCGCTCATTCAGTTGGGGCGAGTGCTGGCGGCGGAGGGTAAGAATGACGACGCGATTGCCGAACTGCAGGCGGCCGCGAAGCTGGCTCCGGCAGATGCAGCCGCAGATGCAGCGCTGCAGCGCGATCTCGCTGACCTGTACCTGATCGCCAAGAAATACGATCAGGCCGAATCCGCCTATCGCGCACTGCTGACCGTGCATCCTAACGACGCCGAACTTCACCAGAGTCTGGGCAAGGCGCTGCTTGAAGAGAAAAAGTTTGTGGACGCACAGAAAGAATTCCTGGCGGCGGTGAATCTGAAGCCTGATCTGGGTTCGGCCTATGGCGACCTGGCATTCGCCGCGAATGAGAACAAAGACTATCCGCTGACGATCAAAGCCTTGGACGCGCGCCTGAAATATCTGCCGGACGAGCCGGTCACATACTTCATACGGGCTTCGGCCTATGACCATCTCAAAGACATGAAGAAAGCCGCGGCGAATTATCACCTCTTCCTCAACACGGCCCATGGGAAGTATCCTGATCAGGAGTGGCAGGCGAAGCACCGGCTCATTGCCATCGAGCCGAAAAAATAAGGTCGCAGGATTCGAACATGCTTGGGGCGCAGTATCGATCTTGGCTGTGGACGGGGTTCGCGCTGTGGGCGCTGGCCGTCGGTGCGTCGGGCCGCGCATCGGCTGGCAAGGAGCTGACGGTCGAGGACTTGAAGGGCAAGTTGGCTTCGACGAGCATTGGCGGGCGGCCGCACTTGTGCGTAGAAATCGCGCGGAAGCGGCTCGACGAGGCGGACAAACTATATGCGGCCAACGAAGTCGAAAAAGGACAGAGCGCCCTGACCGACGTTGTGGCTTACGCGGAGCTGGCCCGTGACTACGCAGTCGAATCGCGCAAGTACGAACGGCAAGCCGAGATTGCGACCCGCGGCATGACACGTAGGCTTACCGACCTGCTGCACTCGCTGGGTCATGACGACCAGCCGCCAGTGCAGGACGCCATCCGGCACCTGGAAAAAGTGCGCGACGATCTGCTCAAGGCCATGTTTCCGAAGGGACAAAAATGACTGCTTCGCTTTCTCTGTTGCGGTCTGGTTTGTGCGTGGCTCTGCTGCTGGCGGTGGCGGCGCAGGCGCAGCGCCACCGCGAGCCTCTGACAGATTCAGAGATCGACCAGATTCGCGACGCCAGCTGGGAACCGAAACAGCGGCTTACGCTGTACGTGCAGTTCACGCGCGATCGCCTGGTGAAACTGGAACAGATGCGCAGTGATCCTAAGACCAAAGACCGGCCGCGACAGACGCACGACATGCTCGACACTTTGCAACTACTCTACGATGAGCTCAATGACAATATCGACACCTATGTCGAGCGCCGGGACGACATTCGCAAGCCGTTGAAAACCATTATCGAGGCGGATAACGAGTTCCAGGCAAAGCTGCGCGCGCTGAAGGATGCGGCCGACGTTCCCGCAGTCGAGGCTGGCCAGTACGAGTTCGTTCTGACGAATCTTCTCGACAGCGTGGACAGCTCGACCGAGGATCATCGCAAGCTGCTCGCGGATCAGGAAGACGCGGCCAAGCATAAGCGGCTGAACTCGCCGGGAAGCGTGAAGACTGAGGGGAAGCAGGATTGAGGCAAGCCTCGGGCCTCCCAAGGGCTGAAGCCCGTCTTAATCTTGTATCCTTGACGCGGCCCTGAAGGGCCGCTCTTCCACGGTCATGCAAGCGTCCGTGGCATGGTTGTACATCTCCCCGCGAGGCAATCGTGCGTACTTCCGTGCGACGGTTCTGCACATCTCCGAGGACCTTAGCCTGGCATTGCGCGACCGAGGTCTGTCGCGGGTCCGACGTCTGAAGTCCGGCCATGCTAATCTACGCTCACCGTGCGCGAAGGGTTGCTCGAACTTTTCCAGGAAACTTATCGGGAGCTGCGTCCTGCGGCTTCCATCCCAGAGTTGAAGATTGAGTTCTTTGCTTTTGCCAACGTGAACAATACGATCCGTCTGCGCAACGGGCGGCTGCTGGTGCGGCTCTCCGATCTGCTGGAAGGAGCGCCGGATGCGGTTCTGCGGGCCATTGCGCATATTCTGCTGGCCAAGATGTATCGCCAGCCGATTGACCGGGGGCAGGCGGCGCGCTACCGAAAATATGTGGCCAGCCACGAGATCGTGCGCAAGACACATCTGGTGCGGCAGATGCGGGGCCGCAAGCGGCTGCGTCCAGCGCGAGGGCATGTTTATGATCTGGACGCGATTTTCGAGGAATTGAACACGCGCTTTTTTCACGGCCTGATGGCGCGACCGCGCATGAGCTGGAGCCAGACCAAGACTCGGCGCATCCTGGGGCACTACGATCCGGCGCACAACGCGATCATCATCAGCCGCGTCTTCGACCACTTCGCCGTGCCGGAGTATGTGCTCGAATACATCGTGTACCACGAGATGCTGCATCTGAAGCATCCGGTGAAGCTGCGCGGGAGCCGGCGCTGCGTGCACTCGGCGGAGTTTCAGGCCGAAGAAAAGTTGTTCCCGCGTGCGGCCGAGGCGAATGCGTTTCTGAAGAGGCTATGAGGGTGAAACCGCCTGATTTCACGGAGCGCGGTGCGCAAGAAATATTGGTTGATAGAAACCGCTGTCGGACGGCGACAGCCATTGAATGTTGATGAATCCTGCCTCTTCCAAAATGCGTTGTAGCTCACTCCGCAGCACTGCACGATACGTCGATGTGAAATGAAACGTCTGCCACGCAGATTCTGTGTTTCGGGTAATGTACAGATGAAAACGATAGCGTCGCTCATCCAGCCAATCCCAGACTTGGAAAACAATGCGCCTGCTACCATTATCCGAGTAGAAGCTCGGCGGCTGGTTGGCGGGTCTTTCCACAACCAAACGATCGTAGTCGCGAATGCTGCCAATGAAAGAACCGCCTGGCCTAAGTTTTCCACACGCTTGTTGAGCGGCCTGCAACAAGTCTTCATCGGTCTGCAGGTGCGGGAGCGAGTTGTCGATACAGATCACGGCGTCAAAGCCCGCGTTCTGGATTGCGCTCAGTTGAACCATGTTCGCGACCGAGAACGAAACGTCAAGCTTCCGCTTGGAGGCTTCTGAGCGGGCTCGTTGGACCGCTCCGATGCTTATGTCGCAACCTGTGACATCGAAACCTTTCCTCGCAAGTCCCAGCGACTGAGTTCCTATGCCACACGCGCAGTCCAGCACCCGAAGAGGTCGCCTGTGGCCGCACTCGCGGTCGAGAATGGCCGCGAGCACCGTCGACTGTCGCGCAATGCTGGCCTCCCAGTCCTCGAATATTTGGTCGTAGTGAGCGGCAAGTTCGTCATAAGGTTGGGTAAGATCGGCCATACTGCATTCTAGCTGGCTGAAAATCTCCGTTGCACCCATCAAGTTAGGGTGCGTCGCACAACCGATCCCTTCCCTGCATCCTGAAGCATTTCAAGGCCCGAATTCCGCAGTGTGATCCGAGTCCCGGGCGGTTGTGCGGCGGTGGATTGACTGTCGCGGCGGGGCGGGACTATCCTTGATAATGAAATTGAAATTCATTTTCATAATCTAAATCGCTGCAAACACAGGGCTCACTGAAATGCTGCAGGCTTTCATCATTACACTCCGGGAAGGCATCGAGGCCGCGCTGATCGTCGGCATCACTCTGGCCTACCTCACGAAGATCGGGAAACCGGAACTGCGCAAGACGGTCTACTCGGCGCTGATTGCGGCGTTCCTTGGCAGTATTGGCGTCGCCGTGGTGCTCTCGCGCACGAATTTGAACGAAGACGTCTTCGAAGGCTGGGTCATGCTGGTGGCCGCCTTCTTTGTCATCACCATGGTGATTTTCATGATGAAGACGGGGCGCAAGCTGAAGGGCGAAATCGAGGGCAAGGTCGGGCTGCTGGCGGGCAATGACGCCTGGTTTGGGCTGTTCGCGTTCATCTTCCTCATGGTGTTGCGCGAAGGCGCGGAGACCGTTCTGATGCTGGCCGGCGTCACGCTGAACTCGACGGCGCTGATGAGTTTTCTGGGGACGCTGCTGGGCGTGCTGGCCGCGATTGCGTTTGGCGTGATGTTCGTCAAGGGCAGTGTGCGCATCAACCTGCAGAAGTTTTTCCGCATCACGACAGCCATTATGTTTCTGGTCGCGGCCCAGCTGACTATTTCGGGACTGCACGAACTCTCGGAGAGCGGCGTGATTGCGTCTTCCAAGCGGGAGATGGCCATCATCGGGCCGATTGTCAGCAACGACTGGTTTTTCTTTGTGACCATTCTTGCGCTCGCGGCGCTGATGATTTTGTTCGAAGCTAAACGGCGGGAACCGTTGTTGGCTATGGCCTCACCGGCGGAACGCCGCAAGGCTGCATGGACCGCGCGGCGCGAGCGGCTGTGGATGATTTCCGTTCTCACCTGTTCATTTATTTTCATCACGCTGATTACGGCGGAATTTGTATATGCCAAGAGCGTGAGCAGCATTTCCGCGGCGACCGAGGTGACGTTTACTAACGGACGCGTGAGCATTCCTCTGGCGCAACTGGCAGATGGCGACCTGCACCGCTTCCAGGCTAAAGAAAACGGCACTGCGATCCGTTTCTGGCTCTATCAGAAACCGGACGGCAAGATTGCCACCGTGTTCGATGCGTGCCAGATCTGTGGAGCGGTTGGATTCTACAAGAGCGGCAACGGAGTGGTGTGCAAGAACTGCTCGGCACCGATTAACCCGCAGTCGGTGGGGACGGGCGGAGGGTGCAACCCTGTGCCGCTCAAGGCTACGCAGACGGCGGACGCAGTGATCATTGAGGAGGCGGACGTTGCGGCCGGTGGTCGCATGTTCGCGCAACCGTAAGCGATGTTCGTCCGGCTGGTTTACGAATCGTTCCGGCGGCAGAAGCGGCGCAAGTTGCTGGCCGGGGCGGCGATTACGCTGGGCGTGACTGTGGCGACGGCAATGATCGCGGTCGCGACCGATATTGGCGACAAGATTAACCGCGAACTCCGCACCATCGGCGCCAACCTAGTTGTTACTCCGCAGGAAGATTCGCTTGACGTGGAGATCGGCGGAGTCAGTCTGAAACCTCCTACGGACGGCGCTTTTCTCTCCGAAGCCGACCTGCCCAAGATCAAAGGCATTTTCTGGCACAACAACATCACCGGCTTCGCGCCGATGCTTCCTGTAAACGCAGTGATCGAGCGGAACGGGAAGCCGCTGGACGTCACGCTGCTCGGGACTTACTTTGCCAAACAGATTTCATTCGGAACCGATCAATTCACCACCGGCGTGCGCTCGACCTATCCTTGGTGGAAAGTTTCGGGGGCGTGGCCGGAGGATTCGTCGCGCGACGTTTTAATGGGAGAACGACTGGCTTCGCGACTCGATGCCAAGCCGGGAAATGAGATCACGCTGGCAGGGCAGCAACTGCAGGTAAGCGGCATTCTTTCTACCGGCGGAGCGGAAGACGATGAAGTCGTCGTGCCGCTTGGGCTGGCGCAGGGGATTCTGGGGCGGCCGGATGCGGTGAAACGAGTTTACGTGAGCGCGCTGACCAAGCCGGAAGATGCGTTTGCGCGGCGCGATCCGAAGAGTTTGTCGGGGGCAATTTATGATCGGTGGTATTGCTCGCCGTATCCGCAGTCGATTGCGTTTCAGCTGGCAGAGGCGATTCCGCATTCGCACGCCGAGCAGATCCGGCAAGTCGCGCAGAATGAGGGTGCGGTGCTGACGCGCATTGAAGGGCTCATCTTTTTGATCACGCTCGCGGCGCTTTTTTCTTCGGCGCTCGCGGTGTCGGCAGCCATGGCTACGGCGATTTTTGAACGGCGCGCCGAGGTCGGGCTGATGAAGGCGTTGGGCGCGGGAAAGCTTGCGGTCGCGTCGATTTTCTTTGCCGAGGCTACGCTGCTGGCGTTGATCGGCGGGTTCGTTGGATTCGGAGTCGGCAGTGTGCTCGCGCATCAGATCGGTCACTCGATCTTTAATTCTGAAATCTCGATTCCGCCCGTGCTATTGCCAGTGATTCTGGCGATCGCGGTGATCGTCACGTTTGCGGGAAGCGCGGCGGCGATTCGACGCGCCGTGGGCCTCGATCCGGTGTTTGCTCTGCGGGGGGAACTGTGAGCGCACCCAACTCACTCGGTGCTCGGGACCTGGCGGCGAGCCGGGCGCGGGCTCCGCATACCTCGATGTTCTTGCGCATGCTGGTGCGGGCGGCGGTGCTGCGACGCGGGCGGGCGGTGTCCGCCCTGTTCGCCATGATCGTGGCGGCGGCGGTTGCCACGGCCATGCTGAATCTTTATGTTGACGTGCAGGCGAAGTTGCGGCGCGAGTTTCGCAACTATGGGGCGAACATTGTTGTCGTCGGAACAGACGGCGCTTCCCTGCCCGCGAATGCGCTGGCTCATGTGGATTCTGTGCTTGCGGGTCGCGGGATTGCGGCTCCGTTTGGGTTGGTTGTGGCGCGCACTGGCGATGGGCAACCGATCGTTGTGGCGGGAACGGATTTTGAGCGGGTGAAGCAGTTGGATAAATGGTGGTCGGTGAGTGCATGGCCGACAATCCCCACTTCTCGCGCAGAAGACGCGCGAGAAATGGGGCACCCGGAGTCGTCTCCCGCGCTGATTGGGGTGCGGGCGCTGGCGGCCGTGGCTCCGAACAATCAAACGTTTGATTTGAGTTTTCAGGGACATATTTTGCACGTGACGCCTGCGGGCACGGTTCAGACGGGAGCAGCCGAAGACAGCCGTATTTACATTTCCCTGGCCGATTTCGTGGCGTGGACCGGCGTGCAGCCTTCGACGATCGAAGTGGCTGCCAGCGGATCTCCGGAAGAAGTGGCTGGAATCATGAATCAGCTGACGCAAGCGATTCCGGCAGGCGATGTTCGCCCGGTGCGGCAGATTATGGAGGGCGAGGCGCGCGTGCTGGGCAAGACTCGCTCGACGCTGCTGGCTGCGGCCGCGCTGATTATTCTGACGGCGGCGTTGTGCGTGCTTTCCACCTTGATGGGATGGGTGTTTGACCGGCGGCGCGATTTTGCCATCATGAAAGCTCTGGGCGCCTCAGGTCGAGTGCTCAACGGATTTTTCGCGGCAGAGGCCGCGGTGATTGGCGCGACTGGCGCGCTGATCGGGTTTGTTGTTGGGATCGGCATTGCGGCGTGGATTGGGCGGGTTAACTTTCACGCTCCCGTGGTGCCTCGCTGGAGTGTGCTGCCGGTGGTGCTGGCTGGTAGCATGGCTGTGACGTTGTTGTCGGCGATCCTTCCGATTTCGCTGCTGCGCCGGGTGCAGCCGGCAGTGATTCTGAGGGGAGAGTGAAATGATTCAGATTAAAGATGTGACCAAGCTCTACCCGGCCAAGGAAGCGGGCGACGGGAAGGACGGCGGTTCGGGATTTATCAGCGCCCTCGACCACATCTCGCTGCACGTCACGCAAGGCGAATGGCTCTCGATCATGGGGCCGTCGGGGTCGGGAAAGTCGTCGCTGGTGAATTTGATTGGATGTTTAGACCGGCCTTCGTCGGGAGAGATCTGGCTCGACGGGCAGAATGTGGCCGGGATTTCTGCGGCGGATTTGAACCGTGTGCGAGCGGAAAGAATTGGATTCATCTTCCAGCAGTTTCACCTGATTCCCTTTCTTACCGCCGTCGAGAACGTGATGCTGGCGCAGTATTTTCACAGCATGACCGACGAGAAAGAAGCGGTTGAAGCACTGACGCGCGTCGGCCTGGGGGATCGCGCGCATCATCTGCCGTCGCAGATGTCGGGCGGAGAGCAGCAACGGGTTTGCATTGCACGGGCGCTCATCAACGATCCGAAAATCATTCTGGCCGACGAGCCTACGGGAAATCTGGACGCCGTCAACGAAGAAATCGTGCTGCGGCTGCTGCGTGAGTTTCACCAGCAGGGACGGACCATTGTGATGGTCACGCACGATCCGGTGGTGGCGCGGCTGGCCGACCGGCGCATCGAGTTGCATCATGGCAAGATCGCATCGCAGGAAGTATTCTCCATGGCCGACGAGGAGCAACTCGATGAGGTTCTCGAGGAATTGTGGGTGCTGGCCGAGCATGGCGAGATCGCCGAAGTCGAGCGCATGGAAGTGCACGGCGCGCTGCCGGTGAGCCTGGCGATTGAAAAGATGATCGCGATGGGCCTGGTGGCTTCGACACCGCACCCGCCGCAGCCGCACGGTCACAAGCCATTTGTGAACCCTTGCCACGAGGCGCTGAAGCCGGTGGCGGCGTCGTCGGGAGATGGCACGCTGATTGTCGAACTCACGCCACGCGGGCGGGAGCGCGCCGGCAGCATCATCCGGCGGCATCGGCTGGCGGAGCGACTGTTTACCGACAGCCTGGCGATGGACAGCGAGTCGGAAATCGAGCAGCAGGCCTGCAAGTTCGAGCACATTCTTTCGCCCGAGGCGACGGATAAAATCTGCGCGTTTCTTGGGCATCCGGCTACTTGCCCGCACGGGGCGCCGATTCCGCCGGGGCCCTGCTGCGGGGCGCGAGCGATGTCCGAAGCGACCGTCGGCTCGGGACGCAAGTTCACTCGGGACGAGATGAATGAGCGCTGAAAACGGCGCACCTGCCGGCTCGCGCCGTCCCACCATCGGTGTGTTTGACTCCGGCTTTGGTGGGCTGACCGTTCTTAAAGCTTTACTTGAGCTCGTCCCTGGCGCCGACTATGCCTATTTTGGCGACACCGCGCGCCTGCCCTACGGATCGAAGTCCGTCGAGACCGTCGCCCGCTACGCGGTAGAGGCGGCGCACTATCTCGAATCCCATGGCGCGCAGATGCTGGTCATCGCCTGCAATACGGCGACGGCGCTGGCGCTCGATCGCATCGCGGCTGGGGCGCATGTTCCGGTGGTGGGCGTGATTGAGCCGGGCGCCGAGGCTGCCGCGGCAGCAACCAAGAACCAGAAGATCGTAGTCATCGGGACCGAGGCGACCGTGAGCAGCCACGCCTATCACAAGGCTCTCGAAGCTCGCGGCCTGAGCACACGGGAGAAAGCGTGCCCGTTACTCGTGCCCCTCGTCGAAGAAGGATGGGTGGAGCATCCGGTCACCGAGCAGGTTGCGCGCACTTATCTCGCCGAGGCTTTCGCCGACGGATTCGCCGAGGCCGACACGCTTGTGCTGGGCTGCACCCACTATCCGCTGCTGAAGCCGCTCCTGCAGCGCGTAACGCCCGGCCACGTGAGCATTGTGGATTCCGCGGAGTCGACGGCGCGGGCTGTGGCTTCCCGCCTGCGGCAATTGGTTCCCGAGGCTTCCGGCGCGGAGGAACGGCAGGCGATTCCTCGCATGAAGTTTTTTGCCACCGATTCGGCGGAAAAGTTCCGCTGGTTAGGCGAGCGCTTCCTGGGCCATCCGATTGACGATGTGCAGCACGTCGACCTCAAAGAATAGTTTGCGCGCAAGGTTCGGATAGCCAGGCTGGGGCACCGGAATTAATCTATCTTCCGGATGCGGGCACACGTCGAATCCCTCAGGGGCTGAAGCCCAGATTGTTGGGTGGTCTTTTTAACGGCACGGCTGAAAGCCGTGCCCTTCCCTAAACCGATCCAACTAGAGATTTGTGGCTGACAACGTCGCATCTATGCACCCACTCGACAATGTGATCTGGCAGGCCCTGACTACGCGGCATGCGCAGTTTGCCGAGGGCTTCGACGAGGCGCGGCGCTTCATTCGCGAGGTCGGGCCGCTGGGAGCGTTTCGGGAGCATGGCGCGCGCGGCTACGCTTCGTTGGCTGGACTGGTTGGCTCGGGCGGGACCGTCGGGCTATTTCTGGATCAGCCGTATGAAAATGAGCCTCCCGAATTGCGCGCCGGTTGGACTTTCGTCGTCGGCGCGCCCCTGCTGCAGATGGTAGCTGACGATGGGGTCGCACCGCCGGCCCGGCATCGCCCCGGCGCGGAACGCTCTAGTCCCGAGCCCTCAGTTCCGGAACTGATCGAACTTGGCACGCGGGATTCCCCGGAGATGATTGAACTGACAGCCATGACCAAGCCGGGGCCATTTGGCACTCGCACCCATGAATTGGGCACCTACCTGGGCATTCGCCGCGAGGGAAAACTGGTTGCGATGGCTGGAGAACGGCTGAAAGTTCCGGGTCACACTGAAGTCAGCGCGGTGTGCACACATCCCGAGCACACGGGCATGGGTTACGCTGGAATTCTGATGACCGAAGTGATGAGGCGCATTCGCGATCGCGGGGAAACGCCGTTTCTGCACGTCAGGCAAGACAACGTGCGGGCGGTCGAGATCTATCAGAGACTGGGATTTCGCGAGAGAAAAATCGGGCACTTCGCCGTGCTGCGTAAGGAATAGAGGAAACGATTCGGTGCTTGGCGGTGGCGGCAGGACGGCGGCGCTACAATCTCAGTACAAGTGGAAGTCGACTTCAACTGCAATCTCGACCCGCACCGGATGACCGTCTTTCATGGCAGGCTCGAACTTCCAGGTCTTTACCGTTTCTATCGCCTTTTCGTCGAGGCCCATGCCCAGGCTGTTGAGCACGCGAATGTTGCTGGGACGCCCATCGACGCCCACGATTAAGCCAAGGGTGCAAACGCCTTGATACTTCGCCTTGCGAGCTTCTTCAGAAAACTCCGGCTCGGGGCTGAAGACTGCGCGTGGCGGGCTGACGCCGCCGCCCACGTGGAAAATGCCGCCGCCGACACCGCCGCCTTCACCGGGACCAAAGCCCGGCCCCTTACCCGATCCCACACCACCGCCGCTGCCCGAACCAATGCCGCTGCCGGATCCCGTGCCATTTGACGGCAGAACCGCGTGCGATAAGGGATCGCCCAGGTTCGGCATGCTGTTCGAAGCTATCTGCACTTGCGGAGGAATCACGATGGTGGGTTCAACTGCGAGCTTAGGATTATCGTTGCGAATCACCGCCGCGGGAGGAGTAATCTGCTCCATCGCGAACTTTGGCAGCTTGCCGGCGCTAGCCTTGAGCACGTCGCGATCACCGCCGCCACCGCCGCCGCCAACCTGCGTTTTCGACTGCTTCAACTCGGGAAGAGGCCCTGGGTCCACAAGAGTGACCGTCACTCTGGGAGTGGGAGCCGCAACCACCCGATGTGCGATGAATACTGCCAGGGCGATGGTTACGCCCAGCAGAGTGTAGTATCCGGCGGCACCCGCTGCCCCGGCCTTCCAGTTCGAGTAAAAGCCCCAGATATCCTTTACCGGTTCAGGCTTGGACTGGAGTACGAGAGGCGGAAGTTTCTTGGGGAAGAAGAAATCGTCCAATCCGCGGAATAGTGACTTGTAAAGCGGCTCCCCAAAACTCTTGTCCGTAATAAGCAGATTCAACTCGGGCTCTTGGACGGGGACGGTCGGATTGACTGGTTCGGATCCCATAGTTCCGGTCTGGACGCTTAACTCCATGTTCTTCAATCCCGTAATTGCAATTGCGCGATTCTGTGCGACGCCTCTGCCTCTATACACAGATGAGCGGCGGTCACAGCAAGTTGCTTCGGTTACGAGCCGATTTTACAAACGAGGTAACCCGTCGGTCTCCCCACGTGCAGACCGGGCCGCACCGGCTCCACTTTCTAAAATTGTACCTCTAGTTGACGGTTTTCAACAGTGCATTTCGTTGTGCCGGAGGCAGACGAAATAGCACGATCTTCGCGTCTTGCCGCGGTTCACGTTTGACTGGCACTTTGGCGGAAACCGAGTGCATAGACCGCAGTTTTCCAGTCTTGCGGAGGATGCGTGGGATGAAAACTGTTTCACATTGACCCAAAGTAGGAAGTGCGCCACAATGCGTTAATTTTACGTTTGAAAGAGGGAAAATCGGGTGAAGTTATGTCATACCTACGCAGGTTCCTGATGGGGCTGGTGATGGTTTTTCTCGCGCTCCTCGCGCTGCACCACACCGACACTGCTTCTGCAGAGGCCGCTACATCCAATGCAGGAACTGGGCTGGCTTCTGCGAACGCGGCTAGCGATGGGGCACTGGCAGGCGAAGAACAGCGGACGACGACCGCCCCACCGAGCAAGTGGGTCCACTACGACTCGCAGGGAACACTTGTGTACAAGGCCCTCGACGCGCAGGGCGACAAGATCATGGATTTCTCCACCGCCGGCTACGAGCAGGGCGCCAAACCGATCCCGTCGGTGCCGGTCGAGGCCAAGGTTTCCCCATCTGGAGCCGACGATACGGCCAACATTCAGGAGGCCATCGCTACCGTTTCCGCCCTGCCCGTGAATGCGAAGACTGGTCTGCGCGGCGCAGTTCTGCTGGAACCGGGCAGTTACACCGTCAGCAGCTCGTTGACGATCACTGCCAGCGGGGTAGTGCTCCTCGGCAGTGGAAGCGGCGTTTCGCCCAGCAACAGCACTGTCGTCACCATGAGTCCTGCGGCCACGCCTTATCCCCTGGTCATACTCGGAACCAGCAGCAACGCGCCTACTTACATCGGCTCTTCTACGGTCATCACCGACGCGTACGTGCCCGCCGGCACGCTTACCGTTCACGTCGCCAGCACTGCCGGACTCTCTGTAGGCACAACCGTCATCATTCATCGACCGGTCACGGCCGCGTGGGAAAGCTTCATGGGAATGACTCCGGCGGATTTGGGCACCACGTGCAGCGGTTCCCCCTGTAACTGGATTACGGTTGGCAGCGACGCGCTGCGCACGGACCGCACCATCATCGCGATCCACGGCAAGCAGATCGTGCTCGACGCACCCATGTCGGATTCGATCGATAGCACGTATTGCGGCGTCGATGGCGCCACGCTGCAGGCCTACACCTTCAGCGGACGCATTTCGCAGGTGGGAGTTGAGAATCTGAGAGCCATTGCGCCTGTTCCGCCCAATAACCTGGTACCGCCGACGCCGACCTATCAACTCGTCGTCACTTATTCGGTGATCAACGCGTGGATCCGCAACCTTGCGGCCCAGGATACGCTGCAGAGTGTCAACATCGGGGATTACAGCAAACAGCTAACGGTGCGCAATGTGGCCATCAAGCATACTGTTACTCAGACCGACGATGCACAGTTCGAGGAATTCTTTATCGCGGGTGGTACCCAAGTGTTGATCGACACGGTCAGCGATGTTGCCGATGACACGTTCTTCTTCGCCACCAGCAGCGCGACCCAGGGGCCGAATGTCCTGCGCAACGGCAAGTTTGAGGGCAACAGCAGCATCGAACCACATCAAAGATGGGCGACAGGGCTGTTGATCGAGAACACCAAGTTTACCGCCATACCCCACTCCACGCAGGGAAACGTGAACCTCTGGGACCGCGGCGACTACGGCACCGGGCAGGGCTGGGCCATCGGTTGGGGTGTGGTCTGGAACTCGAGTGCGAATGACTTCCTGATTCAGCAGCCACCGGGTTCAGAGAACTGGTGCATCGGATGCGTTGGCACCCAGGTAACGAAGGCCGCGCCGGGCGGCTCCACGGTACTGCCCCAGGGCGCGATCGACTCGCCGGGGGTATATGTCTCGCCATCGAGCCTCTACGAAGCGCAACTGATGCAGCGGGTCACCGCAGCTAGCAAGGCGGTTTCAGCAGGGGGTTCAGAGCGAGTCTCGGAAAGAAAGCGTTCTGAGTAGTGCGTATCGGGAGAAGGTTCGTATCAGGGCATGCCTTCAGGCATGCCACACCGTCACATAGTTCACGTCAGGCTTTAGCCGCTGTCGAATCACGGCTCGGCGGCTAAAGCCGCTCGAATTTCACGCTCTCTGGCGGCATCGCCCAAGCGATGCCCTGATACGGAACGTTCTCCTCAAGATTGCACCATTACCCGCAACCGCGCCACGTGGACGTTTCCCTGCCCCGCTCCCTATAATGAAAAGATTCAATCATCTCGGAGACGCGACTGAGTGCCGTTTGAACTGAAAGCCACCATCAACCTGCCGAAAACAGCCTTCCCCATGAAGGCCAACCTGCCCCAGAACGAGCCCAAAATGCTGGAACGGTGGGAGCAGATGGGCATTTACCAGCGCATCCGGCAGGCCCGCAAAGGCGCACCCCGCTTCATTTTGCATGACGGACCACCCTACACCAGCGGGCCCATCCATATGGGCACGGCGATGAACAAGTGCCTTAAAGATTTCATCGTCAAATCGAAGACCATGGCGGGGTTTGACGCGCCCTACGTGCCGGGCTGGGATTGCCACGGGCTGCCCATCGAGATCAAAGTCGACAAGGAACTGGGCGGAAAGAAACTGCAGATGCGGCCCACCGACGTGCGCGCCGAATGCCGCAAGTACGCGCAGAAATTTCTCGACCTGCAGCGGACTCAGTTCAAACGTATTGGCGTGTTCGGGAGGTTCGACCGACCCTATGCGACGATGAATCCGCAGTACGAATCGGTCGTGCTCTCGACGTTCTTTTCTTTCTACGAAAATGGATTCGTTTACAAGGGCCTGCGCGCCGTCTACTGGTGCATGCACGACGAGACCGCGCTGGCCGAGGCCGAAGTCGAATATGAGAACCACACCAGCCCCACTGTGTGGGTGAAGTATGCATTGCTCGACGATCCGGCTTCGATCGATCAGGCGCTGGCGGGAAAAAAAGTCTCGACCATAATCTGGACGACAACTCCGTGGACGCTGCCAGCGTCGATGGCGGTCGCGTTTCATCCCGATGAAGAATATGTAGCACTGGAATCGGGCGGCGAAGTTTACATTGTCGCTTCGAAACTCGCGGCGGACGTAGCGGCGAATTGCAACCTGGCCGACCCGCGTCCGTTGGCGCATTTCCCGGGCCGTAAGATGGAGCGCCTGAACTTCCTGCATCCGTTTCTCGATCGCAAAATTCTTGGCGTTCTGGCTGACTACGTCACCATGGATACAGGGACGGGCGTAGTGCACACAGCGCCATCGCACGGTGCTGAGGACTTCATCACCGGCATGAAATATGGCCTGGATGCAACCAGCAACGTCGACGAAAAAGGAATCCTGCGCAACGGGTTGCTGGAATACACCGGTCAATATGTCTTCAAGGCGAATCCGCTGATCGTCGAACTTTTGCGGAAGCGTGGAGCGTTGCTGCACTCGGACAAGTTGGAACATTCCTACCCGCATTGCTGGCGCTGCCATAATCCGGTGATTTTTCGGGCGACCGAGCAGTGGTTCATTTCCATGGAAACGCCGATGCCCGGCGGAGCTGGGAAAAACGACACGCTGCGCACACGCACGCTCGAAGAAATCAAGAAAGTGAAGTGGGACCCGGCGTGGGGCGAAGAGCGCCTGACGAACATGATTCAGACGCGGCCGGACTGGTGTATTTCGCGCCAGCGAGTGTGGGGCGTGCCCATCGCCGTTTTTCTGTGCGAGAGTTGTGGCAAGCCGCTCAATGATCATGCGGTCAATCGGAAGGTCGTTGAATTGTTTGCGAAGTCGGGAGCCGATGCCTGGTTCACGCCGGAGTCGGACACAATTCTTCCGGCAGAGACGAAGTGTCCGCACTGCAGCGGGACGAAATTCGAAAAGGAAACCGACATCTTTGACGTGTGGCTGGAATCGGGCGCAAGCTATCTGGCGCTCGTAGCCGACGAACCCGACGCCCATTATCCCTGGCCGTCAGATCTGTATCTCGAAGGCGGAGACCAGTACCGCGGCTGGTTTCAGTCTTCCCTGCTCTGCGCCATGGGCACGCATGGCACGCCGCCGTACAAGGGCGTGGTCACTCCCGGCTGGACGCTCGACGAAAAAGGCCAGGCCATGTCGAAGTCGCGCGGGAATGATGTCGACCCGGTGGATATTTCCAGCCGGCTGGGCGCGGAAGTCGTGCGGTTGTGGGTGGCATCGGTAGATTTCCGCGAGGATGTTGTAGGTTCAGAGCGCTTGATGCAGACGGTTGGGGAAAATTATCGCAAGATTCGCAACACCTTCCGCTACATCTTGGGGAACGTCGGAGACTTCAACCCAGAGACGGATGCAGTTCCGTTCGACGAAATGGAAGCGCTCGACCAGTACATGCTGCGCCAGACCTGCGCGTTCGCCGCGGATGTGCGCACTGCGTACGAGGAGTTTGCTTTCCACAAGATTTACCACCGCGTGAACCACTTCTGTATCGTCGACCTGAGCGCTTTTTACTTCGATGTGCTCAAGGACCGGCTGTACATCTCCGCGCCAAAGTCGCGGGGACGGCGCAGCGCGCAGACCGCGGTCTGGCGCATCGGTGAAGCGCTGGTCCGACTGCTTGCACCCATTATGACTTTCACTTGCGAAGAGATCTGGCCCTATCTGCCGAAGGTTGCTTCGCGCCCCGACAGCGTGCATCTGGCACAGTTCCCGGCTACAGCGGAGATCCTGGGAGACGCGGCAAGCCCTCCATCAGCTGCGAAATCCGACGAAGAGTGGGCCAGCCTGCGCTCGGTGCGCGACGAAGTACTCAAGGCGCTGGAAGAGGCTCGCACCAACAAATTAATCGGCACCGGGCTCGAGGCGCAGGTTGCGATCACGGCATCAGATCCGGTGTATTCGCTGCTGCAACGACATGTGGGCGAACTGCGCTACGTGTTCATCGTGTCGGCGGTCACCCTTACGCAGGGCTCGGGCAATGGCACCAGCGGAGTGCATATTGAAGTGAAGAAAGCCGATGGCGCAAAGTGCGAGCGCTGCTGGAATTACTCTACGCACGTGGGCGAAGACAAGACTTATCCCACGGTGTGCGAGCGCTGCAGCGCGGTGCTGAAAGAACTGGGCGGCGAAGCTGATTGATGACGAACACTCCCGCGCGCGCCGCACACTTTTCTCTCGCCCTGCTCATCGTCCTGCTTGACCGCTGGACGAAGCGACTGGTTGCCGCCCGCATCGCGATGTACGCCCACGTTCAGATCATTCCCGGATTTTTCCAGCTCACGCACACGGAAAATACGGGCGCGGCGTTCAGCCTGTTCGCCGACTCCCCGTCGCATTGGAAGACTGCGCTGCTGATCGGATTTTCGGTGCTGGCGATGGTGATCGTCGCAGTGCTGCTGTGGAAGCAGTCGCGAGCGCTGAGCATCACCGGAATCGCGCTCTCGCTGATTCTAGGCGGCGCCATCGGAAATCTGTGGGACCGCGTGGCCAGCGGGCGCGTGGTCGATTTTCTTCTGTTCTACGTCAAGCACTATCAATGGCCGGTTTTCAATCTGGCCGATAGCTCGATCGTGATCGGAGCCAGTTTACTGGTGCTCGAGATCCTGTTCAGCCGCCCGAGAAGCGACAGCGGCGCTTCCTAGCGATTGCTTCCTAACGAAGATCCAGTTGTCCGGCCCCTACGTGGACATGAAGACGATACTTGCCGGGTCCGTTGCGATCGAACGAGCGGAATAGCCCTCCCTTTTCGACACCGAACGCGGAGGCGGCGATTTCGCCGCTGTTCACCGACCCATCCACGTGACCGTAGTCATCAGCATTTCCCAGATTCACATTGAGTTGGCCGAAACTCAACTCGACGTCCTTGTCGCCTTTAACATCGAACACGTCGAGTTGTCCTGCCATCATCCGCACGTAGAGCGCGGACGACTTGGGAACCTCAATCTTCACCTTGAAGTTGTTGTGTGGACAGCCAGTGAGCTCGACATCGGCCCGGTCCCCGGAAGTCCGGATTCGGACTCGCACGCCTTCCCGCTCCGGCTCGTAGGAGACGCGCAGCATTGAGTCATCCCTTCCGATGAGTTCGACTCCGGCCGGGCAAAGATCCATCCGCACCTGTCCGCCGGGTGCGAACTTGGCTTCGACCGGGCTGTTGCCAACTTCTTCCACCTTTACGTCCTGGCAGGCCAGCAACGCGGTGCTGAGTGTGAATAGGACGAATATCGTTCTCATGGGCACACCTCCAACTTTCGATGGAGGTACGCAAATGCCGCTCCCGAAGTTCCTGCAAAGTTCCGTGGCAGAGTTTCGTGGGAAAGTTCCGTGAGAAGGTGGGATTCGCGGCTGCGGTGGTTCACAGCACCATCGGATTCATGCGGCTGCGGCAAGCAAGTTCACGGCGCGCCGTAGAGCTGCTTGTAGACGGCGGCGTTGCGCATGATGGCCTGCACGTATTCGCGGGTCTCTGTGAACGGGATCGATTCGACGAACTCCGGCGAATCGCGATACGGTCCCTGCCCCATCCATTCTTCTACACGATCAGAGCCGGCGTTGTAGGCGGCGAGAGCGTGCTCGAACGATCCTCCGAATTTCTCGACCATGCCGCGGAAATAGCGCGTGCCCAGTTGCAGGTTCACGGTCGGAGTAAATAACTGGGTCGGACTGTAATGCTTGAGTTCGACTTCGTGAGCAACCACCTTGCCGGTTTTCGGCAGCAATTGCATCAGGCCGACGGCGTTGGCGCGCGAGACGGCCAGCGGGTTGAACTCCGATTCCTGCCGAATCAGCGACGCTACCAGATACGGATCAAGCCCGTTCGACGCCGAAAATCTTTTCAGGTCGGCCCAGTAGGGGCGCGGAAACAGGGCTTCCCAGTAAACCCGCGGCAAGGTTGGAATGTCGACGGCAAAATAACTGGGAACGGAATGCTTCATCACCTCGATGGCGCGATCATAGTGTCCGGTGTCAATGTAAAGCTGCGCAGTCTCCGATGGGCCCCAGTTGCCACCGTCAGTGGTGGCTGCGGCTTGCAGCTCGCGTACAGCAAAGTCGATGAGACCGCCGTTGCCAAGTAATTCGGCCTTCTGCAGGTGGAGATCGTCCGCGGGCGGATCAGAAAGCGCCACTTTTTCGCCGTGGTCAAGCGGCGGAATATGGTCGAGCAGCGGATACTTTCCCGCCGGGTCAGCCGATTGCGGAAGTTTCTGCAATCGCTGCCGGCCCAACTCAGCGTAGTAATAATTCTTGAAGCGGTCCGATAACTTCTGGTAATAAGCGCGGGCCATATCCGGCTGATTGTCTTCTTCCGCCAAACGCGCACGCCAGTACAGCGCTGCAGAGGTTTCGTTCCCTCCGGGATAGAGCGCGATCTGCTCGTCGATTTGTTTTCGCGCGTCATCGTTTCGTCCCATGCGCAGGGTCAGCCACGCCGCCTTCCAGTGGGCGTAGGAAGCACGTGATCCAGTCGGGAAGCGCTGCTGCAGCTCGCGAAAGGCGTCAAGCGCCTGGTCGTATTCGTGGTGCACCAGATGTAAATTCGCGACCGAGAGCAGCGCCTGTTCGAGCCAGGTGCTGGTGGGCGCGGTCTGGCGCAATTCGTCGACCGAGCGGTAAAACGCTTCGTTCTCGTCGGACGACCATGCGACCTCGCCGAGAATATACAGGCGCTGGGCAGTCTGGTCGGCGGTCGCGCCGGCGAGCGTGGTCAACTCTGCCTTGGCTTCGCGATTGCGGCCGCTGCGGTGCAGTGCGTCGGCCAGCGCGAGTTCCGCTGCCGGACGCGCTTCCGGCGTCGCATGAATAACGAGTTCGCGGTAATCGTCGGTCGCGTCGTTGTAGCGCTTCGCCTTCATCAGCAAGTCAGCGCGAGTCTTGCGTTGAACTGCAGTTGCAGGCGGGAGCGACGGAAGCTTTTTCAACTCCGCGTAGGCGGCGTCGGCTTCTGCCGCGGTCGGCATGTTGTAGTAGACATTGGCCAGGGCTTCAGCGGCTTTCGCACTCTGGCCGAGAGCGGCGTAGGCGCGGCCCAGCGTGAACTCAATGTCAGACCTCGCAGGCAGACGATCTTTTTCGAGCAGTTCGGCGGCCTCGGCGGCGCGGCCTTCGTTGAGCAGCGCACTGGCGTAACTCAAATGCGCATCGCGCCCGAGCAACGAATCCGGATATGTGCTGTCAAAGTTAGCGAGCGCGGCCAAACCTTCGGCCTGACGGCCCGTTTGCAGATAGCTGGTTCCCAGCCAATAGGCGACGTAGTCCCCCAGGTCGCCGGCCAGGGGCTTGGCGCGGTTCAGCGGATCGATCGCTTTGGCATATTCGTGGTCGAGTACGTGCGCGTAGCCCACGACGAGCCAGGCCAAGGCGCCGGCATCTTCTTTGGAATGCGCGCGGGCGTAGGTTTCGACTCCGGCATATCCCGCTGGGGAACGATCGAGAATCAACTGCTGCGCCATCGGCCGCAGTGTGGTTGAGGCGACGAAGGCCTGGCGGATGCGGCGCACGCGCGGCGACAGCGGGCGCTTTCGTCTCGCCGCTGCGGGATGAGTCGATCCTGCCTTACTAGCTGCTGGCTTATTCGCATGCGCAGCGCCTGTGGCGTTGCCAGGAGCAGTGGTAGATTTTTTCTGTGCGGGCTTCGGCGTTCTGGCTGTGGCCGGGGCGGGGTCATCCTGCGCTGGTCTGGCAGCGGGCGCATTTGCGCTGGGTTGCTTGTCAGAAGGATCGACAGCCGGAGTTGCAGCCTGCTGCGCGAGCGCCAGTGCGGTTGAACTCGTAGCGCTCCAAGGCCCACACACCGCAGCCAGCGCAAGCACCCACCACCACTTGAGACCCAATCGAACCACCTTAGTATTTTCGCGCGGAGACGCGAAGGCCGGAACCTGTCTTGATTTTAAAACTTTTGTGGGCGCCGGGAAGGTCGCCCCCTCACGGGCTTAAAGTCCGCACATTTTTCCTTCGCTAACGGCACCGCTGAAGTCGTGCCCTTCCACAAATCCGTTCTGAGCTAATGGCCGGGCCCTACGCAAAATCGTTTTCGGGCTCTGACGATGCCGATCTACTTGCGGAAGTTTGCACCCATGATGGAAAGGTCATCTTCCGCAAGGCTGCGCACGACTTCGCGCTGAAAGTAGTCACCGCTCGCGGCAGCAGTATTGCCGTAGCGCTTTTGAAATGTGGACCGGCTCTTGTCAATGTCTTCCTTCAGACGATCGTACAGGTCTTTGTGGCGGCGGCCTTCGGCCACCTTTGCCTGGTTGTAAAGCTTGATCTCATCCACCAGCAGGCGGGCAAAACGCTGCGCCTTGCGGTGAGTGTCGGCGTCTTCGGCAGACATTCCGGCAAACGGATCCGCCGCTGCCGCGGGTGCGGAGGCTGCTGCACTCGCAGAAGCCGCATGCGCCACTTCGACCACTTCGGCGGCGGGTTCCGGCTCAGGCTCGGGCGCGGGTTTCGGCGCAGTATGTTTCGGAGTGTGAGCAGCAAACGGGTCGGAAAAAGAACTGACTGCCTGCGCCGGCGCTGCGGCGGGAGGCCGGTCCACCGGCGGCACGGGCGGCACCGTGTCGCTGACTTCCCTTTGCGTCTGCTTGCGCAGCGCCGCCAATTCCAGCCACGCGCTGGTTGCCATCACGAGCACTTCGAGCGACGGGCCGTCGAGCACGCCCTCGGCGCCGCCATCAGCGTAGAGCAGCGCGGCGACTTTATCTTTCAGAACCAGGGGCAGCACGACGATCTGTTCATTCTCGGGCCCGCCAAACTGTTTTACGAAGCGGCGATCCATTTCGGCGATGTTGGCCGGGGCCGCGATGCGGTTCTGATATGCGTGCGCTGCTGGGCCGCTGGTCATGTCGAGCGGAAAATCTTTAATGGCGTCGTCGTCGCCCAGGCCGCGGCTCTGCCATCCGGTGGCCGCTCCACCTTTTACTACGAAGAGCGCGACGCGCGAGCCGTAGGCATTGCCCGCTTCCAGTAATGCGCGCAGAATTTCTTTTTGGCTGGACCCGGCATGAACCGTAGCGACGGCTTGCACCAGATTCGTGTTCGAAACCGGGCTACCCGCACCGCTCGGCGCCGCAGCCGGCAGTGTCGCGGGTAATTGCGCCAGAACACGTTCCACCAACGCAGCCTGCAACTTTGGCAGTTGCCGCTCGAGAACTTGCGCTACCGCATGCTCGACGATTTGCTGGAGATCCTTTTCCGCCATGCTCTTAAGAACCGTTCCCAACCCGAGTTTTTGCCCGCACCTCTCGCCCCGAAAAAACACTGCCCTAAGTGCTGATTATACGGCACTTGTGAAAAGGCATTAGAGTACTTCGGTACCTAGCCATCCGGGGCAAATCCGGCTCTTTGAACTCTATCGCAAACTTTTCTTGCCGCCTACGTTAAAGCCATTGGGCAAGAAGCGGGTTACCAAGTAGAATAACAGTTTCGATTCGGTGATTTCCGTCACACCATGGGAGTGACCTTGGTTTGTGAACGGGAAAATACTGCATCGCCAAGCGCATGGGAGCCATCCAAAACAAACTAGTTGGGCCAGTTAGCGAAGAGTTGAGTCTCGTCCAAGCCGCAAAGAAGGGCGACGACTCGGCGTTCGAAGAACTGGTTCGGCGCTACGATCGCAACGTTTTTCGGATCGCGCAACACATCACGCAAAACCGCGAAGACGCGGAAGACGTGGTGCAGGAAGCGTTCCTGAAAGCGTACGGCAACCTGCAGCAGTTTCAGGAGCAGTCGAAGTTTTATACCTGGCTGGTGCGGATCGCGGTGAACGAAGCGCTGATGAAGTTGCGCCGGCGCAAGCCGGAACGCACGGTCTCGCTCGACGAAGATATTAAAACGGAAGACGACTCCTTGCCCCGCGAGATCGCGGACTGGAGCCCGAATCCGGAGCAGCAATACACGCAGTCCGAGTTGCGTGAGATTTTGAGTAAGACCATCCAGGGGCTGCCCCCAGGCTTTCGGACGGTGTTCGTACTGCGGGACGTAGAAGGGCTGTCGACCGAAGAAACTGCGGCTGCGCTGGAATTGAGCGTGCCCGCAGTGAAGTCGCGGCTGCTGCGAGCTCGTTTGCAACTGCGCGAACGGTTGGGGCGATATTTTCAGAGAAGAGAGAACGGCGATGGCAAAAACGACAGCAAGAACAACGAGCCCAAGAAGGCCGACGTTAAAACGGGCGATGCTCCCAGTGGAGATGGCAACCAGTGAAATGCTCTGAGTTTCTGACCGAGCTGACCAGTTACCTGGACGGCGTCCTCGACGAGAAAACGAAAGCTGAGTTGGAGAACCACCTTTCCTGGTGCCACAACTGCTACGTCGTTTGCGATACCACCAAGAAGACCATCGAGATTTATCGCGACTCCCAACTCTACGAGTTGCCGGAAGACCTGCGCGGGCGGCTGCGATCGGCCATCATGACCAAGTGCCAGCAGCAGAAGAAGCGCGGTCCGCAGAGCGTGTAGGCGCTTATTTAAGCTGGGCTGAGATTCTCAGGCGATTCCATTCCAAATTTGCGGCGGACTTCTTCGCGCAGCCACATCTCCGCTTCGGGCCAGGTGCGGAAGACCCGCGCGGCCATCCGGGACGCTCGGCCGGTAGAGGGGTAATTTCGATGGTTCAAGCCCCTAATCCGAGCGGTGTGAAACGTTTTTCCTCCTGCTGTAACTATATCCAGTAGAAGGATTTCGAGGCATTTCCCATTCTGGACGAGGAACCTGCTAAATCCATAAACCGTTTCGCCAATTCCTGAATCTAAGTATTACAGTACTAAATGGCGGCGCGCGCAGAACAGCGTGAGGGGGGCGCGCAGAGCCCAACCCAGGGACAAACGAGCCAACCAGCTCGAAACGTGGAAGGTGGGGTCATGATCGGTAAATTAGTCGATGCGTTTTTTGGTTGCAGACATTCGCGATATAGCTTTCCAGTAACGATCCGAGGAGCAGCGCGCCGTCCCCAGGCCGCGGCTCTGACCGGAACTTACGTCGCATGTCTCGATTGCGGCAGAGAATTTCCTTATGACTGGCAGGACATGAAGGTGATCACTTCACCGGAGCGTCACCGGGAGCGCCTGGCCGAACTGGCCAAGCACGCTGCGTAAAGAGAACGTCCGCGTTTCGGGGATGACGTTACGCCGGATGGCGCAACGCGAAGAGATCCAACTTTCTCGGTCTGAACCTAGCTTCCCAGAGCCGCGGGCAAACTGCCTGCGGCTCGTCGCTTTTTGACGGCAATATTTGATTCGGTCATCGGGAGATGACGCACATCATCGCGCAAGACGCTCCCTAAAAGCAGTGATCCTTAGCGAACAGTGCTCCTCCCCAAATAGCACTCCTTCGCACGGCCGTGGAAGAGCGGCGCTTCAGCGCCGCGCCAGCAGTCAGATTGAGGCTGGGCTTTAGCTCCGGTGGTCCGTCCTTCGCTGCGAATACCTGAACGTGGTCGGGTAGCGTCCGCGAACCGGCGGCCACACGACAATAAAAAGCCCCGCGGTTAGCGGGGCAAATGGTCTTGCGCGATGTGCAATGCGCAATTTTCAACGCACCGGGTAATCTGCCGGAATCGGCACCGGAACCCGCTTGTCGATGGGCGTGAATTCGCGCTCGCCGTGTCCTGTATAGACCTGTCGCGGGCGGGCGATCTTCTGCTCCGGGTCGGTAATCAGCTCCTGCCATTGCGCCAGCCATCCTGCTGTGCGCGGAATCGCGAACAGCACGGTGAACATTTCCGGGCGGAAGCCCATCGCCTGATACATGATGCCGGAATAGAAGTCGACGTTAGGATACAGCTTGCGCTTCACGAAATAGTCGTCTTCCAGCGCGATGCGCTCTAACTCCAGTGCAATGTCCAGCTTCGAACTGCGACCGGTGACCTGGAAAACCTGCTCGGCACTCCAGCGGATAATTTTCGCGCGGGGATCGTAATTCTTGTAGATGCGGTGCCCGAAGCCCATCAGCTTAATTTCGCCCGACTTGACCCGCTTGATGTAGGCCGGCACGTGATCTTTCGTGCCAATCTCGTCGAGCATCTTCAGCACCTCTTCATTGGCGCCGCCATGCAGAGGCCCGGCGAGCGCCGAGGCCGCCGAGGCAACCGACAAATACGGGTCCGCCTGCGAACTGCTCACCGAGCGCATCGCGTTGGTGCTGCAGTTCTGCTCGTGGTCAGCGTGCAGAATGAACAGAATGTCGAGCGCCCGCGAAATCGCGGGATTGGCCACGTACTTGGGCTCGACCATCTTCCACAACATGTTCATGAAATTTTCGGTGTAGCTCAAATCGTTGTCGGGATAAACGTACGGGAAGCCTACGTTATGCCGGTACGACATGGCCGCGATCGAAGGCACTTTCCCGATGAGCCGCGAAATCTGATGCATGCGGTTGGCTGGATCGTGAATATTCTTGGCGTCGGGATACACACTCGACAAGGCCGCAATCGTGCTCACGAACATCGACATCGGATGCGACGAGTAGCGGAAACCTTCCATGAACTTCTTGGTGGTTTCGTGCAGCATGGTGTGGTGGGTGATGTCGTAGACCCAGGTTTTCAACTCTTTTTCGGTGGGCAGTTCACCGTAGAACAGCAGGTACGCTACTTCGAGAAAAGTGCATCGCTCGGCCAGAACTTCGATGGGATATCCGCGATAGCGCAGGATGCCTTTGTCACCGTCAATATAAGTGATGGCGCTCTTGCACGACGCGGTGTTCATGAACGCCGGGTCGTAGGTCATGAGCCCGAAATCGTCTGCACCGTTTTTGATCTGCCGTAAATCCATGGCCCGGATCGTCCCGTTCTCGACCGGGACGGTGTAGGTTTTGTTGGTGCGATTGTCGGTGATGGTGAGTGTGTTCTCTGGCATGGAAATTATTCCGCCTTATCCGCGCGCCCTATCTGAGGCCATGAAAAACCAGCATAGCCGAGCCTAAGTCCGTTCCCCAAGCCCAATCCGTGACCGCAGTAACAGCCAGCTGTGCGGGACGCCCAAAATGCGATTCTATGCCAAATCGAGCCTCGCCGCCGGTAGAAACTCCCGGAAAACGAAAACCGGCGGCCAAGGCCGCCGGTCATCTTCATCCAACTCGTTTTTCCAAACCTGTTTCTCTACGCCCCCACAACGGCTAGTTCGAGGACGAATCATCCCGCCGCTTCAGCGTGGGGCGATCGTCGTCGGTCTTGCCATCGCTGGAAGTGTCGGAGGTGTTCGAAGTGCGCCGCAGGCTGGGCTTGTTCGAATCTTTCTGGTCGATGACTTTGTGCTTGTTCTCGATCGACGCCAGCCGTGCCTTCACCTCGTCAAACTCCGACGTAGTCACGACGTACTGCTGTTTGGCGGGAAGAATCTTCCGAATCTCTTCCTGCGATTTCTCGATCCGATCCGGAGTCTGAGGATGGGTTGCGAAGGCCTTTGACAGCGTCCCCGGCTTCTTCTTTTCCATCGCCTGAATCTTTTCGAAGAATGACACGAACGCCGAAGGGTCATACCCGGCGCGGTACATGTATTCGATTCCGAGATAATCCGCTTCCGCCTCAAAGCCGCGGGAGAACTTGAAGAAGGTCAGAGGAATACCGAGGCCCATGCCCTCATACACTCCGTAGCCGATCGCGCCGCCCATAAAAATGGCCGGAATCGAGGCCAGCTGCAGGAGTTGCAGACGTGTCATTTCGCGGCCGTAGTGGCAAGCCGCGACGTGCGCGATCTCGTGCGCCATCACGCCCGCCATCTCGGCTTCTTCATCCGCGGCCAGAATCAGGCCGGAGTTGACGTAGAAGAATCCTCCCGGCAGCGCCATGGCGTTGACCACGTCCGAGTCGATGACTTTAATTGTGAACGGAACCTGCGCGTCAGAATTGCGCACCAGATTCTGCCCAACCCGGTTTACGTATTCAGTAATCACCGGATCGTTGACCAGCTTAATCTGCGATTCGATCTGCTGCGCGTACTGACGGCCGCGCGCCACTTGCCCTTCGACCGTGTACCAGTTGCCCACACCGCGCCCGCAACCCACGTTGCGGTTTCCTACGGCATCAATGTCGGTCTTGCCGCCGTCATGCTTGATCTGACTGTCATCCTGAGTAGGCAGGGTTGCAGGGGGCTGGGTGGGCGCATTCTGCACGTCGCCCGATTTCGGCTGATCTTTGTCTTGATCTGAAACTTGTGCGAACGTCCAGGGTCCCACGCTGAACGCCGCTAATGCGGTCGCGATTGCCAGCCATCTGAGCTTCATAAGGGTACTCCTTAGTGGGATTATACTCCCGCCCGGAAGACACCAAGTCCCAATCTTGGTTCGTATGGTTTGGACGCGGGAAACCCGCCTGTGGGTTATCTGGAGACAAAGAGTTGACAATGAAATCGACCGCGCTCGTGATTTCGGTCGGGTCAACCCTCGCAAGACTGGTATCTCGAAATGCCCCGCTGGACGCGGTTTTCCCTTGACACTGCAAGGGGTTGGACCGAGAATGGACGGCGGTTTAACGGCTGCCTCCCCCTCTTAAGCCGTTATCGGTTCTGGCCATTCCTTTCTTATCTGATGAAGGTGGGTGTCTGCAGTTGCGTGCGTGCAAGCAGGTGTGTGTCTGCGGCCGATAGGGTCTGCCCGGAGTCCGCCAACCGCGATTCGGTTCTGGTTTCAGGAAAGCACAGAGAAGGACAAGGACAATGAAAACGATACTACGTAGTGTGTTCGCTGCAGCCGTGCTGTTCGCCGCTGTGCTCGCGGCGCCGCAGGCGGTTTCCGCTCAGGACTTTGGTTTCCCAGCCACCACCGGCTTCACGACCACTGACGTCTGCAAAAACAGCAACTCCCCAGTACTCCCCTGTCAGGTCCTGACCGTCGGCTCGCCGTTTCAGCCCACGGTGGTCGGCGGCGGAGTTCTGCGCCTGACCTCAGCGAATCTGAATCAGCATGGCGCGGCCTGGTATTACCAGCCGCAGATGGTCTCCACCGGATTCACCACGGCGTTTCAATTCCGAATTTCGAACACGAATTTGTGCCCCTTCTGTAGCTTCCCCGCAGACGGCATGGCGCTGGTCATCCAGAACGACCCGGCGGGCACCGGTGCGATCGGCTACACCGGAAACGGCCAAAACCTGGCTTACGGCAATAACGACGTCTCCACCGCCAGCGGCCCCGGCAATGCCATCACCAACAGCCTGGCGATCGAGCTCGATACTTTTCAGAACAGCAATTTCAGTGATCCCGACGGCAACCACATCGCCGTCCAGAGTTGCGGCCCGAACAACGCCAGCACCCTGACGCCGAACAGCGCCGACCACAACTACACCTGCCCGGATGGAAACCTGGCAAAGATTGCACTGCAGAGCCTGCCTGCCGGCCTTTCGTTGTCAGACGGAAACGCGCACACCATCACCGTCAACTATCTGCCGCCGGGGAATTGCACCAGTGGCTGCAACAATCTCTCCGTTTACATGGACAGCACGCTGATCCTGCAGGCGACCCTCAACATTACGACGCAGCTAAACCTGAACGGCAACGGCGGCGCCTATATCGGATTTACCGCCGCCACCGGGTCGCATGTGGAGAACAACGACGTTCTCAGCTGGTCGTTCAGTTCCCTGCCCCTGGCGCCGATCACGATTACCCAGCCCCTGCAGCCCACGCAAACCAACTTTAATTACACGCCCACGCTGAGCGCGATATCCGACTATTCGCAGAGCGGGCTCGGCAGCGGCGCGTTCACAGGCGTGTTCCAGCAAGGCACGGTGCAGACCATCACCGATAACGGGCCTGGATCGCAGTTCTACAACCTGGTGCAAAACACTCCATTTCAAGGAACCACGTGCCAGCATCAGGACACGGGCTCAGGCAACTTTGCCTGCGTGATTACTACCGATCTGTGCACGACCCCGACCAGCAGCACGCCCAGCGGAGCCAACTGCCCGCAAACCGGCACGAACTCGCCCATCAACGTTTCGAACACCTACAATCTCGATCCCACTCAGAAGCCGATCATCGCGCCCGGCTACATCATGGGCACCGACAACGCGCTCACCTGCGAGAATCAGGACAACGGCTGCAAGAATCTGCAGAATATTTTCGTCAGCATCAGCGGTGACCTTGCCACCAGCAACGGCCACACCAACAGCTTCAACTCCACACTGATTCCGATTCTCGGCGTGGTTCAACCGACCACCTCGCCTACTACGAATCCGCAGCTGAATCAGGGCTGGACGAATGCGCCTGTCACCCTGACGCTCAGCAGCACCGACGTTGTGCCCAGCAACAATACCAATCCGCCTGCGACTTTACCCAGCGTCACCAGCATCAACTACTCCGCCACCGGAGTGAATCTGCCCAGCCCACCGACCGGAACCATCACCGGAACCACAGGATCGATCACCATTCCAAACACGGCGCAAGGGGCAACGGTTGTGACCTTCTTCGCTACCGATAGCGCGGGTACGATCGAGAGCACGACGACCAATAACAGCGGGACCGTGAGCAGCGCCAGTCCCACATTCACGATTCAAGTCGACACGATTCCACCGACGGTGAGTTGCACTGCGCCGGCTCCAGCGTGGCAGGCCACCGACGTGACGGTTCCCTGCACCGCCAGCGACAACGCCGGAGGCTCGGGCCTGGCGGGTCCGGCTTCATTCAGCGTGTCAACCGCCGTACCTGCTGGAACGGAAACGAGCAGCGCCACCATCGCTGCTGTGACGGTGCAAGACATTGCAGGAAATGCTTCCACTCCGCAAGGACCGTTCGGTCCGTTCGAAGTGGACAAGAAGCCGCCGGTCATCAGCGGCCCGACGATTTCGCCCTCATCGCCCACGTTCGGGCAAACCATCACTGCGAGTTACAGCTGCACCGACGGCGGATCGGGCGTCGTGCTCTGCGGGCCCACCGGCACAGCAAACATTCCTGCGACGGCGAATACGGGCACGCTCACGTTGACGCCACCCGGCTCCGTGGGAGCGCACACGATCACAATCAATGCCCAGGATGCGGTCGGCAATCAGAGCGCGCCGAGCAGCGCTACCTACGCTGTTGGACAGGCAACGCCGACACTTACCTGGGTCACACCCGCCGCAATTCCCTACGGGACGGCTCTGAGTGCGGCGCAGCTCAATGCAACGGCCAGCGTTCCCGGGACGTTCGTTTATTCCCCGGCCGCGGGCACGGTATTGAACGCCGGCATCCAACTGCTGTCGGTGAGCTTTACGCCGACCGACGCAACTGACTACTCGACGGCCACAGCGAACGTTTCGCTGCAGGTGAACCAGGCAACGCCGATCATCTCCTGGGCGACTCCGGCCCCCATCCCGTACGGGACGGCGTTAAGCTCTACCCAGCTCGACACCACCGCGAATGTTCCGGGAACATTCGTCTACACGCCCGGGCCGGGAACCATACTGGCAGCGGGAAATCAAACGCTGTCGGTCACCTTCACACCGACTTCGTCGAATTACACGTCGGCGACTGCGCACGTAATCCTGGTGGTGACGCCGGCGCAGCCAGCGGTCAGCGTCTCTCCGACCAGGATCAACTTCGGAACCGTGGCATGGAGTAGAACGGCCACTCAGAGCGTGACCGTCTCTAACGGTGGCAACGCAACGGTGAAGATTTACGGCATTTCGATCCGATGCGGGGCATCGTGCGACGGCGATGACTTTTTCTTCAGGACCTCCTGCCCCACATCGCTGGGGGTGGGCAAGAGTTGCAGCATCGCTGTAACTTTCAATGCCGACGACCCAGGCAGCACGCGCAACGCAACTCTCTACATCATCGACAACGCCCTGGGAAGTCCGCAGTCGGTGGCGCTCACCGGGACGGTCGGCAAAAAAGGAAAATGAGCGGGTCCATTCACAAATGCATAAAGAGGCGAGATCTTTGCGATCTCGCCTTTTCATTTCAGAAGTATTCTAGAGTGGGCGGTATTTTCGAATCGGAAACATTTATGTAACGGTGGGAGTCACGCTCTATTTTCATCGCGCCCGCGCGCTACTGTCGGAACTGCATGGCTTCCGCGTAGACAGGCTTCAGATCGTAGCGCTCGGTCACGGCCTCGGCTCCCTGCTCTTTGCGGATTTCGTCGAGCAGACGCAACGCCTCGCGGTATTGCGGCGTCGCCTCTGAAGCGCTTCCCGAAAGCCGGAGAGCCGTTCCCAGCAGGTAATGAATGCGGGCGTTCTCCAGGCGCAAGCCCAGCTTCTCGCTGCGGCTCAGGGTGCGTTGCAACTCCTGGCGGGCGTGAGCGTAGTCCTTGCTCTTGATCAACGCTTCGGCCAGCGAGACCGAGCATTCGACCGAGAGATATTTCGCTCCAATCGCGTCGGCCTGAGTAACCAGACTTCGCAGCTCGCCGGCAGCAGCCGCGGCGCGCCCTTCGGCGATGGCCACCTTCGCAACATTCAGCTTCGCGATCAGCAGCACGTCTTTTTCCGAACTGTGCGAGGCCAGACGCAGCGCCTGCTGGTAAGAATCCTTCGCGGCTTTCAAGTCACCTTGAAAGAAGCTGGCATCACCCTGGTGGTTTAAGACGGATGCGCTCAGCGAATCGTTCTTCAGTCCTCGGGCCAGGCCCTGAGCCTCTTCCAGCGGTTTCGTAGACTCGGCGCCCCGTCCAGCGTGAGCGAGAGCTCCGCCCAGATCGTTCAGGGCTTGCGCCATCGCGTTGCTGCGATCGCCGAGATCGCGAAACGCCTTCACCGCGTCCTGCAACGCTCCGATCGCCGGGCCGAGCCGTCCTTGATATTCGAAAACCAATCCCAGGCTGTGAGAAATAATGGCCGCACCCTGGTTGTTGCCGCTCTTGCGATAGAGGTCGAGCCCGCGCATGAGCGCGGTGATCGCCTGATCGTACTGGCCGAGATTGGTGTAGGCCTCGCCGAGATTGTGCAGGGTTTCGGCAATATCGTCGGGCACGTTCAGTTTTTCGCGGAGCTGCAACGACTGTTGCAGATAGGTGAGCGCGTCTTCGTTCTCGCCCTTGTGCAGATAGGCGTTGCCGATATTGTTCAGGCAGAGCGCCTGGTAGGGCTCATCGCCGGCGTCGCGCTGAATCTGCAGCGACTCTTTAAACATCTGCAGCGCCTGATCGGACTGACCTCGATCGGCGTAAAAGTCTCCGAGTTCGATGAGCGTGTCACCCGCGTCCTTCTTGGCGCCAATTTCGCGCCGGATTTTCAAGCATTCGTTGTAAGCGGCCAATGCGGCGTCGGGCTTGCCCAGCGAGAGTTGCACCTGCGCGATTTCTGAAAGGCTCGCGGCGACTCCGCGCTTCTGCCCCAGGCGCTGGTTAATAGCCATCGAGTCTTCGTAGTTGCGCAGAGCCTCGGCCGGCTTGTTCATTAACTTGTACGCGATTCCGGTGGCCTGCAAGATCAGCGCCTGCTGCTCCTGGTTATCGAGATCGATGGCAATGTGCCGCGCCTGATCGAGCGGGTCGAGTCCCTTCTGGGGATTGCCGGCCTTGATCTCGACACGTCCGCTGGCCAGCAGCGCATCCAGATTCTTGCCGTCGGATTTGAGTACGTTGGCGTAACATGCGCGAGCCTTGTCCAAATCTCCAGCATCTTCGTAAAGGCTGCCGAGCGCGAATTGGACGTCCAGGTTATCGGGGAAACTCTTGGCCAGATTTTCGTAGGCGGCCAGCGCCTTCTGGTTATCCTTGGTGACGCGGGCCAGACTGGCCTCGATGAAATATCTCTGGGCCAGGGGAAGGTTCTGACTCAAATCCAGAGCGTGGCGCGAGCTTTGCTCAGCTTCGGCGTCATAACCTAAGGCCGAATAAGCCTCGCCCAACCGCGAATATGCCACGGCAAATTGCGGATCTTCTTTAATCGCGGCTTCGAGCTGCGTCTTCGCCCCCAGATTGTTTCCCTGGCGCAGCAATTGCAGTCCCTGGTTGTAGTCGCGCAGCGCCTCGACCGAAGTCGAAGTCGGCTTAAAAGATTGCGCCTGCAGCTCCTTCACCAGATCGGGCGACAGCGCCAGGTTCTCGCGGATCTGGCCCGCCAAGCGATCGACCGCAGCCGACAAGTCCTGCTGATTCGCCGCCTCGGCCTTCACCTGGATCGTGCGATTGTGTTTGCGATCCTGCAGCGTAGCATCGATGCGAATCTGGTCGCCGAGTTTGGTGTACTGTCCCCAGACCAGGGTATCGGAATTGGTGAATTCGGCAACCCGGCCGAGCACCGTGGGATCGACAATCGAATTCGGCGCGATTCGCAGGTCATGAAAAACCTGCTGCACGCGATCGGACGAGACCGCGCGCAGGTGCGCAGATTGGCCCACGTCAGTGCTCAACATGTCGGCCAGGCTGGGCCCCAGCCAGTCCCAGGATGCATCTCCGGAAGTGTTTTGAAACGGAATCACGGCGAGCGACAGAGCCTGCACCGAGGCAGTTTTCTGCGCCGCCGGCGAGAACAGCGCCCCGCGGAAGATGTAGCCCACGATCGCCAGCACCAGCACGGTGACGACGCCGGTCACCAGCGGCCAAGGGACGGTTCGTCCCCAGGGCTCGACCGCGGGCTGAAAACGCAGGTTCGCTGCCGCGCCTTTGCCGGAATATGCATCCAGGTCGTGCAGCAACTCCGCCGCAGTCTGGTAACGCATTTTAGGATCGCGCTCCAGGCATTTGCTGACGATGTTACTAAGCGGTTTTGGAATCGTGCCATCGTGATCCGACACGGGAATCGCTCGCTCCTGCGTGCGCTTGATCAGACTGGCGACGACGCTCTCGGCCGAGTAGGGCGTTTTGCCGGTGAGCAATTCGTAGAGAATCAATCCCAGAGTAAAGAGATCGGAACGCTGGTCGAGATCCTTGGCCAGAGCCTGCTCCGGCGACATGTACTCCATGGTGCCGACCAGGGCTCCAGTTTGAGTCATGCCGTCGCCCTCGACGGTGCGCGCCAGCCCAAAATCCATCAGCAGGATTCGCCCGGTCGCATCACGCATGATGTTCTGCGGCTTCAGGTCGCGGTGAATCACTCCCACGCCGTGCGTGGCTTCGAGAGCGCGGCAAATCTGCTCGGTAATCTGGACTGCTTCTTCCGGAGTAAACTTTTTCTTCTCGTTCGCTCGTTCCTGGATGAGAGCTCGCAGATCGACGCCTTCAACGAACTCCATGCTGATGAACTTCACGCCATCGGCGTCACCCAGATCGTAGATGCGGATGACATTCTTGTGCGTGACCTGATGAGCCAGCAACAATTCCTGCTTGAAGCGCGCCAGGATCGACGGGTTGGCCGCCAGTTCCGGCCGGATGAGTTTCAAAGCGACGGGTCGGCTCAACTCCCGATCCATCGCCTTGTACACCGCGCCCATCCCGCCCTCACCGAGCATCTGCAGGATTTCATACCGTCCGCCCAGCACGTCGCCCGCCTGCAGCACTGGAGCGCTCGGCGGCCGCACCACAACCGGGCCGCTGGGACGAACCGGTGGACCCGTTCTCACATACGACGCAGTGGCGTCGAACATGGTGGCGTCGGGATCGAGATGGGACATGGGAGAATCGATACTGGGGAAATCACTGCTAGGAAAATCGACGCCCGGAACGTCAACGATGGTCGCGTCAGACTCCAAGGGTGGGTTGGAGCCGGCGCTGTCGCCTTTCGCGGGAACGCTCACTCCGGGCGAGCCCGCAGCGGTGTTCCGATTTAGAGGATCCATCCGCGAATTCGGGTTGGGCATGGTTCGCCTGTTGGGGCCATACAGAGTACCCCAAAACGCACCGCAAAAAGACAGCAGAAGTCAATAGAGTATATACCGGAGGTAGGTCGTGTTGAGTTTGAGAAGAAGGTTCGTATCAGGGCACGCCTTCAGGCATGCCACACCGTCACACAGTTACCAACTGGCCTTAGCCGCTGTCGAGCCCCAGCCTCAACCGCTAAAGCTGTTACATCTCGCGCTCTTCGGCGGCATCGCTAAAGCGATGTAGGTTATTTTCAAATTGCGCCACTACGAATTCTAGATTCGTTGATGTGAATGGCCGTTCTCAGTCGTAGTACTCCAACCCCAGGTGCGTGATCAGTTCCTCGCCCTTCAAATGACGCAACGTGTTTTTCAGCTTCATCAGCTGAATGAACAGATCATGCTCCGGATACAACCCCGGCGCCGTCATCGGAGACTTAAAGTAGAAGCTGAGCCATTCCTGAATGCCCAGGCCGCGCAGCTCGGAACAGCGCTTCGCCAGATCGAGCAGCAATACCAGGTCGAGCACGATGGGCGCGGCCAGAATCGAGTCGCGGCACAGGAAGTCGACCTTGATCTGCATGGGATAGCCGAGCCATCCAAAGATATCGATATTGTCCCAACCTTCTTTATTATCACCACGAGGCGGATAGTAATTGATGCGAACCTTGTGGAAAATATTGCCGTAGAGTTCAGGATACAACGCCGGCTGCAGGATGTGCTCCAGCACGCCCAGCTTCGATTCCTCCTTGGTCTTGAAAGAACCCGGATCGTCGAGCACCTCGCCGTCGCGGTTGCCCAGGATGTTCGTCGAATACCATCCGCTCAGGCCGAGCAGACGAGCCTTGAACGCGGGCGCCAGAACGGTCTTCATTAAGGTCTGACCCGTCTTGAAATCCTTGCCGCAAATGGGCGCTTCATTCTTGCGCGACAACTCCAGCATCACCGGAAGATCGACGGTGAGGTTGGGCGCGCCGTTGGCGAACGGAACGCCTTCCATCAACGACGCATAGGCGTAAATCATGGAGGGCGCGATCATCTCGTCGTTGTCGCGCAAGGCCTTCTCGAACGCCTTGAGCGTTTGATGTGCCTCGGTCGGCTCGATATACGATTCCGTGGACCCGCACCACATGGTGATCAGGCGGCTGGCTCCGCTGGTCTTTTTGAAGTCGCGAATGTCGTCGCGCAGCTGCTCGGCAAGATCCATCTTCGTCTTGCCCTTTTTCACGTTGGGCCCGTCGATCTTCTTGACGTAGTTGTGATCGAACACAGCCGGGCGCGGCGTGATCGTCGAAAGAAACGGCTGCAACTGGTCGAGCAATCGCTGATCGAGCACGCCCGCATTCGAGGCGGCTTCGTACATGTTGTCTTCGAAAATATCCCACCCGGTGAACACCAGGTCGTCGAGCCCGGCCAGCGGCACGAACTCCTTGATCTTTGGCGAGCGGCCGTCGGTGCGTTTGCCGAGGCGCACGGTGCCCATCTGGGTGAGCGATCCGATCGGTTTCGCCAGGCCTTTGCGAATGGCCTCGACTCCGGCGACGAATGTGGTGGCTACCGCGCCCATGCCCGGGATCATGACGCCGAGCTTGCCTTTGGCCGGTTCGATGGTGCCGTGAACCGCCTGAGTCCGGGCCCTCTTTCCGCCACCAGTTTTGGCAGCCAGCTTCATCTCCCGGCTGGCGCGCTCGGCGTGAGCCAGAGCGGTCTCGCGGTGCTCATGTTCGCGCGCTGCGGCGGACGTTGCGAATTGCTTGCGATGGCGGCCGCCGTCGGCGTCCCACCAATCGGCCATGAATACCCCTGGACGTTTCTGATACATTTGCTCCCCTTCTGGTGGCGGTGGCTGGTCACCGCCACCGCGACTTGGAATCATCTCACTTCCGCAGGGAGGTTGGCAAATGGGTGCAGCGGAGCAGCAAAAATAACTGGTCAGTTGCGCTCGGGGATCATCCAGCGGAGAGGTCTGCCTCGGGCAACCTGGGTCGACATTGCGCAGCGCTCCGCGTGGTCATCCTCGATTCGGTGTTACTTGGGTCACGCTGCTAGCATGAATGACTTCCATAGATTTTTTGAGTTGGACTCTCGCACCACCTCTGTTGCATAGTGGAATCACTTGGCGGACCAGCTCTGTTAGCAGGTTCCCGCCGAGTTGCTGTTTGCGTGCCAGCCCTGCCGCGGCGTGCAATTCGATTTGACCCCGTTGATCTCCACCAGAATCTGAGCCCACGCCATCCGGGCCTGCGCCGGAAGTGTGCTCTTCAGACCAGTTCTTCTTACGAGCTCGGTTTCATGCCCTGCTCGTAGAAGACAAAGGAGATTCCATGAAAAGCATTCGCAACTACGTTTATGCCGCGATTCTCGCGGTCAGCGCGCTCAATTTTTCGCCCACCCCGGCTTCGGCCCAGGAGGCAGCACGCGGCAAGTTCACGCTGACGCACGAAGTTCACTGGGGCAACGCCAAACTTCCGGCGGGAGAATACGAATTCTCCTTCGATCCCGACGGCGGTTCCCGCATGCTGAGCCTGAGCAAGCTGAGTGGCAATCTCACCCGGTTCATCGTACTGGTGCCCGATACAGAGGAAGCCAAGCCATCGGATCGCAGCCGGCTGGTGCTCGAAACCACTCCCGACGGCACTTACGTGAGTGCTATGCAACTGCCAGAATTCGGCATGTCGCTGCACTTCACGGTGCCATTGCACACGACGGAGCGGCAAATCGCCAAGGCCTCTCCCGCGGTCGTGGAACGGGGACAGTAGTCTTTTTGGGTTGCTGGAACACGAGGGCGGATAGCGAACCGGCTATCCGCCCTTAGTGTTTACGGTTGAAGTTGGTCCAGAGGCTGCAGGGCCTGCAGGGCCTGCGATTTCTTAACACGCAGCGGCGAAAGCCGATTCGACACAGCCATTCATATCGCAGCGCTGGAAGCGCCGCGCCACCCAAGCTCTCTCAGCCTAGGTCGGCTGCAGCTGTGAATTTCCGCGGACGTCGTCGCTCAACACGATGGCTTCAGCAATTTCCTTCATAGGTCTGCGCTTCTGCCGGCTCTGGCGTTGCAGGGCCAGGTAGGCCTGTTCTTCGTTGAGCCCGAGATCGCGCTGCAGAATGCCTTTGGCGCGCTCCACGACTTTTCTGGTCTGCAATTGTTCCGCGAGGGTTAAGTTGGCTTCTTCCAGGCGCGCCAGTTCAAGCTCGGCGCCGACCAGAAATCCGACGGTTGAAATCATGCGAATTTCCCGCCGCCGGTAAACGTGATGCTGGCGATGCTGCAGGTTGATGACGCCAACCACGCGCCCGCGGCACATCAGGGGCACCGAGAGAAACGCCTCGTAGCTGTCTTCCGGCAATTCGTGGAAAAACTGGAACCGTGGATCGTGTGCCGCTTCTTCTGGAATCGCAACCGGCTCGCGATGCTCCGCGACCCATCCGGTAATGCCCTGCCCGACGCGCAGTTTCAGCCGGTCGACCACTTCAGGATGTGGATTCTTCGAAGCCCGCAACACGAGCTCATCGCCTTCCAAAATGTAAATGAGGCAGGAGTCGCACTTGACCAGCGCAGAAGCAAATTCGACCACACGGCTCAGAACGTCGTGAAATCCGTCCGCCGTACCCAGCCGTTCGCTGATTTCGTGGAGTACATCAACATGTGAGTCCTCAACTGATAATAAGGGGTCCATGCAGTACATTATCGATCTTGTAGAGATTAAGTCTAATTCCAAATTTTGATGGAAGCGATAAAGGATTTCCTTCCTGATTGTTACCAAGGTTTAACATCTTTGAGCGCATTGGCGCATCGGATTGCGGACGGAATTCTGACAGATCGACTCAGAATCTTTAGCTGCAAAGGTTCTAAGGTTTCCCCTCGAGATCCATTGGTTTCACCGGCAGATCCCAATGGGCGTCGAGGATTTCAAAGCGCCGCTGCTCTTCGCGCTGAAACGTATCCTGGTCGGGATACATCTGCTTCTGCAAGGCGGCCTCGTCAAACGCTTCGTTGGCGACGGTGGCGTTCTTGAATACGATGGTCACGCGGAAGTCCCAGCGGCCGTCTTCGGTCGTGTGATAGCGCGGCTGGTCCACCCAGACCTTGGCGATGCGCCCCATCTCGGCTTCTTTCTTCAGCACCGGATAGTGGTTCTTCTTGAACAGCTTCAAGAATTCGTCGGCGTGTCCCCACTTGGTTTTGTAGTAGTACTCAACGATGAACGGCCGGTCAGACGCAGACTGGGCGTGTGAAGTGATAGGCACGACGACGATAATGAACAGCAGGGCGGCGAGCATGCGGCGCTTGGAAATCACTTGAGTTCCTCCTCTGATAGGTGCCTTTGCTTGTACACCCAAGGCCCGGTTAGCATCAACAGTCAAACGACTCGTCATTCTGAGCGAAGTGGTCGGTCGCGAAGCGAACTGCCACGCAGTCGAAGGATCCCTGCCGCGCAAGCACATGCTCCGGCCCGCCAGGGAGTTTTCACGGCGAAAACCAGAACTCATACCGGGAGGCAAGAGCTGAACGACGAACCGCTGATCTTGCAGCTCTTTGAAGACGGCGACCGCGCCCTGATCGCCGGCGACGCTGCCGAGCTCTCGCGCATCTTCGCCGACGAGTATGTGCAATACGACGAATCCGGAAAGGCTTCGACGAAGGCGGACGTGATCGCGAGCCTCAGCTCAGGAAAGATTCGATACGTCTCCATGGCCTCCACCGGACGGAGCATTCGCCTCTTACCCGGCGATATGGCCATCGTTCATGGCTCGGAAGACGACGTGGTCGAGCAGGGTGGAAAGCGCCTGCCTGTTAGCTACGTCTATATGGATGTCGTGATGAAGCGCGGCGGGAAGTGGCAGATCGTGGCCTCGCAGCTGGCAAGACCGCCGCAGCGTTCCTGACCGGGGTTTCAGAATTTACTGACGGCTCACCGCTGACGGCTGAGAGCTGACCCTGTTCTGCCAGTGACTCCAAATAAAATACGCGACGCCCGCCAGCAACACGACGCCGATGACGGCATCGAACTGGTGAAAATATTTTCCCAGCTGGCGCCAGTTCTCGCCCAGCTTCATGCCGAGCCAGGCCAAGGCGAGGCACCACGGCCATGATCCGAGAAAAGTGTAAATGTGAAAACGGCCACGAGGCATGCGCGCGACTCCGGCGGGGAGCGCGATGAAAGTCCGGATCACCGGCAGCAACCGGCCAAAGAACACGGCGAGATATCCCCAGCGCGCGAAAAAGCGGTCGGCCCAGTCGAGCTCGCGGTGCCCCATCAAAATCCAGCGGCCATAACGCTCGACCAGCGGACGGCCGCCATAGCATCCAATCTCATAGGCGACCAGCGACCCGAGGTTGCAGCCGAGCGCACCCGCAGTCGCAGCCCACAGCAGCTTAAATGTGCCCTGGAAGACGAGGTATCCCGCAAACGGCATGATCAATTCAGATGGCAGCGGGATGCACGCCGACTCAATCGCCATGAGAAGAGCGATGCCGGCGTAACCAGTCGCGGCGATAACCTTACTGATGAAGACAAACAGGATGGCGAGAATCTTTTCAGTCATGAGGAGAAAGTGGTCAGTGGATAGTGGCCAGTGGTCAGTACTACGGCGCCAGGCAAATCACTCCGCTGATCACTGGCCACTGATCACGATCTTTCCAGTGTAACGGAAATTCGCGGCAGAACCGCCGCGGTGAGTGCGAGTTTAGAACGACTCTTCCTGGGTAAACGCGTAGCCCGGCAACGTCGCGCCCTGCGGTCCTTTTGTGACCTTCACGCGAACAGTAGGCGCATCAGGAGCCGTGATTCCAGCGGGGCGCAGGATTGCGAACTGCGAAAACACTTCGTTATAAACTTTCGTGACCAGATAATCCTGGCCGTCAGCGTCGCTGCGCCACACTTGCCCGAGTTGAATGGAGCTGACCGCCACGGAATTCTTCCTGACTCTGGACTGGAGTGATTCCAGACTACCGGGGGCCGCGAGGGGCGTCAATTGCCAGCGTGGTTACCGAGGGCCACCCCACGGCCTGCCGTTGGCTGGCTCTGTTAAGATATTGGGCCCAAAGGAGTCGCTATGCCTCGTGGTATGGTTCCCCGCCAGCCCGCTCGCACCGGCCGTCACGACAAGGTCAACGTCAGCAGGGCGACTGCGCCGGGTAAAAAAGCTCGTGTGGGGACGGGCGACCCCGCCCGTCCAGGCCGAGGCAAAGCCTCAGCAGCAGCCCCGAAAGGGCGCCAGAAGCCGGGGGCAAACAATGTTTCCGCTGCTAAAATCAGGGGCTACAACCCACTCGCTCCCGAGCGCGTCTCGGAAATCCTGCGTCGCCTCGACCAACTCTATCCCGAGGTTACCTGCGCCCTGACGCATTCGAGCGCGTGGGAGTTGCTGGTGGCGACCATCCTCTCGGCGCAATCGACCGACGCGAACGTGAACCGGGTTACGCCCGAACTGTTTCGAAAATATCCGACGGTCGAGGCATTTGCTGCGCTCACTCCCGAACAACTCGAACCGGACGTGCGCTCCACCGGATTCTTCCGCAATAAATCGAAGTCGGTAGTAGGCGCGGCGAAGAAAATCGTCGCCGACTTCGGCGGCCAGGTTCCCGACGAGATGGACAAGTTACTGACGCTTCCGGGCGTCGCCCGCAAGACCGCAAACGTGGTGCTGGGATCCTGGTTCAAGAAAGCCGAGGGCGTGGTCGTCGACACGCATGTACATCGCATCTCGCGGCGCCTCGAACTCACGACGCAGCATGATCCCCAGAAAATCGAGCAGGATTTGATGAAGATCATCCCGCGCGAGAAGTGGATCCTGTTCTCACATCAAATCATCTGGCACGGCCGCAAACTCTGCATCGCCCGCAAGCCCAAGTGCGTCGAATGCGCGCTGGAAAACCTGTGCCACGCCGGCGATAAAACCTGGAGCACGGTTGATATGCACAAGAACGCGATAGCGTGACCACGCGTGGACTCGCGCACCCCGGGGTGTGTCATCCTCAGCGAAGCGAAGGACCTATGCAATTTCCGCCCGCTAAGTTCACAATCGCGCTCTGATAAACTTTTTCTTCACCCTCGCCCGAGGCCTTATCCTTCATGCGCACTCTCGCTCCTTTTGCTATCGTCATCCTTATGAGCACTGTCGTTTCCGAAGCCGCCGCCCAAACTTTGCCCGCACCGCAGGCGGTTACCGATCCGAAGCAGATTTCATCGAAGCCCAGCGCACAGGTTGAGCCCCGCAGCCTGACCATCGAGAAACTCTGGATGACGCGCCAGGTGGGTCCCGCGACCTGGTCGCCCGACGGAAAGAACATTGCATTCATCTCCAACATGAGCGGAAGAAATAATCTGTGGCTCGTCCCGGCCGAGGGCGGATGGCCGGTGCAGTTGACGGTGAGCGACCAGCGGCAGACGGCGCCGACGTGGTCGCCCGACGGGAAATGGATTGCCTACCAGTCGGATTATGACGGCGACGAGCAGTGGGATATTTTTCTGGTGTCGCCGAAGACCGGCAAGGTGGTGAATCTCACGCAGACGCGCGAGATCGCGGAACTGAATCCGACATGGTCGCCCGACGGCCGCTACCTGGCATATGAAGTGAAGCCAAAAACGTCCGCGGCGTATGAAATCGATATCTACGACACAGTGATGCGTGAGGTGAAGCACCTCACCAGCGGCACGCCGCAGGACAAGAGCAACTCGAGTCCGATCTGGTCGAAGGACGGAAGATATATTTTCTACTCGCAGGAGCAGGCAAAGGGCACGGATTCGAATATCTTTATTGCCGACATTGCCACTGGCAAAAGCACGCTACTCACGCCGCACGCAGGAGAACAGCGGTTTTCGGCCAACGATATTTCTCCCGAAGGCAAGCAGGTTCTGCTGACTTCGAATGCCGCCAATGGCTACGAAAACGTCGGACTGCTCGATGTTGCGAGCAAGCAACTGCAATGGCTCACGCACGATAAATGGGAAATTCGCGGCGGAGAATTTTCACCGGACGGAAGGCACATCACCTTCAGCGCGAATGTGGACGGCAACGAAGACATTTTCCTCTACGATCTAACCACGGGAAAATCGACGGCGCTTCCCATCCCGAAAGGTGTGAACGACCCCGTCGGCGGCCCTTCGGCGTTCAGCAAAGACGGCTCGCGTTTGCTCTACAACCACAACGGGCCCACCGCGCCCGGTGATCTCTGGGTCTACGACTTGGCCGCCCGCAAGTCGACGCAGATTACACACTCCCTGATCGCGGGCCTGCGTTCCGAGGACATGGTTGAGCCCCATCTGGTGCACTATCCCAGTCGCGACGGTAAGTGGACGATCTCTGCATTTCTCTACGTGCCCTTCAACATGGCGCGCAACGGCCAGAATGCGGCGCTCGTCTACATTCATGGCGGGCCGACATCGCAGACCATGAATTCGTTCAACCGCTTTATCCAGTACGCAGCGAATCAAGGCTACATGGTGCTCGCGCCCAACTATCGCGGCTCCACAGGATACGGCAAGGAATTTCAGCAGGCAAACCTCTTCGATATGGGCGGCGGCGATTTGCAGGACGTGCTGGCCGGCGTCGACTGGATTAAGCAGACGGGTCATCTCGATCCGAAAAAGATTGCGGTCATGGGTGGAAGCTACGGGGGCTACCTGAGCATGATGGCGGTCACGAAAGCCCCCGACGTGTGGGCTGCCGGCGTGCCCATTGTGCCGTTCGTGAATTGGTTTACTGAAATCGAGAATGAAGATCCAGTGCTGCAGCAATCGGATCTGGCGACTATGGGGGATGTGGTCAAGAACAAGGCGCTGTACGAAGATCGCTCGCCCATCAACTTCATCGATCAGATCAAGGCGCCGCTGCTGCTGCTGGCCGGAGGCCACGATCCGCGCTGTCCTAAATCAGAAACGCAGCAGGTAGTCGACGCGATTAAGAAGCGCGGGGGTACGGTCGAGGCGAAGATTTATGAAAACGAAGGCCATGGTTTCGCGCGCGTGGAAAATCAGATTGACGCCTATCAGCGCGTCGCGGACTTTCTGCTGGCGCATGTCGTTCCGGCGGACTGCAGTTGTTCGCTGACACAATAGTCCGCCCCACGGTAAGTACCGTAATGTACGTATGATGTTGCACGGTCATTATGGTATGTACCGAATCGTACTGACTCATATTCCCGCGGCACCCACGATAGCGCGAACCAGCCCGGGAATGGTGTACTCCTTCGCCGAAATATCCGCCGGCAATCCGAACTCGCGCAGCGTAGACGAAGTGACTGGACCAATTGACGCCATTCGAATTCCGGAAAGCGTCCGAGCGCGCTCTCTCTTCCCCAGACCGAGCAGCTCTACAAAATTTCGCGCCGTCGACGAACTGGTAAACGTGACTATATGCGGCCGCTTGCCCGCATGCCTGAGCACAGCCTGTAGTCGTCGCCGCGAACTCTGCGGCACCACCGTCTGGTAGGCTTCGACGACTTCGACGTGCGCTCCAGCTTTACGCAGTTCCTGGGGGATCACGTCACGCGCAACCTTGGCCCGCACCAGCAGGACGCGCTTCCCTTTCACCTTGTTCTTCAGGCTCCGAACCACCGACTCGGCAATATATTCTTTGGGAACAACGTCGACCTTTCCCCCGCGCTGTTCGATAGCTTTCTTAGTAGCAGGGCCGATGGCGGCCACGCGCAGATGCTCCAGGGCGGCGTTCGAAAGACGGCGTTTCCTCATCCGCTCCCACATAGCCTCAGCGCCGTTTGTGCTGGTCAGAATGAGCCAGTCGTAGCCGGCGAGATCTTTCAGGGCAGCATCGAGCGGACGAAAGGAACGGGGCTTGCGAATCTCGATAAATGGAACCTCGATCACAGTCGCTCCCAGTCGGCGTAACTCGGCGGATAGAACTCCAGCCTGATGCCGTGCGCGGCCGACGAGGACTCGCAGTCCGCGCAGTGGCTGGCTTTTTATTGAATCGGCTTTCTTGCCCATAGCTAGAGTTGGCGGGCAAGAGTGCCCGCCCCACACAAACTATTCGTCTTCTTTTTTTACACCCAGGCCTTGTTCGCGCATCAGGCGCGATACGCCAGAAACAGCCGTGTCTTCGGCCTGCGACAGCGATGCGATCACGTTAGCCTGCTCTTCCTTCGTTCGATTCTGGCTCAGCTTGAATTTGGCCTCGACCTTCGTGACTTCGATTTCGATGCCGACAATGTGGCTCAGCATGCGCTCGCGGTAACTGTCACTCAAGCTGCCCCATTGTTCTGCATACGCTGGCTCAAAGGTCCCGATCAGTTGGTGAAGCATGCCTTGCAATTCCTGCGGCGACGCAAACGTGCGGGCGTTGCCGTAAACATGTACCGCGCCGTAGTTCCATGTGGGAACATTTTCGGGGGTCAAGTAGTTCGACGTAGATACGAAGGCATGCGGTCCGTGAAAGATGGTCAAGCATTGAGGGTTCTGTTCCAGATACCGCCAGTGTGGGTTTGCTTTGGCGACGTGTCCGCGGACGACGAGCTGGTCACCCGTGCCTTGCACGAACAGTGGTAGGTGCGTGGCGAACGGGCCTGCGTCACTCGCTAAGCCGGGTGCGCCTGGGGCCCCCGCACACGAGATCAGAATCGCAAACGGATTGCCTTGCATGAACGCGACGGCGTCGGCGTGGTCGTGCACGCGGAAATGTTCAGGGATGTACATGAGTAAGTTTGTTTCGCTGCTGCAATACGCCAGAACCAGCTCGCTCAATCTTAGCTGGTTGGCAACCGGCTAGGGTAGCGGATTACAGCTGCGGAGGTACGGCGAGGCCGCAGCCGTAGACAGCTTCGAGAATCTCGCCGCCGCCGCGAGCCAGCAGTGCCGCGCCCGCGGCGTTGCCAAGTTTTTCGGCCTCTCCGATGTTTCCGTCGCGCGAATCGCGGAGCAGCTTCGATCCGTCGGGGTCGGCGACGATCGATTCCAAGTGCAGCTGGCCGCCGCGTATTTCAGCAAAAGCGCCGATGGGGACCTGGCAGCCTCCGCCAAGACTGTTGAGCAGGGCGCGTTCGCAAGTGGTCGCGGCGCGGGCAGCGGGATCGTTCAGGAACGCGAGCTGTTCGCGAGTCGCCGCATCGCCCAATCGAATTTCGATGCCGAGCGCACCCTGCCCGGCCGCGGGACACATAATTTCGGCGGGAATAATTTGCTTGATCAGTTCGGTCTTGCCGAGGCGCTTCAGCCCAGCCGCGGCCAGGATGATGGCATCGTATTCTCCCTGCTCGAGTTTGCGCAGACGCGTGTCAACGTTGCCGCGCAAGGGATGAATGTCGAGGTCGGGCCGAACAGCTTTGAGTTGCGCCTGCCGCCGCAGGCTGGAAGTCCCGACGCGCGCGCCCCGGGGCAATTCCTGAAAGCTCGCGTAGTGGCGTGAGCAAAAAGCGTCGCGTGGGTCTTGACGTTCGGTGATGGCCGCGATTTCGAATCCTGGCGGAAGTTCGGTCGGCAGGTCTTTCAGTGAATGCACGGCAAGATCGACGCGCCCGGCGGCGAGGGCTTCTTCAATTTCTTTGGTGAACATACCCTTGGTGCCGACCATGGCGAGGGCAACATCGGTAATCTTGTCCCCGGTGGTGTGGATGATTTCAATTTCGACTTCGTGGCCGCGGGCCCGCAGGAGCGCGGAAATGTGGTTGGCCTGCCACAGGGCGAGTTGGGAGCCGCGAGAGCCGATGCGGAGTTTAGGCACGGTGAATGACCGGAGGCAGGAAAAGCGAAAGGCGGCTGGTTAGGCCGCCTAAGAATGGTAATGGACCGCGCTTGAGAACCACGTTCAGAGTACCCCCCGACGACAAGTGAGTCAACAACGAATTGCGCGCTGAGAGGGCACCAAAGGTCCGTGGGTCGCGTACGGCGGCGGAGAGTAAGGGATTCGAACCCCTCGCGGCTGCGAACAGCCGCGACCCACGGTTCTCAAGTGCGGCCCAGTACCCACACTGGTAGTACTCTCCGAAGCCCCGCCTGAGCAAGGCCAGCGTACTCCCGTTAGACCAGGAAATCTTTCCGCTTCGGTCGAAGCATGAAAAATTGCGTTCCATTGTGGTCCTAGCTGTTCGTCACGGGCGCGTCCCCACTTCGGTTTTCTTGTCTGGAGCTGGCGCCACTTTGTCGTGCAGGTTGAATAGGCGGCGCACCACATCCACCACCGTCGTGGCTTCGGATTCCCTGGCCGCAGTCTTCAGCGTGGTAATCGGCGTATGCATGACTTTGTTGATAATGCCGCGGGTCAGGGCTTCGATGGCAATCTCTTGCTCGGGAGTCAGTTGGCCCATCCTCCCGCGCACGCGATCGATCTCCGCCTGGCGAATCGTTTCCAGATGATCTTGTAACGACACAATTGTCGGTACAACGTCGAGCGTGTGCAGCTTCGCTTCAAAGCGCTCGACTTCGCTGGTGATGATGGCCTCAGCGAGTTCGGCTTCTTTGCGGCGGTCGGCCACGTGGCTCGACACCGCCTGCTGCAAATCGTCAATATCGTAGGCGAAGATGCCGTCGAGCTTGGCCATGTCTTGCGAAACGTCGCGCGGCACGGCGATGTCGATAAAAAACATGGGCCGGTTCTTGCGTCGCGAAAGAAACTGCTCGCCGTGCTCGCGGCGGAAAATCGCGTGCGGCGAGCCCGTCGAAGTGATGACAATGTCAGCGCGGTCGCAGGTGTTGTACAGATCGTCGAACTTGATGGCCTGCCCGTTGAACCTCTGCGCCAGCCCGACGGCTCGATCGTAGGTACGGTTGGAAACGAAAATCGAAGCGCAACCGTGGGCCATCAGATGGCGGGCAGCGAGCTCGCTCATCTTGCCGGCGCCGACGATGAAGACGGT
>Ga0210383_10000031_pt1 | contig 156809 bp, 151 predicted proteins | sample IncBWC14OmetaG_FD_160072 | JGI IMG/M metagenome (GOLD analysis project Ga0210383, IMG submission 160072) | Forest soil microbial communities from Barre Woods Harvard Forest LTER site, Petersham, Massachusetts, United States - Inc-BW-C-14-O ...
TTCGCCACGTGCGCGAAAAATTCAGGACGTCGCCTCGCGCGCCAAGCACATGATTCTGCTGAGCGACGGCTTCCCCCAGGATTTCGACTACGGCCACGACCGCCGCTCCAACGCCTACGGCATCCAGGACACGATGGTCGCGCTGAAGGAACTCGAACTCGCCGGCGTCCTCCCGTTCTGCATCACCGTCGACAAAACCGGCCACGACTATCTGCGCCAGATGTGCCAGTCCTCGCGCTACCTGGTAATCGAGGATATTGCGTCGCTCCCGCGCCAACTTCCAAAAATCTACGAACAAGTAATCCGCTGGTAGCTCTCTCACGCCCCTTCGACGACCCGCTTGAAGTGCTTCGCGTAGGTCTCTTCGAGAGTGTCTCCCGTCGGATCTATCAACCACTCGCTCCTGATCAACGGTGAAGCCAGGCACGCTATCTGATTCTCGGCGTTAGCGCGCAGGCTCACGATGTCGCGTTCTTCATCGCGTTCCCGCGCCCGAATTCTCACGAGGAGTTCATCCAATGTCGGGCGAAGAACGGTTGTCATGAACAGAATCCCTCTCTCGGAGAGCGCCTTCTGATACGCCAACAACGGACGCGGCGGGTCTTCGTAGAGGATAAATTCCAGCACGACCCTGTTGCCGCGATTCAACATTGACAGCAGATCGCGAATCACCTCTGCCTGAACTATCGCCTGTTCCCCGGGAGTTCTAAGCTCTCCCGTTGGATGCCCTTCTTTAATTCTTACCCAATAATCATCTTCACAAAGATGCTTCCAGCCTGGAGAGGCGGCAATGCGAGCGCCCAGGCTGGTTTTGCCAGAGCCGGCAGGGCCGGCAAGAAGAACAACCTGAACTGGATGTTCCATACGCGCGTTTGCGTTCTGCTGCGTCTAGATCAGCGCGCAGTCTCGACCCTTAAATCGCGCCCCGTCATCTCTTTCGGCGCCTTTACCCCAAGCATCCCGAGAATAGTCGGCGCGACATCCGCGAGCGTGCCGCCGTCCTTCAAGTGTCCCTTGAACTTCGGATCGTACAGAATCAGCGGCACCGGATTCGTCGTATGCGCCGTATGCGCCTGCCCGGTCGCGGGATCTGCCATGAACTCCGCGTTGCCGTGATCCGCCGTGATCAGCGCGACGCCGCCGCGCTTCTCGATTGCGTCGATCACCACGCCGAGCGCCGCGTCCGTCACCTCGACCGCAGCCACCGTCGCCTCGTACTTGCCCGTATGCCCGACCATGTCGGGATTCGCGAAGTTCATCACGATCACGTCGAACTTCCCGCCCGCGATTTCCTCGGCGACCCGCGTCGCGATCGCCGCAGCTTTCATCGCTGGCTCCAGGTCATAAGTCGCGACCTTCGACGACGGAATCAGAGCGCGCTCTTCGAGCGGAAACGCTTTCTCGACACCGCCGTTGAGGAAGTACGTGACGTGCGCATATTTCTCAGTCTCGGCGACGCGCAGATTTTTCAGCCCCGCATGCGCCAGCACCTCGGCCAGTGTGTTGCGCACGTCCTCAGGCCCAAACGCCAGCGGCAGTCCGAACGATCGATCGTACTCGGTCATGCATACGTAGCCGATCTTTGGAATGCGCGGACGCCGGAATTCGGAGAACCCTTCGATCGCGATTGCCGCCGTCAGCTCGCGCGCCCGGTCCGCGCGGAAGTTGTAACAGATGACCTCGTCGCCGTCGGCCATCGGAACTCTCTCGCCGATCACGTACGGCTCGACGAACTCGTCGCTCTTGCCCGCGGCGTACGATTTCTCGACGGCCTCGCGCGCGCTCGACGCCGCGACACCTTCCGCCTCGACCACCGCGCGCCACGCCCGCTCGACGCGCTCCCATCGCTTGTCGCGATCCATCGCGTAGTAGCGCCCGGTCACCGTCGCGATTCGATAGTGGGGCGGACCGCCGTGCCCGCCATCCTTCTTGATTTTCTTCAGCTTCGCTTCGAGCTGATCGACAAACGCAAGCGCCGATCGCGGCGGCTTGTCGCGCCCATCGAGCACCGCATGAACGGCGATTCGAGTCGCTCCATTCGCCGCGGCCACATCGAGGATCGCCATCAGATGATCGATATGACTGTGCACGCTGCCGTCGGACAGCAGTCCCCAGATATGCAGCGTAGTGCCGAGCCCGACAGTCTTCTTGATCGCATCGACAATCGCCGCGTTGCGCGCAAAAGCGCCGCTCTCGATCGCCTTCGTGATTCGCATCAGGTCCTGGTAGATGACGCGCCCCGATCCGATCGTCAGATGCCCGACTTCGGAATTGCCCATCACACCCGGCGGCAGTCCGACCGCCTCGCCCGATGCGTCGAGCTCGCTATGCGCCTGCGTGGCGTACAGCCGATCCATGAGGGGAGTCTTCGCCGCCGCGATCGCATTCGAGACGCCGCTCTTGCTGACTCCCCATCCGTCGAAAATTACCAGCGCTGCGACGGGCGGCCGCGTGGCCATCAGGATTTCCCGCGCTTGAAAGCGGCGGTGCCCGGATACTTCGCCTTCGCGCCAAGCTCTTCGGCGATTCGGATCAGGCGGTTGTATTTGGCGATTCGTTCGCTGCGGCTCATCGATCCGGTTTTGATTTGGCCGGCGCCGGTCGCCACCACGAGATCCGCGATAGTCGTGTCCTCGGTCTCGCCGGATCGATGAGAAATCACGCTGGTATAGCCCGCCGCGCGCGCCATCTCGATAGTCGCGAGCGTCTCCGTCAGCGTGCCGATCTGGTTCAGCTTGATCAGGATCGAATTCCCCACGTGCTCGTCGATTCCGCGCTTGAGAAATTTCGGATTGGTGACGAAGATGTCGTCGCCGACCAGTTGCGTCTTCGTGCCGAGCTCGCGCGTCAGAATTTTCCACCCGGCCCAGTCGTCTTCAGCGAGGCCGTCCTCGATCGAGACGATCGGATATTTCTTCAGCCATGCGGAATAGAACTCGACCATCTGCTCGGCGCTGCGCGCGCTCTTGTCGCCGCGCGCGAATACGTACTTGCCATCTTCGTAAAATTCGCTCGACGCGGGGTCGAGCGCGATCGCCACATCGGCGCCGGGCCGGTAGCCGGCCTTCGCAATCGCCTCGAGGATCAACTCGATCGGCTCCTCGTTGCTCTTCAGATTCGGCGCGAAGCCGCCTTCGTCGCCTACGTTGGTCGAATGCCCAAGCTTCTTGAGGACTGTGGCCAGCGTGTGAAACACCTCGGCGCCCATACGGATCGCATCCGCCATGCTCGGCGCGCCGACCGGCATGATCATGAACTCCTGCATATCGACGTTCGAGTCCGCATGCTTCCCGCCGTTGACCACGTTCATCATCGGCACCGGCATCACGCGTGCATCGGGATTCAGATACAGGTAGAGCGGAACCCCTTTCGCCGCCGCAGCCGCGTGCGCATTCGCGAGCGACACGCCGAGCATCGCATTGGCGCCGATCTTCGACTTGTTCGCAGTGCCGTCGATTTCGATCATCACGCCATCGACGGTACTCTGCTTCGTTGCGTCCACGCCCTTGAGCTTTTTCGCGATTGTTCCGTTGACGTTGGCGACCGCCTTCAGCACGCCCTTGCCGCCGTAGCGTTTCGCGTCGCCGTCGCGCAGTTCGAGCGCCTCGTGAACTCCCGTCGATGCACCCGACGGTACGGCTGCATGCCCGAACGCCCCGCCGCGCAGCCGCACGTCAACTTCGACTGTGGGATTCCCGCGCGAGTCGAGAATCTCGCGCGCCTTGATCTCTACGATCTCCGTGGATGCCGCCATCAACTCGTCCTCACCGCATTTGCGGTCCCGCATTCTAGAGTAGGCCAACCATGCTTGTCACGCCGCAGGACTGCTCGCGCGATAGTACGCAATCGGCCCGAAAAAGTTCTTCGCACGCATCAACTGCTTCGCGTCAACCAATCCCGCCGCGTCCATCAAGGACGTCATCCGGCTTTCGATTCGCTCCGCCACGGCCCCACTGCGATGGATCAAATGCCCATGCTCCTTCGTTGACGAATGCACACTGTGCTCGCGGACGAAATCCAGCAGATGAAGCGATCCACCCGGTTTCAGCACGCGGCGAATCTCGCCGAGCGTCGCCGTCTTCTCGTCTGTCGCCAGGTGATGGAACATGAACGACGAGAACACGCGGTCGAACGACGCGTCGGCATACGGCATGTGGTCCGCGAAACCTCGATCTAATTCGATCGACAGTCCCGCTCGCTTCGCCTTGCGCTTGCTGAGTGCCAAAGCATCCGGGTCCGGATCGATTCCGACGACATCGGCTTCGCGATACATCCGCTTGATACTGATCGCCATCGATCCCGTGCCGCATCCGATATCCAGCACGCGGAGTCCCGGCGCGATCGCTGCCTGCTCGATCAGCGATTGTTTCGCCTTGTCCGCGCCCAGCAGCCACAGGAACGGATCGTAGAGCGGCAGCAGCCAGCGCCTTCCGAGCGCCGGTATGTAACTGCGTTCGACCTCATCAATCGCTCCGGCTATCGGCATTTGTTCTCTCCTTATTGGCGCGCGCCGAGATATCTCACGGGAATCGCCGTCTCAACCACGATACCGTGCTTGAGCTCGACGCGCATCGCACGAGCTTTGCGCCGCGACGACACCACTTCCTTGAGTCGCGTTCCGACAAAATGCGCAGCCGCGCCGTCATCGAGCGCTAACGTCGATCGGAACCCGCGCTTGATCAATCGCATCAACGTCGGCCGCCGCTCTTTTTCGCCATCGTAATGCGGACAGCAGGCGCCGCGCACGAATCCGAGTCCGTCATCGAGCGCGCGATACGGCATCCCGAACGAATCCGTCAAGCCATCCTCGAACCAGCAGATCGCGCCCGCGCTAATTCCCGCCATTACGATGCCCGCGTTCCAAGCCGCACGCAGCGCTTTGTCGAGACCATGCAAGCGCCACACTGCGAGCATGTTCGCGCTGCTGCCGCCGCCGACGTAGATCACGTCCTGATCCAACACGAACGATTTGAGGTCGCGAACCGTTCGCTCGAAGAACGTCAGATGAGTCGCCGCGGCGCGCGAGGGCGGAAATGCGGCATGGAAGCGCGTAATGTAGGAATCGCTGTCGCCGCTCGCGGTCCCGACGAAGCATACGCGCGGGCGCCGCCTGCGCCGCGCGAGGCTCAGCACGAAATCGTCGAGCTTCGTGTTGCGCGGCTCCATCGAAAATCCACCGCCGCCGATCGCAACGATATGCCGCTCCGCCATGCGCGACTGCTAGCTCACATCCAGCGAGCCATCGGGCTTGAACCGCGTCCTAGGCGCCCACACGACTTCCCACGGATAGCCGTCGGGGTCGGCGAAATATCCCGACACTCCGCCCCACTCAGCTTTCGTCGCAGGCTTGAGAATTGCCGCGCCCGCCTGCTTGGCGACGTCGAGTCCCGGCTGCACGTCCTCAGGTCGCTCGACGTTGATGGCCAGCGTGACCCCGCCGAATCCTTGCGCGCGCAATTCAGGCCCCTTCGCGGTCCTTTGCCAGCTGATCGAAAGGATAGAGCGCAAGTACGCCGCCGGCGGTGCGAAAGAAGCTGATCTCCGACGACGATCCCTCCGCCAGCTCCCATCCGAGCGCCAGGTAGAACCGGGTCGAACGCAAGAGATCGCTCACGCCGAGCGTCGCGATCGAAATCCGGGCGGGCAAGTTCATTGTCGCTCCTCCGTGATTCTTTGGCGGTCGTCAAATCGCGCGACTTTGAAGTAATATGCAGTATGAGAGTCTGACTTCAAATGATCTCGATGAATCGAATTTCAATTTTGGCGACGGTCGCGCTCTTGCTGCTCTGCGCCGCATGCACCGCCAACGCTGGAGGTAGCTCTGTGATTGCCGACTCGCCGGATGCCAAGCCGACGTTTGGGGTCTTCACCAATCCAGAGCCGGTGACGATCGTCGGCTACACTCAGGACGCGATGGAGCCGTTCATCAGCCCAGACGGCAACTACCTGTTCTTCAACGATTCGAACAGTCAGGCCACGACCAATCTTTACTACGCGACGCGGATCGACGACGTAACATTCGAGTTCAAGGGCGAGATTGCCGGCGCGAATTCCGGTGCGGATACGCTCACCGCCGTCCCCTCGATGGACATGAACGACAACTTCTACTTCATCTCGAACCGAAGCTACGCACAGACGTTTTCGACGATCTACTCGGGTATGTTTTCCAACGGCAGCCTGTCGAACGTCGCGCTCGTACAGGGAGTCTCAAAACAGAAACTCGGCGACGTAAATTTCGACCAGTGCATCAGTCCCGACGGCAACACGCTGTACTTCGTCGACGGCGTCTTCAGCGGCGGGTTCAGCGTTCCGGCCGCCGCGAGCATCGCGATCGCGACGCGCAACGGCGACAACTTCGTGCGTCTCAAGAAGAGCGCGGAGATCATGCGCAAGATCAACACGCACGACCTCAACTATGCCCCTGATATCTCGAAATCGGGACTCGAATTCTTCTGGACTCGGATTCCGATCGTGGGTTCGCAGCCTAAGCCCCCGCCGGTCATCTATACCGCGACGCGATCAAGTGTCAGCAAGCCGTTCGGCAAGCCGCGCAAGATTGAAGCGATCACCGGATTCGCCGAAGCCCCCGCGCTTTCACCGGACGAGAAATCTCTCTACTACCACCTGCAGGTGAGTGGGACGTTCATGATCTATCGCGTCACGCGCCCGTGACGATGCCGCTACACCGCGCCGCTTTCGCGCAGCGCGCCGATGTCTTCCCACGAGTAGCCGAGCTCTAGCAGTACTTCCTCAGTATGCTGCCCGTGCTCGGGCGCGGCTTCCGCAGTCGTCGTAACTTCGCCGTTGATCGTTATCGGTGTGCCCGATACGAGCACCTTGCCCGCTACCGGATGGTCGAGTTCGAGCAGGTATCCGTTGACGCGCGCCTGCTCACTCTTCAGCATCGTGCGGTAGTCGACGACCTCGGTCGCGAGGATATCGGCGTCCGTGAGCTCCTTGAGCCACGCCTTGCTCGACTTCTTCGGGAAGATCTCGTCGAGCACTTTCTGGATCTTCTCGCCGTGGAAGTTGCGCACGACGTTGTCCGAGTACTCGGGATCGGTCTCGAGATGCTGGATGCCGACGATCTTGCAGAACGACGGCCAGCGCTTCTCGTCGACGCCGGCGATACATATGAAGCCGTCGCTCGTCGGGAACGCGCCCCACACGCCGCGCAGAAACTGATGCCCACGTCCGGCGCGCTCGGGCTCGACTCCCGTGATCGACGTGTAATTGATCTCCATCCCCTGCATCGCGATCATCGTGCCGTAGATCGACGCGTCGACCTTCTGCCCCTTGCCGGTGCGCTCGCGCGCGAACAACGCGGCCAGCACGCCGCTCGCCAGGCTGAGAGCACCCGAATGATCTGCGATGAACATCCCGGCTGCCAGCGGCGGATCGTCGGGCATCCCCGTCTTCGCCATCACGCCGCTCGCCGCCTGTGCGAGCGTGTCGCGGCTCGGTCGCGTCACCCACGGCCCGCGCGGTCCCCACGAACTTCCCTGCGCGTACACGATGCGCGGATTTATCTTGCGCACGTCGTCGTATCCAAGCCCGAGCCGATCGAGCACGCCCGGCCGGTAGTTGGTGACGAGCACGTCGTACGACTTCACCATCCGCCGCACCATCTCGATCGCGTCGCGCTTCTTCAGATCGGCGGTGATACTTCGCTTGCCGCGATTCATTGCGATGAAGTAATGCGACACCGTCGCGTTCTTCACGTCCGGCCCGCCAATCAACGCGGTCAGCATCCAGCGGCTCAGATCGCCGGTCTCCTTGTTCTCGACCTTGACGACGTCGGCGCCCATATCGGCCAGGACCAGCCCCGCGAACGGTCCCTGGATTTCCTGCGCGATCTCGACGACCTTGATTCCTTCGAGCGGCTTGCTCATCGTGGCATTCCCCTAAACGACCGTTCAGGACGCGGGCATTATCCCGCCGTTCGCCGCAAAATCTCAAGCGTCGATCTCGAAGCGCGCCGTCTGTACGCTCATCGCCGATGGAACCGAGCATCTACCAATATCCCGACGTCTTCCGTCGCGCGCATCTGGAAAGTCCCGGCGAGATTCCGGCCGAAGTGATCTTCCTGCAACAGATCTGGCGGCAGCATCGCAAAAGTCCGACGCGCCGAATCCTCGATATCGCATGCGGCGACTCGCCCCACGGCCGTCTGTTAGCCGGCGACGGATTCGAGGTGGTGGGAATCGATCGATCGCCCGCGATGATCGCGGCCGGGCGGCAAAGGGCGACGACACTTCCGAATCTTCGCTTCTATCGGCGCGCAATCGAAAAGTTCACGCTGCCCGAGCGCGCCTTCGACGCTGCAATCTTCATGTCAGAAACGTTTCCGGTCCTCGTCGAGAACGCGGAACTGCTCTCGCATCTCAAATCGGTCGGCCGCGGGCTCAAACGCGGCGGGCTGTACTGCGTGGACATCGATCGCCAGGACCCGCTCCCGCGCGTGGCGCAGCGTGCGATGTGGCGCGAGCGCACCGCGCGCGCCAGTGGCGTTGCGCTCGACATCCGCGAGTACCATCGGCCAATCGCGTGGCACTCACCGCTGCATTCGATCTACGAGCTCGAATGCACGATCAACTTTCCCAGCGGCGCAGTGACGACTCGCGATTTGATCCCGGTGCGCTACACGACTCCGTCGTTACTCGAACTCGCCGCGCTCGCATCCGGGATGTTCAAGATGGTTGCCGCGTACTGCGACCTGTCATTCACCAAGCCGCTCGACCGATGCCGCTACCGCTGGATGGGTGTGCTGCGCCGCGTGTGAGTTCAGCCGTCGAGGTGATCGATCAGATCGATCTGCTCGGCGTTCCAGTCACCGTAGAAACGCAAAATCTGAATTGATCCGAGCTCGACGATCGGCTCTCGCCTCGCCAGCTTTCGCATGATCGTGCGAATCACGCCGCGATGCGCCACCAATAGCGCGTCTTCGTCACGCGGCGTCCACCGCGTCAGCATGCGTTCGAGGCCTCGTTCGACGCGCTCGGTGAACGCAGCGCGGCTCTCGCCCTCGGGATAGGTGTAAGTCGGCGCGAGTCGATCGGCGTTCCATCGCGCGAACTCGTCGGGATAGCGCTCGCGAATCTCGTCGGCCGTGAGTCCTTCGAACAGGCCGAAGTGCACCTCCGCGAACTCATCGATCGTGACCGGCGGCGCTGAATCGCCCGCGACAATTCGCGCACCCTCGGATGCACGAACGAGCGGACTCGAAAAAACGTGCGCAAACTTTCTGTCGCCGCGGCGCGTTCCGATCGCCCGCGCTGCGAGGCGCATCTGCGCGCGCCCCAACTCCGATAGCGCCACGTCGGTGCGGCCGTGATACCTGATGCTCGACTCGCCCTCGGTCTCGCCGTGGCGCACGAGTATCAACCGCGCGCCGCGAATCATTTGTCGTCGAATAGCGGATTCATCACGAGGCCCGTCAGCAGCTTGGGATGAAAGTACGTGGACTTCTCGGGCATCGTCGCCCCCGCATCGCTGACTCGTTCGACGTCGCTAATCGATGGCGGATTCATCAGGAATGCACCGTCCGCATGACCCTGCGCGACCGCGCCAAGCGCGCCGCCGATCTCGATCGTGTATTCGATATTCCCGCCCTTGCGAATTTCGTCGGCGCGCAGCCGGAAGATTCGATCGAACACCAGCGCATGCAGTATCGAAACGTCGAGGCGCCGCACTTCGGGCGCGGCGTCGGGCATCGCCGCTTTCATCGCCGACTCGTCGCGCAGCTGCAAAATCAAATAGTTGGACTGTCGCTTCAGCGTCACGCCGATCGCGCCTGTGCCGTGATCGTTCAGGCGCATGCGAAACTCATCGCGATGCGCAATCTCCTCGACGTTGAACAGTTCGCGCGCGCGTTGCGCGAACGTCGCGATGGCATCTGCCGGCAACGATTTCACCACGCGATGCGTGGGTAGGATCACCAGCCCCGGATCGTCGCATGCCACCAGCGTCATCATCGTGTAGTCGAACGGCTGCAGCTCGCTCGACGTATTCGCCTGACGCCGCGCACGGCGATAATTCAGCGCCGTTTCGTAGCGATGGTGCCCGTCGGCGATCAAGATGCGCGGCGCTTCCAGTTCGCGCTGAACGATCGCAATATCGTCATCGGCCTCAATCGGGCGCAGCTCGTTGCGGATTCCCAGATCGTCGACCAGATCGATCAGCGGCTCGCGCGATGACACCCGCTCGCGCAATCGATCGAGCTCCGGATGCGCGCCTGAGTACAGTCCGAAAATCGGACTCGTGTTGACCTGCAGCGCGGTGAGGAGGCGCAGACGATCCTCCTTGGCCGCAGGGAAGGTCTTCTCATGCGGCAGAATGTGCCCCCGATCGAATTCCTCGAGGCGAACGCGCGCAATGAAACCCGTGCGATGGAGCAACCGCCCCTCGACGTCGAAGGTCTGCCGGTAATGAAAGATCGCGGGGCGCGCCGGCCGTTGGAGGACGCCTGCCGCCATCCACTCCGCGAGCGTCTTCTCGGCCGCGCCGTAGCGATCCGGCTCGCGCCCGAATTCGAGCCGCACGATGTTGTAAGGACTGCGGTCGTACAGTTGATGCTGACGCGCCGCGCCAATCAGATCGTACGGCGGCGCCACCACCCGCGCCGGCTCGCCGGCAATCTCGCGATTGAACATCAGCGCGCGAAACGGTTCGATTCGTTTGCCGAGCGCGCTCACTTCAATGCCGCCGCGATTCGTTCTGCCGAAATCGCTCCCACTCTCAGCATTTTCCACCCGCTTCCGTTTACCGCGATCACCGTGCTTGGCGCCGATGCCGTCAATTTCTCACCTTCAAGGTATACTTTAACTTTGTCGCCGAGCGCTGCGCGCGCTTGTGCGATCGTGCTCGCTGGCGCAGCGCCGCTCAGGTTCGCGCTGGTTGCCGTTATTGGCCTGCCGATTCCGGCGCTGAGCGCGCGAGCTACCGCGTTCGGCGATACGCGTACGCCGACTCCATCGGGTCCTGCCAACTCCGCCGCGATCCCGTCGCGCGCCGCCATCACGATCGTCAGAGGTCCTGGCCAGAACGCGTCCGCGAGCCGCCGCGCATCGATCGGTATTTCGCGTGCCACCGAGAATGCCATCGCATTGTCTTCCGCGATCAATCCGATCGGACGTCCTTCTTCGCGGCCCTTTGCTCGAAACAACCGCTGCAGCGCGACGCGCGAAAACGCGTCGGCGCCGATCGCATAGAATGTCTCCGTGGGATACACGACCAACTCGCCGGCTTGCAGCGCCGCGATTCCGTCCTCAATGCGCATCGCAGCTATCCGAGCGCGCGCCGCGCGATGTCGCGCCGAAACTGACGCCCCTCGAACTCGATCATTTCCGTGGCCTCGTACGCCGCATCGACCGCCGTCGCCAGTTCCGGCGCCATCGCGGTCACCGTCAGCACGCGCCCGCCGTCGGTCACGAGCTGCCCGTCGCGCATCGCGGTGCCCGCATGGAAAACCTTCACCCGAATCTTTTTCATCGCCCACTTGATCTTGATGTCCGACGGGACGCTGCCTTCGAGCCGGTCCAGCCCGCGAATCGCGATTCCCTTCTTGTACTCGCCGGGGTATCCGCCCGACGCGAGGACAACCGCGACGGCACTGCGGGGCGACAGCCTGATCGACGCGTTCGCCACGTTGCCCTCGGCCGCGGCCAGCAGGTTCTCAGCGAGGTCGCTGTCGAGCCTCATCATCATCGCTTCGCATTCCGGATCGCCGAAGCGGACGTTGAACTCGAGCACGTTCATCCGGTCGCCGTCGATCATCAGTCCCACGAACAGCACGCCGCGAAACGGGATGCCGCGCGCGTTCATCGCAGCAAGCGTCGGCGCGACGACCTCGCGCATCACGCGCGCTTCCTGCTCGCGGCTGAATTGCGGCACGGGCGAATACGCGCCCATCCCGCCGGTGTTGGGGCCGCGATCGCCGTCGAAAATCGCCTTGTGATCCTGGAACGTGCCGAGCGGAATCGCGTTCTCACCGTCGCACAGCGCAAAAAATGAAATTTCCTGGCCGCTGAGAAATTCCTCGACGATCACGCGATTGCCCGACGCGCCGAAGCGCCGCAGTTCCATCGCCTCGGTGATGGCTTCCAGAGCTGCCGATGTGTCGTGGCAGATAGTCACTCCTTTGCCGAGTGCGAGGCCGTCCGCCTTGACGACCATCGATCCTTTACGCGACTTGACGTAGCGCCGCGCAGATTCAGCGTCGTCGAATGCCTCGAAGTCGGCGGTCGGTATGCCCGCCTCGCGCATGATAGTCTTTGCGAACGACTTGCTGCTTTCGAGCTGCGCCGCGGCCGCTGTCGGCCCGAATATTTTCAGACCGGAGCGCGTGAATTGATCGACAATTCCGGTCGGGAGTACGTCGTCCGGGCCTACCACTGTCAAATCGACCGACTTCGATTTTGCGAATTCCAGCAGTGCTGCAACATCCGTCATGGCGATCGGCACGGCTTCCGCGATCTGATCGATTCCCGGATTTCCAGTCGCGCAGAAGATCTTCCACACTGTCTCGCTCTGATGGAGCCGCCAGACCAGCGCGTGCTCGCGCCCGCCTTTCCCTATGACCAGTACTTTCATCGGGGGACCTGCTAGTGCCGGAAGTGGCGCACTCCGGTGAAGACCATCGCGAGTCCGAACTTGTCAGCGGCCTCGATCACCTTGTCGTCGCGCACCGCGCCGCCCGGCTGCGCAATCGCAGTTGCGCCCGCCTCGGCTGCGAGCGTCGGCCCATCCGGAAATGGGAACAGAGCCTCGGACACGAGCACCGAACCCTCGAGGGCTACTTTGAGGCGCGCTGCTTTTTCGCGCGCGGCGTACACTGGATCGATTCGCGACGTCGCGCCGCCGCCGACCGCCAGCGTGCGATCTTCGGCGACGAATGCGATCGCGTTGGACTTGATATGTTTGCAGACCTTGATTCCGAAGGTGAGGGCGCGCATTTCGGCGCCGGTGGGCGGGCGGCGCGTGACGATTTTTCCCTTGCGCGGATCTTCGATCGTCAGGTCCGGCGTCTGCACCAGCAATCCGCCAAGGACTTTCTTGACGTCGAATTCATCGCGAACCACCGCCTTCGGATTGAACGTCATCACGCGCCGGTTTTTCTTCTTGCGTAGGAACGCGATCACATCGTCGGGGTACGACGGACCGATGAGAACTTCGGTGAATAGTTCGTCGACCGCGCGCGCAAACTCCATGTCCCACGGCCGGTTCGTGATGATGATACCGCCGAAGGGCGAGTCCGGATCGGTGGCGAACGCCTTGTCCCACGCACCCTTGAGCGTCTCCGCAACGCCCACGCCGCACGGCGTGTTGTGCTTGAGAATCGCGACGACCGTGCGCCGCTCGTCCTCGAACTCGAGCATCAGGTTCATCGCCGAGCTGATGTCGACGACGTTGTTGAACGATAGCTCCTTGCCGTGCAGCTGATGCGCGATCTCGAGGAAACGGCCGTAGAGCGCGCCGGTCTGATGCGGATTTTCGCCGTAACGCAGCGCCTGCTCTCGCTCGAGCGAAAGGCTGAAAGTCTCGCCGAGCGCGGACTCGTCACCGGTTCCCGCATGAGAGCCTAGGTAGTTGGATATTGCCGCGTCGTAGGCAGCGACTCGTGCGAACGCTTTGCGTGCCAGCCGCCATCGCGTTTCCGCCGAGATGGCCCCCTGGTTCTCGTCGAGCTCCGCCGCTATCTCGGCGTAGTCCGCCGCATCGACCACCACCGCGACGTCGTCATGATTCTTTGCGGCCGCGCGCACCAGGGTTGGTCCGCCGATGTCGATATTTTCGATCGCATCGTCAAGGCTCACGCCCGCCTTCGCGACGGTCTTTTCAAATGGATAGAAATTTACGACCACCAGATCGATCGGCTCGATGCTGTGCTGCTTCATTTGGCGCTGATGGCTCTCTTCACCGCGTCGCGCCAGGATTCCGCCGTGAATTTTCGGATGCAGCGTCTTCACGCGGCCGTCGAGCATCTCGGGCATTCCCGTAAGATTCTCGACGGTTCGCACATTCACCCCGGCCGCTTCCAGAGCCGCTGCTGTGCCGCCGGTCGAAATTATCTCGACGTGATGCCGCTCGAGCACCTTCGCGAAGTCCGCGAGACCCGCCTTGTCCGAGACACCGATCAGCGCGCGTCCGATCGCGACCTTCTTGCTTTTCATCGTCTAGCTCCGAATCACCCGCGGCACTCGTTTGCCGACCGTGCAAAGCATCTCGTACGAAATTGTTTGCGCCAGCCGCGCGACATCGTTCACGCTGATCGCCTCAGCGCCAGATTCGCCCCACAAGATTACCTCATCGCCGACCGATGCGCCGGCAACGTCGGTGACGTCGATCGTCGTCAGGTCCATTGACACCGCGCCGACGACCGGCGCGCGTGCGCCACGTACGATCACCTCGCCGCCGTGCTGCAAGCCCCGGCGGTAGCCGTCGGCGTATCCCACCGGCAGCACGCCGATCAGGGTTTCGCGCGGCGCAATGAACGTATGCCCGTAGCCGACTCCGCTGCCGGCCGGCGCGCGCTTGATTTGCATCAGCCGCGTCTTGAAGGTCATCACAGGAATCAGGTCGACGCGCTCGCGCACCGCGGCGACAGGAGGCAGGCCGTAAATCGCCAGTCCCGGCCGCGCGAGGTTGAAGTGCGAATCGTAACGCAGCACCAGCGCCGCGGAATTCGCGACGTGAACCGTGGATGGCCGCATCCCTGCTTCTTTCAACGTCTCGATCGCGCCGTTAAAGACTCGAAGCTGCGCGTCGGTGATCGGGCTCTTCGGATCGCCGGCGTTGGCGAGCAGCGTGCACACGCCCTCCAGCCGCACCACCGACGCGCTGCGCACCGCCGCGACGACGTCGGGAATATCCGCGGGCATCACGCCGAGCCGCGTTGCGCCGCTGTCTATTTTGAGATGAATCGGAAAATCGTGCCTGCCCGCCGACGCGGCCGCGCGGTCGAGGATTCCGATCATCGCGGCGTCGAACACGAACGGCGTCAGATCGAGCGCGACGATTTCCGCCGCCTGCTCTGCGAAGAACCCGGCTTGCAGGTATACCCGCGTGCGGACTCCTGCGTCGCGCAGTTCGCGCGCCTCGTCCAGCGTCGCGACACCGAAATGACGGCATCCTTCGTCGATCAGTGCGCGCGCCACCGTGACCGCACCATGCCCGTATGCGTCGGCCTTGACGACGACCATCAGCTCGCCGTGCGCGGCAACTCCGCGCAGCGCCCGGAAGTTCGAGCGCAGCGCGCCGAGATCGATCTCGGCGACAGTAGGTCGCTGCGTTTCAATTATCATCGAACGCTGAATTTCCCATCTTAGCGCGCGCCGACGCAAGCCGCATGCTTGCGAACCTGTGGATGGTCGGTCCCGGGGCACTCCCCTCAACTTTGCTGGAATGCAATCATCGTCGCACATGAACACCGCCATAGTGACGGGCGCTAATACCGGCTTGGGCTTCGAATGCGCCCGAGCGCTCGCCGAGACTCGCAACTGGCACGTGATTGTTGCTTGTCGGAGTGTCGAAAAAGGCCGTGAGGCTATCAAACAGCTGTTCGCCCAAACCTGGTACAAGAACCTCGAGGCCATCACGCTCGACCTTGCCTCGCTCGAATCCGTGCGAAGCTTTGCGAAGGAGTACGCGGCTGACAGTCGTCCGCCGCTGCGCGCGATCGTATGCAATGCGGCGACTCAAATCGTGAGTGGCAGGACCTATACGAAGGACGGTTTCGAAACGACTTTCGCCGTCAACCATCTCGGGCACTTTCTGTTGGTGAACCTCTTGCTGCCGCAGATGGCGCCACCCGCGCGCATTGTCGTAGTCAGCAGCGGCACGCACGATCCGGCGCAGACCACCGGGATGCCGCCGCCAGTTTTCAAATCGGCGCGCCTGCTTGCGCGACCCGATGAAGACTCGAAACCGCTGAACGATCCCAATGGCACGGCGGGCCGGCGCGCGTATACCACGTCGAAGCTGTGCAACCTTCTTTTCGCTTACGAACTCGAGCGCAGGTTGCGCGCCGAAAGAGCCGGTGGAACGAATGGCCGCTCGATCACGGTCAATGCGTTCGATCCCGGACTGATGCCGGGGACCGGGTTGGCGCGCGACTATGGCGCAACGGCGCGATTCGCGTGGCGCTTCGTGCTTCCGGTCCTCCGACCGTTCGTGCCTAATGTGAACAGCGTCGCGCGCTCGGGCAAAACACTTGCCAACATGGTCACCGAGCCGAGATACGATCGCATCTCCGGGAAATACTTCCAGGGCACGCGCGATGTGCCGTCGTCGAAAGACTCCTATGATCCCGCGATGGCCGTAGACTTGTGGGAATCGAGCGCCGCGATGGTCAAGCTGAGTCCCGACGAGACGAGCTTGCAGCTCAAATCGGCTCCGTCTGCGGCTTAATGGTGCCGCGTAATACATATCTACTAGTATTCTCAGTTGATTATATTTTCGTTGCCTTGACACTAGTAAATTACTAGTCCAAGGTAGAGAAAGCCGGAATCGATAGAAGAGTCGAGTCCCGGTTTGTTCCAGCATGACAGTGGCCCTTTGCTCGCCTTTGACCACGTTCCGCTAGACCAACGACATCAGTTCGATCGCAAGGCTTGAGGAGTCTTTATGGCACAACCTCGCCTGCGTGTTCGCGCGGATTTGCCCGCCGGTGCCGAAAGATCGAGCGTGCTTGCCGGATTGACCGCTGGTCTCGCTTACTCGACCTTCGCCACCTTTGTCGCAAACGCGCTGATCCCCGTTAGCGGGCGCCTCGTCGAGACTGACTCCCTGCGCGTTGTGTCCGGCCACTACCAGGAAGTTTTGAGCCTCAATGGCATCATCCCCGTTTTGATCGCATCGCTAGTCATTTTCGTAATTGTTTGGTCGTCGACGCGCGTGATTCTCGAATACTGGAATCGTGAAGACTGGGGACGTATCGACGCGCTAGATGGCAATCTTGTAGAGGGCGGCCCGATGCTGATTCCGGTGCTGCGTCCTGTAGTGAATGAGTAGTTCGATCCTCGAAATTCCCAATACACAAAAGGAGAATGACCAATGAATGGAACAACCGATAAAGTTAAGGGACGCCTCGAAGAAGCAGCGGGCGCACTGCTCGGCGATAAGAAGCTAAAAAATCGGGGCAAGGTTGATCAGACATCCGGCGCAATCAAGGATGCGATCGGAAAGACGATCGACAAGGCGGTATCGGCTGTCAATCGCGACAAGCGCTAGGACATTGAACGAGTGCGGGCTTCGCGTTCCTCGCGCGCGAGGCCGCCGCTGCGCAATACGCACAATTCCTGCCCCCAACGGTCTTGCTTTCCCAGTTCGCCGACAAGTGATAAGACTCCGCAACGAACGGACGGTATTTGGGGAGACTGAACAGGGATTCCGATTCAATCGGGAGGAGAATTATGCAGCGAAAGGCACGCAACAAACTTTGGATCTCAGCCGCGTCGGGACTTTTGATTGTGGCTGCGGGACTTTCCGGATGCTCGACGTTTTCTCCATCGAACGATCCTGTCGATTGTAACATCGTCAAAACGCAGACGGCGGCCGGCCAGACCGACGCTCAGATTGCGGCCAACCTGAATGCCTCAGCGGACAAGGTCGCGGCCTGCCACGGCCCCGAACACGACACCAACAAGACCACAATCGTCCCCGAGAAGGGATACTGAGCGCAGGTTCCGTCGTACAACTCGAGTTTGTAGTCATCTGACACCCGCGTGGGGTTCTGTGCGTGCCCCACGCGCTCGAGTTTGACTTCTGTTTGGAAGCTAACTGTCGCAGACTGCTGAAGCGATCGCGCAGTGGAGCGACGTTAGCATCGTCGAATGATTGCGCGTGCGTTTTCCGTGGTCGAGAACGTCCGCGCCGTTTTGTATTGCCGTTTAGGACTGACCCGATGAGCAAAAGTAATCCCGAAGTTTGGATGATCACCTTTCCGATTCCCGGAGCGTTTGCGCAGATGGCGCGGATGGTCGAGGACAGCGGTTTCGACGGCCTCGGCATCGTCGATACGCAAAATCTCGCTGCGGATCCTTACTCCGAGTTGTGCCTCGCCGCTCACGCCACCAAGCATCTGAAGCTACGTACCTCGGTGACAAATCCGGTGACTCGTCATCCTGCGGTGACGGCATCTGCGATCGCCACCGTTCAGGCGGAGTCGGGCGGCCGCGCAGTTCTTGGAATTGGCCGCGGCGATTCCGCTGTCGCGAAGATCGGAGAGCGCGCGCCGTCGAGCCAAGGTTTCGCGCGCTACATCTCGCAGGTGCAGGGCTTCCTCCGCGGCGAAGAGGTCACGCTCGACAACGGCTTTCGCAGCCGCAACGAATGGATTGCGCGTTTGAATTTGCCGAAAGTCCCGGTTGACGTCGCCGCTACCGGCCCCCGGGTGATCGAGGTCGGCGCCACGCTTGCCGATTCCGTAACCTTTGCAGTTGGTGCCGATCCGCAGCGGCTGGCATGGGCGGCCAACCACGCTCGACAGGCGCGCAAGCAGGCTGGACTGGATCCGTCGACGCTGAAGCTCGGCGCGTTTCTCAATGTGGTCGTGCATCCCGACTTCGACCGCGCGCGCGAGATGTCGCGCGGGACCGTCGGTGTGATCGCGCATTTCTCAGGGATGTCGCGCGGTTCGTCTGAAGGGATGGGCGCCGACGATCGCGCCGTAGCACAGAAAGTCGGTGAGACCTACGACATGTCGCGCCACACGCGCGGAGACGCGGTCCACGCCCAATTCCTCGACGACGCCTTCGTCGATCGGTTCGCGATTGCCGGACCTCCCGCGCACTGCGTGAAGCGCTTCGAGGAGATTCTGAAACTAGGTCTTGATCACTTGATCGTCGTCGGCCCTGGCGGTGATGTCGGCGCTGCCGATCAAATGCAACACTTAGGATCCTTCGCGAGAGAGGTTCTGCCAGCTCTCAAGTCGGCTCGGCAATCCGCTTAGCCGCGAAGGGGGATTTTCTGATAGGAGATTACGATGGCTAGCGAATACCACATCCACGGCATCGAGCTCTCACCCTATTCGGTTAAGGTCCGTTCGTACTTCCGCTACAAAAGAATTCCGCATCGATGGATTCCGCGGAGTCTCGATACTGATGGCGAGTATCAGAAGTACCAGAAGCTGCCGCTCGTGCCGCTGGTCGTGACGCCCGACAACAAGGGCATCCAGGACTCCACTCCTATAATCGAATACGTCGAGGCGCTTCATCCGGAGCCGACGATTCACCCGAGCGATCCGGCTACCAGGTTTATCTCAGCGTTGCTCGAGGAGTTCGGCGACGAATGGGGCAACAAGTGGATGTTCCACTACCGATGGGCGCGTGAAGCCGACATTCTCTCGGCCGCCGGCCGTATCGCGCGCTCGATGATGCCTGCGGTGGACGAGGCGCAAATCGCAAACGGAATTGCAATGGTTCGCGAGCGCATGGTACCGCGCGTTTCCTTCGTCGGTTCGAATTCCCAAACCGCACCGCAAATCGAGGACTCCTTTCGCGACGCCCTAACTATCCTCGAACCTCACTTAGCGAAGCGCACCTACCTGTTCGGCAATCGTCCGGCCTTCGCCGACTTCGCGATGTGGGGACAGCTATACAATGCGTGGACCGACCCGACGCCGGGCGCGATAATCAACGCGACTACGCCTAACACGCTCGCATGGATCCATCGGATGCTATGGCCGCGGGCCGAAGGCGAGTTCGAGCCCTGGTCAAGCCTTGCTCCAACTCTTACGCCGCTGCTCGAGCGCCAGGCAGGAAGACTCTTCATGCCATGGACCGTAGCCAACGCCTCAGCGATTGCAGGCGGCAAGGAAGAATTCAGCGTAGAGCTAGGCGGTCGCACCTGGACCCAGAAGCCGCAAAAGTATCACGCCAAATCGCTAGTCACGTTGCGCGAAAAGTATAAGGCAGTTGGTGACAAGCGCGCGTTGGACGTGATCCTCGACGCTACGGGCTGTCTGGCTGGACTACGCGCCTAAGCCGCGTGTCCTGGAAATCTTCAAAGTTCGCGATCTCGCTCGCGTCGGCTGTCCTCCTTTGCATCAGCGCGGCCTTCGCTGCGCCGACTCCTGTCTCGCCCGATGAAGCCGCACTTGAGGTTAAGTTCGACGCGCTTATTCATCCCGACGACCTGCGCGACTGGATGAAACTGCTAGCCGCGCAGCCCAATCACGTAAGCTCTCCGCACGACAAGTCCAACGCCGATCAAATTCTTGCATGGTTCAAAGAGTGGGGCTGGGACGCGCACATCGAAACCTTTTGGGTGCTCTACCCGACACCTATAGGCGAGACTGTTGAGCTCGTCGCCCCTCAAAAGTTCAGCGCAACTCTTCAGGAGCCTCCGATTCCCGGCGACTCCAGCTCGACCGCGACCGAACCTGCGCTTCCAGCGTACGTCGACTACCAGCACGACGGTGATGTCACAGCCGGCCTCGTCTACGTCAACTACGGAATGCAGGACGACTACAAGATGCTCCAGCGACACGGAGTAAGCGTCAAAGGCAAGATCGTTATCGCGCGCTACGGCGGAGGTTGGCGCGGCCTAAAGCCCAAGCTGGCGTACGATCACGGCGCGATAGGATGCCTCATCTACTCCGACCCGGCCCAGGACGGCTATGCTATCGACGAGACCTATCCGAACGGTCCTATGCGGCCGCCACACGGCGTGCAGCGCGGGTCTGTGCTCGACATGGGTCTCTATCCCGGTGATCCGCTGACTCCCGGCGTAGGTGCTACCAAAGACGCCAAGCGCTTGCCGATCGCCGACGCTCCGACCATCATGAAGATTCCCACGATTCCTATCTCCTACGCTGACGCCCAGGTCCTGCTTGCCGCGCTAACAGGTCCGGTTGCTCCGCAACCCTGGCGAGGCGCGCTGCCTATAACTTACCGGTTAGGCCCAGGCCCGGCGCTCGTCCATCTAGTGGTCAAGTCCGATTGGCAGCAACGACCGATCTATGACGTCATCGCGACAATGAAGGGCTCAACCTGGCCCGACCAATGGGTCATCCGTGGAAACCATCACGACGGCTGGGTGTTCGGCGCCACCGATCCGCTGTCGGGACAGGTCGCGCTCCTTGCCGAGGCCAAGGCTTTCGGCGGGCTGGCCAAGCAGGGCTGGCGGCCCAAGCGTACGATCGTTTACGCCAGTTGGGACGCCGAAGAGCCTATGCTACTGGGCTCGACCGAATGGGCCGAGGAGCACGCAGCCGAGCTCAAGCAGAAGGCTGTCCTATATATTAACTCCGACTCCAACGAACGCGGCTTCCTTGGTGTGGGTGGCAGCCACGACTTTCAGCATCTTGCGAACCAGGTCGCCGCGGATGTGATCGATCCTGAGACAGGTGTTTCCATAGGCGACAGGCTGCGCGCGAAAGTGCGCATAGCCGCTATGGCTCCAACTGCTAATGAACACGCAAGGTCCGAGGCAAAGATCGCGGCGGATCCGGACAAGGACATTCCCATTGAGGCGTTGGGCTCCGGCTCCGACTTTTCAGCTTTTCTCGATCACCTTGGTGTGCCCGTGCTCGATGTAGGCTTCTATGATGAAGGCCATTCAGGCGGCGTCTATCACTCGCGCTATGACACCTTTGAGCATCATAGCCGCTTTGTCGATCCCGGCTTCGTCTACGACGCAATGCTGGCGAAGACAGTTGGGCGCATAGTGTTACGGGTCGCCGACGCTGACCTTCCCGTCCAGAGTGCAAGCAGTTTTGCGAACGCCGTCTCTGACTATCTCGATCAGGTAAAGAAGTTGGCTGATGACGAGCGCGAAGAAGCCGAGAATCAAGCCAAGCTTCTTCACGACCGTGCGTTCCAGCTAGCCGCCGATCCGACTAAGTCCAGCGACTTGCCGACAGCGCTCGACCGCGTGCCACATCTCGAGTTCGCAGCGCTGGACGACGCTGTCGATCGTCTTAAGCGCAGCGCCAAGGCCTACGACGACGCGCTGGCTAAGAATGCTTCACGCCTATCGAGTTCTCAGCTAGAGCAAGTGCAAGCCTTGATGTTGACCATAGACCAGACTCTAACGCCCGACGTGGGTCTGCCGGGACGAGGCTGGTACAGAAACCTGGTCTATGCACCCGGACGCTACACCGGCTACGAAGCCAAAACGTTGCCGGGTGTCCGCGAAGCGATCGAAGACCGCCGCTGGTCCGACGCCAACCGCTACGCCAAGCTGACCGCCGACGCCCTGAACGCCTACAGCGACCGACTCGACAAGGCGACAGCCATACTCAAAGGCAGCTAAGCGCATCGCACTAAGCGGACGCAGCGCTAGCCGCGACAATCCGTTCGCGCGTGATTGGCAGATCCCGGATGCGAAAGTCTAGCGCTCGCGCCACTGCGTTCGCGACCGCCGCGGCGGCTGGTCCTTGCGCCGCCTCACCAACGCCGAGTGGCGCGCTGTCGGGGCGCTGAATCAGTTCGACCTGGAGTTCCGGCACCTCGTCGAAGCGCAGGATCGGATACTCTTCCCAGGTCCGCGAGGTCACGCGGCGCCCGTCGAAGACCACCTGTTCCTTGAGCGTCCAGCTTATCGATTGCACGATGCCGCCCTCGATTTGATTGATCACCCCGTCCGGGTTGATCGCGAGACCCGCATCGACCGCCGCGACAACCTTCGACACGCGCACCACCTGATCGACCTCGACGTTCGCGATCACCGCGACGTAAGCGGCGGTGTTCTTGTAGCGCGCGAAACCGATTCCGTTAGCGCGGCCAATTCCTCGTTCCGCGTTGAATCGCCAGCCCGCCATCCGCACCGCTGTCTCGATTACCCGGCGCGCGCGCTCGTCCGACAAGTAACGGAGCCGGAACTCGACTGGATCGGCACCTGCGGCGTCGGCCAATTCGTCCATAAACGATTCCGCCGCGAACACGTTGGCGTAGCCACCGAGCGTGCGCAAAGCGGAGGTGCGGAACGGCAAGCCCGGGATGCTGTGCAACAAGATCTTGCGGTGAGGCAGGTCGTACGGCGGTTCGGAGTTGCGGGCGCCGGCGGCGAATCTCGAGAGCACTTCATACGCCTCGGGAAACGGGATCGGCGGCTCGATGTGCGCTGCCGCCAGCAGATTGACCGGCCCATGCGCTCGCGGACGCTGGCCATGCGGTCCGCTCCAGATCTCGCTCGACCAATCGACGATCTCGCCGGCCGAACTTAGCCCGCTCTCGATTTTTACCACCATCGGCGATCCCAGCGGCGACCACGCTAGTTCGTCCTCGCGGGTCCACTGGATTCGCACCGGACGCGACGGCACCTGGCGCGCCAGCAAGGCAGCATCCAGCGCGATGTCATCGGCGGCGTTGTGCCCGTAGACGCCCGCGCCCTGCACATGAATCACCGCGATGCGCGACTCGTCGATACCCAGCGTGTTCGCGATCGCACCCCGCAGCGGGAAGACACCTTGCGAATGCGTCCACACAGTCAGGCGCCCATCATCATAAAGGGCGACCGCGCACGACGGCGCCATCGATGCGTGCGCAATCGGTGGCCGCGAATAGGTCGCTGACAAACGCCGCACGTTCGCCATCGCAACCGGTCGCTCGCCCTCTTCGATATCGGAATCGATCGCGCGTAGCGTCGGCAGCCATTCGCGCCAGCTTTCCGCGCCGGTTGAGACCTCGCTCTCAATCCACCTCGCGCCTGCGTTGATCGTTTCGAGCGTCTTGACCGCCTGGTATTCACGCTCGCAGCAGACGCCGACGAAGTCGCCGCTGCGCCAGATTTTGATCACCCCGGGCATACGCTCCGCGGCGGACTGGTCGAGCGATCGCAGACGCGCGCCTTGCGAAGGTGGCCGCAGCACGCGTCCGTGCAGCATGCTCGGCAATTCGAGATCATGGATGAAGGCGCGGCCGGCGACCTTTGCGGGAAGGTCGAGACGCGCGATGCTCTCGCCCAGCGAACTTGAGCTGCCAGGCGTGGCGAACGATGCAGTTCCCGTGATGGGACGCTTCCAATCAACCCGACGCGCGACCTGCCAATAGTCGAGCCCCGACGGCGCGCTATCGAGCAATATGAGCCCGCCATCAGCGGCGACGCGCGACTCTTCCGCGCCCAGCATTCGAGCTGCCTGCTCGACGATCGCGTGAAGCGCCTCTGCACACGCCATCCTGACCGAGGTGCCTCCAACTTCGATTGACATGCTGCCGGCGGTGTAGCTCTCGTCTGGGCAATTGCGAGTGTCGCCAGATACGATCACCACCTTCGACATCGGGAGCCGCAGCTCGGCTGCCGCGATTTGTGCGATCGCGGTGACGATTCCTTGTCCAAGCTCAACCTTGGCAGAGAACACGCGCGCGACGCCCGCTTCGCTGAGATCGACCCACTGGCTGAGCAGCGGATTCTCCTCGATGCTCCATGGAAGTCTCGCCGGAGTCATCGCGCGGCTCCCGCGATCGACGCTCGCCACGCTGCCTCGATCGCTTTGAGGATTCGCGTATGCGCTCCGCAACGGCACAAGTTGGCGTTCATCGCCGCGACGATTTTCTCGCGCGCCGGCTCACCGCTGCTGCCGATCAATTCCGCCGCCGTCATGATTATTCCCGACAGGCAGTAGCCGCATTGGCCGGCCTGGAAATCGATGAAAGCGCGCTGCAGCGGATGAGGCTGCTCGGCCGTCCCCAGCCCTTCAATCGTCGTGATCGATTTGCCTTCAACCGACCATACCGGCAATTCGCACGAGCGCTGCGCACGCCCATCAATCAGCACCGTGCACGAGCCACAACTTCCATTGCCGCACCCGAAGCGCGTCCCCTTCAGATCGAGGTCGTCACGCAGGACGTACAGCAGCGGAGTCTCATAGTGATCGACAGTCACACGATGCGGCTGCCCGTTGACGACGATTGTGTGCGTGGTGCTCATGACGGCATTCGACGAAAAGCGCGCGCACTACCAGTAGCGCAGGTCGGTGTAGGGGCGCGTAATCGGCGGCTCTTTGAGGCCCCATCGGAGCGCGCGAGTGTCCAGCTCCGGACGATACTGCTCCATCATCGCGACCAGCGCCGGCAGATGCCCGATAGGAATCGCCAGGTAGTCGCGGCCAAGCTCATGAGTGCGCCCGATCATCCAGCGCAGCAGCCGTGCCATGCATTCCTCGGCCCCGTCCTCGAACCCGAAATCCAGTACGCACGCGATCGCGATCGAGCGATGCTCGTCGCCGCCGATGCGATGCCATTGCTCGCGCATATCGCGGCCGCGATCCCACAAGCCGCCGCACGCGCGGATGCGCCCCGCCTCCTCGAGCACGAAGTAATCGGTCCACCCGTAAACGCTCTTCCACCAATCCATCTGCGGATTGCCGGTTGGCTTCGGCCGCTCGCCCCAGAAGCCCTCGTCGAGCACGTCTTCGAGAAACTCGGCGGGTGTAGGGCCTGAACAGATCCATCCCGGCGTGAGTGCGATTGTTGAGCGCGGCGCACGCCGCCAGATCCTCGCGCCGCACCGGCCGGATGGCGCGATCCTCATCGGTGCGCGCGCCGGCCGGAAATTGCGCAACGGAAATCGGCAGACCGGGCACTGCGCCTTCGCGGGTCGGGGTGTTCTCAAAAAATTGCGGGACGTACTTCTGCCACCAGTTCACCACCGCGAAATTCTGCGATCGCATGATGTCGTATTGGCCAACCGACGGGCGCGTCAGTCCGGGCGGCAGTGCGAGCCGCCGCACCTGGTCTCCGTAGCCGAGCCGGCGATAAGCGCGCCGCACCCGCAGCGCCTGTCCGTATTGCACGGAGAACGGACGTCCGTCGATCAGCACCTTGCGCCGCGAAAAGGCGCAGCACGCTACGATCTCCGGCCCCTTCAGCAGGATCGGAATTTGAACATTCTGCTGCAGCTTGAATTGTGCGAACGCATCGGGACCCCGTTCGACGATGATTTCCCAGCCGGCAATCTCCTCCGGCGAATCGGACCACATCGCGGAGTATTCATCGTTGTCGGCGTATGTCGCGTCACGCGCGCGCAAATCGCCCGTCGTCATCCGCTCGTACCATCCGAGCTGCGCCGCAGTCTGCTCCGGCGAGAGGCCGTACCAGCTCCACGAATAGAGCGACGCGATCGGCACGCGTAATTCGGCAACCCGCCGCGTCAAGTCGTCCGGCCATTTCCGTTCCCTGGCAATACCCGCCAGCGCCGCCGGGATCGCTGGATTGCCACGGACCTCGTCATCGCGTGAGCCTGAATTCGTCATAACAAGATCGCAGATATAGATACGAGCCGCCCTCAGCGCAACTCACCCCATTGGGTTGCCGATCCCGGCGGTAGACGTTCACTGCAAGTTACGCGCAGAATCACGATCTCTAAATGGGGGTCTTGCAATCATGAGACGCAATCTGCTCGGAGCGTTGTCCGCGATTCCTTTGATCCTGATTCTCAACGCCGCGGCGCTCGCGCAGGGAACCGCGCAGGCGCCGAGGACGATCGATGTTACCGGGCACGGCGATTCTTCAGCGAAGCCCGATCTGATGACGTTGTCCTTCACAGTTGCCAGTCAGGCCGAGTCGGCCGACGAATGCACTCGGAAGCAAGCTGAGGTATCGGGCAAAGTCGTCGACGCGTTGAAGGCAAAGCTCGGAGATTCGGCAAAAATCACGACTTCGAATTTCTCCTTCAATCCGTCAATCGAATATGGCAATGCGGTGCCGACCCCAACACCGCCCGAGGTGCCGCCGGCGACCTGGGAGTTCAAGGTCGACCTGAGCGTGTTTGCAGAATCGATGGAGCCGTTGGGGGATCTGATCGAGACCGGCCTGGCGGCCGGCGCCACATCCGTGAGTCAAGCGGGAATCGGACAAATGCCGGAGGATCCGGACGCGAATCCTCCGGCGGCGACCGGTTCAATGAGCGGCGCGGTTTCGAATTTTGCTGCGGGCACGGCATCTCGCTGGCGACCCAGTGCACCGGCATATTTCGTCGGCTTGGCGGTCACGGCCCAAGGCACGTCCCCGTCGGACTGCGTCCGCAAAGGCAACGCCCTCGTGAATGGAGTCGAGGCCGCGCTCAGAAAGCAAATGGGCGGGCGAGGAAAAGTTATCGTCGCAGACTTCAGTGTCGACCAGATCAACCCGCAACAGCGCGAGGGATTTCAACGGTATCAATATCAACCGCCGCCTCCGCAGTCTCAGCGAAAGGTCTACGACGCTCAAGTCACCGTCTCTGTTGAGACGCCGAAACTCGAGCTGCTGGGTCCGACAGTTGAAGACGCGATGAAAGCCGGCGCAGCGCGCCTCGACCAGGTCAGCTTTACGCTGAAGGACGACAGCGCGGCCCGCAAACAGGCGGTCGAGGCGGCGTCCGCCGATGCCAAGTCGAATGCCGAGACACTGGCAAGCTCGATGGGCGTAAAGCTGAAGGGAATTATGCGAATTTCAACCACTGCGCAGGTGCGCCCATACGTGGTTTACGGAAATCAGTACATGGCGGCCGCGTCGATGCACCATGCGGAGGTCGCCGCTCCGGAGACAGCGGAGATGCCCGTGACGCCGCGCGATGTGGGCTTCGGCGCTGACGTGAGTGTGACTTACCAGATCGAGTAGCGGGCAACGTCAGGACAGCCGCGCGCATTTTTGACACTTCGCCCATGCAGTCGTATAGTCGAGTGAGGCTGGGGGTGTGCATAACACGCACTGAGAGCTCCTGCGGGAGAACCCCTCGAACCTGATCCGGGTAATGCCGGCGGAGGGAAGCCGATGGCGCGACGTTCGGGCCGCGCCTGAGCCGCTTCCCCTCACCGGAGAAGCGGCTCAATAATGCCGGACTCCATCGCAACTTCCATCACACTCAACGGCGATTCGTATCCGCTTGGCGCCGACACGCCGCTGACCGCGCTGCTCGAACGCCTGAACATGCGCCGCGGCCGCGTGGCCGTCGAGATCAATCGCGAGATCGTGCCCAAGGCAAATTACGACGCGACGATTGTGCGAGCTGGGGATCACGTCGAAATAATCAACTTCGTCGGCGGCGGATAGCCGCTACTCGCAAGGAAAAAATGCAAGACACTCCATTTGAACTGGGCGGGATGAAATTCAAGTCGCGGCTGATTGTCGGCACCGGCAAGTATCGCGACTTCGCCGAGACCAAAGCCGCGGTTGAAGAGAGCGGCGCGGAAATCGTGACCGTCGCGGTGCGCCGCGTGAACATAACCGATCGCGGCAAGGAGAATCTGCTCGACTACCTAGATCCCAAGCGCTACCAGATTCTGCCCAACACCGCTGGATGCTTCACCGCCGAGGAGGCGATTCGCACCTGCCGCCTCGCGCGCGAGGTCGGCGTCGGCGACCTCGTTAAGCTCGAGGTGATCGGTGACAATCAGACGCTCTTCCCCGATGTCGCCGCGACGCTCGAAGCGGCGCGCGTGCTGGTCAAGGAAGGATTCAAGGTGATGCCGTACGTCACCGACGATCCGGTCACGTGCCTGCGCCTCCAGGAAATCGGATGCGTCGCCGTGATGCCTCTGGCAGCGCCGATCGGCTCCGGCCTTGGAATCCGCAATCCATTCAACCTCGCGATCATCATCGAGCAGGCGAAGGTGCCGGTGATCGTCGACGCCGGCGTCGGCACCGCGTCCGAGGCTGCCGAGGCGATGGAACTCGGCTGCGACGGTGTGCTGATGAACACGGCGATCGCAGGCGCGAAAGATCCAATCGCGATGGCGCGCGCGATGAAACTCGCGGTCGAGGCCGGACGCCTCGCGTTTCGCGCCGGCCGAATCGAGCGCAAACTCTACGCGACCGCGTCGAGTCCACTGACGGGCTTGATAGGGTAGGGCGCGCCTTGGCATCGAGTGCGCGGGTTACCTTCAAAGTTTATCTGATCACAGATCGACACGTCGTACGGAACGGCGACTTCATCTCGGCCTGCGAAGCTGCGCTAAGCGCGGCGCCGCCCGGCGCTGTCGCGTTGCAACTGCGCGAAAAAGATTTACCCGTGCGCGAGCTTTACGAACTGGCGCTTCGACTTCGCGACATCTGCACGCGTGTCGGCGCGCCGCTGATCGTGAACGATCGCGTCGACGTTGCAATCGCAGCGAACGCCGACGGCGTCCATCTGCCGTTCGACTCGATTGGCGTCAGCATGGCGCGCAAGCTGCTCGGCCCCGACCGGCTTATCGGCGTGTCGAGCCATTCGCCGCCCGACGTTGCCGGCGCAGCGCGCGAGGGTGCCGACTTCGCGGTCTTCGGTCCCATCTTCGATCCGATCTCCAAGCCCGCGACGCGACCGGCGTGGGGTGCGAGCGGCCTCAAGGCTGCGTGCGACGCCGGCGCGATTCCGGTCTTCGCACTCGGCGGCATCACGCCAGATCGCGCGCGCGAGTTGTTCGTATCTGCCCGACCGGCAGGCGTCGCGTCGATCGGCGCGATCTTCGGCGCCGACTCACCGGCGGCGGCTATCGCGGCGATGCTGTCGGCGCTTGATTCGTTGCAGACTCGGCGGCGATGACCGATTTTCCCGCGTCGATCAGAGTGTCCGGCCGCGGCATCTCACGGTAGTAAGGCGACGTGAAAATCCATCGCACGACGCCATTGCGATCGACGATGAAGAACGCGGGAATCGCGTTGTCAGGCTCGCCGTTGCGATGGTGCTGCACGAGGCCGAGCTGCGCGAGAATCGATTCACTGTTATCGCTTAGCAGCGGAATCTTCGTGCGAAGGAAGTCCGCGAGCATCTTCGACCGTTCAATTTGATCCGTGCTGATTGCGATCACGTCGACGCCTGCATCGCGAAAATCTTTGTCGCGTACGGTCAACTCGGCAAGCTCGAATCGCGCGAACGGGTCGAAGTCTCCGCGATAGACGTAAATCAACGTGGCGCCCGAACCGGAAGAAGCTGGCCCGTGACGAATCGAGTCGTTTTGATCGGTGAGTGCGAAGCTCGGGAATTGTTGGCCGACCGCCCGGTTGAGCGTGAACGGCGGATTTACTGTCACCCGCATCGCGTAGCTGACGAATCGCCCGCCGCCTGCGCCGACGACGATGCATGCGAGGAATGCGAACAGACCGAATCCGAGCTTCGAGTGGGGCGACGCGAGACTCAATGCGAACCGCAATCCGGCGATTGAAAGCAAAACCGCCAACGCCAGAATCGCGAACGCGGGCCATGGAATCCGGTCGTGAATCCCCATCCACGGCACCGACCAGAACGACACCAGCACGTATTCATAGAGACCGAAGCCGCCCGCGATCAGGATGACGGCGCCGATCGCGCGGATCGGCTGGAACGGCGGAGTGACCCAGACTTCGTCGTAAAACTCCGGCGTGCTCTCGTCGACGTGCGGCTCGACCGGTTCCGAGGTCGTCATCAGTTGAGCATCTGCAGTTTCAGCTCGTCGAATGCGATCAGGTCGACGCCTTCCTGCTGCAACTGCGCGTGGAAGACTGGCGATTCTCCTCCGATGATTGCGACAGCATCGCCGACGAGGTGAAGTTTGGGGCCGAGTCCGACCAGTACGCTGATCTCGCGCTGGACGCATGCCTCCGCGTACACGCCGTACATCACGATATCGTGGTACGGCCGCAGCACCAGCCGCAGGATCGCGCTCAGGTGAGCGTTGCTGGCAAGCGCCTCGAACTGCTGGCGCCGAAAAACGATCTCGCCGTCATGGTCGAGGATCTTCTGAATCTCGTCGGTCGCGTATTCCTTGTTCTCGAGCATCAGCGGATTGCGCGGCGCAGTCTCGTCGATTTTCTGCTGGCCGGGCGTGCCTGCCATGCAGTGATCGGGATACGGCCCGCCCCAACTCTTCAAGACCGGGTCGCCGGGAACGTGGCAGTCGACCGAGCATACGATGCGCGACTCCTGCGTGCGCGCGAGATCGGTGATCGCCTTCCATACCGGCACGATCTTCTCCGCGCCCTCGATGTGAAACTTGCCGTCGTGCAGGATGAAATCGCGCTGCGTGTTGATGTCGTAAAAAATTGTTTTGTCAGTATTCACGAGATCAGAAGTGTTCCGGTTCATGCTCGCGGCGATTGTCGCGCTCGAGCTGCAAGGTCAGGTGATGAATATCGAACTTGGTTTGCAACAGATGGCACATGTCGGCCAGCACTCGATCGCGATCAGCATCGGCCGCGACCACCGCATGCGCCGACAGCGCAATCTGGCGCGTGGTCAGGCACCAGACGTGAAGGTCGTGAACTTCCTCCGTGCCGCTGACCGCGAGCAGGTCGGTGCGCATTTCCTCGAGATCGATATGTCGCGGTACGGACTCCATCAGGATGTCGACGCCCTCGCGCACCAGCCCCCACGATGAATACAGCACCAGCACTCCTATCAAAATGCTGACGGCGGGATCGGCTTGCATCCACCCGGTGAAATAATTGAGCGCGCCCGACGCGAGGACGCCGACCGATCCGATGAGATCCGAAATCACGTGCACGAACGCCGCGCGCATCGCCATTCCATGCTGATGGCCGCCATGCGATTCGCTCGACGTCATCCACGCCGAGAAGGCGTTCACGCAGATCCCGACGATCGCGATCACCATCACGCCGAGCCCCGACACCGGCCGCGGGTTTCGCAACCGAGCGAACGCTTCGATCCAGATGAAGACGACCAGCACCCAGAGAAAAAGACCGTTGAGTAGCGCGCCCAGAATTTCCGCGCGCAGATAGCCGTAGGATTTTGCTGACGACGCGGGCCGCGTCGAGATCCACAGCGTCAGCAGACCGAGGCAGAGCGCCGCGATGTCGGTGAGCATGTGGACGGCGTCCGACAGCAAGGCGAGGCTGCCGGTGAGATATCCTCCGACGAGTTCAGTGAGCAGATAACCCGAGGTGACGCCCAGGACTATCAGCAACCGGCGCTGATCGGAACGTGCAGGTGCATGCGCATGCGGTTCGTGATTGTCGCTGGCAGTCGAAGTCCGCATCGCTTAATCATAGTGGATTAGCGAGAAGCAGTTCACTGACGCAAGGCGCTCGCGCCCCTTGAGCGCGTCGAGCTCGACCACGAACGCGCATCCGATCACGTCGCCGCCGAGTTTGTGCACCAATTGTACTGCCGCCGCCGCGGTGCCGCCCGTCGCGAGCAAATCGTCGACTAGCAGAACGCGGCCTTTGCCGGCGAGCGCATCCTGATGCATCTGCAAGGTCGCGCTGCCGTACTCGAGGTCGTACGCCTGGTCGACCGTGCGAAACGGGAGCTTGCCCGGCTTCCGCGCAATCGCGAGTCCGACGCCCAATCGATACGCGACAGGCGCGCCGACAACAAAGCCGCGCGATTCGATTCCCACGACCGCGTCAACTTTGCCGAGATACGGTTGCGCGAGCTGATCGACGATAGCCGCAAATCCGCGCGCGTCCGCTATCAGCGGAGTAAAGTCGCGGAACATTATTCCGGGCTTGGGAAAGTCAGGGACGTTACGAATGAATTTTTTTATTTCTTCGGCAGTCATCGTTGATTCCATCGCACAAGTGTTGCAGGCGATCTCGCGTGCGGTGGTCTACGATACTAGCTGCCGCCAGCGGCGGCAAAGCTGATCCCGTCCGAAGAAGCAGGCTCGGGCAGATACGCGAGCGGGTCTTTCGCGACGTTGTCGCGGCGCACTTCGAAATGCAGGTTTGCGCCGGTAGTCCGTCCCGACCGGCCGATCTCTCCGATTTCCTGTCCGCTCGCAACGCGCGTGCCCTCGCTCACGAGGTTGCGTTCGTTATGCGCGTAGACCGTAGCGTAACTGTCGTCGTGACGAATGATCACAGTATTGCCGTAGCCGTGCAGCGTGCCCGAAAAAATCACCAAGCCGCTGTCGGCCGCATGCACCGGCGTTCCGACCGGCGCGGCGATATCAACTCCGTCATGCATCGCGCCGTTGCGGATTCCAAATCCCGACGACACCACGCCATTCTGTACCGGCCACAGGAACTGACGCGATTCGCGCTCGCCCGTGTATCGATGCACCCCGCTGGACGCGGTGCCGATCGACGCCGCACGATACGCGCCCGGAATCGTCAGCACCTCGCCGACACGAAGCTGGCGCGGATCGCTGATCCCGTTCGCCGTCATCAGGCGCCCGACGCTGACACCGTATTCATTTGCGATGTGGTAGACGGTATCGCCGGCGACGACCACATGAGTCACCGGGCGCTGCGAAACGGCTGAAGCGTAAGTGGAGTCCGGCGAGTCGCTGTCGCACCCCGCCAGCGCTACCGACAATGCGAGCGCAATCAACACGCTCGCTCGCGAGATCCATCGCGTCGCTGTCATCGACCGCTCGAACAAATCACCGCCGTCCGTCACCGCCCCGCACCACATCCCTGCGGGTCCGCGAAATACCAAATATCAGGGCTAGTCCTGGAAGCCGTGCTTGCCGGTCATCTTCACGAATCGGCACTCACCGAAATATTCCTCGCTCCAATGCCCGGTCTTGCGGCTGATGCGCACGAGCGTCTGGAGTTCATCTTCGCCAATCGGCGCGATCAGCCGGCCTTCCGGCTTCAGTTGATGCAACAGTGGAATCGCAATCCCGGGCATCGCCGCCGTCACCATCACGACGTCGAACGGCAATTCCTCCGGCCAGCCGTCCGATCCGTCGCCGCTTCGCAGGTGGACGTTGGTGAAGCCCATCGAGTTGAGAATCACCCGCGCGCGATCGTGAAGATGCACGTTGAGTTCGACGGAATAAACGGTGCGCGCGAGCCGCGCGAGCACGGCGGTCTGATAGCCCGAACCGGTGCCGACCTCGAGAACTTTCTCCGTGCCGTTGAGCTCGGCGACCTCGCTCATCAGCGCGACCATGTACGGCTGCGAAATGGTCTGCGAGTCGCCGATCGGCAGCGGGCCGTCGTCGTAAGCGTGCTCGTGAAGTTCAGCTGGCAGGAATCGATGGCGGGCGACGGTACGCATCGCGGCGAGTACGCGCGGATCTTTTATTCCGCGGCGCTCGAGTTGTTCGAGCACCATCCGCGCGCGCGCGTTTTCCGGGTCAATCGCCATCGCCGTGTCATTATACAGATACGCTGCCCGTCGAATAAGGTATCAAACTGGGGTCTTCGCAACGCGGGGAGAACGAAAAAATGCCGCATTTCGATTCAGCGGGAATCAGGATTCACTACCAGGACACCGGCACCGGCGAGGCCGTCGTGCTAGTGCACGGCTTCGCTTCGACGGCCGAGCACAACTGGGGCGGCACCGGATGGATCGCGGCCCTGTCGAAAAACTACCGCGTGATCGCGCCCGACGTCCGAGGCCACGGTCTCAGCGACAAGCCTCGCGCGCCCGAGGCTTACGGCTACGCAAGCATGGGCGCGGACGTGACGCGCCTGATGGATCACCTCGGACTTCGGCGCGCACTTCTAATCGGCTACTCGATGGGCGCGAGCATCGCTATCGAGTTGATGTTGGCGCGGCCCGAGCGCTTTCGCGCGATCGTCTTGGGCGGGATCGCGTACGACGATGGCCTCGAAGACAAAGACGATCGCGACGCAATTGCCGAAGCCTATCGCGCCGACGATCCCGGAACGATAAAGAGTCCGGTCGCAAAAGCGTACCGGCGATTTGCCGAATCGATGCCCAACGACCTGAAGGCGCTCGCGGCTTTGATCGACGGCGAGAGGTCGCCGTTTGATCCCGCCAGGCTCGCAGCTGTGCGGATGCCAGTGCTGATAGTCGTCGGAACCGACGACAATGCAATCGGAGATCCCAAGCCGCTCGAGAAGATGATTCCGGATGCGCGGCTGGTGATGCTCGAAGGCCGCGACCATATGACGGCGCCCGCCGACCCGCGATTCAAAGATGTCGTGCTCGAATTCCTCGCCGCCGCTCCACGCTAGGTGATCGTCAGGATGCTCGGAGGCAATGCATCGCCCATTAATTTAGCATTGCACAAAAAGTTTGCAGCAAGAGCGACTGCGAATCACACGCCGCACGACTCTTCGAGTAGAATTTCGCAGCGACCCGTCCTTTAGTGTGCAGTGCAAAATGAAATTGCCTGCATTGTAAGCTGCATCGTCCAAAGAAAGATCAAAGTACGAACTGCGTCGCAGGCATTTCATTTTGTAATGCAGGTTGCATCGCGTCTCTAACCTAGGTCCTGAGCGGTTCTTCCGCTCAAACTAAGTCCTAAATGGCATGCTTCCTGCTGCCGTCCGCCCAAGAACAACTGGCGATAAATCTCGTCGGGGGACATGAGTGCAACGCGCAACGCTGCGCCCAACACAAAGGTGTAAGGATGGCCGAATCAACAGAACCTAAGATGAAAGCAACCCTGGGGTTGACCGGAGTTACGGTCAACGCGATGGCGCTGATCGCGCCGGGAGCCTTCCTATGGATCACGTTCGTGGTCCAGGCCGGCTATGCCTACCCATCAGGCGTCTCGATGTGGGCGGGAATCTTTGCCGCTCTGATGCTCGCGTACGCTACTGCGATCTCTTACTCGGAACTCGCAAAGCTCTATCCGGGCGCGGGCAGCTCCTACTTCTTTGCTGAGCAGGCGTTTCTCAGCAAGACCAAGGCATTTCGTTTTGCACGCATCGCGAAATTCACGATGGGTTGGGCGTCCCATCTCTACTACTGGGTATATCCGGGAGCGATGGTCGCCACTATCGGGATCATGATCGGATATATCGTCGGCAACTTCGCGCCCGATACGATCAACGCCGGCACGCCAGGCCCGGTCTTCATGGCGCTGGTCGCGATTATTTCGGCATACGGAATCGCCTACATCGCGTTTCGCGGAGTGAACGGCTCGACGATGGTGAATATCGCGATCAACGCGATCCAAATCGCTGCGCTGCTGTTCTTCGCGGCGTTGGCGATCGCGTATCGCCTCGGACATCCCGAAGGCTCGACGGGCCTGGCCCTCGATGGCACCAAGAAGGTGCTGCACTATGCCTTGGCCGGCGACGCGCCCGCGCATGCTAGTGCGTGGTCGGTCATTGCGCCGCACAACTTCAGCTACGTGATGCTGCAAGCGACGATCGCGATCTTCCTGCTGGTCGGCTTCGAGTCGATCACGTCGCTCGGCGAGGAAGCGAAGAACCCGACCCGCGACATCCCTCGCGGCGTGCTTCTCTCGCTGACGATCCAGGGCCTGTTCTGCTACATGATCGAATACTTCGCCGCCAACTACTTCATGAGCAGCGCGTATAGCATGGCCGATGCGAAAGGATCGGCGGCGCCTATCGGCGACATGATGACGATCATCGGCAATGCGCTGCTGGGCGGCCATGGACAGGCGTTCATGATGCTCGAGGCGCTGACTGTATTCCTTGCCCTCATCGGAACGACTCTTAGCTGCATCAACACCGGCGCGCGCGTGACATACGCGATGGGCCGCGACGCTGAAGTGCCCGAGCACTTCGGCATGCTGCACGGTGAGAACCTGACGCCGCATCGCACGATCTGGACGCTCGCGACTATCTCTGCGGTGCTGGGCGCTTACGCGGCGCTGTACTTCTTCGCCGGCGGCTCCGCGCCCGACGACAAGACGATCGCAACGCTCCCGCATAACCTGTGGTATGCGATCGGCATGAGCAATAACGCATCGTTGAGCGCGCTGCCCAACGGCCTGGCGCTCGTCACCTTGATCTCGAACTTCGGAACGTTCGTGGTTTACGGTTTGACTAACGTCTGCTGCATCGTCGCCTACCGCGAGCATCACATGTTCACCGGACTCAAGCACATGGTGATCCCGATCTTCGGCGCGCTCGCGAACTTCGCCTGCATGGCCTTCTACATCATCGGCCCAATCGAAGGACTCGGCAGCGTCAAGGAGCCGCTGATGGCCGTCGCGATCTCCGTCATCTGGGGCGCCTACGGTGCGTTCTATTTCGTTCGCAACTCCAAGAAGCTCGGACGGGATACGCTCTCTGCCAAAGCAAATCCCGCCTGATCCAATCTGTGCCTCCGCTGTGCGGGTCGGCCTCACCATTAAGGTTTTACGGGAACCGGTGAGACCACCCGCACAGTCTTTTTTGTCGGGAACCGTATTATTAGAATGTCGTTCTATGTTGGGTTTTTCGGTTTTGGTTGACAAGTTTCCTTTTCCTCGATCTCTTCCGCTGAGTGTGCGCGTGCGATCGAAGCTGAGTGGCGATCGGAGTGAGAGAAGTGGGATGAGATCCGAGAGGAGGGCGGCGTGTGGGGTGGGTGAGGGAGGCATGGTGAGTAGTATGGCAGATCGAGATGACAACGGTTGTCATCGGGGAACTTGATCGTAAGTGGAACCCGCCTGGGTTCCACACCTCCTTGGGCAGGGGTGACCCCTGCACCCAGTGAAAGAGAAGCGCGAAAGGTTGAGGACAACCTTTCGCTGTTGGTTTTGTGGGAGGGAGATGATGGGCGGGCGGTGTGAGGGATGCGGACAACCTAAGTCCTGACGCGGTGCGTTAGCGGAAGGCGGATCTTGTTGTGGCGGCGATGGCGGCGATGTGGGTGGGGTTGACGAAGTTCCAGACTTCTTTGGGGGGGCGGCTGTTCATTAGGTCACGGCGGTAGCTGAAGCATCCGAGGTATAGGGGGCGGATGTACATCACGGCCTCTAGGCGAGCGAGTTCTTCGTCGGTCAACTTTACGTGGCGGCGGTATGCGGTTACGGCCAGGTTGATCCATTCGGCGTTGCCCCAGGTGCCCCATATCAGCCAAGCGAAGTCGGCGAGGCGCGGGCCGCGGCCGGCTGCCTTCCAGTTGATTGCTACCGGACCTTGCTCGCTCATCACGACGTGATCCGGGGCGTGGAGGAGGTTGCCGTGGAGCAGAGCCCCGGGGAGGCCATCGCCGTCGTCGGCCGCGCGCACCTGATCGCGAAGCTGCTCGAAGCGCTCGCGCTCGGCCGGAGCGACCTTCGTCTGCACGGCGTCGAGGAACGCAAGCGCCGCCATCAGATCTTGACGCGGGCTGCCTTCGCGGCTGGGATCATCGCCGCTCGCGCCGCCGGGGCGGCTGACGGCCTGGTCGAATGGCAGCGTGTGCAGCCGTCCGAGCAGGTCGCCCATGATGGCGAACTTCTCGCTGCCCTCGTGTCCGACGGCCATCGGGAGCGGACCGCCGGGAACGAAGCGGGTGACGAGGACGGTCGAGTCGTCGAATGTCGAGAGCGCGTCGTCGACTGCAAGGCGCTCGGCCGGGTAGTCGTGGCGCTCGAGGAACCGCATGATGGCCGCATCGCCTTCGACGCCGGCGCGCGGTCGAGCCGGCGAGAACGCGCGCGCTATCCACGGGTCGCCGTCGCGGCGGTCAACGCGAAAGACGTGGTCATGGTGCTGACTGGTTTTCGTGGCGGCGATGGCGTCGATGCCGTAGCGATTGCGGAGATGGGCGATCAGACGATCAGCGACGGGCTGATGAAACATCCGGGCCTGTAGGCCTTCGAGATCGGTGAGTGCTTCGGTGTAGCGCTGGCCGGTGTCGTGCGCGTGGCGGCGGACAACCTTCTTGAAACTGCCGTGCCTGGTCATGGACAAGCCTCCTCTTTATACCGTCGTCCCCCAGCGACGCGGCATTAAGAGATGGCCTGAAATATCGACGACCGTGAGGGCATCTTCCCCTTCGCCAATGGAACCCCGGCTGGGGCGGATGTTCCAAAGCTCGGCGACCGGTCGGCGCCGTCGAAATACTTTTCTTGACCAGTCGCGCTTATGTCAAGTTCTGCACGAGACGACCAAGTCAGATGTTGGATTTGATTTGGTCGGGGTGGCCGGATTTGAAGCGGCGACCACTCGCACCCCAAGCATGACACGCGCTTATTTACAGGTATCAGCGTGGCTCAACTCGGAGCATTAGAGCCGTGCAGCTCAAGGAACAACTGGCGAGGTTAATGGCTCGGCGTAGAACGAACGGAACTTGATTGAATGTGAATCCGGCCGTGAGTTTCGCGCGCACTGCCTTGCGCAGCTGACCCCGCGCCAGTATCAAAGCACCGGCTCTACGGCAGACAGACGGCGTGTGGCGGCATCTTATTGAGGCAGGCGACCAGCGGCGTCAGCACAGGCTTGGCGGCGCCGACGAGCTCGGTGACGCTGTTGTCAAAAGCGTTTGGCACCCAGACATTGCCGGACGCGTCGATTGCCACGACGCTCGGCGTGTTAAAGTCGGCACCCGCTGGAGCGAGGTTGCCGGCCAGACCGCCGCTGGAGGTCAACTTGGTGACACTACCGGTATTGCCCGGGCCGCCGTGGTCATTCGTCACCCACGCATTCCCCGCGCCATCGATCGCAATGGCGCTTGGCACGTTCAAGTTGGCGCCGCTGGGAGAGAAGTTGCCCACCAAGCCGCCGTTCGAGGTCAACTCGGTCAGGCTGTTGCCTCCACTGTTCGACACCCACACGTTTCCGGCGGCATCAATTGCGAGGTCGAACAACTCGTCGAAGTTGGCGCCGCTGGTGTTGGAGTTGTTGAAATTGGCGACCAAGCCGCCACTCGAGCTCAACTCGGTCACACTGCCGTTAACAACGTTAACCACCCAGGCGTTGCCGCCGGCGTCGATTGCCACGCTCGACGGGTGGTCGAAGTTGGAGCCGCTGGGAGCAAAGTTGCCCACCAGGCCACCGCCGGAGGCCAACTCGGTAACGACGTCGCCAACAAAGTCAGTTATCCAGACCTTGCCACTGCCGTCGATTGCCAGGCTGGACGGGACTTCGAAGTTGGCACCGACGGGATCGAAGTCGCCGACCAGGCCGCCGCTGGAGGTCAACACGGTCACACTGCCAGTATCGTTTGGACCGCCGTTCTGATTCGTCACCCAGACGTTGCCCGCGCCATCGATTGCCACCCCGGTCGGCGCGTTCAGGTTAGCGCCAATGGTGTTCGCGTCGTTGAAGTTGCCGGCCAAGCCGCCGCTCGCGGTTAACTCAGTCACGCTGTTGCCTACGTCGTTCGCCACCCAGACGTTTCCGGAGGCGTCGATCGCCACACTACTTGGGCTGCTGAAGTTCGACCCGGCCGGAGCAAAGTTCAGCGGCATCGACCAGTCGTTCGGTGCGGAGAGCAACGCGGGGCTGAACACTGCCGCTTTGCCCGCCAGGTCGTTGATTCCCGCTACCGACACTCTCGAGGGATTGAGTGCGATCGAGAGTGCCGCCGCCAGAGTATCGGCAACCGAGCCGGTGCCTCCCGTGCACGCGCCGACGCTGAACATCGCCCCGGGCAGCGTGCAGTCAAACAATTCCGTGCACGGCGCAGAGGCAGCTCCGTTGGTCTGAACGCAGGCTGCCAATGCGTTGGCGATCGAGTTGAGATTCTTCTGCGGAGCCGTGCCTCCTCGCGGCGTTGTAGTCAGCGCCGCTCCGCTTGGGAGGTCCACCAGATTGGTAACGTTGATGAAAGCATTTACAAGGCCGGTAGAGTTGGTCGAAGGCGCGCCGATCGTTCCGGAACTGGTCGTGCTTAGGAACTGCGCAAGCGAATAAACCGCGCCGGTAGTCGAGACCTCGTTGATGATCACGATGTTGTGAGAGGGCAAGATTTCGTCGCACGGTCCCACGGCCGCTATCATCATCAAGTTGCTGTTGGCGCCACCGCCGGCGTTGCCACCCTGAGCGGTGAGATAGACCTGGGCGCTGCCGCCGCCCGCAGCGTCCGGGCAGATCCCTTCTAGCGAGAAGCTTCCGTCCGCAGCGCTACTTGTCGAGCCGAACTCGACCGCGCCAGTTCCGTAGCTGGCGCTAGTCCCGGCGGCCCACATCTCAACGGCGGAGCCTGAAACGGGACTAAGCCCGCCCATCACGTGACCGGAGAGCATGGGTTTGGGCGTTGGGGTCATGGTCGGTGTAGATGACAGCGTCGGAGTGGCCGACATCGTTGGAGTTGCGGTTACTGTCAATGTCGCGGTTGCCGTCGCAGTGGGAGTCAGCGTCGGAGGCGCCGTGCCGAACGGACTGGCCGTTACCGTCGGCGTTGCGCTCGCAGTAGGTGACGGTATGAAAGTGAACGTTGGAGTGGCGCTGACGGTCGGCGTCGGCGTTGCGGTAACGGTCGGCGTCGCGACGGCGGGCAGACCGAATCCGCTGAGCCTTACTTTCTGCGGGCTCTTGGCGCCATCGTCGGTGAAAGTGACCAATCCGTTCTTGAATTTTTTCGCCGACGGCGGCATGAACACGATCGATATTGGGCAGCTACCACCTGCCGACAAGCTGGTAACGCATCCATTTGTGTTCAGGAAGAATCCTGTGCCGCTGACTGCGACGGTCGGCGCGGACAAATCGAGGTCGCTCTTGTTGATGAACGTGATGGTGCGCGGAGCGCTTATCATGCCGGCGGGAACCTTCCCGAAGTCTATCTTCTTCGGCGTTACCTGAACGGCAGGATGGGTTTTCGTGCCGTGCACTAAACTCTCGGCCCGCGCGTTCAACTCCAGGCCTGCGCTCACAAAAAACGCGAATGCGACGGCCGCAGCAGCCATCGTGAGATAACTGTGTCGGAAAGAACATGCCTGGTTCCGCTGGCGGTTCGGCAGTTTAATTTGTGAACGCTCCCCTGGAGGCATCCGAATGACTAACGGTTAGCCCGCAGACGAAAACAAAACAAGGAAGCGGCCGGCATCCCCACTGGGTCCCGAACTCACTCCAGACGTGTTTTTGTTGCCGGCGCCGGCCCTCGCGAAGTCTGCCGCCGAAGCATCTGAGAGTTTGAAGCGGGTTTGTGGACCTCGGCTTGACGCTTTTCGTATTGCTCCTGCGTCTCGACGGCCTCCTCCATCGTGGGAGGAGGCGAGGATTACGCGGCGCGCGTTGGGATGTGAGTGGAGGATCGAGTTGGGGGGCGACGGAATAAATTCCGTCCTACATTTTTTTGGAGCAGGCGGTGCTCTGGGGCGGACGGACTGTTGCGGGCGACTCGGTGCGCGCGGTTAGCGCGAGGCCGGTTGGCAGATGCTCGATCAGGCTTTCGGCCTTGAGCGGCGGAGCCATTCGTCGAGAGCGATGCGGCCGAGGCGCGCTTCGCCCAATGGCACCAGCGAGCGCTCCTCGACGCGGCCGCCCCAGTATCGGGCCTCGGGGTCGCGCACGACCTCGCGCCGATCGCCGACCGCCTTAAGATAGCGGGCGACGAATTTCGTTGAACGGTGATCGTTCCGGGGCGGCGGACGACCTTTTTGAAAGTGCCGTGCTTGGTCATGGACAAGCCTCCTCTTTACACCGTCGTCCCCCAGCGACGCGGCATTAAGAGATGGCCTGAAAAATCGACGACCGTGAGGGCATCTTCCCCTTCGCCAATGGAACCCCGGCTGGGGCGGATGTTCCAAAGCTCGGCGACCGGTCGGCGCCGTCGAAATATTTTTCTTGACCAGTCGCGCTTATGTCAAGTTCTGCGCGAGGCGCCAATCTCGTCGGTGGAGTGATGGCGGTTCGGGGTTCGACGGCACATGCCGCTACTGGGACTTTTCCTTGAAGCGCAGATCGTCGCTCGCGATACATTTGGCAGAACTGGCTTGCTGTATGCTCTGAAATTCGGATTCAGTCAAAGCTTCCGGTTCTGCTGACTGATAATTTGATCGGACGCCAAACTGAAACCTGCGCAGAGCTACATCGCATGCGTCTTCAGAATCGAAGCTACCGCGAATCACCTTCACCCATTTTGAAAGCGGGGCGTTGGAGTTAGCGGTTCCCTCCCTGCCGGAAGGCCGAACAATTGGCGGTATCATCAGGTACCAGCCCACAAGCGCGAGCGCAACAACGTGGCGGAAAGTCATAGACACTTAGTTAATCAGACCGCCCCCACGACCGACAAATCACAGACAGACTTCGCCCGCGATGATTCGTCAACGATGCGGCTGCGTCAGGAAGTCGCACGCGCGAAGCGTCAACGCATCTTCGCGTGATCAACTATTCGTGAAATATCTTTTGCCGGATGCAGTCGCCCGCCGCCGATTGGTGGCGCGGGCCGCCGTGCCCGCGATTTTCGCTCTCGGTCCCCCGTGTCATTCAGAGCGAAGCGAAGAATCCCGGCTCTTTCTTCCCCTCTCCCTGAAGCACTCTCCCAAAAGAGCGTCGAACCGCGAATCGCGACAGTCTGTTGCATATTGCTTACCGCGAGCATCACATGGTTACCGAAATTTTTTGAGAGTCCCCCACACCCGAAGGGGCGGGTAGTGTCGCAGTTTGAAATACGTTGCGCTTGGCATCGTAATTCGTCCATGCGATTCTAGCTACGGTGGGAAGCGAGCCGGAAAAAAACGAGATAACGCCTCCGCCTAAAATCCTATTCGCGGAGTACTTTGAGCCGAGGCCATCCCGTCTCGTTCTGTGGGTCTTCCTTCCTGCGATCGTCTTTCTGAGCGAGAAAGACTGGATACCGTTTCAGGCTGCCGTACTTCTCGGCGTGTGCGTGTTTGTTTTCGGATGTTATCTTGAGCACGGCGAGAACCGCGCCAAGAAAGAGAGACGAAATTCAAACTGAGGCGCTACCAAGCGGCGGGGCAACCTGTTACTGGGAATGCGGCGTGGCTATTTTCTCGGCTCATAGCGCATCGCTACCGCGCCCGAGCTGAACTCCAGGCGGCTCACGAGTCTCAAGTCGAGATGCTTCGACAGTCCCGCGAACAACGTCGGTCCGTGGCCCGCCAGCCGGGGATGCACGACGAACTCGTACTCATCGATCAGTCCCAGCTCCGCCAATGCCAGCGGAAGCTTCACGCCTCCCATGAACAGTCCTTTACCCGACTCCCGCTTGAGCTGCTCGACGGCCGTCCCTGGATCCCCGCGCACCAGCTCCGCGTTCCAATCGACGCGGTCCAGAGTGCTCGACACGACGTACTTCTTTGCCGCGTCGATCGTCCGCGCGAAGGGTTCCATCCAATCAGGCCTCGTTCCCGTCTGCGCCGACGGCCGGAACGCTGCCTCCATCATTTCGTAAGTCACGCGGCCAAAGAGGAGGGCATCGGCCTGCTCGATGTTCTCGACCGCGTGACGGTGCAAATCTTCGTCCGCGGAAATCGCAAGATGATCGCAGCACCCGTCCAATGTGACGTTGATGGAATATCGAAGGGGTCGCACTACGCGAAAGTACAATCGATGGCGGTGGACCATCAAGGCTGGGCTGAAACATCGACGACCGTGCGAACTCGGTTGGCAGATGCGCGATCAGGCTTTTGGCTTTGAGCGGCGGAGCCATTGGTCGAGAGTGATGCGGCCGAGGCGCGCTTCGCCCAGTGGCACCAGCGAGCGCTCCTCGACGCGGCCGCCCCAGTATCGGGCCTCGGGGTCGCGCACGACCTCGCGCGGATCGCCGACCGCCTTAAGATAGCGGGCGACGATTTCGTTGAACGGTGATCGTTCCGGGCCGGCGATCTCGACGATGCCGTTTCGCGGTGCTGCGAGCGCCACGTCGGCAACGATGGCAGCAACGTCGTCCGCCGCGATCGGCTGGAACAGGCCGGGCGAAAGCCTGACCATGTTTCCATCGGCACACGAAGCGGCGATGTCACCAAGAAATTCCAGGAACTGGGTCGAGCGGATGATGGTGTACGGGATGCTGGAGGTCTCGATCAATTTTTCCTGGACGACCTTGGCGCGGAAATAGCCATTGTCGGTCCGGTCGATTCCGACGATGGAAAGCGCGACGTGGTGGCGGACGCCCGCTGCGGCCTCCGCCCGACGAAGGGTGCGGCCCGAGGTTTCGAAGAATTCCAGCACCGCCTTGTCTTCAAACGAGGGCGAATTGGCGAGGTCGATCACGACCTGCGCGCCGGCCAAGGCCTCTTTGAGTCCTTCGCCGGTGATGGTGTTGACGCCGCTTTTGGGCGAGGCGGCGACGACCTCATGGCCGCCTTTGCGCAGAATCGGGACGGTCTTCGAGCCAATCAAGCCGGTGCCACCGATGATCACTATTTTCACGGGTGCCTCCTTGTTGATGATGACTGGCGATTGCAGTTCAAGCCTACCCGTTTTGTATATTTTGAGGCGAGCGCGGACGAGGAATTTTGGGATTTGGTCCTCTGCCTGATGCGTAGGGAAACACGGCAGCCTGCTCCATCGTGGGAGGAGGCGAGGATTATACGCGGCGCGGAGGGATTTGCGGGCGCGATCGAGGAGTTGCTGGGATCGGAAGACGACGGAATAAATTCCGTCCTACATTTTTTGGAGCAGCTCGTGTGCGGAGCGACCTTCTGCGGTGCGCTTGTATGAAGGTAGATTGAAGTGGTCGGGGTGGCCGGATTTGAACCGGCGACCACTCGCACCCCAAGCGAGTGCGCTACCAGTCTGCGCCACACCCCGACGCGTCGAAGATTATATATTCGCTGCTGGCAAGACCAGCGTGCGAGCGCAGGCGGGCACGGCGGCCCGCCCCACTGTCAGACTTTCTTTTTTGGCGCGACGCGCGGACGCCATTGGACGAACGCGCGCATGTCGACCTGGAACGTCCACGCGCTTTTCGACTGATTGATCAGGTGCACGATCTCGTCGCATATCGCGGCGGGCGGCACGAAGTGCGACGGGTCCACGTCGGGCATCGACTCGCGCACGCGCGCGCTGTCGACTGCGCCGTCGACGTCGAGCGCGGCCGCATGCACGCCGAGATGCATGAACTCGTAGGCGACCGACTCGGCGATCGCGCGCTGCGCCAGCTTGGACGCGTTGTACGCCGAGTATTGCGCCGGTCCGCTGCGCGACTCCGAGCCGAGCACGAAGATCACCGTGCCGGCTTTGCGATCGGCCATTTTGCCGATGACGGCCTGCGTGCAGAAGAACGGGCCGTAGGCGTTGACCTTGAGCTGGAAATCGAAATCCTCTTCGGTGATTTCGGTGAAGCGTTTGCGCAGGTACGCGCCCGCGTTGTTGATGAGCACGGAGATGGGGCCGAGTTCGCGCTCGACGGTCTCGACGGCGGCGACGACCTGATCGCGGCGCGCGACGTCGGTCGGCGTCACGACGGCCTTGCCGCCTTGCGCGCGAATCAGTTCGGCGGTTTCGTCGAGCTGCGACTTGGTCCGCGCGATCAGCCCGACCGCGTAGCCTTCCTTTGCCATGCGAAGCGCGATGTCGCGGCCGATGCCGCGGCCTGCGCCGGTTACCAATGCGACTTTTGTTTCCGACATAAGGCGGAATCTTAGCCGCTCGCGGGCAGCGTGCAAACCTTATACGAGCGCGCTGTAGATTTCGTCTTGGCGCTGCGCGGAGTCGGGTGGTAATCTTGAGTACATGAAGAGCACAAGGTTGATCGTGGCGATTTTTGCAGCGCTCGCGATGACCGTCTTGACGAACGCGCGCTTCGCGTTCGCGCAAGACGCCGACACTCCCGACGTGTCAGCCGACTCCGGCGCAGTCGCCGACTCCGGCACGAGCGTCGATGCCAGCTGGGAACGCAGCGGTCCGGCGATCGACGAAGACGCGGCGGCGGCCGACAAGGTGCTCGAGATTCCACAGGCGCCGTGCGCCAAGGACCCCACGTCGGCTGCGTGCGCCAGCAGCGACGACGGATCCGGCGACGACGGCGAGGCAATCAACGCGCCGTCGCCGGGTGCTCCGCCGCAGCCGAGCTTTGACGACGACACCGCCAGCAATGGCGCAACCGATCCCGATTGGGGCACGGTGGACGAATACCAGAATCAGCAAGTCGCCGTCCCGTATGCCGTCTATCCGTATCCGTACACGGTCGCCACTGGCATCGGAACGATCAGAACGCCTTCGTCGGTTCCCGCGTCGGCTTACGCGCCGATGAGCAGTCCGATCACGCAGGCGGCACAACCGCCGTTGCATCAGGGGCCGTGGATGACGCCGCCGACGATGTCCGCGTTCGGCCGGCCCGCTGGCAGCCCGATGATGATGTCGGGTCCATCTCTCGGATTCCATCGCTAAAGCGCGTCGCAGCCGTTTCGTTTCCGCCGAGTTTGCGCGCTATTATCTCTGGCCCGACAGGTTCGCCATGACGGCGCCGTCGGACGGGAACTTCTTATGCTGATAGCGGTCGACGTTGGCAACAGCCATACGGTGATTGGAATTTACGAAGGCGAGCGCCTGCGTAATCACTGGCGTATCTCGACCGTCCGCGATCGCACGACCGACGAACACGGCGCGCTGCTCAATACACTGCTCGCGAGTGCGGGACTTGAAGGCGGCCTCAAGCCGGAGGGCGTCGCGATCGCGTGCGTCGTGCCGCCGCTCAACCAGGTGATGGAGCAACTCGCCGAGCGCTATTTCCATTGCGCGCCGCTGATGGTCGGTCCCGGAATCAAAACCGGGATGCCGATTCTTTACGAGAATCCCAAGGAAGTCGGCGCCGACCGGATCGTCAACGCGGTTGCTGCGTACGAGCGTTACGGATGCGCGACGATCGTCGTCGATTTCGGCACCGCGACTACTTTCGACTACGTGACAGGCAAGGGTGAGTACGCGGGCGGTGCGATCGCGCCTGGGCTCGGCGTCTCGATGAACGCGCTGATCGAGCACGCCGCCAAGCTGTATCGCGTCGAGCTGGTGCGTCCGCGCGAGGCGGTCGGGCGCACGACGGTCGGATCGATCCAGTCGGGGCTGATCTTCGGTTACACGGCGCTGGTCGACGGACTGGTCACGCGGATCCTCAAGGAGCGCGGCGAGAAGACGCGCGTGATCGCGACTGGCGGTCTCGCGGAGCTGATCGCGCCCGAGAGCGAGACGATTGAAGAGGTCGACGAGTTTTTGACATTGAAGGGGCTGCGGCTGATATTTGAGCGCAACCGGCGGTAGAGTTTTGAGGGACGTTCGATGAGCAAGCAGGGGCGGGTCGTGACCGATTCGATGATCGGTCTCAAGATGCCGGATTACTCGCGGATTTCGCCACGCGTCGCGACGGTGCTCGGGCAGAATCCGAGTCCGTTCACCGGCCCCGGCACCAACACTTATATTGTCGGCACGTCGAAGCGTCCGATCCTGCTCGACACGGGGCAGGGTGTCGCGATTTATGCGGACCTGCTCGAAACGGGGCTCAAGGAACTTTCGGGCGCGACCGAGCTGGAACGGATTGTATTGACGCATGCGCACGTCGATCACCTTGGCGGCGTCAAGCAGGTCACTGAAAAATTCGGCGAGATGGAAGTGCTCAAGATGCCGTGGGACGGGCACGACGCGCCGGCGGGCGAGATTTCGGCGATCGGCCACGACGCTGTCGTGCACACCGAAGGCGCCACGCTGCGCGCGGTTTTTACTCCTGGCCATGCGCCGGATCACCTGTGCTACTATCTCGAAGAAGAACGCGCGTTGTTTACGGGGGACGTCGTGTTGGGGGCAGGGACCACGGTCATTCCCGACGATACCGGCGACCTGGGCGAGTACATGGATTCGCTCAGGCGCTTGCTCGCGCTCGAGCTCGAGACGATCTATCCGGCGCACGGCCCGGTCATCCGCAATCCCAGAGAAAAGATCGGCGAGTACATCGCGCATCGCGAATTGCGCGAGCGGCAGGTGCTCGAGGCGCTCGCGGGCGGCGAGGGTCCGCTCGACGCGATGGCGATTGTGAAAAAGATTTACGTTGACTATCCGGAGTATCTGCACGCTGCGGCCGCGAGCTCGATTCGATCTCATCTGAAAAAGCTCGAGCGCGAGGGCCGTGTGGTGGAGCATGAAAAACGCTGGAGTGCTAACTAGCGGAGCGCGCGCATCGCACGCGCTGGGCGCATCGCTCGCCGCGATGATGCTGGTGATGTTCGCGAGCGCGATCGCACGCGCGCAATCCCTCGCCGATACTACCGCGTCCGAAACATGGAAGACGGCGGCATCCAGCGCAGCTTCAAGTTCAACATCGAGTGCACCAACGAACCTGGTCGCAACTCCGCCCGACCTCGAACCCGTGCAACCCTCAACTGTCGAGATTCCGGCTTCGGGTTTTGCCGATCCTTCGCAGCCGCTCGCGTCGGGCACCGCGCCAAATTCGCAGCTGCCGCAGGATTCGCAGCCGCCAAACGAAAGCAACGACGTCGCGCGCTATCAGCAAGAGCAAAGTGGGATGCCGCCGCAGTTGATGCAGCAGCAGTTCGACAACGACGGCGAGCTGTCGACGCCGTTCGGGATGGAATTGCGCGAAGCCAAGCGCACGCTCAAATCCGGTGAAGACGCCGACGGCTTGCTGATCACGGCCGTCGCGAAAGGGAGCCCGGCTGCTAAGGCCGGATTGCACGCGTACGCTCACGGGGTTCACGACGCGATCACCGCGGCTGCGTTGGTCGGCGCCGTTTTCTCCGGTGGACTGTCGGTGGTGGTGATTCCCGCGCTTGACTACATGCAGGTCGGCGAGAGCTACGACATGATCATCGGCGTCGACGGATCGCGCGTCACCAACTTTCTCGATTTCGAGGATCGTATGCGCGACCTGCAGCCGGGCGAGATCGTTTACTTGAGCGTCGTGCGCGACGGCAAGCGCATGCAGGTAACGCTGCCGGTAACGGCCGACACTCTCCAAGCGACGAACTGAATTTTCTCCTTTACGCGCCCGCCCACTTTCTCTATATAGTTGAAACAGTCCGTCGAGGAAGAATTTTCCCGGCGAGACGGTGTTGAGAGGACATTTGGATTGTCTGCTCGCGCCTGGATCCGACAAGGACCGGGACTCCGAGAGATTCGAGCGCTCGTTCATTCGAGATTGCTCTGATGCGGGGTTGCCGGTGCGCGGCAGCCCCGATTTTTTTTGTGAGAGCAACTGAAGCGAGTGGGTGAGAAGATGACGCATGAAAAAGTTCGCGTGCCCGACCTCGCGCGCATGAAGGCCGCGCGGCAGCCGATCACGATGCTGACGGCGTACGACTTTCCCTTTGCGCGCATCTTCGACAACTGCGGCGTCGACGTGCTGCTTATCGGTGACAGCCTCGGCATGGCGGTGCGCGGCGAGGACACGACGCTCGCCGTCACGATCGACGAGGTCATCTACCACACCCGCGCGGTCGCGCGTGCGCGGCGCCGTGCGCTGATCGTCGCGGACATGCCGTTCCTGTCGTATCAGATCAGTCCCGAAGACGCGCTGCGCAACGCCGGCCGGCTCGTCAAGGAAGGCGGCGCCGAAGCGGTGAAGCTCGAAGGCGGCGTCGCGATTGCGGACGCGGTAGCGCGAATCGCGGCGGTCGATATTCCGGTGATGGGTCACGTTGGCCTGACGCCGCAATCGATACATCGGATGGGCGGGCATCGCGTGCAGGGCCGGAAATCCGGCCGCGCCGCCGGATGCCGCGAGCGTCTGCTCGAAGATGCACTCGCGCTCGAAGCGGCGGGCGCATTTGCGATCGTGGTCGAGGGCGTGCCGCCGTCGTTGGCGCGCGAGATTACTGCGAGCGTCAGCATCCCGACAATCGGTATCGGCGCCGGACCCGAATGCGACGGCCAGGTGCTCGTGATGCACGACATGCTCGGGCTGTACGAATCGTGCGCGCCGCGCTTCGCCAAGCCCTTCGCGCATCTGTGGAACGACGCCGCGTCCGCCGCCAGCGCTTACGTGCGCGAGGTGAAGGAGCGCGCGTTCCCCGCGCCGGAACATTGCTACGCCGAATCGAGGAGGGCCCCGCGATGATCGTAATCACCTCGCCCGACGAGATGACGCGTTTTTCCACTGACGCGATCCGAAACGGTGAACGAATCGCGCTGGTGCCGACGATGGGCTTTCTGCACGACGGCCATCTGACGCTGATGCGCGAAGGGCGGCGCCAGTCGTCGGTTCTGGTCGCGTCGATCTTCGTGAACCCGACGCAGTTCGGCCCGGGCGAGGACTTCGCGCGCTACCCGCGCAACTTCGAGCGCGACTGCGCGATGCTCCAGACGGTGCCGGTGGATGTCGTCTTCGCGCCCGAGCCCAGCGCGATGTACTCGCCCGACGCGCAGACTTGCGTAGATGCGGGCGAGATCACTGATGGCCTGTGCGGCGCGCATCGGCCCGGCCATTTCCGCGGCGTGACGACAGTCGTCGCCAAGCTGTTCAACATCGTGAAACCGCATCTGGCGGTTTTCGGTGAAAAAGATTTTCAGCAGCTGCGCGCGATCCAGAAGATGGTTCGCGACCTGAACTTCGATCTCGAAATTGTGCCGGTGCCGATCGTGCGCGAGAAAGACGGACTCGCGATGAGCTCGCGCAACGCTTATCTCTCGCCGACTGAGCGCGAAGACGCGCTCTCGCTGAGCCTCGCGATCCGCGCCGCTCGCGACAAGCATAGCGCAGACCCATGCTGCGCCGAGGAAATAGTGTTCGCAGCGAGCCGCGTCCTCAAGCGGATGAAAGGCGTTACGATCGAATACGTGGAAGCAGTGGACGCCGAAACACTCGCACGCCACCCGTCGCTCGATCGCCCTATCTTGATCGCGATAGCAGCCCGAGTCGGCAAGACCCGCTTGATCGACAACGCGTTACTCCGCCCTTGAGCCTGCGACTCGAACAGAAATAGAGTCGCAGCATATGGCAACGCTCTATGGTCGGTTGTCTAAGTACCGGTCGACGGATATCCGACAGCAGAAGGAAGATTTTCTCACAGAAGCGTTATGCGATTTGCTGAATCGTTGGAAGGTCGCTGAGGTGAATCAGTTCATCGGCGAGGTGCTCGGACTGAATGGTTCGGATTCTAGCAAAGCTATCGAGCGCGTAATTTGGGAAACTCAACAAACAGGATCAGAAAGTAGACCCGACTTGGTTGGCTATGTCGACGGCGCACCGCTCGTCGCGATTGAAAACAAGGTCGATGCGCAATTCACCGTTAAGCAGCTCGTTGGCCACGGAAAATGGGTACACCACGAAAGCGATGGCAAAGGAGCGCTAGTCTGCCTGACTGCGCGACACAGTCCTCCCCTCGACTTCCTCGACTCCAGCAGCGGGAGGTATAAGGTTGCACACGATCGCCGCATTCTTTGCAGTTGGTCACAGGTTCAGAGCTGGTTGCATAATCATTCGGACTTGGAATTGGCCTCCGAATTCGCACAATTCCTAAAGGATGAAGGCATGGACCCGATTACCTCAGCCGACTTCAAGCATCTCAAGGGCTACCTCGAAAATGAGTTAGCGCGAAAGGTAGATAACATGATGGCTTGGGCTTTTTCGCACGCGATAAAAGAAACGATTGGTTTGAGCAGAAAACCACAAGTGAAGTGGATGGACGGCTGCGTTTTTTCGTACTACCGGTTCTCTAAAGGAAAGCTTAGGGGTGCGGAAATTCAGTGGGGATTCTCGCCGGGCGACAACGAAGAAGCTTTCGATCGCAATCTGGGTGCTGAAATGCTGGCTTTCGTCGGTATGTGGGCGCCGGATTCTCGACTAAAGTCCTTTAAGGGCGGAATGAAGCCGTGGATGCGCATCTTCGAGGGGGAGTTCTGGGCTCAGACAATACCTGCAGGGCAATTGACGGCCAAGCCAAATCCAAACGAAGCGTTTTCAGCATGGCTAAAACCTAAACTGCTTGACGCAAAGACACGCTTGTCACAGCTCTGATTTTTCGCTCGGGTTCGGGCGGATTCTTACGTCATCAACAAAATTACTAGCCCGCCGGTTACTATGAAGCCGCCGCCTAGCAGGAGTCGGTCGTCGGGGACTTGCTTGAAGAGGATCAGCGAGATTACCTGCGACACCACGAAGAAGACTGCGATGTAGATTCCCATCAGGCGGTTGAAATCGACGCCGCTCTGATTCACCACGACTCCGTAGGCGAACAGCACGAACGCGCCCGCGGCGAGCGAGTAGCCGTAGCTGTGCAGTCCGATGCGGACGAGGGCGTCGCCGCCGACCTCCAGCACCGAGGCAAGCACCAGCACCCCGAGCGTTTTCAGGATCAAGGCGCGACCGCCTATCGCCTAATAGTAATCGACCGGATCGATCTGCCGCTTCGCGCCCCAATAGAAGAGCATGTTCTCGGTCAGTCCCTGCCACGTGAACTTGCCCGGCGGCAGCAGGAGGCGCTTGAACATCGACTTCAGCGAGTAGAACTCCTTGGTGCAGCGCCACACGCCTTCTTCGACTTCCTGCGGCGACATGTTCTTGGGCACGAACATGCAGCGGAAGTTGTTGGTGTAAAGGTCGGCGTCGGGGATAATCACGCGGCCTTCGTTCTCGAGCTGCGTGCGCATCGGCGTGCCGACGCGCGGCGTCACCGTGTTGAAGAACGCCTCGGGCGCCTTGACCTCGTGCAGGAACTTCAGCGTCTCGTCGAAAACTCCGGGGCGATCCTCTTCGAGCCCGAACAGGAAGTTGAGCGAATAGTAGATGCCGTATTTCTCGAGCTTCTTGAGCAGCTTCTTGTACTGGTTCGCGTGATTCTGAATCTTGTTCATCGACAGCAGGCTTTCCTGGCTGATCGATTCGACGCCGATGTTGACGTGGAAGATTCCCGCCTTGGCCGCCAGCTCGAGCAAATCGTCGTCGTGATTCGAGTTGATCGTCCACAGGCATGAGAAGCGGATGTTGAGCGGCTCGAGCGCCTTGAACAGCTCGCGCGCGAACTTGTGCTTGCCCGTGATCTGATCGTCGATGAACTGAAAGCGCTTGAAGCCGGTGATCTTCTGGACCTGCTTGATTTCCTCGACGATGTCCTCGATCGGCCGCGTGCGATACGAGCCCTCGTAGAACACCGGAATCTCGCAGAACGAGCATCGATACGGGCATCCGCGGCTCGCCTGCACCGGCACCGCCTTGAACAGGTAGCGGTTGAGCTTGAGCAGCTCGTGGCGCGGGCGCGGCAGGTTCTTCAGATCGTGGACCTTGTCGGCCTTGTAAACCTGCTTGAGCTTGCCGTCGCGCCAGTCCTGCAGCAGCTCGGCCCACACGAGGTCGGCCTCGCCCTGCACGACCGCGTCGCAATGATGCAGCGCTTCTTCGGTCTGGAGCGTCGCATGGAATCCGCCGAAGACCACGGGGATGCCGCGTTTGCGGAACTCGTCGCCGAGCTGGTACGCGCGCAGCGACGCGCCGATCGTCGTCGTCATGCCGACCAGGTCCCAGCCGCCGTCGAAGTTGATGTCCTCGAGGCGCTCGTCGCACAGCGTCACGTCGTAGTCGTCGGGCGTCAGTCCCGCCATCAGCGGGATCATCAACCCCATGATCAACCGCCATCGCGTTTTGTGCGGCGTGCCGTCGAGATGGACGGTCGTGGGTTGCACCAGGAGAATTCGTGGCTTCTTGCCGTTCATACTTCCTCCGCCCGCAGGCCTCGATTCAATTCCTACAGGCTTTCAACCTTCATTGACGATTCGTTGCGGCTGGTGATCCATATCAGCATCGCCGCGAACACGTAAGTTCCGAATGCCGTTCCCCAAGCGAAGTACTCTATACGATTGATTAACGCCAACACTACGAGCAGGTAGGCGAAATCGCGCCCGCTCCATCGATCGACCTTGTCGAGCCATTGCGCGGCCTGCTCGCCTTTGATCTTGAAGGCGCGCCAGGTCGCGTACGCGCACATCGCGAACCCGCCGAGCAGGATCGGAATCAGGTAGAGATACGCGCGGCTATGCTCGACGCGGTAGCATCCGACGAGTAGTCCGACGAACACCGCGGCGTGCACGATATTGTCGGTGAGGACGTCGAGCTTGCCGCCGAAATCGCTCTCGACCATCTTGAGCCGCGCCAATTCGCCGTCGACGCCGTCGATCGTGATCGAGATCAAAAAGAAAATCGCCGCGAACAGGCGCATCCAGTAATTCGGCACAGCGAACATCCAGGCGCACCCGATTCCGAACATCGTGTTGGCGAGCGTGACCATGTTTGGCGTCGCGCGCGTATGCGTCGCGAGCCAGTAGCTGATTCGCCACGAAATTTTGCGGTCGACCCATCGCGCCATCGGCGCGTCCTTGTGCGCCGATTCCTCGCGAATCGATCGCGCCAGCCGCAGTTCGGCCTCCTCGCGATCCTCGGGGCGTCCGTTCAACGCGAACGGCAGCAGGCTAGCCGCCGGTCCGGCGACCGTGTTCGACATTCCGCCATGCTTGAGAATTTCGGCGATCGGACCGGTCGCGATTTCACCGCCGCGGTCGTGATCGGTGCTGAATTCGCGATGTACTGATTGTGGATTGGAGGCGTGGGCGTCGAGGATTCGCGCGAGGTGCGATTTGGCGAATACGAGGTTCCCCGAAAACGATACGCACGGCGCCGACGCGTCGATGCCTAATTCCTGCGCAGCGCGGGCATTTAGAATCTCGCCGAACGACTCGACCATCGAGACGGTGTCAGAATTTTTGAACCGGCCCATCGCGCGTGCGACGTCGGGATACTGCTCGCGCGAGGCTGCCACGACGAAGCGCTTGATCCCGGCACGCTCGCAATTGATCATCAGCCGCTCTAAAAGCGGTCGGCCAAAGACGGCATTATCCGCGCGGTCAGGCGCGGCGATTAGGGCAGTTTCAATCACAAAGGTCTCGGTTATAACCCAGTTTCCCCGGGATTTTGGGATCGGGTCAAGGTAACATAGCGGTAACGTCAGCGAAAGTAGCCCCGCTACTAACTTCTATCGCCAATTATGAGTTCTTCTGTTGTGCGGGGCGTTTCTCGGCGGTTCTTTGCGGCACATTGTCCGCGAGGATTGCGCCATTTTCCTGAGGACGCCGGCTTTGTCAGACAGCTAACTGGAGGCTGGCGGCTGTGGCTGGTAAACTGACCCCTTCATGGCCACCGTCACTGCGCTGCTATTCGATTTTGGGGGCACCCTCGACGGTCCCGCGCACTGGCTCGACCGTTTTTTGGCCAGCTACCGCGCCGCCGGTGTAGAAATTACGCGCGCGGAGCTCGACCCGGCCTTCGACGACGCCACTCGAATCGGCTACGGCGCGACGCGAGTCGTCTCGCGCTTCGGGCTGACGGACCTCGTGCGGTTCCTCGTCGGCCATCAATTCGAATATCTGCGAAAAGGCGGGCCCGACCCGCTCCGCAAAGTACTCGACGACGCCGGCGCCGCCGGACGCCATCGCATGGTCGAGGCGGTCACGAATTCTTTCGTCCGCGAGACGTCTAACGGACTGGCGCGCAGCCGCGACGTAGTGGGGGCACTCAAGGGCCGATTCAGGATGGGAATCGTGTCGAACTTTTACGGCAATCTCGACCGCATCCTCGAAGAAGCGAAGATCGATCGATTCTTCGCGGCGGTGGCCGACTCGTCGCGCATCGGAATTTTCAAACCCGACGCCGGCATCTTCGAAACCGCTTTGAAAAAAATACAATGCGCGCCCGAATCTGCCGCGATGATCGGCGACTCGCTCTCGAAGGATTGCGTGCCCGCGCGAACACTTGGGATGCGGACGATATGGCTGCGCACAGGATCGCAACCCGGCGATACCGCCGCCGCTGACTTCACGATCAGGTCGCTTGACGAAGTCGCACAGATTCAATGGTGACCAAACTGCAAGGAGCGATCATCGCGGCCGGCCGCGGTGAACGTCTGCGCAACTCGACGCGCGACGACATCCCCAAGCCGCTCGTCATGCTAGGCGGTGAAGCGATGGTCTCGCGCCAGGCGCGCGCACTGCTCGACGCGGGCGCATCGTCGGTTGTCGCGATCATCAATTCCGAGACGGCGCGCGTCGCCAAAGAAATGTCGGTAGAGATTCCGTCGTCCGTCCGTCTCGTCATTCGCGACACTGCCAACTCGATGGAGACGATGCTCGCGCTCGGCGACCTACTCGAACCTGGATGGTTTATCGCGTCGACGGTGGACGCTGTAATTCCGCAGGCAGAACTCGCGCGTTTTGTTAATGAGTCGCGCAAAAAAATCGAGGAGTGCCGCGAGAAAAATCTGGCAGGCGTGATCGCCGTCACGCGATGGCGCGGCGAGGCTAAACCGCTTTTCGCTGATGTAACCTCGAACGGGTTGATCCTGGCGTTAGGCAACCGTCAGACTTCTATCGTTACGGCGGGCCTGTATGTTTTATCGACCCGGGTTTTTGACTTCGCTGCCGACGCGCGCCGCGCGGGTCTCGACTCGCTCCGCCGCTTCCTCGCGCTGATCATCGAACGCGGGATGCGGCTGGATGCGATCGAGGTCGCAGGATCGATCGACGTTGACGAAGCGTCGGACCTCGACGCCGCGCGCGCCGCAATAGGGAAGATGCGATGAGCTATCAAGCTTTGGGAATTTATCGGGAGCCTGAATTCTCGCCGGGCAAGGTCGAGGCCGACGCGGCGATTCTCGACGCCACGATGGCGGAGCTCAAGCGCGAAGGCGTCGCGATCCAGACCCTCGACGCAGTCAGCTTCGCGCAGGCCGGCGCGCCAGTTCGTCCCGATCTCGTGCTGCCGATGTGCCAGGGACCGCGCGCGCTCAAGCGGCTGGCCGCAGTCGAGCAGGCAGGCGCCGTGGCGATCAATTCTGCGCTCTCGATTCGCAATTGCTACCGCGATTTGCTCGCGCCCGGCCTCGAGCGCGCGGGAGTGCCGACGCCTCCGGGTGCGCTGGTGCCTGCCGACGAGCCGCTCGATCCGCGCAAGCTTGCCGGCCTCGATCTGTCGGCGGGCGTGTTCGTCAAGCGCGGTGACTTGCACGCGCTCGCGCCCGACGATGTACAGCGCGCCGCCGATCGCGCAGAGGTCGAAGCGATCCTCGCCGGTTTCGCGCGCCGCGGAGTCCGCTTCGCGTACGTGCAACAGGAAGTCGTGGGCCGCGTCGTCAAATTTTACGGCGTCAGCGGCAGCGCCCACTTCAGCGTGCATCCCGAGGGCGAGGAAGTCCCCGAAGCATGCGTTCGCGATCTGTCCGAGGCGGCTGCTGCCGCTGCCGCTGCGCTGGGACTCGAAGCGTGGGGCGGCGACGCCGTCTTGAGCGGCGACAGCTTTGCGATTATCGATTTCAACGACTGGCCCAGCTACAGTCGGGTGCGCGCGCCGGCCGCTCGCGCGATCGCGCGCCGTGCGATAAGTCTGCTGGGCCGCCCGCGCTAGAATCGCGCCGGAAATTCAAACAAGGAATCGGATCGCTATCAATTGAAGACCACGACAACCGCCAACGGAAAACTTCCTTCGATCAAGACGCCAGTTCCAGGACCAAAGTCGAAAGAGATCTTCGACCTCGAACAAAAATATATCGCGCCCGGCCGCCAGCGTATCTCGCTGCTGGCCGGCCTCGCCTTCGACCACGGTGAGGGTGCGACGCTCACAGACGCCGACGGCAACACCTACGTCGATTTTTTCGCCGGGGTCGCCGTCGCGAGCCTTGGCCACGCGCATCCTTCGATGGCCCAGGCGATCGCGAAGCAAGCGTCGCGGCTTACCGTTGGCACCTTCGCGACCAAAGAGCGCGCGGCCGCGTTCAAGGCGCTGGCCGAGGTCGCGCCCGCGGGACTGAATCGCGCACATCTATATAGCGGTGGTGCCGAAGCGGTCGAAGCCGCGCTGCGGCTGGCGCGTTCGGCAACCGGTCATCATGAAGCTGTAAGTTTCTGGGGCGGCTTCCACGGCAAGACCGGCGGCGTGCTCGGGCTTATCGGCGACGAATCGAAGCAAGGCTACGGACCGTTGCAGGGCGGCCAGTACACGGTGCCGTACGCCGACTGCTACCGGTGCCCATTCAAGTTGAAGTATCCCGACTGCGGGCTGTACTGCGTGGATTTCGCGCGTCAGCAAATCAAGATGAGCAGCGGCGGCTCGCTCGCCGCGATCGTCGCCGAGCCGATGCAAGGGACGGCCGGCAACGTGATCCCGCCCGACGACTGGCTGCCCGCAGTGAAGTCTGTCGCGAAGGATTTCGGCGCACTGCTGATCGCCGACGAAATGATCACCGGCTTTGGACGCACCGGAAAATGGTGGGGCGTCGAGCATAGCGGCACCCGCCCCGATATCGTCACCGTCGGCAAGGGCATGGGCAGCGGCTTTCCAGTCTCGGGCGTGCTGCTGAGCGACGAGCTGGGCAAGGCGGAGCCGTTCGGCAAGCCGAGCGCGTCGTCGTCGAGCTATGGCGGCAATCCGCTCGCCGCGGTCGCGGTGTCGGAGACCATCGGCACGATTCAGCGCGAGCACCTGGTCGAAAATTCGCGCAAAGTCGGCGCGATGATGCTGTCGAGGCTCGTGCAGCTCAAGGAAAAATACGAATTCATCGGCGACGTGCGCGGCAAGGGATTGCTAATCGGCGTCGAGCTCGTGCGCGATCTCGAAACCAAGGAATTATTCTCCAAGAAAGTCACCGAGCTGATCTTCACCGAGTGCCTCAAGCGCGGTCTCGTCATCATGGGCTACTTCCCGAAGATTCGAATCAACCCGTCGCTCGTGATCACTGAAGCGCAGGCCGAAGCGGGCGTCGAGATCATGGACGAAGTATTCGCGCACGTCCGCGATCACGTTGACTGGCGCCACGCCTGAGCGAAGTCTTTTTTCATGGCCAACCCGAACGGCAATGCGGCGCTGTTCTTCGACCTCGGCGGCACGCTGGTCAAGCTCAACGAGTCGCGCGAGATTCCGCTCGACAGTAGCGGAAACATTGTAATTGAGCTGCTGCCGGGCGTGGCCGAAAAGCTCCGCCCCATGCACGACTACCTGATGTTTGTTGTCACCAACCAGGCTGGAATCAAGCGCGGCCGCCTCAAGGCTGACAAGGTCGAAGCGGCGCTCGTCCAACTCGACCATCAGCTCGGCGACATCCTGACCGGATGGCTGGTATGCCCGCATGCCGACGACGACCGCTGCGAATGCCGCAAGCCCAAGGGCGGCATGATCACCGAACTCGCCGACCTGTACGGCGTCGACCTCGCATCGTCGACGATGGTCGGTGACCAGGAAGTCGACCGCCTCGCGGGCGAAGCCGCCGGCGTTGCGAAATTCATCGCCGCAAAAGATTTCTTCGGCTGGGAATAGCTGAAACATAGATTCGTTCTTTTGTCTGTCGTCTTTTCTTTGTGTCATTCTGAGCGAAGCGAAAAATCCCGGATCCATCCTTGCCGGGAGCGGCCGTCGCGAGGAGAGAAAAATGAAGATCGGACTACTTACCCCATTCACCGGCAAGAACGCTCATCCCGCGGAATTTGCGCGAGTCGCGGAATCGCTCGGCTTCGAATCGATCTGGGTGCCTGAGCATCCCGCGATGCCCGCGAATCCCACGCAACAGTTTCCCACCGGCGGCCCGATTCCGCCGCAGTACTTCACGATGGCCGATCAGATGGTCGCGCTCAGCATGGCGGCCGCCGTTACGAAGAATCTGAAACTCGCCACCGGTATCTGTCTCGTTCCCGAGCATGAGCCGCTAGCACTCGCCAAGCAGTTCGCGACGCTGGACGCATACTCGGGCGGCCGCGTGCTGTTCGGCATCGGCGCCGGATGGCTGCGCGAAGAGAGCGATCTCTTCGGCGTCGATTTCCCCCATCGATGGACCGAGACTGCCGAGATTGTCGCCGCGATGCGCAAGCTGTGGACCGACGACTCGGCGTCGTTCGAAGGCAAGTACGTCAAGTTTCCGCCGGTGAAGTCGCTGCCGAAGCCCGCGCAGAAGTCGGGACCGCCGGTGCTGATCGGCAGTCTCGACAAGAACGCTCTCAAGCGCGTCGCGAAATGGGCCGACGGATGGTGCCCGATCGCGCTGAACCCGGCGCAGTTGAAGAGTCGCGTCGACGAACTCAAGCGCGAGTGCACGGTAATCGGCAGGAACTTCGCCGAACTCGACATTACGATCATGGGCGGAATCCGCGGCGACCGCGCGAAGGTTCAGGAAGGCCTGAAGGAGTTCGCGGAAGCCGGCGCTCAGCGCTTCGTCGCAGGGCTAGGCGAGCTCACTTTCGAGAGCACAGAGGGAACGTTGAAGAAGCTCGCCGCACTGTACGTTTAACGATCCGTCATCCTGAACGCGGCGAAGGATCTCGCGCGCCAGCGCGTCTGCCGGCAGGCGCCGACGCCGGAGCGTCGTCGAGATTCTTCGCTACGGCAACCTCCGCTCAGAATGACAATAGGGCCGGTGCGCGTTAGATCTCGTCGCGGATTATTCTGGTCGCGATTACCAGGGCCGTCGCGCCCGCTGTCGACATCAAGATTGCGCCGATGAAGTTGTGCGCCCGCACGCCCAGGATTTCGAAGATCATTCCGCCGACGATGCCGCCGAGCAGGCCCAGCCCGATGTCGCACATCATGCCGTAGCCGTTGCCGTTCAGGATTTTGCCCGCCAGCCATCCAGAGATTAGTCCGATTATTATCCACGCGAACATGATTCGCCTGCCTCCCTATTTGTTTCGAGCCTTCGCTGGATAGGAGAGCAAGAGCGCTGCCATCGGGATTTGCGAGCATTGGTGCGGAATCCCGCCGGAACGCGCCGCCTGCGAATGCCGCGTTTCGACTGCACCGCCGTATTGCAACTGCGCCCGGTTGCTCGCGCGATCGCTTTAGCTGAAACTTATCGGCGCTGATGACGAATCGAGCAAAATTGCGCGGGACTATTTCTGGATTCGGCGAGGTTGCTGCGCGAGCGCATCTTGCCGGATGGCGCACGCGCGAAAATATCGCAATCGGAGCGATTCACGATCCGATCTCCGAACGCCGTCACGAGGCGATTCGACTCATCAAGAGCGTCCGCGTCTACGACGACCTCGAGCTGATGCTCGACGGCGAGGCGCCGGATTTCGTCGATGTCGCGAGCCCGCCCGGATTGCATCACGACGCCGCCCGCGCGGCGCTTGCGGCAGGATCGCACGTGCTCGTCGAGAAGCCGCTCGCGCTGACTGTCGGCGAGTTCGACGAGCTTGCCGCGCTAGCCGCCGAGAAGCATCGCATCATGATGTGCGTGCACAACTGGAAATACGCACCCGCCTATGCGGTCGCGCGCCGCGCGATTGAAACTGGCCGTCTCGGCGCGATTCGCTTCATCTCGATCGATCGCCTGCGGACCGCGCCGGCCGGCGCCGGAGGCAGCGGCGGCAAGTGGCGATCATCGGCATCTTCCGGCGGCGGCATTCTGATCGATCACGGATGGCACGTCTTCTACCTTATATATTGGCTGCTCGGCGCCGATTCGCCGGTTGCAGTTTCGGCGCGGCTCGAATCGCCGTCCGGCCTCGACGTTGACGACTTGGCCGACGTTCGTATCCGGTTCGGTAGCGGCGCGCTCTCCCGTGTGCATCTTTCGTGGCGCGCGCCGGTCCGCCGAACGTCGGCGCTTATATATGGAGAGCGCGCGAGTCTCGAGATTGAGGGCGACCGCGTGACGCTTACCGAACGGTCGGGGGCGGTTGAGGACCTGTCGGTCGCCGATATGGCCGACGATTCCTATCATTCGGCATGGTTCGCCGGCGTGGCCGCGGAGTTCGAGCAGGCGGTCACTGAGGGAACCGACTCGCTGGTCGCAAAGCGCAATCTGGCCGAGGCGCGCGTTGCACTGAAGCTAATCGATGCGGCGCGGAAATCGTCGATCAGGAGCGGCGTCGAGATAAATATCTCCTGAAATCGCCTCGTTCTCGTCAAAATCGATGGCCTAGAAGCCGTTTTCCGCGCGCTGACCGTCTGACCGCTCGGTCTGTCGCTCTTGACTTTCGAGAATGTGACGGTAAAGTTTCCATTGACCGAATGGTTAGCCGCAATTTCGAGATGCGTAGATTACGGCGGCTCGAATGAGCGGGCATTGGACGAATTTTCGTGGTTACGGGCGACGACAGGAGTAAGGCGGGGGCTCAGGGCCGGGATATGGGCGTTTCGCAGATAAAAGTGGGCATCGCGGAGCCGCGCACGCAGTCGCAAGACTCGCGCGACGAGATCCTGAAGGCCGCGATGCAGCTGTTCGCCAACCGCGGGTTCCATGAGACCTCGATGTCCGAAGTGGCGCGCGAGGCCCGCGTCAGCAAGGCGCTGATTTTCTGGCATTTCAAGACCAAGGAAGAGCTGTTCGTCGCTGTGCTGAACCGATTGCTCGAGCCGTACTTTATCGACTTCGCCGAAGAAGCGGCTGTGATGGACGAGCGCGCGCAGATCGAGAAGCTGGTCGAGTCGTACCTGTCTTTCGTGCGCGACAACGCCAGCTCGGTGCGCTTTTTCCTCGCGCAGATGCTCCACGACCAGAAACTGTCGGAGAGTCTCAACGAGCAGGTGCTGAAGCTCTACGGCGGATACCGCGCGATGCTGGTCGAGCTGATCGCGAGCGCGCAGCAGAAGGGTGTCTGCTCACGGCGGTCGGCGCCCGAATCGTCGGCGGCGTTCCTGCTGTCGGCGCTGAACGGATTGCTGATCGAATATTTGTTCATGGGCGCAAATGCGATCGACCCCGAAGGGGCGGTGGCGATGGTAGGTGAGTGGCTATTCGGCCCGTCGGGAACATCCACATCGGGGGGCGGCAGCGCGCCGTCCGCCTAACTCTCTTCAACAGGATCCAGGAGAACGCACAGGCATGCGCATTCCGCTTAGACAGATGATCGACCTGGGCCGCTACATTCGCGGCCAGAAAAAATCAGGCAAGAAATATTTTCCGCTGGTGCTGATGCTCGAACCGTTGCATGCGTGCAATCTCGCGTGTATCGGATGCGGCCGAATCGTCGAGTACAAAGATACGATTCGCGACATGATGCCGCTCGACGAGGCGCTGCATTCCGCCGAAGAAGCGGGCGCGCCAATCGTTTCGATCTGCGGCGGCGAGCCGCTGATGTACAAGCATATCGCGGCGCTGACGCGCGGCCTGATCGAGGATCAGAAGCGTCACGTGATGATTTGCACCAACGCGATCCTGCTCGAGCGCTTCGTCAAGCAGGTGCCGCCCAGTCCCTATCTCAGCTTCAACCTGCACCTCGACGGCATGCGCGAGACCAATGATCGCGTCGTCGATCGCGCGGGCCATTTCGACATCGTCATCAAGATGATCAAGATGCTGAAGTCGAAGGGCTACCGCGTGCAGACCAACACGACGGTCTTCCGCGAGACCACCGGCCAGGAACTAGAAGACATGGTCAAGTATCTGACCAGTCTCGGCGTCGACGGCATGCTGCTCAGCCCCGGCTATCACTACCAGGTGCTGCAGAACGACGAAGAGTATCTGAAGAAAGAAGAGATGCCGGCGAAGTTCTTCAAGGTTCGCGACATGGCGAACGACTACAAAATTATCAACACGCCGATTTACCTCGACTACCTGGTCGGCAAGCGCGACATGCAGTGCAGTCCGTGGACGACGGTCACGCGCAATCCGCGCGGATGGAAGGGGCCTTGCTACCTGATCACCAACGGGCACTACAAAACGTTCGACGAGATGCATGCGGCGACTGATTGGGAGTACTATCGAACCAAGCAGGATTTCCGCTGCCGCGACTGCAAACTGCATTCGGGATTTGAGGGGACGGTGGCGCTCGAGTTCGGTCAGAATCTGAAGGACTCGTGGCGGATGGTGCGGCATTACGTCGCGTAGGAAATCGCGCAGCTAAGGCGTGAACCCTCGCGGTGCGGGGGAATCTTCGCGCGCGCGAAAATCCGAAAGTAAAGAGACGACACGTGTTCGACTTGCACAGCTATTTGAAGGAGCGCGCGCACACGATCGAGCGGGCGCTCAAGCAAAGCGTCGAGGAACCAACCGGCGCAGCGGGGCGCTTGCATGAGGCGATGCGCTACTCGCTGCTCGCTGGCGGCAAGCGGCTACGGCCGGTGCTCGTGCTCGCGTCGTGCGAGGCGGTCGGCGGCAACGTCGAAGCCGCGATGGGTCTCGCGTGCGCGGTCGAGATGATTCACACCTACTCGCTGATTCACGACGACCTGCCGTGCATGGATGACGACGATATGCGCCGCGGCCGCCCGACCAATCACAGAGTCTACGGCGAAGCGATCGCGACACTCGCGGGCGACGCGCTGCTGACCGACGCATTCAAAGTGCTCGCACTTTCGTCGAGCAGTAGTGCGTCGCCGGCGCTCGTGCTCGAAACTGTCGCGGAGCTCGCGACGGCCGCAGGAGCCAGCGGGATGGTCGCGGGGCAGGTGATCGATCTGCTCGGCGAGGGCAAGTCGAAAACGGTCGAGGAGCTCGAAGAGCTGCACGGAAAAAAGACCGGTGCATTGTTCCTCGCGTCGGTGCGCGGCGGTGCGCGTCTCGGCGGCGCGAGCGGCGCGCAAATCGAATCGCTCGACGCCTACGCGCGCGCGCTCGGACTGGCGTTCCAGGTCGTCGATGACTTACTCGACGTTCAAGGCACGCCCGAGCAGATGGGCAAGCGCACGCAAAAGGACTCTGATCGCGGCAAGGCAACCTATCCGGCGATCCTGGGAATCGAGCGCTCGATGGATTTGGCGCGCGAACTAGAAACGCGGGCGCATCGCGCGCTGCAAAGCTTCGGCGATCGCGCCGACGCGTTGCGGCATATCGCGACCTTCGTCGTGGAGCGCAAGCTGTGAGCGCGCTCGAAGCGTCGGCGAAAATTGCGCGGCGGCATTCGCGCCAGGCCGTGCTGATAGAGCCGGGCCGCCTCGAACTGCGCGATTACGTCGCGCCCCGTCCGGGCCCGGGTGAATTGCTGATTCAAATTCGTTGCGCTCTGAGCTGCGGCACCGATCTGAAAACATTTCGCCGCGGCCATCCTGTTTGGAAACTGCCGATGCCATTCGGCCACGAGTTTTCTGGCGTCGTTATCGAAGCAGGCGAGGGCGTGACCGCCTTCAAGACCGGCGACGAAATTATGGCTGCGCCGACGGCGCCCTGCGGAATTTGTTTCTACTGTCAGCACGGACAGGAAAATCTTTGCGACGAAGCGCTCGGCCGCATGGTACACGGCGGCTATGCGGACACGCTGCTGCTGCCTGCGCACGTCGTCGCACGCAACACGTTTATCAAGCCTCCAGAGCTGCCGTTTGAGGAAGCCGCGCTGCTCGAACCGCTATCGTGCGTCGTGCATGCGCAAGACATGGCGCGTCCCGAAAAAAACGAAACCGTCGTGATCATCGGCGGCGGCGCGTTCGGCTTGCTGCACATGCTCGTGCTGAAGGCCGCCGGCGTGCGCGAGGTAGTGGTCGTCGGGCGCGGCGCTAAGCGTCTGAAGTGGGCGGCGGATTTGGGTGCCGACCGGGTCGTTGATGCGGCCAGCGCCGACGCCGTCGCAGAAATCGCGCGCCTCAACTGCGGCTTCGGCCCCGATCTCGTGATCGAGTGCACGGGCCACGTCGACGGCTGGCAAGACGCGCTCGCACGAGTTCGTCGCGGCGGGCGGGTGGTTTTTTTCGGCGGATGTCCTGCAGGCACGTCGCTCAACGTCGATACGCGACGGATGCACTACGACAATCTAACCTTGATGTCGCCGTTTCATTTTCGCCCGCGCGATGTGCGGCGCGCCTGCGAATTGCTGGCGGGGCGCGCGCTGAATGCGGGCGCGATCGTCAACGCGCGCATGCGGCTCGGCGATTTGGCCGAAGTGTTTGAGATGCTCGAGCGGGGCACGGTTCTGAAATGCGCGGTGATTCCTTGAAGGGTGAAACATGAGTCAGGCTATTGAAATTGGGAACACGGCGATTGCGATGTCGCCGCATGACGAGTTCGTCGCGAAGATTGATTACACCGTCGATCGCGCGCAGCGCGCTTTGATCGCGCTGCAGAAGCCCGAGGGCTACTGGCACGCGCCGCTCGAAGCCAACGCCGAGATGAATGCCGAGTTCATCATCTTCAACCATTTCATGGACACGGTGGACGTCGAGACCGAGGCGCGCTTGAAGAAGCACCTGCTCGACACACAGAGCGCCGACGGCAGTTGGCCGCTTTACTCGGGCGGCGAGGGCTACCTCTCGACGACGATCGAAAGTTATTTTGCGCTCAAGCTCACCGGTATGCGCGCCGGCGACGAGCCGCTCAAAGCCGCGCGCCGCTGGATTCTGTCGAAGGGCGGAATCGTGAACTGCGGGACGCTCGCGCGCTTCTACCTCGCGTCGATGGGCCAAATCACCTGGGACGCCACCGCTGCATTGCCGGTCGAGCTTTCGCTGTTCCCGAATTGGTTCCCGTTCAACATCTACGAGCTCGGCTCATGGGCGCGCGGAACGTTGATGGGCCTCATGATGCTGCAGGCGGCGCGTCCCGAAAAAAAGATCGACTACCAGCGCGGAGTGCTCGAGCTCTACATCGAGCCGCCGCATTTCACGAAGTTCAAGCAGCCGCGCGGAAAAAATTTGCTCTCTTTGCGCAACGCGTTGAACTTCGCCGACAAGGCGCTGCGCTTTTACGATCGCCACAAAATAAAATCTCTGCGCGCCCGCGCACTGCGTCACACTGAGGAATGGCTCCTCGAACATCAGGAGGCGAACGGCTCGTGGGGCGGGATCGAGCCGTGCTACCTGCTGAGCGCGATGGCTCTGAAAGCCAACGGCTATCGCAACGACCATCCCGTGCTGAAGCGCGCGATCGAGGCCTCACAGGAACTTATCTGGCATTTCGACGACTACGACATGTACATGCCGTGCGTCTCGGTCAACTGGGACACGGGACTCGCCGGATGGGCGCTTCTGGACTCAGGTCTGGCGGCCGACGACGAGGCGATGAAGAAAACTTCGAAGTGGTTGATCGATCATCAAATTTTCAAGAAGGGTGACTGGTCGGTGAAGCGGCCCGAACTCGAACCCGGTGGTTGGGCATTCGAATTCTACAACGACACCTATCCCGACGTTGACGACTCGGCCGTGATTCTGGCGGTGCTGGCCGGTTCAAATGGCGGCGACGCCGCCGCGCGCGAACGCGCGATTCGGGTGGGCGCGAACTGGGTGATGGGCATGCAATCGAAGGACGGCGGATTTGCCGCGTTCGATGCGGACAACAATTCGACCTGGCTCAATCATCTGCCGCTCGCGGATGTCGAAGCCGTAACCGATCCATCTTGCCCCGACCTCACCGGCCGCGTGCTCGACATGATGGGCGCGGTGGGTTATCGCACCGATCATCCGGTGGCTAAGCGCGCGATCGAATGGCTCAAGAAAAATCAGTCGCAGGCCGGCGGATGGTGGGGCCGCTGGGGCATCAACTATATCTACGGCACTTCGTCGGCGCTGTCGGGTCTGCGCGCGATTGGCGTCGATATCAACGAACCTTGGATCAAGCACGCCGTCGCATGGCTCAAGTCGAAGCAGAATCCGGACGGCGGATGGGGTGAGAGTCCGCTCTCGGACAAGGATCCAGCGTGGCACGGCCGCGGCACCAGCACGGCGTCGCAAACGGCGGGGGCGCTGATCGGATTGATCGCGGGCGAAACTGGTATCAGCGACAGCGCGATGCGTGGCGCACAATGGTTCTCAGAGCGGCAGAACGACGAAGGTGCGTGGGACGAACGCGAGTCGACCGGCAACGGATTTCCGAATCACTTTTATCTTCGCTACCACATGTACCCGCATTACTTTCCGCTGATGGCGCTCGGGCGCTTCCGCAAGCGCCTCGCGGAGACGGCGCCGCAGAACTGAACGAGATGCGATGAAAGCGATTTCAATTCTCGGCTCAACCGGCTCGGTCGGCGTCACCACGCTCGACGTCGTTGGCCGCTTCAGCGATCGGTTTCGCGTCGTCGCGATGGCGGCGGGGCGCAACCTTGATCTGCTAACGAATCAGATCAAGCGCTTTCATCCCGAAGTGGTTTCGGTGGCGACGCCCGAACTCGCGCGCGAACTCGCGACGCGCCTCGGCACGCATCGCGTGACGATCATGCATGGGCTCGAAGGCGCAATCGCCGTCGCGACGCATCCCGAGGCGAAGCTAGTGATGTCGGCGCTGGTAGGCGCGATGGGCTTGCAGCCGACGCTTGCCGCAATCAAGTCCGGCAAGGATATCGCGTTCGCCAACAAGGAAGTGCTGGTGATCGCGGGCGCATTGATCACGACGGCGGTGCGCGAGCATCGCGTGCGGCTGCTGCCCGTCGACAGCGAGCACAACGCGGTTTTCCAATGCCTTGAAGGACGCGGGCGCGAGTCGCTGAAGCGAATTGTTTTAACCGCGTCGGGAGGCCCGTTCCGCGAACTGCCCGCCGATCGCTTCGAGGCGATTACCGTCGAGCAGGCGCTGAAGCATCCGACCTGGGTGATGGGCAGCAAGATTACGATCGACTCCGCGACCCTGATGAACAAGGGCCTTGAGGTGATCGAGGCGCGCTGGCTCTTCGATCTCAACGCCGCCGAAGTCTCCGTCGTGATTCATCCGCAGAGCGTCATTCATTCGATGGTCGAGATGATCGACGGCAGTGTGATTGCCGAGATGGCGATTCCCGACATGGCGATTCCGGTCGCGTACGCGCTCGCGTATCCCGAGCGGCTGCCGATGACGCATCTGAAGCCGCTCTCGCTCGCCGAAAATTCGCGGCTGACTTTTGAAGAACCCGACCTGCGCCGCTTCCCGTGTCTGCGCCTTGCGTACGACGCGCTCGCGGCCGGCAATACGATGACCGCGTGCCTCAACGCCGCCAACGAGGAACTGGTGGCCGGCTTTCTCGCGGGCCGCGTCCGCTTCACGGAAATCCCGCGCCACATCGAGACCGTGATGAATCGCCATCACAACGCGGCGGCGCGCACGATCGAAGATTTGCTCGAGACCGACGGATGGGCGCGATCCGCGGCGCGCGAACTTATCGGAGCGCGGCCGGTCGCAGCCTGACACGATGGCAACCGCGCGAGCCAACGTGCAGAGTGGGGCGTTCGCATCGAGTGCAGCGCCGGACGCATCGATTCCTGCGGGCACCTTCGACGTCGCGAGCGCGTACAATTTTTGCGCGCGGCTGGCCAAGTCGCACTACGAAAATTTCACCGTCGCGTCGTGGCTGATGCCGCGCGAGATGCGCCCGCACATGCACGCGATTTACGCCTACGCGCGTATGGCTGACGACTTCGCGGACGAGCATCATGACCTCGCGATGCTCGACGAGTGGGAGCGCGAGCTCGATCTCGCCTATGCCGGCAAGCCGCGCCATCCTGTATTCATCGCGCTCGCCGACACGGTGCGCCGCTTCGACATTCCGCGCGATCCGTTCAAGGACTTGCTGACCGCGTTTCGCTCCGACGTGAACTTCAAAGGATTCGACACGCTTGACGACCTGCTCGGCTATTCGCGCTACTCGGCGAACCCCGTCGGCCGCCTGGTGCTTTATCTGTTCGGCTATCGCGACGCCGAGCGGCAGCACCTGTCCGACCTCGTCTGCAGCGGCTTGCAGCTCGCGAATTTCTGGCAGGACGTCGCCGTCGATCTCGACAAGGGCCGAATTTATTTTCCGCGCCGCGACATGGAACGATTCGGAGTCACGCCCGCCGATCTCGCGGCGCATACGTCGTCGCGCGAGTTCATCGACTTGATGCGCCATGAAGTCGAGACTGCGCGCGCGATGCTCGTCGAAGGCGGCGAATTGCACAAGCTCGTCGACAATCGCCTGCGCCGCGACATCGTGATGTTCGCCGGCGGCGGACTCGCGATTCTGCGCGCCATCGATCGCGTCAACTACGATGTGTTCCGTATGCGCCCTGAGCTCGCGAAACTCGACTATCTGAAACTTGGATGGAGCGCGATTCGTGGCCGACTTGAAGCCTAACACCGGCGCAGCGTACGGCCTCGAAGAGGCGAACGTCCGCGACGACGCGTCGCTTGACGCCGACTACGAGCGCTGCGCGCAGGTCACGCGTCGCTCGCGCTCGAGCTTCTACTACGCGTTCGTTTTGCTGCCGCCCGAGCGCCGCCGCGCGCTCCACGCCGTCTACGCCTTCTGCCGCTTCATCGACGACATCGCCGACGACGAATCGATTCGCGAACCCGCGCTGCTGCTCAAGCGATGGCGCGAGGAACTCGACCGCGTCTATGCGGGCACGCCCACGCGCGCGCTTTCCCGTGCGCTCGCCGACAGTGCGAAGCGATTTCACATCCCGCGCGATCTGTTCGAGGAAATTATCAACGGCGTCGAGATGGACCTGTCGCGCAAGCGCTATCAGAGCTGGGAAGAGCTGCGCCCGTATTGCTATCGCGTCGCGTCTGCGCTCGGCCTCATCTGCATCGAGATTTTCGGCTACCGCAATCCGTCGGCGAAGTTGTACGCGGAAAATCTCGGCCTCGCGCTTCAATTGACCAACATTCTGCGCGACGTGCGCGAGGACGCCGATCGCGGCCGCATCTACCTTCCACTCGAAGACCTCGCGCGCTTCAATGTGAGCGAAGAAGAAATCCTGGGCGGCGTATACTCGCCGAACTTCGTCAGCCTGATGGACTTCGAAGCGACGCGCGCGCGTGAACTTTACGCGTTGGCGCAGAGCGAACTCGCGCCGGAAGACCGTGCGACCCTGCTCACGGCCGAGGCGATGCGCCTCATCTATGCCGCGCTGCTCGAGCGAATCATCAAGTCCAACTACCGCGTGCTCGACCGCCGCCACAGCCTGTCCGCGCCGCATAAACTCTACCTCGTAGGCCGCGCGTGGGCAGAAGGACGCCTCAGCGTTCTGCGCGGATAGATGATGCCGCCGACCAAAGACGCGGTCGTCATCGGCGCGGGTTTTGCCGGACTGAGCGCCGCGGTCGCGCTCGCAGAGCAGGACGTGCGCGTCACGGTGCTCGAAGGAAAACCGGCGCTTGGCGGCCGCGCGTATTCGTTTGCCGACGCCGATACCGGCGATTTCGTCGACAACGGCCAGCACGTACTGATGGGCTGTTACGGCGAGACGCTCGACTTTCTGAAGCGGATCGGCGCCTACGACCAGTTGGTATTCCAGGAAGATTTGAAGATCGAAATGCTGGCGGGCGCCGGACAAAGCGCCTTGTTGAAAACGGCGCGGCTGCCGGGACCTCTGCACATGATGGCCGCGCTCTTCGGCTATCGGCATCTCAGTCCTGCGGAGCGGCTGAATGTTATGCGCGCCGGAATGCGCATGCTCGTGATGAGACGATTCGGCGACGAACTGCGTCGTCTGACTGTCGCGCAGCTGATGGATCGCCTCGGGCAATCCGATCACGCGCGGCAATATTTCTGGTATCCACTGTCGATCGCGACGCTCAACGACGAGCCGGATTCGTCGTCGGCGCAGCAACTGGTCGAAGTGCTCAGGCGCGCGTTTTTTTCGCGCCACCGCCGCGACTCTGCTTTCGTTTATTCGCGCGTCGGGCTGACCGACCTGTACTGCACCGGCGCGGCACGGTTGATCGAGCGCGCCGGCGGCACAGTCGTCTCGCATTCGATCGTTGAGATGCTGGAACTCGGCGCGCGCGGCCACGTCGCCAGCGTGCGGATGCGTGACGGCCGGCGAATAGTGGCCTCAAATTTCATCAGCGCCGTGCCCGCGCCCCAGCTACTCCGTCTATTGCCCGAGAACTGCGTCGCCGATCCCTTCTTTTCGCGCTTCACCGGTCTCTCGAGCTCCCCCATCATCTGCGTTCACGTCTGGCTTGACCACGAAGTGACTAATTCTCCGTTCATCGGATTCATCGGCACCACTACTCAGTGGCTATTCAACAAACGTCAGATATTCGCGCAGCGCGGCGAGGCGCACCCTGGCTACTTGAGTTTCGTGATCAGCGGTGCGCGCAAGCTCGTCGATCGCAGCAGCGACGAAATCCTCGATATCGTGATCAACGATCTGCACGCGATGATTCCCGCGTCGCGCACGGCGAAAGTCGTCAAGTCGCTGGTGCTGAAGGAAAAGAACGCCACTATGGCGCCCGACTTGCGCTCGTACGATCTGCGCCCGACGGCCAGAACCCCGATTGCGAACTTCTTCCTGGCCGGCGACTGGATACAAACCGATCTGCCCGCCACCATCGAGAGCGCCGTGATCTCGGGCCGCGCCGCCGCCGCCGCGGTCGCCGCGCGCAGCACCGAATAGCTACTGACTAGTCGAATGAGTACCAAGTTGGCATTGGTGACTGGCGGCAACGGATTCGTGGGATGCCACGTTGTCCGAGCGCTGATTGCCCGCGGCGATCGTGTGCGAGTGCTCGCGCGCGAGAACGCGGATCTGAGTGCGCTCATCGGTCTGTCGGTCGAGATTGTCCACGGCGACCTTCGATACTTCGACTCTGTCGCGCGCGCGGTTGCCGGTTGCACTGAGGTCTATCATGTCGCCGCTGATTACCGATTGTGGCTGACCGACCCGGCGCCGATGTATGCGACCAACGTTGCCGGCACCGAGTACGTGATCCGCGCCGCAACCGACGCCGGCGTTTCGCGAATCGTCTACACCAGCACGGTCGGTGCCCTCGGCATTCCACAGGGCGGAGTAGGGCGCGAAGACACACCGTCGTCGCTCGCCGACATGCCGGGCCATTACAAGCGATCGAAGTACATGGCCGAGCAGGCGGCCGTCGAGGCCGCGCGCGCTGGCGCTCCGGTTGTGATCGTGAATCCGTCGACCCCGATTGGCTCGCTCGACCTCAAGCCGACACCAACCGGCAGGATCATCGTCGACTTTTTGAATCGGCGCATGCCTGCGTACGTCGAGACGGGGCTTAACATCGTCGACGTCGAAGATGTCGCGCGCGGTCACCTGCTGGCGGCGGAGCGTGGGCGAATCGGCGAGAAGTATATTCTTGGCGGCGAAAATCTCACTCTCAAGGAATTTCTCGGACGGCTTGCGAGGATCTCCGGGATGCCCGCGCCGAAGATGCGAATTCCCTACGCCGTCGCCTTCGGCTACGCGCTGGGCGCTGAGGCCTTCGCGCGCACCATCTCGCGCCGCGCGCCGCGCGCCAGCCTGACCGAAGTGCGGATGGCCCGAAAAACAATGTTCTTCGATTCGTCGAAGGCGCGCGCCGAATTGGGCTACGCACCCGGTCCGATCGACGCCGCGATCGCCGCGGCGATCGAATTTTTCAGATCGAGAGGAACGGCGAGGAGCGCCGCATAGCGATGCATCTCCTGCTATCCACCATCGCGCTGCGCCCGTATGTTTTCATGTTCCTCGCGAGCTTTCTCTTCATTGCTATCGTCAACTTCGGCTTGCGCACGACGCTGCTCTTCACCGTCCTTACCTACGTCGTCTCGCTCGCCTGCGAGTGGTCGTCGATCCACAACGGCTTCCCCTTCGGCCTCTATCACTACATCGACACGACCCGCACCCGCGAGCTTTGGGTCTTCGGCGTACCGTTCATGGACTCGCTGTCGTTCACCTTCCTCGCGTTCGCCAGCTACTCGGTCGCGCTTCTGCTCAGCTCGCCGCTGTATCGCCTCGGCGCCGACTTCCGAATTCTCGACACTTGGGAAATTCGCCGCGCGCCGCGCGTATGGCTGATGGCGGCGCTGTTCATGGTGATGGTCGACATGGTCGTCGATCCGCTGAGCGTGCTCGGCGACCGATGGTTCCTCGGCAAAATATTCTGGTACGACCCGCCCGGCCCTCACTTCGGCGTGCCGATCAGCAACTACCTCGGATGGTATTTCGTCGCCGCGATCACGATTGCGATTTTCCAATGGCTCGACGCCGCACTTAATCGCGGCTCGGCCAAACCCGCCGGCCTCCTTCCTGCAATGCCATCGCGCGCGCTGCTCGGCCCGGCGCTTTATGCGGGAATCGTGCTCTTCGGAATCACGATGCTGTTTCGAATCAACGCACCAAATGTTGGATGGGCCGCCGTCTTTATCTACTTGCCGTTCACCGTTCTCGCGATTCATATTCTCACGCGCCGCGAATCATGGGGCGACGCCGCCGCCATTGAACGCCACCTCGCCGAGTTTCCCTACGAGCGCGATCTACCGGTCTGGAAGCCATCGAGCGCCCACGAGCACGAGATGCGCCGCGTAACCGCCTAAGCGCTTCTTCCAAATTTTCGCCGAGTGTGGCAAGCGTCGGTAGTCGGTCTGCGAGGACCGATGCGAGGTGATTCAACATGTTGCTCAAGGATAAAGTTGCGCTGATCACGGGTGCTGGTTCAGGCATCGGCCGCGCGAGTGCGATTCGCTTCGCCAACGAAGGCGCAAAGGTGATGGTCGCCGACGTGCGCTCCGAGTCGGCTAGCAACACTGCCGCCGAGATCGAGAAAGCTGGCGGCGTCGCGAAATCCGTTTCGGTGGACGTGCGCATCGGCCCTGAAGTCGAGCGCATGGTCAACGAAACCCTCCGCGCGTTCGGCCGCCTCGACATCCTGTTCAACAACGCGGGCGTCTTTGTTCCGAAAAACGTCGTTGACACGAGCGAGGAAGAATGGGACTGGGTCGTCGACGTGTGCATGAAGGGCGTTTTCTTCGGCTGCAAGTACGCGATCCCGCACATGATCAAGCAGGGCGGCGGCGTCATCATCAACACCGCCAGCGGCGCCGGCATCGAGGGCGTGCCGAATCTTGGCGCATACCAAGCCGCGAAGGGCGGCGTCGTCATCATGTCGAAGGGCATCGCGCTCGACTTCGCGCGCCACAACATCCGATGCGTGTCGATTTGCCCCGGCGTGATCGAGACGCCGATCGCCGAGAATTGCAACACCATTCCCGCCGGCGCGTCGCAGTTGATGTGGGCGCGTACCGGCAGCGCGCATCCGCTTGGTCGCAACGGCAAGCCCGAGGAGGTCGGCGCGCTCGCGGCATTCCTCGCGTCGGACGAAGCCGGCTTCATCACCGGCGTCGCGGTGCCGATTGACGGCGGCTTCAGTGCGGGCGCTTTCGCGCCGCCGGGCCGCGATCGCGCTTCGTAGAATTCGGCACTTTGCCGTCGTGCGCGATTGCCTCGAGCGCGTCGGCAATCGCCGCCGTTGCGCGCGACAGGTTCCGCATCATTCGCGGCAACTTGAGCATCGTCGCCGGATTCCGAATCAGGTACGACGTCGCCGCCATCGGCCGCACGTTCCCGTCCTCGTCGGCCATCTCCGCTCCCACGACTTCGTCGTCCACTTCATCGAGCACCGCCCGAATTGCGAAAAACGGGATCCCTCGCGCAGCCGCTTCTGCCGCTATCGCAGCGCTCTCCATGTCGACCGCGATCGCGCCGCTGCTTTCCTTCGCACGCCGCTTTTCTGCGCCGTTTGCGAGCACATGATCTGAAGTCAGGATCGCCCCCGTCGAGTATTGGACTTCCGCCATCGCCAACGATCGTCCCGCCCCACGAACGTGTTCTTCACTGACAGCTTGTTCGTTCGCGCCCATCATCATGACTCGATCGCACAGCACGAGGTCTCCCGGCATCAATCCGCTCGACAGCGCGCCAACGACGCCGGTCCCAATCACCAGCTCTACCCCCGACACCAGATCGAATGCATGACGCGCGGTCTCGGTCGCACGTCGATGCCCGATTCCGTGGCCCACGACCGCAAACTCTTTGCCCGCGATCGTTGCGCGAAAGCCCTGCAAGCCGTCAATCGCGAGCGGCGCGCGATTCCGCAGTCGTTTCTTGAACGGTGCAATCTCCCGCGCGAACGCATAGAAGAGAAGAATCAATCCTGTGGTCTCACTTTGCTCTGGACGGACGCTTGAGCACGCCGCCCGATACTAGCAAAATCGTGCAGTGCTCTTCGCTATGTCCGGTGCCGCGATTTGAAGCGCCTCATCGTCAACGCTGACGACTTCGGCTTGTCGCCCGAGGTCAACGCCGGCATCTTGCGCGCCCATCGCGAAGGCATCCTTCGCAGCGCGAGCTTGATGGTTGCCGAGCCCGTTGCGCGTGCGGCCGCCGACATCGCTCGCGATAATCCTGCGCTCGACGTCGGCCTCCACGCTGTCGTCTGCCGCGGCCGCAGTATCCTCGACAGTTCGCGACTCGGCGCCGCGCTTCGCGCGCCGGGCGAGTTCATCGACAGCCCCGTCGGTGCCGGCATGCGCTATTTCTTCGATCGCTCGCTCCGCACCGCGATGACCGACGAGTTGCGCGCGCAAGTCGATCGACATCTCGAACTGGTCGGCTACCTCAATCACATCGACGGCCATCTGAATTTCCACGTCCATCCGCTCTTCGCCGATATTCTCGTTGACCTCGCCGTCGAATACAAAGTGCCGTGCATACGCCTCCCGCGCGAGCGCGTGATGACGACGCTCCGCCTGCGCCAGGACAACGCCGCCCGCAAGCTCGTTGAGTCTGTAATCTTCCGCATGCTTTCGCGCCGCACCAGCCGCATGATGGATCGACGCGGCCTCACTTCGACCGACGCGCTCTTCGGCCTTCACCAGAGCGGCCAGCTGACCGAGGACTACGTCGTCGGCATCCTCGATCGAATCCGCGACGGCACCACCGAACTGTATTTCCATCCCGCCGCCGATATCGGCGGAACTCCACCGGCGGCTGAAGCGCAGCTGGAAGTCGAAATCCTCACCAGCCCGCGCGTGCTCGACGCTCTCGCTCGAAACCACATCGAACTGATCACCTTCGCCGATCTCGCGAAGGACAAAATGGCCGCTTGATTCAACTCTGCATCCGGCGTTCCCTGTGAATCGAGGAGCTCTCCGCGAAAACATGGCCGACATAAAGATTCGCCCCGCCACGCGCGACGACCTGCCGCGCCTCACCGAGATTTACAACTACTACGTCATAAACACGCCGATCACATTTGACTTGGAACCGCGAACTGTCGATCAGCGCGCGCGATGGTTCGACGAACACGCCGGCACCAAACGCCATCGCCTGTTTGTGGCGGAAGACAACGGCCTCGTCCTCGGCTGGGCGGGCACCGGCCCGTTTCGCGACCGCGCCGCCTACGACACCAGCGTCGAGACCTCGATCTACTGCGCGAACGATGCGAAGGGCAGGGGCATCGGCGCGATGATGTACCGCGTGCTACTCGACAGTCTCAAAAACGAGGACGTCAACCGCGTTTTGGCCGGCATCACGCTTCCCAACGACGCCTCGCTCGCGATCCATCGCAAGTTCGGCTTCACCGAAGTCGGCGTCTTCACCGAATGCGGCCGCAAGTTCGACCGCTATTGGGACGTCATCTGGATGGAGCGTCCGCTGCGCCTTGCCGGCGAATAAATTGCTCGCGCCCGGACACGCTTTGAACTAGGCTTACAGATGCGGGGCACGCGCCAGCGCGAATTTTATTTTTCAAACTCGACTGCATTTATAAGGAAGAGATACCAGATGCGCGATCAGGATGGAGCTCCACTCGCCGACACCACGCAGGACTATCGCCTGCCCAAAAATGTCACGCCCCGGCGCTACGACATTCGCCTCACGCCCGACCTCAAGGCCTTCACCTTCCAGGGCGATGTGAATATCGCCGTCGTCGTCAACGAAGCGACCAACGACGTCGTGCTGAACGCGCTGGAACTTGAAATCGACAACGTGACCGCTGAGCGCAGTGGAAAATCGCTGTCCGCCAAAGTCGAGATGGAGCCTGCGAAAGAACGCGCGCACCTCCGCTTCGCCGAGAAACTTTCGCCCGGCGAATGGACGCTGAAGATTGCGTTCCGCGGAATCCTGAATGATAAGCTCCACGGCTTCTACCGCAGCCAGTACCAGGACGCCGGCGGCAAGGCTCACGTCGCCGCGACCACTCAGTTCGAATCCACCGACGCGCGCCGCGCTTTCCCGTGCTGGGACGAGCCCGAGCTCAAGGCCAGCTACAAGGTGACTCTAGTCGTCGACGAAAAGCTCGCCGCCATCTCCAACGGCGGCCAGCAGGGCGAGCGCAAACTCCCCGGCGGCAAGAAGGAGGTCGTCTTCAAGGAGACGATCGTGATGTCCACCTACCTCGTCGCCTTCATCGTCGGCGAGTTCGACGCGACCGCGCCCGTCGACGCCGGCACGCCGCTGCGCATCATTCACGTTCCCGGCAAGGAGTCGCTGACCAGTTGGGCGAAGCAGATCGGCGCCTTCTCGCTCAAATATTTCGCCGACTACTACGGCCTCAAATATCCCGGCGACAAGCTCGACCTGATCGCGATTCCCGACTTCGCGTCGGGCGCGATGGAAAACCTCGGCGCAATCACCTTTCGCGAGACCGCGCTGCTCGCCGACGAAAAATCCGCGTCGCGCGCCGAGCTCGAGCGCGTCGCCGACGTCGTCTCGCACGAAAACGCGCACATGTGGTTCGGCGATCTCGTGACCATGCGATGGTGGAACGGCATCTGGCTCAACGAGGCCTTCGCCACTTTCATGGAGATGCTCGCCGTCGACGCGTGGAAGCCCGAGTGGAAGCGATGGGAGAGCTTCAGCGTCTCGCGCGCCGCCGCCATGTCGATCGATGGCCTCCGCAGCACGCGCCCAATCGAATTCACCGTGCGCAGCCCCGAGGACTGCCGCGCGATGTTCGACATCCTCACCTATGAGAAGGGCGCCGCGGTGCTGCGGATGCTCGAGCAGTTCCTCAGCCCCAACGTTTTCCGCGACGGCATCCGCCTCTACCTCAAGAAACATCAATTCAACAACACTGAGACCGGCGACCTCTGGGACGCGCTCGAAGCCGCCTCGCGCGAGCCCGTGCGCAAGATGATGGACTCGTGGATCTTCCAGCCCGGCTTCCCGATCGTCGACGCGTCGCCGACCGCCGACGGCTGCGGCCTCAAACTCTCGCAGCGCCGCTTCTTCTACCTGGTCGAGGACAACGATCAGCTTTGGCATGTGCCCGTGATGGTTCGCGCGAAAACCGACAAGGGCATCTCGACCCACAAAGTCCTGCTGACCACGCGCGAGACGACGGTCGAGTTGCCCGGCAAGCTCGAATGGGCCCTGCTGAACGAAGGCGGCCACGGCTTCTATCGCGTGCACTACGCGCCCGCGCTGCTCGCGTCGATCACGAAGAATCTCGGCGCGCTCCAGGCGATCGAGCGCTTCGGTCTCGTGAGCGATACCTGGGCCGCTACCGTCGCGGGACTCGGCCCGCTGAGCGAGTTCCTCAAGATGGCGCGGCTGTTCACCGCCGAGACCGACATCAACGTATGGCGCGCGCTCATCGGTGCGTTTGCGTACCTCGACATGGTCGCGTCGGACAGTGACCGTCCCGCGCTCGCCGCTGCGATGCGCGAGATCGTCGGTCCCGCCAGCGCGCGTCTCGGATGGGAGCCGAAGAGCGGCGAGAGCGAGCTGGTCCGCCAGTTGCGCGGCTCGCTCATAGGCGCGCTCGGCACGCTCGGCGACGATCCCGAAGTTCAGAAGCGCGCGCGCGATCTCTACGCTCGGTTTGAGGACAATCCCGATTCCGCCGATCGAGATCTTATGCCCGCGCTGGTGAACATACTCGCGCACTCCGGCGACGCAGCGCGCTACGAGGAGTTCAAGAAAAAATTCAAGGCACCGCGCACTCCTCAAGAGGAGCAGCGCTTCCTCTTTGCGCTCGCGAACTTCCGCGATCGCGATCTCCTGAAAAAAACCATGGACATGACGCTGGACGGCCAGGTCCGCACGCAGAACTCGCCCTACCTGATGCATTCGCTGCTGCTCAATCCCGCCTGCCGGTATCAGGCGTGGGATTTCGCGCGCGCGCATTGGGACGAGATGATCCAGAAATATCCCGACAACGCCCTGCCGCGAATGTGCGAGGCCGTCGTCGCGCTGCTCGACCGCGAGGACGAGATAAAGAAATTCTTTGCCGAGCATCGCGTCCGGCTCGGCGGCAAAATCATCGATCAGCATCTAGAGCGCCTGAGCGTCGCCGTAGGCTTCCGCAAGCGCGAAGGCAAAAACCTGCAGGCAACGTTGAAGGGATAGTCGGAGGATCGCGATGACCACAGAATCGAAACCCGCCGCTGCAACAATCATTCACGACGACCAGCCGCTCCATTTCGCTGGCGCCCTCGCCGACTCGAATGCGCTCTGGCTCGACGCCGCCGAGCTGAAGAAGCTCGCAGGATGGGAGCTCAAGCCCGAGGGAATCTGCCGCGGTGATTTGTGTGTGCCGATTCCGCCGGGCCGCGAGAACGAATTCACCTCGAAGCGCGACGGCGCGACCTTCCTCAACTTCACCGCGCTCGCGGATCAGATGAACAAGCCGTGGGCCGGCGACAAGAAGCATCGCGTATGGTACTTCGGCGCGCAGGCCGCCGAACGCGGCAACGCGCTGCGAACTCTCGAGGCCCCCGATTTCGAGCTGCCCGATCTCGATGGCAAGCTTCATCGCCTGTCCGATTATCGTGGCCAAAAAGTTTTCCTGCTCGCCTGGGCCTCGTGGTGAGGATGCTCCCTTGACCTGCCCGGGTGGCAGGCCCTGTACAACGAACTAAAGGACCTCAATTTCACAATTGTCACCGTGGCCTTCGACACCGGCGGCGCTGCGTCAGCTGGCCCCTTCATCAAGGCCGCCACGCCCGCGCATACGTCGTTGATCGATACGCGCCACGTCGTCGCCGAACTCTACAACATGGTCAACGTGCCGACCGCCGTCTGGATCGACGAGTCGGGAACGATCGTGCGGCCCAACGAAGTCGCTTATGCGCTCGACACCTTCCGCGCGATCACCGGCCTCGACTCCGCGCGCTATCTCGACGCTCTCCGCGACTGGGCGAAGAACGGCGCCAACAGCCGCTTCGTCATGAAGCCCGACGAGGTCAAGCGCAAACTCAAACTCCCGACACGCGATCATGCGCAGGCCGCGGCATACTTCCGCCTCGCCGAATATCTCTGCGAGACGGGCCACGCGCCCGACGCAGTACCTTATTTCAAGGAGGCGCGGCGGCTGCGTCCCGAGAGCTGGACGATCACGCGCCAGGCATTCGCGATGGGCGATCCCGAGCGCGATTACGGCACCACGTTTGTCAACGAAGTCGGCAAACTGAAGGGCAAGCTCTACTACGACCTGCTCGATCTCGACGGCTCTGGGAGCAATCCGGAGCAGGAGAAGGTCGCGCGCGAAAGCGCCGAACGCCTGCGCAAAATGGTCGAGGGCACCAGCTCGTAGGTGTCGCCTCTCGACTAAACTTCGCCATCAACTAGGATGGTCCCGATGGCGAAAGCGGGCATCCTGATCGGCACCTCGGGCTTTTCCTACAAGGAATGGCTCGGCGGCTTCTATCCGGAAAAACTTCCGGGCGCCAAAATGCTCGAGTACTACGCCGAGCGAATGCCGACGGTCGAGATCAACTACACGTTCCGCGCGATGCCGAAATCCGCGATGCTCGAAAGCTGGGCCGCGCGCACGCCCCCGAATTTCCGCTTCGCGCTCAAGGCCCCGCAACGCATCACGCACTTCGCCAAACTCCGCAACGTCAAGGAAACGACGGACACCTTCATCGATCGCGCATCGGTGATGGGCGAGCGTCTTGCGCCCGCGCTGTTCCAACTCCCGCCCGACCTGAAGCTCGATCTCCTGCTGCTGCAAGACTTCCTGGCGATCCTGAAAGGTAGAATCCGCGCTGCCTTCGAATTCAGAAACAAAAGCTGGTTCGACAAATCCGTGATCACCGCGCTGGCCGACAACGGCGTAGCGCTATGCATCGCGGAAACCGAAAAGCTAGCGTCCCCACTCGAACGCACCGCCCCCTACGTCTACATCCGTCTCCGCAAAGAAACCTACGACGACGCCGGCCTCGACGAATGGGTAAAAAACCTAGACCGCCTCGCCGAGTCTGGCGCCAAAGAAATCTTCGTCTACTTCAAACACGAAACCTCCGCCCCCGATCTGGCCTCGCGCCTCCGCGCAAAGCTCGATCGTTCTGTCGCCTGATCCCTCGCCCGTTATTTCACGGGAGAGGCCAGGTGAGGTTCCGGGCTCAAGCTGAATGCGAATCCGAATCAGTCACCGCTTCTTTCTTTGTGTCATTCAGAGCGAAGCGAAGAATCTCGGCTCTTCGCGCGCTCCCTCCACTACCCCCGCAACTGCTCCGCCATCCTCCGAAACTCCGGATCTCTCTTCTTGCGCATGATCTCAGCCGCCGTCACCCCATCCTTATTCTTGATATCCCCGCGAGCGCCATGCGCAATCAGCATCGCGAAATATTTCTTATCACTCCCTTTTTTCAGCATGTAGTGCAGCGCCGTCATCCCCATCGGATCCACGTAATTCACGTCAGCGCCAAGTTTCAGCAACTCCTCCGCGGCCTTGAAGTGACTCCACTTGATCGCGCCCATAAACGGCGACTCCTCAACCGCCGAATGATCGTTGACGTTCCCTCCATGGCGCACCAATAGCCGTATCGCTTCTATATTCTCAACGAACCCCGCCGCCCACAGGCAGTAGTTCGGATTCGATCCGCGCTTCAGCAAAAATTCCGCAAGCACAAGATTCTCCCCGCGCGCGATCGCAAACCACAGCGGCGTCGCCTTCCACTCTCCCTCTGTGAAAGCCTCCTGGTTGATATCGATCCCGCGCCGCAGCAGCACCTCCGCCGTTTTCACGCTGTCCTCGGCCTTGAGTTTCGCGCGTTTCGGATTCACTCCGCAGCACAGATGAAGCCAGTTTCGCCCCCGGTCATCTCGCACAGCCAGCAGCTCCGGCTTCTCCGCCAGCCCCGCGTCCACTTCTTTCCATCGAAACGTTTTGACCAATTCGCCGAGCTTCGTCTTCGAGATCACGCCAGCAAACCCTTCCCCGGCACGTGATTCACTTCCAGCCGTATCCCGTCCGGATCCTCGAACAGCACCGAGTAGTATCCCGGCGCCCACGCGCCGTCTTCAGGTGGATGCACGATCTTCGCGCCGATCGATTTCAGAAACGCGTAAATCTCGTCGACGTCGCCACGCTCGCGCGCGCGCAGGCACACGTGATGCAACCCGACGCGGCGCTGCTGGAATTTCTCCGCCCGATACGAATCGTCGCCGCGCATGATTCCAATCGCCGTCCGCCCGCCGACGCAGTACAGCATCTCCTCGCTGCGCATCACCGGCTTCAGCCCAAGGTACATCAGCAGCTTTTCATAGAACGGAAAGCACGCCTCGAAATTGCTCACCGTGAGCATCACGTGCGCGACGCCGTTGATTTCCATTTCACTTCTCCATTTTCGTCAGATCGCGTTGAGCCATTCGTGACCCGGATGCGTTTTCTCGATCGCGTTGCGCAGCCATCGCCGCGCGTCCACGCTTAGCATCGGAATCGCGCTTTCGAAATCGATTCGATCGCGCGCCTCCAGATGCTTCGCTTTGAACAGCAGTACGATTTCCGGCGCGAGATACGGCAGCCCCCACAGCGGATAAAATCCCACCCGCGAAATCGGCATCCGAACTTGCGGATTACGCCGAAAGATCCATTCGTCGTCACTCGACTCCGCGAGCATCACCTGGAACGCCGGCTCCGACTCCCCCGCGCGATACGCATTGATCTGATGCACCGGCAGTTCCAGCCGCTCGCCCGCCGGCCACTCGACAATCGTCCCTCGATTCGGCGGCATCCCATCCGGATGTGGAATGATCTTCTTCAGCGAAAATTGCTTCAGAGCTTTGTGCAGTCCGAGATGATCGCGGCGCATGATGAGCGTGTCGACATCGTGATGCTCGCGCGTGACGCGCCCGAGATACAGATCGATCGCCCATCCGCCGGCGATGTAGAAGGGCGCGCGCAGCCCGCCCATCACCTCCGCAACATCAAGTAACGCTTTAACTTCTCGCCTCACTATGCAATCTCAGAATTTCGGCTTGCCGTCGAGCCACCCCCCGAGAGCAAAGTGGCGCGAGGCGCGCAACTTTGCGCTTCTCCCCTTTCACTGGGTGCAGGAGTCACCCCCTGCCGCCCGCCGCGCAGCGACTTTCTTCACCGCGCCGCGACCATCCGCGACGGCCGCGGCTGCTCATGCCCCAAAATCGGATGAGGCCGGTACGGCTTCTCGAGCGCCGCGACTTCGTCCGCCGTCAGTTTCACGTCGACCGCCGCGATCGCCTCCTTCAGATGCGCGAGCTTGGTCGCGCCGATTATCGGTGCGCTGACTCCCGGCGCCTGCAGAATCCACGCGCACGCGATCTGCGACGGCGTCACGCTACGCTCCTTCGCGATCTGCTCGACCACGCTCAGCACTTCGAAATCGTACTCGCGGAAGTACATGTTCTTGGCGAAGTCATCGGTCTTGGCGCGCGCCGTCGGACCGGTGCCGCCCTTGTCGCGATTGCCCGCCAGGAATCCGCGCGCGAGCGGACTCCACGGAATCAGCCCGACGCCGTTGTCGATGCACAGCGGATTCATCTCGCGCTCCTCCTCGCGATAAACGAGGTTGTAATGATTCTGCATCGCGACAAACCGATGCCACCCATTTTCTTTCTGAATCGCGAGCGCCTTGGCGAACTGCCACGCCGCCATCGAGCTCGCGCCGAGGTAGCGCACCTTGCCCGCGCGCACCAGCGAATCGAGCGCCTCGAGCGTCTCCTCAATCGGCGTCGTGTAGTCCCATCGATGGATTTGGTAGAGGTCGATGAAATCCATTTTGAGCCGGCGCAACGACGCGTCGCACGCCTCGAGAATATTTTTGCGGCTGAGCCCCGCGCGATTCAGCCCTGACGCCATCGGTCCGTGCACCTTGGTCGCGACTACTATCTCGTCGCGCTTCGCCATCTCGCCGAGCCATCGACCGGTGACCTCCTCGCTCGCGCCGACCGAATAGACGTTGGCGGTGTCGTAAAAATTGATCCCCGACTCGACCGCGGCCGCGAAATGCTCGCGCGCCTCGTCCATCGTCAGCACCCAGTCGCGCCACTTCTTGTCGCCATAGCTCATGCATCCAAGGCAGATGCGCGAGACAGTGATCCCAGTCTTACCCAATTTCGAGTACTGCATGATTTCTCCGAATAGATTTTTCTGTTGCGAGCTTAGCGCCAAACTTCCGGCGCTCGCGCTCGCATGTCAAGGTTGAGTGGATCCGGATTCGGCGTCAGGGTGGGGCGGGCTTCGCTACCGCAGGATGCCGCGGGCGGACATCATAGCCATGATCATGTACGTAGTTCGCATGCACCTGCGCGAACAGGACTGCATCGATCAGCACCGCGATAAAGATCACCAGGATGAAGAGGTAGTTTCGCGGTCTGGTCTCATTGCCCGTATCCATTAAAAATATTTATAGCACGAGGCCGAATTTGAATCTCGCGCTGCTATTTCATTGACGCGGCGAGCAAGTTAGGATGCTGACGATCGCCACTGGCCGATTGGTCAGGCGGCTGAATATCGCGACCGAAGACTAGCGATTTGCGCGATGGCGTTGACGCACCTATTGCGCGGCGCCGGAGGAAATCTAATGCGGGTCCTATTCGTACATCCCAGTCCGCTAATGTACAGCGAGATTTATCTCCGCCTCGAACCTCTCGGCATGGAGCGCGTCGCGGCCGCAACGCGCGCCGCCGGTCATGACGTCCGTATTATCGATCTGCAAATTTTTAAGCATCGCGATCTGTTCGCAGAACTCGAAAGCTTCAAGCCCCAAGCCGTCGGCTTCTCGCTCAACTACCTCGCCAATGTGCCCGAGGTGATCGATCTCGCCAAGGACGTCAAGCGCCTGATGAAGGATTGCTTCGTCTTCACCGGCGGCCACAGCGGCTCATTCGTAGCCGACGAAATCCTCGAGCATGCCGATGGCGCCATCGACGCGATCATCCGCGGCGAGGGCGAGACGGCGACCCCGATGCTCCTCGACGCGATCGGCACCGGCTCCATCGGCAAAGTCCCCGGCGTGCTGACGACGCAAGGCTCCGGCCCGACGCCCGTGATGCTCGACGATCTCGACAAGTTTTTTCCGGCGCGCGACCTCGGCCGCCGCCGCAACAAATATTTTATCGGCGTGCTCGATCCCTGCGCGTCGATCGAGTTCACCCGCGGATGCCCCTGGGACTGCTCGTTCTGCAGCGCGTGGACGTTCTACGGCCGCAGCTACCGCAAGTCGACGCCCGAAGCCGCCGCCGAGGACATGCTCTCGATCAAGGAGCCCAACGTCTTCATCGTCGACGACGTCGCCTTCATCCATCCCGAGCACGGCTTCGCCATCGGCCACGAAATCGAAAAGCGCAAAATCAAAAAGCAGTACTACCTCGAGACTCGCGCCGACGTGCTGTGCCGCAATCCCGAAGTCTTCCGCTACTGGCGCAAGCTCGGCATGGAGTACATGTTCCTCGGCCTCGAGGCGATCGACGAAGAGGGCCTCAAGCTCCATCGCAAGCGCTCCTCGATGGGCGTGAACTTCAAGGCGCTCGAAGTCGCGCGCGAAATCGGGCTCACCGTCGCGATCAATCTCATCGCCGATCCGTCATGGGACGAGAAGCGCTTCGAGGTCATTCGCGAATGGGCGATCAGCATTCCCGAGATCGTTCATCTCACCGTCGCGACGCCGTATCCCGGCACCGAACTCTGGTTCACCGAATCGCGCAAACTCACGACGCTCGACTACCGCCTCTACGACATCCAGCACGCGGTGCTGCCGACCAAGCTGCCACTGCACGAGTTCTACAAACAGCTGGTGAAGACGCAGGACGTCCTCAACAAAAAGCACCTGGGCTTCGCGGCGCTAAAGTCGGTGGCGTCGATCGCAGGCAAGCTCGCGCTCAAGGGCCAGACCAACTTCATCAAGATGCTGTGGAAGTTCAACAGCGTCTACAACCCCGACCGCCAGTTCGCCGAGCATTCCAAGGAAATCAAATACGCGATGCGCCCGCCGTCGATGCACACCGACGGCCGCCCGTCGAACGAACAACTCTACATCCACATGCCAAAACCCACGCGCCCTTCGGCCCCGGTTCCGGTTGCAGGCGGCAGATGAGACGTCCGGGGTTCGGTCTGTCTCTTTGTGTCATACCGAGCGAAGCCGAGGGACCCCCGGATTTTTTTGGTGCATGAGTACGTAGACTCAGTTTAGGATCTGCTCAGCCGATTTGTCCGATGAATTTTCGCATCGAGTTCGATCGGGAAACGGACGGCCGCTGGATCGCCGAGGTTCCCGAGTTGCCGGGCGTACTCGCCTACGGCGCGTCGCGCCATGAAGCGCAAGCTGCGGTGGAGGTTCTAGCACTACAAGTGATCGCCGATCGTTGCCTGCCATCTTGAGCGAAGCCAGTTCCGATTCCGAAATCGCGCAGCGCACCTGACCTCATTCAACTCGCGCAAGCCGCTCGCGGCTTGCGTCCCGCCAGACTTTGGTCCAATTTGTCCGACAAGTTTTCGTAGCCGGTGCTGGGGGTTGGATTGAATGGACCGCTTGAGAATCGTGAGCTGTCGGCTGGCCGCACTCCCACTCGTGCTGATCCTGTTGGTCCTCGCGGGTTGCAACGGCTCTTCGAGCGGCGGCGAACCTCAACATCATCATAAGCCGACTTCGACGCCCACCATTAGCGCGACCCCGACGGCGACCGTCGCACCGACCGCTAGTGCCACCGCGACCGCGACTCTGAGCGCTACACCGACTGCCACGGTAACCGCCACTCAAACGAGCACGGCGACTGCAACTATCACAGCAACGGCGACCGCCACGTCGACTTCGTCGCATACGGCGACCGCGACTGCAACTGCGACGGCATCTCAAACCCCGACCGCGACTTCAACTGCGACTGCGACTTCAACCGCGACTGCCACGTTGACCGCGACCGCCACAGCCACCGCAACTTCGACCACCGCGACGGCAACCGCGACGCCAACTGCCACGCCTACGCCGCCCGCTATAATTTCGGGATCCGTGATGGGCGGGACCGTCCCGATCCAGAACGCAACGGTTCACCTGTTCAGCGTCGGCACCTCCGGCTACGGCTCCGCGCCTACGCTGCTGAGCGGTACGACGACGCTTGCCGATGGAACGTTTTCGTTCGGCTTGTTTACCTGCTCGCCGGCCAACAGCCTCGTCTATATCTCCGCCGTACACGGCACTTCCACCGGCTCGGGCGTCAACAGCTCGCTCTCGATGCTTGCGATGCTGGGTCCGTGCAATCAGATCAACAACCCGACCGCGATCACCGTCAACGAAGTCACCACCGCCGCCTCGACCTACGCGATGTCGCAATTCATGAGCACCACCGAGCCCAGCCAAATCGGGTCTCCCTTCTCCAAGACGGTCGGCATCACCAATTCGTCGTTGCTCGTGAAGAACCTGGTCGACGTCAATGCGGGCACGGCGCCCGGACCTGCGCTTCCCTCCGGCGCGACCGCACCTTCGTCCGAAATCAACACGCTCGCGAATATCATCGCGCCCTGCGTCACCAGCCTCGACACCGGCGGCCATGCGTCCGCCGCATGCGCGGAGCTTTTCTGCGACGCGACGCCCGGCGGCACGTTTTCAGGAACTTGCAACGTTACGCCGACGATCACCGACACGCTCGGCTCGATGCTTTCGATCGCCCGCAATCCCGCAAGCAATATCTCGACGCTGTTCAACCTGGCAGTCGCGAATTCGCCGTTCAGCCCGAGCCTCGGCTCCGCGCCCAATGACTGGACGGTCGCGCTGAACTACGTCGGCGGCGGGCTGGCCGGAGAGCCGTTCTTTATCGCGATCGATTCGCTGGGCGATCCGTGGATCACAAATTTCGCGGGCAACAGCGTGACCAAGCTTGGTCCGACCGGCGTCGCGTTGACCGGGCCGGGCGGCATCACCGGCGGCGGCATCCAGTCTCCCGCCGGAATCGCCATCGACAGCAACAATAACGTGTGGGTCGGAAACTCAAACGGAAGCCTGACCGAGCTCGACGTGAATGGAAATATCCTGTCGGGAACGGGCGGATACACCGGCGGCGGCCTCGCTGACAACTATGGTGTCGCGATCGACCTGCAGCAGAACGTGTGGGTGACAGCCGGCGCCAAGTTGGCGAAAATCTGCGGAAGCGTCACCGCCAACTGCCCGATGAACTTCACGACCGGCGAGCCTATCTCTCCAAGCGGTGGATTCACCGGCGGCGGTCTCACCGACGGTCTCGGCATGTCGACCGACGCCTCGAGCAGCGCATGGATTGCTAACTCGGGAACGACCTCCGGCTCGCCCGGCGCAGTGTGCAAGTTCGATCTCAACGGCAACGCGCTCTCGGGTTCGGGCTTTACGGCGCCCGACCTGACTACGCCGGTGACCTATACCAGTATAGATCCTGCCGGACGCGCGTGGACCACCAGCATCGGCACCAGCAGCGTGACCGAACTGAGCAACAGCGGCACGCTGATCTCCAGCTTCACCGGCGGCGGCATCAGCAATTCGGAGAGCTTGGTGTCGGACTCGGCGAACAACATCTGGATCACGAACGAAGAGGCGCCGGTCGGAAGCATTTCAGAGTTGAACAGCGTAGGAACGGCAGTCTCGCCGTCGACCGGATTCAAGGGCGGCGGCCTGAGCGATCCGATCGGCATCGCGATTGACGCGTCAGGAAACGTATGGCTCGCGAACGATTTCAACAACAGCGCAACACAGTTCGTCGGTGCTGCAGCGCCAACGAAGGCCCCGCTGAACGGCCCCGCCGCCGCCCCTTAGACGCTCTCATCTCGACGGATGCGAGCATGCGCGATTGTCCCCCTTCCCCTCGAGGGAAGGGGTTAGGTTCTATGCATCCCGCACCACGCCGCCCACGCGATTGTTCCCCTTCCACTAGGGGAAGGGGTTAGGGGTTAGGTTCCGCGGCGCTTCGCGCTCCCTCGCATGTAATCCTAACGACGCGAGCGTTAGAGACCGGAGGAAATGGCTTCTGGCTTCCTGTAATCGCGCAGCGCTCCTTTATTCTCTGGACACTCCTTCGCCTTCCCCCGCCCACGCATCTCTAAACGCTCATTCGTCCCTTAACGCGCGTTTCCCATTGGTATATATAGAACTAGCTGCGAGGAGGTCGATCTGCAGCCATCGCTATGACTACGCGTCGCCATCCATGCTCCAACCGTCACCGAGACTAATCCGCACTTGACCACTCCGCGCGGCAAAGCGCGATTCGCCGCCGTCGCGATATTCGCGATTGTCGCCGCCATCTTCTGCATCGTCATCGTCGGCGCGCCGCTTGCCTCCTCACCCGCATCCGCGACGCGCTCCTCGATACATCCTCCTCCGCCGCATTCGATCCACGCCCCCATCAGCGCGCCTTCCGACTCCCAGCCCGAGTCGCCCGCCCTGTATTCCTCCGATTTTCTCGCCGCGATCGGCGCGCCCGCAGTGACCTCCGGTGTCTGGACGCCGCTCAACAATCAGCCGTCATTTACCGCCTCGGCCGGCGAATTCCTGCTGACCGACGGCCGCGTCCTCGTCGAAGACGCCACGCTGACTGACGTCGCATGGTGGACGCTGACGCCCGACATCACCGGCAGCTACATCAACGGCGCCTGGACCCAGGTCGCGTCGCCCGGCCCGTGCCCCAACGCCAAGAAGTCCACGGCCACGACCTACGCGCCGCTCTACTATGCGTCCGCAGTCCTCGCCGACGGCCGCTTCGTCATGATCGGCGGGGAATACGATTACAACTACACTTACCTCGGCAGCTCGGGCGAAGTCTGGACCGACCAGGGCGCTATCTACGATCCCGTCGCCAACAGTTGGACCTGCATCGCGGCGCCCACCGGATGGACCCAGATTGGCGACGCCGAGTCGGTCGTTCTCGACGACGGCACGTTCATGATCGCCAATCCTTTCAGCAACGCGGTCGCGACCTTGAACACGGCCACCAACCCGCCGACTTTCAACGCGCCATTCACGCCGTCCGGCAAAACGAGTGACCCATCCAACGATGAAGAAGGATGGATCCTCCTGCCCAACGGCGACGTCTTCACGCTCGAGATTTACAACTCGCTCGACACCACCGAGACTCCGGCGCTGATGTACAGCCCGCTCACGCAAGCATGGAGCAGTGCCGGCACGGCGCCCGATCCGCTGGCGCTGCTCAGTTTCGGCGGCACCACTTACGACGAAATCGGCCCCGCGATATTGCGTCCCGACGGCACCGTCTTCGCCTCGGGCGCCACCGGTTTCAACGACATCTACAACACCGGCACCGCCTCATGGTCGAGCGGCCCAGGCTTCCCGACGATCACCGAAACGTACAGCTTGGGTAAGTGCTCGATTTCGAACAAGACCGAACAGTTGGTCTCTGCCGATGCGCCCGCGGCGCTGCTGCCCGACGGCAACGTGCTGATCGCGCCCGGTCCGGTCGACAGCCAATCGTCCTGCGAATGGGTTCCGCCGAGCGTGTTTTTCGAATTTGACGGAACCAGCTTGACCGAGGTGGCCCAGCCAGGCGGCGCCGCCGAGGTTCCCAGTTACGAGGGCCGCCTGCTGGTGCTGCCGACGGGCCAGGTCCTCTACACAAATTATACTGACGTCGAACTCTACACGCCGGCCGGCACTCCCAACGCGACGTGGGCGCCGGCTATCGCGACCTCGCCAGTGCAAATAAGTCCGGGCGGCAGGAACTACCAACTCACCGGCACGCAGTTCAACGGCTTGTCGCAAGCCGTCAGCTACGGCGACGACTACCAGGCCGCTACCAATTTTCCGTTGGTGCGCATCACCAACAACGCAACCGGCGACGTCTTCTATGCGCGCACGCACGATCACAGCACGATGGCCGTGGCGACGGGCAGCGCGACGGTCTCGACAGAATTCGACGTCCCCGCGTCCGTCGAAACCGGCACGAGCACTCTGGTCGTCGTCGCCAACGGCATCGCGTCCGCACCGGTAACAGTCTCGGTGATAGCTGCCACTCCCACTGTCACAGCGACGGCAACGCTAAGCGCCACCCCAACGGCGACTGCAAGCGCAACGCCAACGAGGACCGCCACTCGAACCGCCACAGCCACCGCAACTCCCACGACAACCCCAACGCGAACCGCGACGGCAACCGCAACCGCAACGATCACCGCAACGCCAACCGCAACCGCAACAATGACCGCGACGATCACCGCAACGCCAACCGCGACCGCAACAATGACCGCGACTTCAACGGCGACTCATACGGCAACAGCCTCAGCAACTGCGACAATCACAGCAACACCCACTCAGACGGCAACACCAACGGCGACGGCCACGCTCACGTCCACCGCGACATCGACTGCCACGATGACCGCGACAGCTACTCAGACCGCAACACCAACTGTGACGGCTACGTCCACGCCCACGGCCACTTCAACGGCAACGCCGACCGCGACCGCTACCCCAACAACGACCCCCACGGCGACTGCGACCAAAACCTCTACCCCGACGGCGACCGCCACCTCGACAATAACCGCGACGCCCACCGCAACCTCAACTCCAACGCCCACGCCAACATCGACTCAGACCGCAACGGCGACGCCGACGTCCACGGCAACTTCGACGGCTACGATCACCGCTACTCGAACGGCAACCGCAACTGCGACCCCAACCTCAACGATGACCGCCACCGCAACCTCGACCGCCACCGCCACCGCGACGCCTACGTCCACATCGACTCAGACCGCAACCGCGACGCCCACGTCCACTTCGACGATGACCTCGACTCAAACGGCAACCGCGACTGCGACGGCAACCTCAACTATGACCGCCACCTCAACCCCGACAGCCACCGCCACCGCAACTCAGACGCCTACGGCCACATCGACTCAGACGGCAACCGCGACGCCCACGTCCACGGCAACTTCGACTGCGACGACCACCTCGACTCAAACGGCAACGGCGACTGCGACGGCAACAATGACCGCGACGCCGACTGCGACAGCCACTCCCTCACCAACTCCGACAATTACGGCGACGCTCACCGCGACCGCCACTCAGACCGCAACGCCAACACCGACCGCCACAGGCACGTCGACTCCGACGCCGACTCAAACTGCAACTTCGACAGCAACCGCAACTTCAACCCCGACGTCCACCGCCACCGCAACTTCGTCGCCCACAGCCACATCGACTCAGACCGCGACGGCAACGCCCACTGCGACCGCGACTGCGACTGCAACAATGACCGCGACGCCGACCGCAACGGCCACGCCTTCAGCCACTCCGACGATTACGGTGACTCAGACCGCGACCGCGACGCCCACGTCCACCGCCACGGCGACGCCGACCGCGACCGCAACTTCAACGGCGACAGCGACTCAGACTGCAACCTCGACAATCACTGCGACGGCCACTTCGACCGCGTCGGCATCTGCAACTCCAACGGCGACCCCGACTGCCACAGCTACCTCGACTGAGACTGCTACTGAGACTGCAACGGCGACGCCGACCGCCACGCCTACTACGACCGTGACCGCAACTCTGACTGCAACTCCAACTGCGACCGCAACTCCGACCGCCACCCCAACGCCGACTCCGGTCCCCGATCGCCTCAAGGTCACGCCTTCGCCAAAGGGTTTCGGCAAAGTGAAAGTTGGCGGCGTCAAGTCCGCGACGCTGACGCTTCTCAATTCTGCCAGGAAGGGACCGCCGATCACTTTCGGCCTCCCGATGACCACGATCGCGCCGGCCAGTTCGGAGTTCTCACCAGTCAGCACGACCTGTACTGCGCAGCTGCTCCCGCGCAAGAAATGCAAGCTCACCGTGGAATTCCGCCCGCTCTCGCCCGGCCCGAAGTCCACGACGCTGTCAATCATCGACAACGCCGCAAACGCGAACCAGCAAATCCCGCTCACCGGCAAGGCGGAATAAGCCCGCCTCCGGCGTCTCCGCGACTTTGACTAGCCCGCGATCTTCTCCGCCGCGTTGCGCAGCGCGTTGAACACCACCGGCGGCACGCTCAGCCGCTCGTCCGATTCGTAAATCGCGCGCACCTCCGCGAACTTCTCATCGCCCGCCAGCGTCAGCGCCGCGACCTTGTCCAGCATCGACTTCGTCTCGTCAGTCATCGCGTCGTCGTTCATATCCATCGCGCCCCACACGTCCCACGGCAGCATCTCCATCCGGTTGAGCGACGCGAGATCGCGAATCACGTTGCCCGCGACGAACCACAAACCCTGCAAATGCGCATGCGTCAGCCCGAAGTTCTTTGGGTCGGCGCCGCGCTCGCGGCACATCTGCCACGCGTCGCCCGCGATAATGAATTTGTCGCGCGGCACGTCGAGCGGATTGAAATCGATATGCAGCGCATTGCGCTGGATCGCATCGAGCTGTGCATCCACCAGGATCCATCGCTTCTCGCCTGCGTTCCAATATTCGCACACCCAATGATCCTCGAACTTCCCCGGCGTGAAGTACGCGCCAAAGCCGCATCGCGGCCGCGCCGGCACGCCATGCTCGCGCAACATCGCCGCTAGCATCAGCGAAAAATGCCGGCACACACTCGGCAGCCGATTCCCGACATCGCGCGCCTTCGTAATCGGCCGCGCGTCGATCTCATGAATCCGCGCCATCATCTGCGCGATCGGCCGCAGATGCCCGTCGTCGCGCTGTTTCTCCGTCAACGTGATCCCGTACAGCCACGGCGCGATATCGCGATGTATCAGCACGCCTTGGACGATCCCGCACAGCCCCGCGACATCCTTCGGCAGCGCGCGAAATTCCTCCGCGCGCGCGCCCGCCGCCGTCATCGGCCCGTCTTGCTTGTAGTACTCCTGCGGAGTTTCCATATTTCCAACTCCCTTAATTCGTACTCACTTGTGAATCGAGCACGCACACGCAGGCGCGTGATATCGGCCATTCCCCTCGACGGTTCCACTCTTGGCATACATGTTCCGCGGTCGCGCCCAATCAGTGAGCGAGTGATACGGCCCGGTCTCATTCCGTCCCTTTGGCATCACATCAAGAAATCCGTAGATGCCGAGAAACTGTTCGCCGCCGCGGCCGTAGGTCGAGTAGGTGTGGAAAATCTGCCCCGATTCGTCCTTGTAGAAAACGCTGTCGCCGGAAAGATCTTCCAGCCCAGCGGCCCATTCCGGCGCTGGTTGGAAATTGTAGAGCGCCCGGCCCGAAGCCACCTGCTCGGCCATAAACGACACGTTGAAGTCATAGTTGAAGTCGCTTTGATACGAAGATACCCAGCGAAAGCGCCATCCCATCCGTCTGCGGACCGCCTCGATCTCCTCAATCGGCGCGCGCGCCACGGCCACATACGTCACATCATGATTTTCGAGATGCTCGATCAGCCCTTCGACATGGTCGACCTCCAGCGAGCATCCGACGCACTGATGCGCCGCGCTTGGTCCCATCATGAAGTGTTTGATAAACAGCTGGCTGCGCTCGTTGAATAGCTCGGCGAGCGTCACCTTTCCGCCAGGACTGTCAAATTCATAGGCTTTGTCGATCTTGACCCACGGCAGCTCGCGACGTTGGCGGTTTAGTTCGTCGCGCGCTCTTGTATGTTCTTTTTCCCTGGTAAGCAGAAGCTTGCGCGCACTAAGCCATTCTTCGCGCGAAACGATCGGATTGTGATTCACGATTCGACCTCCCGTTTCGTTCAGTTCGATCTTTAAGCGTTGGATCCGCAAACCGACGCCAGATACCGCGCGAGCTTCCCCAGCGAGCACTCCCACCCAGCCTCCGCACTCGAATTCGAAATCTCCTCGATCGACGAATGCGCCTCGGCAATCGCGTCCGACTCGCTCGCCGCCGCGCCAATCGTCCCGTTGCGATTCGTGTTGTCCACCAGCCAGAACCAGCTCTGCTGATTGTTCCAGACCTCGAACCCGACCCCCAGGTAATTTTTGGTGACTCGCATTTAGCATTTCCTCGCGGTTTTCATCCCACCGATCTTCTCTGCCCGCTATATAGTCGTTCGGCCGCTCCCCTAATCGACAAATTCACCCGCCCGACAGCGCCGGATAAATCCAGACCTCAGAATCATTCGACACCTGCGTCGCGACGCCCTCCGCGAACCGCACGTTCTCTCCGTTGACGAATACGTTGACGTGCCGCCGAATATCGTTCTGCTCGTCGAGCACGCGTTGCCGGATTCCCGGATAGTCACGCCCCAGCATCACCAACGCGTCGCCCACCGTCATCCGCATGTCGCTCGCAATTCGCATCTCGACCACTTCGTTGCCGCCCGCGAATCGCCGAATCGCCGAGGGCAAATGAAAACGCATCGCCGCTCCTCACGCGACCTCGACCGCCTTCACGCACAGCACCGCCGGCAGCCAGTCCGCGATCGAATTCCAGTTCTCGCCCTCGTCGCGCGACGCGAACAGCTGCCCGCCGCGCGTGCCGAAATAAAGCCCCGCCGGCTCGAACCGGTCCGACGCGAACGCGTCGCGCAGCACCGAGAAATAGCAGTCGCGATTCGGCAGACCCTTGCCCAGCGCTTCCCACGATTCGCCCGCGTCGCGCGTCCGCCACACCTTGACCGCGCCGTCGAGCGGCACGCGAAAATTGTCCGACTCGAGCGGTATCAGGTACGCCGTATCGCCGCGCGTCGGATGCGCCACCAGCGGAAATCCAAACTCCGACGGCAGCCCCTCGTGGATATCGATCCACGAATCGCCGCCGTCATCGGTGCGGTAAACCCCCGGATGGTTCTGCAGGTAAATTCGCTCCGGATTTTTCGCGTCGAAGCGCATCTTATGCGCGCATTGCGGACCGAAATGCGGCGCGTGCGGCGGGCCGCCTTCCATCTTCACGCCGTTGTTGCGCCGCGTCCACGTCTCGCCGCCGTCGTCGCTGCGATACATTCCCGCCGACGAAATCCCCACCATGATTCGCTTGGGGTCCCGCGGATGTACCAAAATCGTGTGCAGACACAGCCCGCCCGCGCCCGGCATCCAGTATGGCCGCTCATGATGGTTCAGCAGCGACTCCACTGGCCGAAAGGTCTCGCCGCGATCGTCTGATCGATAGAGCGCCGCCGGATCGGCCCCCGCAAAAACAACATCCGGCCCAATCAACGGCGCCGGCTCAAGCGCCCACACGGCATTCAGCGCAAGCCCGCTGCCCGCGGGAAATTTCACATTCCCATCTTCAGGCTCATGCCACGTCGCCCCGAAATCATCCGACCAGCTAACCAGCGCCCCCCAATGCATACTCATATGCCCGACAAGAATCCGCGCCCCTCTCTTATCCGCAAGGTACGCAGTAGAAAAAACTGCCTGCCCCTTAAAATAAGGCCCCGCAATATCAAACCGCCGCCGCTCCCGATCGGTGCGAAAAATGAAAGCACCCTTGACGGTCCCAACAATCAAAATCAAATCGCCACTGTGGGGCTTGATCGATTCCGCGTGCTCCATAGCTACCTCCAGAAATCCCGCCGCTCGCCTTCCGTAGTAGGACGGAATTTATTCCGTCGCGACCTCTCCCCAATTCCGGTCCCCCTTCCCACTATGGGAAGGGGTTAGGGGTTAGGTCGTCCGGCACCAGCAACGCTTCTCACCGCACCGTCGCCAAATACTCCGCCAGACATTCCAACGAACTCGTCCACCCCGTATTGTGCGCATCCCGCGCCGTCACCGACTCGAACACCGCGTTATGCAGCGTCAGCTTCGTCTTCCCGCCGACATCTTCGAACAGCAACGTGAGCGTCGTCTGCGGCCGCGTAAGATTTCCCTGCGCATCGGCCCAGCTCCCGACCATCACCAGCCGCTTCGGTGGATCGATTTCGCGAAAGACCCCCTGCGACCAGTGATCGCCGTCAGGCCCGAGCATATGTATCCGATACGCGCCGCCAGGCCGCAGCTCATGTTTCTCGACGGTGCTTTTGAAACCGCGCGGCCCGAACCATTTCGCCATATGCGCGGGCTCCGTCCACGCCTTGAACACGAGATCGCGCGGCGCATCGAACACTCGCTCGATCTTGAGTACGCGCTCGGCAGGCTCGCTTACCAGCTTAACTGCTGCTCCCATAATAATTCTCCTTAACTCTCCGGTCCCCCTTCCCACTATGGGAAGGGGTTAGGGGTTAGGTTCCCGCTCTCAGGCGTCCGCCAGCAATTCCGCGAGATGATCGAGCGTTTCGCTCCATCCCTGCGGCGCACCGCGCGTCGAATCAGTTTCGATCGAGTACGTCTGATGCACGTTCAGCCTGGTCTTGCCGCCCACCACGGTGAACGTCACCGTCGTCACCACTTCGTTCGTGTCGTTATCCAACATGGCGCTCCACACGATTCGCTGCGGCGACACGATTTCGCGATACACGCCGTTCATCCAATGGTCTCGGCCCAGGCCGCGCATGCACACTCGGAACTTTCCGCCGTCGCGAAAGTCCATCTCGCACTCCGCCACGATAAAGTTGTTGGGCGCGAACCAACGCATCAGATGCTTGGGTCTGGACCACGCGAAAAAAACCAGCGGTCGCGGCGCATCGAACACGCGCGTAATCGTCAACTCGCGCTCGCCAACCGTAACTTCCGCACTCGCACTCATCGCCGACTCTCCTCTCTCAATCCGGCACTCTTCTCAAATCCGCCAGTAGGACGGAATTCATTCCGTCGCGTTCTCTTTCCCATCCAGTCTCCCTTCCCACTTCCGCCAGTAGGACGGAATTTATTCCGTCGCTTTCTCTTTCCCATCCGGTCCCCCTTCCCACTATGGGAAGGGGTTAGGGCGCCGGCATCAATCACTACTCGCCAATTCCTTCACATACTCGCCCAACCGCCCGAGCGTCTGCCTCAACCCTTCAACCGCGTTGAACTGTTTCACCGTATGCTCGCGCAGCGCCGCCGACTCGAACACCATCCGCACCGTCACCATCGTCTTCCCATCCTCATCCGCAAACGTCACCGTCGTCTGATGCTTCGGCGCCGACACATGCCTGTAAACCAGTCGCTCGGGCTCGACGATTTCGACATAAAGATTTTCATTCCGATAATCGCGCCCGTCCGGCCCATGCATGACGAACCGCCACGCGCCGCCCACCCGGAAGTCCATCGCGTAGGTGGTGATCGTAAACCCATTCGGCCCCCACCATCGCGCCAGATGCTTCTGATCGGTCCAGGCTTTGAACACGATCTCACGCGGCGCGTCGAACACCCGCGTGGCGACAATCTCGCGCCCCGCCGTCTCTGCGCCCGCCGAACCGGCCATCGTCCTTACCGAACTCATTGCGCGCCTCCCGCCTTCGCCAAATACTCATCCAACAAATCCAGCGAATTGTTGAAGCCTTCCTCCATCGCATCCGCCAGCTTGTTGAACGCCGCCCGCTGCGCCGCGGTCTCGTTTATCGGAACCGACCGCAGTTCGAGTACAGTCTGTTTCCCGCGCTCGACAAACCGCGAGGTCGTCAGCATTTCCGGCGGCAGCGCCGGGTCATACGGATGCGGTATCGGCAGCCCTGTTTCATCGGTCGAGAAATGCACGACGACCAGCAACTCGGGCGCGACGATCTCCCGATACACCCACTTGCCGACCATCTCGCGCCCGTCCGGCATCCGGTTCACGTAAAGAAGCGTCCCGCCCGGCCTCAGATCGAGCTCGACGATTCGCGTCGTCCACCCCTTCATCCCCCACCATTTCGCCATCCGCTCGCGCTCGGTGAACGCTTTCCACACCACCTCGCGCGGCGCGTCAAACACGCGGCTGATAACCATCTCTCGATCGCCCGACACGGCGGCAGCATTATTTCTCGCGCCCATTCTCTTACTCCTTCTTTTCCGAATCTTTCTTCAATTCGCGCAAACAACATCGAGCCGATCGAAGTTGTTAAGAGCGCGCAACCTTGCACTCGTCACCTTTTCACTGGGTGCAGGGGTCACCCCTGCCGCCCGCCGCGCAGGCGATTACTTCCTGCGTCCGTTCTTCTTCCTCTCCTTCTTCTCCGCTTCCTGCTTCAGCTCGCGCAAATAATCCTCGAGCCGATCGAACGCCTCTTCCCAGAAGCGCCGATAGTGCTCGAGCCAGTCCGACGCATCCTTGAGCGGCCCCGGCGCCAGCCGGCACGGCCGCCACTGCGCCTCGCGTCCGCGCTCGATCAGGCCGGCCCGCTGCAGAACTTTAAGATGCTTCGAAATGGCCGGCATGCTCATAGCGAACGGCTCGGCCAGCTCCGACACGGAGGTCTCGCCCGAGGCGAGCCGCGCGAGGATCGCGCGCCGCGTCGGATCGGCCAGCGCCGAAAAGGTCGCGTCAAGTTGGGCCGACGAAATGTGCTGCTGAACCATTCAGTTAAATAACCTGAAGGTTAAATACATCGCGTCCCGCGATGTGTCAAGCGCCACTTCGGATAATTTTCAGCCGGCCCGTGGGCGCGTCTTCAGAACCCGAAACTGCTCAGCCCCGGATTCTCTTTCCGGATAGGGCTAGCCTTTCCGGACCGCGATGCACTCGATTTCAATATCGAATGGGCCCGTCCATACCGGCACACAGAAGAAAATGCGGGCTGGCGGATTTTTGGGAAAGTAGCGCTTGTAAATTTCGTTGAATGCCTTGAAGTGCTCCGGGCTCACGCAGAGCACGTTGACCTTCATGACGTGCTCGAGGTCGGATCCTGCCGCCTCAAGTGCCGCCTTCAACTCTTCCAGGCATCGTTCGGCCTGCTGTTCGAAAGGCGCGTGGACGAGGAGTTCTCCGGTCTTGGGATCAAATGGCGGCAGACCCGAGACGAAGATCATGTCGCCGGCGCGAGTGCAGACCGAGACCGGCACACCCCATTTCTCGAAATTGCTGTCATACGGTTCGACGCGGATAATTTCCCTCTTCACGATCTGTCTCCTTGTACGATTTGGTTGTTTCCGTCGACGTCCATATCTCCGCTGACGATCATCCGGCACTACCTCGCTCGCTTGGCAGCATGCGCGGAGATGGAGGGGACGTTATTAAAGAGGAGGATAAGCCCTTCCGGCATCGTGGGATGAGCGATGACCGCGTCGCGTATCGCGGTGTATGGCAATCCGCCAAGCATCGCCATCTGCACGGCTGCCATCACGTCTCCAGCGCCGGTGCCAAACATGGTGAATCCGAGGATGCGGTCGCTTTCCGCCTCGATCAGCACCTTCATAAATCCGCGCGTTTCAGAAATCGTCATCGCGCGAAGGACGGCAGCCACAGGCAACTTGGCTACGCGATAAGGGATGCCGCGCCGTTTTGCTTCCGTTTCGTTGAGTCCGATACGGGCCAACTCCGGGTCGGTGAACATGCAGAACGGAACCTGGCGGCCGGTCGTCACGCGATTGCCGCCGGTCATGTTGTCGCTCACAACCCTGAAATCGTCGGTTGAGATATGCGTGAATTGTGGGCTTCCGGCGCAATCTCCGATCGCCCAAACACCCTCGGCGGTCGTCTGCAAACGCTCGTTCACTTTCACATAGCCGCGGTCGGTCGTCTCCACGCCCGCCTTTTCCAGACCGATGCCGTTCGTATTGGGCGTACGGCCCGCCGCTACCAGCAGGTGGCTGCCTTCCAGGGAAAATTCGGCTCCGTCGCGCGATCCGAGGAGTCTGATCCAATCGCCGGAGTTGCCTTCGACGCGGGTTATTTTTGCATTCGTGACGACCGTGATGCCTTCATCGCGGCACATCTCTTCCAGTGCCCGCGAGACATCTTCGTCTTCGTGGTGCGCGAGGCGGCCATTGCGGTCGATCAGCGTGACCTCGGCGCCGAAACGGCGGAAGGCCTGCGCAAGTTCGAGTCCGACATAACCAGCGCCCAGAACCACGAGGTGTTTCGGGATGTGATCAAGTTCCAATGCCTCGACGTGGGTCAGCGGCTTCACCTCGGCCAATCCCGGAATTGGCTCGAGCGTGGCGCGCGATCCGGTATTGACGGCTACATTTTTACCCCGGAATGTGCGTGTCCCGCCGTCGTTCAAGGCAACTTCGATAGTTTTCGGGCCAACGAAGCGTCCCGTGCCCATCACCAGTTCCGCGCCGGTCTTCGTGAAGTAGTGGTCGCGAAAAATGTCGACAACGTGCACCACCATCTTGCGCTTGCGCTGACGCACCGCCGCCATGTCGATACGAACATTTTCTTTGCTGATGCCGAATTCGTTGCTGCGATAAAAGAACGACGCAACCTTGGCGCTGTGGATGATGTTCTTGCTGGGCAGGCACGCGATGTTCGGGCACGAACCGGTCACGTATTTGCGCTCGATCGCAACCACGTGTTGCCCCTTTTGTGCGAAGGTCCCTGCAAGAATTTTGCCGCCGGTGCCGCTGCCTAGCACGAGCAGATCGCATTCTTCCATGGTTATCCTCCTATATGAGTTTTTAGCCTCGTCTCAATTTTGACGATTCTTGAACGCGGGGCGGCGCCGCCGCATCCTGCTTTAAGATAGTTTGCGCAGGCTCCTGAAGCCTGCGCGAAGCTCTTCTGAAAAGATCTGCGGCTGTTCCCACGCTGCGAAGTGGCCGCCTTTGTCGAGTTTGTTGTAGTGGATCAGTTTGGGATACGCCCGCTCTGCCCAGCTCCGCGGGGCTGGATAGAGTTCGTCGGGGAAGACGCTCACTGCGACCGGGATGGAGACGCCTTTCGCAGTGAAGTACCCTTTGCCCCAATACTCCCAATAGAGACGAGCGCCAGAAAGCGCCGTGTTCGTTAACCAGGTGATCGTGATGTTGTCGAGAATGTCGTCGCGCGTGAGGCCTTCGGATTCTCCGGCAAAGACCCGCGAGATCAGCGCGTAGCTGCGCGCGTCGTGATCGAGGAAATAAGCGGCGAGACCTACGGGGGAATCTGCGATTCCGTAGAGCGTCTGAGGTCGCAGCCCCATCTGGTACCCGTAGGCGATTCCCTTTTGATAGACGAACTGCAAACGTTCGTAAGCAACCTGCTCGTCGGGGGAGAGACCCGACGGCGCCGGCGCGCCGGAGAAAGCCGCCTGGTCAATCTCGGCTGGAAAGATGCCAGGCATGTTGGTGTGAATGCCAAGCAACTCCGGCGGCGCTTGCACGCCCATCAGATCGACAATGATTGCACCCCAATCGCCACCTTGCGCAACAAATTTCGGGTATCCGAGGCGCTTCATCAACGTGACCCAGGCGCGTGCAATGCGATCGGGGCCCCACCCGGGCGTGGTCGGTTTGCCTGAGTATCCGTAACCAGGCATCGACGGGATCACCACATCGAAGGCGTCTGATGCACTTGCACCATGGGCCGTGGGATTGGTGAGCGGATCGATAATCTTCAGCTGCTCAACGACCGACCCCGGCCATCCGTGCGTGACGATGAGTGGCAACGCATTTTCATGTTTCGAACGGACGTGAATAAAGTGAATGTCGATCCCATCGATCTCGGTGATGAACTGGGGGAGGGCATTCAGTCTTGCCTCGCACTTGCGCCAGTCGTATTCGGTGGCCCAATAGCGCGCGAGCGCTTGCGTCGTGGCGAGTTGCACGCCTTGGGTTGCATCTGTGACCGTTTCGCGTTCCGGCCACTTCGTGTTGTTGATGCGCCGGCGTAATTCCGTGAGTTCCGCTTCCTGAATACTCACATGGAAGGGACGCATCGCAGTCTTGTCAGCTGCTTGCACGCCGCCAGTACTGGTTGTGGTCATGGCGTTCTCCTGTGAGTGCTTATGAATCTGATCCTTCTGTCTAAACGGCGCTTTGGCCCGCCGCCCACGTCGATCGCCTGACCATTCAAGTACGAGGCGAGATCCGACAGAAAGAACTTCTCCTACCGCTCGATGGGGCCCTCACTTTCAAGAAGGCCGGATGCACTACCGCGCTCTTTTCCTGGGGTTCCCTTTTATTTTCGTAGATCGAACGGCTTTGAGGCAAACAACTATGAGGCAACCGGGACATACGGAAAAATCTTCGAAGGCTTCGACGAGACCGACTCCCTGCCTACGGGTGGAAGAACGAGAGCCAATGCTTCGAGGAACGCGAATACGATACGGTCGGAGAAAATTCTATTTGGTGATGGCTTTAGGCTTTCTTTCGTTCAACGGTTGGTGGGTTCAGTGTTTTTAGCCAGTGACGGCTGGGCAAGAACACTTTGCCTGGCGATTCTGCTGTTGGCTGATTTTCTGTTGATACTGGCGCTTATTCTCGGCCCTAAATCTAGGGTGCTCGCAGCGCAGGCGCGGACTACTCGGGACGGTTTTCAAAATCCGAAGCTGCTCAAATCCGGATGCGCGTCCGGGCGCCGGCCGCTCGGCCAATGAAATTTGCGGTCTTCCGCACGGATCGGCAGATCGTTGATCGACGCATGCCGCGCCACTGACAGCCCGTTCTCGTCGAACTCCCAGTTCTCGTTGCCGTACGATCGAAACCAGTTGCCCGAATCGTCATGCCATTCGTAGGCAAAGCGCACTGCGATTCGATTCTCTCGAAACGCCCACAGTTCCTTGATCAGCCGGTAATCAAGCTCGCGCGCCCACTTGCGCCGAAGAAACGCGACGATCTGCTCGCGCCCGGAAAAAAACTCCGACCGATTGCGCCAGCGGCTCCTCGGATGGTACCCCAGCGCGACCCGCTCCGGCTCGCGCGAGTTCCACGCATCTTCAACAAGTCGAACTTTTTGAATCGCTGTCTCAAGCGTAAACGGCGGGAGTGGCGGCCGGCTTTCCGCTTTGCTCGTCTCCATGATTCCGCTCCGTCAATTTGGGCTTCAGATCGACTTGTACCAGTCGGCGATTGCGCGTCCGATCTCGTGCGGCGAATCTTCCTGGATAAAATGCACGCCCTTCACCGTCACCTCGCGCTGATTCGGCCATTTCCTGCAATACTCGCGCTGCGCGCCCGTCAGGATCGCGCCGGGGTCGGCGTTGATAAACAACTTCGGCACGGCGCTCTTCTCCAGCCACTTCGAGTAGCGCTCGGCGATCGCGACCACGTCGGCCGGCTCGCCTTCTATTGGAATCTCGCGCGGCCACGACAGCGTCGGCCGCCGCGACTCGCCCGGCTCGACGAACGGCTTGCGATACGCGTTCATCTCCTCATCGCTGAGCTTGCGAATCACGCTGCCGGGCAAAATACGCTCGACGAAAATATTATTTTTCAAAATCATGTCGTCGCCGGCCGGACTGCGCAGCGCTTTGAAAATCGGCACAGCCGGCTGCGACCACTCCGACCATTGCAGCGGCCTGACGATCGCTTCCATGTACGCGATTCCCTTAACGGCCTCCGGATTCCGCGCCGCCCAATGAAATCCCAGCGCCGAACCCCAATCATGCACCACCAGCGTGACCTTGCGCTTGAGACCAAGCCCATCAAAAAACGCATCAAGATGCAGCGAATGATCCTCGAACCGATACGCGCCGGTCGCCGATCGCCCCGACGCCCCCATCCCGATCAAATCCGGCGCCACACACCGCGCATTCGTCGCCACATGCGGAATAACATTCCTCCACAAATAAGACGAAGTCGGATTCCCGTGGAGAAATACGATCGGCTCCCCGCCCCCGATGTCCACATACGACATCGAGGTATTCATGAACTCAATCCGTTTCCGCGGATACAAATCCCCCGCCGAAATAACGTCACTGTCGCTCATGCTTCTCCCTCCTCAACAAACTGATCCGACAGATACGACGCCCCCCGCCAACACGCAACCGCACCGGCTGCTAACAGGCCGCCCGCAACACTAGCCCGCGATGCCGGCGCTAGCGCTTTATTGAAACGCAGCGGCGTATTCCGGAAAATAATCGAACTGGTACTAGGCTCTGAAGGGGGATACCACCGCAAGCGTTGGTTGATACCGTGGACTCGCTGTTTGATTGTCCTGCAGAACTACAAGACAGGATCGCGCGCGCCGACAGAGAAGACGCGCTTGAAAAGCTTGCCGGACTACTCCTCATTCCAGAATACCAGGCAAATCAGATTCGCTTTGAGGTATTGATCCATCTGACTCTGGTTCTCGCGAAAGGCGACACCAAAATGACGGAGCCAGAACTGGTTCAATGGCTCGGGCTATTGGAAGGGTGTCCTTCGTTTCGTTCCGAAGATCCCGCTGAGGACGTTTTCGTCTCATCGATCGCTACCGACCAAGGGAATTTTCGCGTTTTCAATGGGTGGAAAAGAGCCTCTGACTTTCACTTGCAGAGATTGCTGGATGCCGCAAAAGGAAGCTCCCACACGCCAGGTGATGGTGTGTCCAAAATACTCGCGCTTCTAACCTTGAGCGAAACCATCGCCCAACGTGGCGGTCTCGATGCAAATCTTTTTCGCCGGAGCGAACCTCAGCGACATGAGTGGTCTTTGTCTCTTGGACGTCTTAGCGAGCTCGGTCAGGCTGTTCGCTTCTCGTACGAATGCCTCGAACGCCTACATATTAGCCCAAGTCTTCTGGATGACTTTGCTCTAGCTTCGGTCGAGAATCTGCTTGAATCTCCCTTCGATAGAACGGAACTTGAACGCCGGCCGTTACTCAAAGTAACCGGTGGGGTTCGTTGCCTTTTGCCGGCGTCTTTGGTTTCTGCTGCTCGACTGTTTTTGTTGGAGCAAATCGGCAATGGAGCAATTTCGGAAGCGGCCATTTGGTCATTCCATGACGATCTCTGCGAGCGCTGGAAGACGCGAGATCTGCCGTCCGCAGATGCTTATCCGATAAAGGCTCCACCCCTGCCCCGAATAGGCGCAGACGTATACTCGGAGGAGCAGTTTTTCCAATTCGATAACAATAAGATCCTCCACTTAGTGCTTCTTCCATCAGTAATGGAACCTCCTTTCAAGATCGGAATCGATTGCGACGTTTTCGCACCGCAGCTCTCAGAGATGCTGGCGCAACATCTGAGAAGAGTCGCGCATCTGGCGAAGAAAGCGCTCAGAATCGACGCTGGTATGTCGCTGGTTGTCTACAGTTCGCCAGGGTGGATGCCTACCCTAGTACTCCCTGACGGAATCGACGACTGGTTCTTCGCCGCAAGCTCAGCCGAGTCGCTCGCATGCTTGCTCGGAACAAAAGACTTTTCAATACTTCGACTGTGGAAAATGCTGCGCCACGAACGCGACGTGCGACGAACCGGAACTGCGCTCGTGATGTGGCCCGACCTATTGGTACACTTTTCAAACTGGCGAACAATGAGGTTCTCCTTCTTTCCGCAAAACCACAAAGTGGGTGAGAAATTGGGTGTCTTCCCCGATACTAGCAACGTCATTGAATTGACCCGCGATTGGCGCCAGCGATTCAGCATTCACTCTGTGAAAACGGTCGATGGAGATTGGACTAGGTGCGAGCGCCTAGATAAAGACGCCGTTACCCTACAGGAACGAACCAAACCGGTGTACGCAGAGACCTTCGCCAATCTCGGCACGTTGCGAGGTGTTGTCGATACAGCGGAGAACAGGTGGTGGCTCACGGTACCAGCACCCCCGTCAGACGAAGACGGAAGACACTTCATATACCTGCTCTGGCACACAGGGCTCGATTGGCTTTTTCGCATCTCACGCACGCTCAGTGAAGAAATATCAAGAACGACAGAGCCGATCGAAGTAGAGCTAGAACTTGCACCAAGAAACGCAGACAGCGCAGGCAACTCGATCAAAATCTCTCGAACTGACAATCCCCGACGAGTTCACATGCGCATAAGTCAACAGTTCGTTGACGAATCGCAGACAGCGGGCAATGAAGGAGACCGTGCTTATGTTCGGGCTCTACTGGAGGCTTTGGCGATATCTCAGGGACTATTGGCGGATGAGCGTTTGATCGCCGCTTGGCAGGCTACAGTTATTCCAAGTTCGGACATGAAAACGATTCATGTTATGGAAATGCCGCTCGCGGCATTTTACAAGCCAAACTCCAGAATGGAGAGCGTTCCGAGATTTCTTCAGGACGAGGATCTCGCGAATATCGAGTTCCGTTTTCGCGACGAACTCAGCCAGGTCCTTCCGGAGGCGGCAGACCATGATGAGTTATATGACAGAAAGTCGGTCAACAAGGTACTGAACGCATCCGTCGCCTGCCATTGGGAGCACGTCCGGGAACAACTTCAGTCTTTCGGCCGACCAGAATTGTTGAAACTTCTCTTTTCTCTGATCGAGGCGCTTCATTGGAATCGCCTTGAATGGGAACGGTCGGCGCGCGCTATGCTTGCGCTGTATCCAAATAGCAATGAGTTGGAAGACTACGTGGCTAACCTAACGAGCAGGCGCGACGCAGCGTTCATCGCCTACAGGTCTTTAGCGGAAATGGCGTTGTGTCACGCTCCTATGGTTGGGCGCACACCGGGCCTTTCTGATGTCGACATCTTGGCGGCGCGCTGCAGCCGACTCGTCACTACCGCTTATGTGAGCGATGCTTGTAACCGTGAGTTGATTGACGCCAAGTTATCCTTTTCTGCGAATGGCGGCTTGGAGCTTCCTCTCGATCCTCTTTACGACTTGATTGCGGAATATACTCACGCAAGCTTCACCGATGCGTTCCAAAAGCATGCAGATGCTTACGACACATATTTTACCGTCGATCCCACCATCCTGAAAGGCAGAGACTTCGTCCGGCTCAATGACGCTCTCCAAGCCGAGATAGGGATTTCGATCGAAGAACTTGCGAGATTTCATTTCGCACTGGATCAGAGCGCGTATCGATCAGGAACTCACGTTCACTGCGTTCGGCAAAGTGAATTGATCGTGGCCCTAAAGTCCGTGGACAATAGCATAACAGCAGACCGTTTTGCTAAAGTTCTACGTGCCTTTGGGTTATCACATCGTCCCTCCTGGGACCGTGTTCCCCGCGGCTTTAAGAGTTGGGAGTTCGAACCGTGGCGTTTCGAGCGCCGTCTGTCACTCAACCTGCGGCCAATTGTTATCGCATCAACTGAATCTGATCCGTTGATCATCTACGGCGTCGGCCAGCTCCAACGCGCATTGAACTATTATTTCTTTTTGCTCGATCAAGGCTGGTGGGATCCACTAATACTGGCGAGTGATGCCGCAAAGGAGTACGTGGCTGAGAGGAATAACCAACTCGCGAGGGATTTTGAATGGTCGGTGCTCACTACCCTCAAGGCGCAGAATTTAGATGGAAGGCGCGGAGTTTCGATGACTGAAATCGGCGGAACCGAGCAGCAGGGCGATGTCGATGTAATCGCCTGGGACGCCGTAAGTAGCACGCTATTAGTAATCGAATGCAAGCGGTTGAAGGCCGCACGCACGCCGAGAGAAGTCGCGAACAGGTTGAGCGAATTCAAAGGCGAAAGCGGCGATCGCTTAAACCGCCATCTCGAACGCGTAAAATGGATATCCGAACACCTCGAGGAGGTGTTGACGCGTCTTAGTCTTCCAAAGCGCGCTTGGAATGTAAGACAATGCGTGGCCACCGATCACCCGGTCCCTATGGCGTATCGTAAAGGACTTCCTGTAGCACCTGGAGACTTCAAGACAATCAGAGACCTACGGAGTAACGCGGGCGACCTGCTGACAGTTTACACCGGCTTTAGCCGGTGATTCCTCTCCATCTTCCCCCGGCCGCTCGAGTAGACTGAAGCGGAAAGACATTCCGCCGATGCGGATCGCCCGCCGAAATAGCGTCAGTGTCGCTCATGCTTCTCCCTCCTCAACAAACTGATCCGACAGATACGACGCCCCCCGCCCACACGCAACCGCACTAGATCTACTGCCTGGATGTGGCACCGGCTTCAGCCGGTGATTCCCCTTCGTCCGCCTGAGAGGCGCGCACCGCTCCTCGCTATCAATCACCCTGACAACCGTTGTCATCTCGCTATGTCACGATAGCATCATGAATTTCTCATTCACCCCCACGAGCCCACTCACGCCCCGCCATGCGCCCGACACCACGATACGCCCCGCGTTCACCGCCGCGTCCCTCTCTATGCTCGACAGCTCATTAGGCAACTCCGCCGAAGGGATCGAGGAGAAACAATATTTCAACCAAAATTCAGACATTTTCACTTTCGAAAATTCAGAACGCCGTTTGTTAGGCGCCGAATGCGCGTTTGCCCTCGCGGGCGGAGCGGGCGCACAATCGCCGCTGTCACCAACGTCGAATCGCGCGAGGACAAATCCGATGGCCGAAAGTCGCAAACGCAAGTTCTGGGGATGGGGCTACGAAGATCAGGGACCGACTCCTGAACAGCAGAAGCACATGGCCGATCGGATGGCCAAACGATTCGGCCTCGGCCCGCTCGAGATCGCGCCGCCGCCGCGCGAGAGCGATCTCAATCTGCGCGCGCCGCGCGTCAAGCCGCCCGCCGCGCTCGAAGCAATCTGCACGACCGCGCCCTACGAGCGCGCCGGTCATACTTACGGCAAAGGCTCACGCGACATCCGTCGCGCCTACCGCCTCGACTATCCAAATCCGATCGACGTGGTCGCATTCCCGCGCGACGAGAAAGAACTGATCCGAGTCCTCGAATGGTGCGACGGCGCGAACATCGTCGCCGTGCCGTACGGCGGCGGCTCGAGCGTCGTCGGCGGCGTCGAGCCGCCCGACGGCGACCGCTATCGCGGCGCAGTCTCGATCGATCTGCTCCATCTCGACAAAGTCGTCGAGGTCGACAAGGTCTCACGCGCCGCGAGAATCCAGGCCGGCGTGTACGGCCCGGCGCTCGACGCGCAGTTGAAGCCGCACGGCTACACGATTCGCCATTTCCCGCAGTCATTTGAATTCTCAACTCTCGGCGGATGGATCGCGACGCGCTCGGGCGGCCATTTCGCGACGCTCTACACGCATATCGACGACTTCGTCGAATCGCTGCGCGTCGTGACGCCGACCGGAATCGTCGAGTCGCGCCGCCTGCCCGGCTCGGGCGCCGGTCCGAGTCCGGATCGAATGTTCATCGGCTCCGAGGGGATTCTCGGCATCATCACCGAGGCGTGGATGCGCCTGCAGGATCGGCCGACGTTTCGCGCCGGCGCGTCGGTGCCGTTCCCGAGCATGTTCAAGGCGGCCGATGCGGTGCGCCAGATTTCGCAGGCGGGAATCTATCCCGCGAATTGCCGCGTGCTCGACGAAGGCGAGGCGTTCAACTCCGGCGCCGGCAACGGCGAGGAGGCGGTGCTCGTTCTCGCATTCGAGTCCGCCGACCATCCGCTGGAGCCGTGGATGAAGCGAGCGCTCGAGTGCTGCGCCGACCACGGCGGCAAGATTCCCGCGGACGCGGCGAAGACTCGTACCGACGCCGAGGCGACGCACGAAGGCTCGGCCGGCGCGTGGCGCAACGCGTTCCTGAACGCGCCGTACCTGATGGACACCGTCGCCGCGATGGGCATGGTGAGCGACACGTTCGAGACGTCGATCACGTGGGAGCGCTTCCCGGACTTCCATCGCCAGATGATGGAATGCGCGCGCGACGTCATCAACCGCGTGTGCGGCAAAGGCACCGTGACCTGCCGCTTCACGCATGTGTATCCCGACGGGCCTGCGCCGTACTACACGATTCTCGCGCCGGGGAAGCGCGGTTCCGAGATGGAGCAGTGGGACGAGATCAAGGCGGCGGTGTCGGACAAATTGATCGCGCTAGGCGGCACGATCACGCATCATCACGCGGTCGGTCGGTACCATCGCCCATGGTACGACCGCCAGCGCCCCGACGGCTTCGCACTCGCGCTGAAGGCAGCAAAGAAAGCGCTCGACCCGCGCTCGATTCTAAACCCCGGCGTGCTGATCGATCCCGATTGAAGTGCGAGCGGCAACTTGAAGAAGTTTCCGTGTCCGTACTTCAAGGATGAAATCGAACTTGCTGACGCGCGCGAGCAGCACATTGCTGAGCGGCATCCGGAGTTGTTGCCAACACATCTAATCAAAATCGAGCAGACACTCGCCGAGCCTGACCTTATTCGCCGCAGCGGGCGATTCGCATCGGCGAGGCTCTTCTCGCGCTGGTTCGACGACCTGTTGGGCGGTAAGCACGTGGTGGTTGTTGTGCTATCCTCATCGACAGGGCTGAGCAGGAACTGGATCGTCACGGCCTACGTTGCTCGCAGCATCGCGGAAGGAGATGTCGAATGGACGCGAAGTTGAGTTTCAAATACGACCGCGACGCCGACATCTTGTACATCAACAAGCGCGATCCGTATCCGGCACAGGAAACTGAGGAGTTGCCCGACGAAGTGGTCGTGAGGCTCAATCCCGATTCGGGTGAAAACGAGAACGTCGAGGTCATGTTCTTCTCGACGCGCCTCTTGCGCGGCGACTTGTTTGAACTGCCGGTTACGGCGGATCTGCGGCTTGTAGCAGAAGACTAGTCGTCGATCTTTAACTGCTTCTTCGCCGCCTCGGTCATCATGTGCGGCGTCCATGGCGGGTCCCACACGATCTCGACGCTCGCGTCGTCGCATCCGGGGATGCCGAGCAGCTTGTCCTGGATGTCCTGCGTGATCATCATGCCCATCTGGCAGCCCGGCGCGGTCAGCGTCATCGTGACGTTGACGACGCGGTTCTCGATCTGCACGCCGTAGATTAGTCCGAGGTCGACGAGGTTGACGGGAATCTCCGGGTCGTAGCACTCGCGCAGCACTTCGTAAACGTCGGCCTCGGTCGGTGCGGGCGAATTCTCCATAGCACTAAGTCTAGTATATAAGAGGTGGGGATGCGCGAAATCTGAGGTGAGTTATGCCCGACAAGGAAGATCTATACGACGAGGCGATTGACGCCTACGCCGACGACAAGTTCGATGAAGCGATCGAGCTTTACAAGCAAGCGCTCGAAGCCGACCCGAAATACGCCGACGCGATTCACGGGATGATCATGTGCTACCAGGCGAAGGGCGATCTCGACACAGCGATCGAGCTGACCAAGAAATATATCGCGCAGGAGCCGGACGATATTCTGGCGCACACCAATCTCAGCATGTTCTATCAGAAGAAGGGCATGGTGCCTGAAGCGGAGGCTGCCGGCGCCGAGGCGCGGCGGCTCGACTGGAAACGGCAACTCAAGGAAGGCAAGAAGTAGGGCCTCAATCAAATGAAACTCAAAGACAAGGTTGTACTGATAACCGGCGGCGGATCGGGACTCGGGCGCGAGATGGGACTGACGTTCGCGCGTGAGGGCGCGAAGATCGGCGTCAACGATATCAAGCCCGAGTCGGCGCAGAACGTCGCGACCGAAATCGAGCGTGCCGGCGGCAAGGCGCAGCCGTTCGTCGCCGACGTCTCGAACAGCGCGGCAGTGGCGAAGATGTTCGCGGAGTTTGTCGCCGCGTTCGGCACTATCGACATCCTGATCAACAACGCGGGTATCGCGCGCGCGAGCGATCTGGACAACCCTGACATGTTCATGACTCATCTGAAGACCGACGCGGACTGGCACAAGATGCTCGCGACGCATCTCGACTCGACCTTCTTCTGCACGCGCGAGGCGCTGAAGGTAATGATCCCCAAGCAAGCGGGACGCATCATCAACCTCGGATCGATCGCGGGCACGACCGGGCTCGCGTTCGCGTCGGATTATTGCGCGGCGAAGGGCGGGATCATCTCTTTCACCAAGTCGGTCGCTCGTGAAGTGGTGCCGATGGGAATCCTGGTCAATTGCATCGCGCCGGGATTTATCGAAACGCCGATGACGGCGCCGATTCCGGGCGAGGCGCGCAAGCAGATCGAAGCGAGCACACCGATCGGGCGCTTCGGCGAGCCGAGCGATATCGCCGCGGCGGCGCTGTTCCTCGCCTGCGAGGATTCGAAGTTCATGGTCGGCCAGGTGCTCAGCCCCAACGGCGGCTACGTGATTTGAAGTTCGCGGCCTGCGGACTGCTCGAGTTACCACCGTGCTGACGCGGTCCGCGGGAATCCTGATTCCACTGTTCTCGATCCGCACGCGCGACAATCTCGGCCGCGGCGAGATACTCGACCTCGCGCCGATGATCGACTTCGCGCTCTCGATTGGTCATCGCGTGATCCAGTTGCTGCCGCTCGACGAGACGGGGCCGGACGATGCCAGCCCGTACAGCGCGATGAGCGTGATGGCGATCGATCCGATGTACATCTCGATCAGCGGGCTGCCGGGCGTCGGGCGCGTGGTCGCGGGGCGCGCGCGCGAAGCGGTCGGCAAGGCGCGCTTCGTTCCGCGCGCGGTCATCCGCAAGGAAAAGTTTGCATTGCTCGAACGTGCTTACCGGGCAAGCCGTGCGCGCGGCGGACACGACGAAAGCGCGGCGCTCGACGAGTTCATCGAGGCCAACGCGTATTGGATCCACGACTACGCGCTGTTCCGCGCGCTGAAGGAACGCTTCAACTGGACCGATTGGGAAACGTGGCCGCAGGAAATTGCGCATCGCGATCCCGCCGCACTGGCGCTCGCGCGGCGCGAGCTGGCCGACCCGATCGAGATGTACGGCTACTGGCAGTTCATTGCGCATCGGCAGTGGGCGGATATGCGCACATACGCGGCGTCGCATGGCGCGTTCATCGGCGGCGACATGGCGTTTTCGCCGGGACACGACAGCGCCGAGGTGTGGGCGAATCAGCACGAGTTCGATCTATCGCGCACCGTCGGCGCGCCGCCCGACGGCTTCAATCCCAAGGGCCAGCGATGGGGCCTGCCGTTGCCAAATTGGAACCAGATGCGCGCGGAAGGATTCAAGGTGCTGCGCGCGCGAGCACGTCACGCCAGTATGCTCTACGATTTGCTGCGAATCGATCACGTCGTTGGGCTCTATCGCACATTCAACTTTGGCGCAGATCCCGACGCGCCGGGAAATTTCACGCCGGCCAACGAGGACGAGGAACTGCGCCAGGGCGAAGAGGTGATTGGCGCGATCAAGAACGAGGCTGGCGCTATGGAGTTGATCGCCGAAGATCTGGGCACGGTTCCGCCGTGGGTGCGTCAATCGCTGACGCGGCTCGGCGTGCCGGGGTACAAGGTGATGCAGTGGGAGCGCGACTGGGGTCACGGTGACGAGCCTTTTTTCAGCCCGCTGACTTATCCCGAACTCTCGCTAGCGACGACGGGGACGCACGACACAGAACCCTTGACCGTGTGGTGGCACGCGCAGCCGATTCCGGATCGCGAGAAATTCGTGCGAACACTCGGACTCGAAGGCAAAGTGTATGCGCGCCGGATGCTCGAGGAGTCGGAGCGCGATGCGATTCTTGCGCTGCTGTACTCGGCGCCGTCGCGGCTGACGATAATTCCGATCCAGGATTTGTTTGGATGGAGCGCGAGGATCAACCGGCCCGGTACGGTCAGCGATTTCAACTGGACGTATCGAATCCCGCTGACGCTCGAGCGCATGCGCCGCAGTCGCGCAATTCAATCGCGCATCCCGAAGGTGCGCGAGATCGCCGTGAAGAGCGGCCGCTTCGCCCAGTAGCGGGCCTTCAAGTTCCTAACATGTCCTCGGACAAGGGGAGGTTATTTCGCCGCCGGGAGTCTCAAGTTGTGAGCCGGATGCCGATTGAACTATAAGCATCACTGGCTGCTACCTCTGATTGGCAATACTCGGGGAGCATTTTTCCCGGAGGCATCGCATGGGACCATTGGAAGGAATTCGCGTACTTGATTTGAGCATGGTGGTGTCGGGACCGTTCTGCACCATGATGCTCGGCGACCTGGGCGCGGACGTAATCAAGATTGAGCCGCCCGATGGTGACGTTTCGCGGACGCCGTCGGCCAACGATCGCGGCGGTGTCACGATCTCGATCCTCAACTGGAATCGCAACAAGCGGGCGATGATGCTCGATCTCAAGCAGCCCGGCGCCGCCGAAGTTTTCCTCAAGATGGCGGAGCGCTCGGATGTCGTCGTGCAGAACGTGCGGCCCGGCGTCGTCGAGCGGCTGGGCGTCGGCTACGAAGCGGTCGCGGCGCGCAATCCGAAAATAGTTTACTGCTCGATCGCGGGTTACGGTTTTTCGGGGCCGATGGTAGACAAGCCGGCCTACGATCCGGTCATCCAGGGGATGGCGGGCGTGATGGTTTCGCAGCGCACGCAGGGGCGGCCGCGCGCGGTCAAGAACATCCTCGGCGACAAGGTCACTGCGATGACGGCGGCGATCTCGATCCTCGCGGCGCTGAACGAGGCGCAGCGCAGCGGGATAGGGCAGCATCTGCAACTCGCGATGATCGACGCGGTCGCCTACTACCTGATGCCCGACACGGCATCGCGCCACACTTATCTGCCGCACGCCGCGGGAATCGCGCCGTCGATGAATACGCTCGAGCCGTTTCAGACCGCCGACGGCTATATCACGATCGCGCCGCTCACCGACAAGCATTGGACGGCGATTCTGAAAGCGATCGGTCACCCGGAATGGTTCGAAGGCAACGAGCCGCGTCCGGAAAGAGTGAAGCGATCGATCAAGAGCATGATCACGCTGTTCCCGACGCAGCCGTCGGCGTACTGGCTCGAGCGAATCGAGGCGGCCGACGTGCCATGCGGGCCGGTCAACGACTACGACTCGATCTGGAACGATCCGCAGTTCGTCGCGAACGAAACGTTTTTCGAATACGAGCATCCGAAGGCGGGACGCGTGCGCGGCGTGCGATCGCCCGCGCGCTTCTCGCGCACCGAGCCCGAGCTATGGCGGCATCCGCCGGACCTCGGCCAGCACACCGACGAAATTCTCGGCGAATTTGGATTCGGCGCCACTGAGATTTCCGAACTGCGAGCGAGTCGGATCGTCAATTGAGAAATCGTTCGAGGCGCGCGTATGTATTCGCAACTCTCGGCATAATCTTCGCCGCAGCGATCCTGATCGTGCAGGGATGCTCTACGCAGCAGCCGTCGAAGTCCGGCACCGCGGTCGCCGCTGCCACTCCGAGCGCGAAACCAACGCCGACCGGAGCGCCACTCGGTACGCATGCGCCGTACGCGATCACGGCGGGACTCGACGGCAACTTGTGGTTCACCGAATACCAGGGCGACGGCATCGGCCGGATGACTCCGTACGGCGCGACCAAACGCTTTCCGATCGATCCCGACGGATTCGCCGAACGGATCACCGCGGGGCCTGACGGCGCGGTCTGGTTCACCGACACGATCGGCAATCGCATCGGGCGGGTCGCACCAGACGGGAAGATCGCGTACGTGAAACTGCCGCATTCGGACAGCGGACCGGCGGGAATCACGTCGGGGCCCGACGGCAACCTGTGGTTCACCGAGCATTCTGGCAATCGCATCGGGCGGCTCAGCACAGTCGGAACCTTGACCGAGATCGAACTGCCAAAGGGTGCAGGTCCCGCGGAGATTGTCGCTGGCAGCGACGGCAACTTGTGGTTCGCGGAAGACAAGGCAAATCGCATCGCGCGTGTCACTGTCGGCGGCAACGTCAAGGAATTCGCAATCCTGACGCCGGACAGCCGCCCCGCGATGATGACGCTCGGCGCCGACGGCAATGTATGGTTCACGCAGCCGCAGGCAAACAAAATCGGCCGGGTCACACCGGGCGGTTACATCACGGAATACGAATTGCCCAATCCCGGCGTGCCGCTCGGAATCGCGACGGGCTCCGACAAGAATCTGTGGATCACCGTGATTCGGGCGCAACTGATTTATCGCCTCACGCCGAAGGGCGACTTCACCTCGTTCCCGATGCCCGCAAAATCGATGGCGACTTTCATCGCCGCCGGTCCCGACGGCGACCTGTGGTTCACCGAGCCCAACGGCAAGGTGGGCCGGCTTACGACCGAGGGCGACGTCAGGGAGTATGTCTTCTCGAATCCTTACAGCGCACACGCAGACAATAGGTGAGCACACCAGCGGCCGGCGTGGCGCGGGTGTTGGCGCGGCTGTTCCGTTCGGCGAGTTTTGCGGTATAAGCGCTTTATCACATGAACCAAAACGCTGGGCGCGTTTGGATTCCGGCATCATGCCGCAAGGGAGAATTGAGCGATGGGCAAGCTCGACGGAAAAGTAGCCGCTATTACTGGCGGCGGTCGCGGTATCGGCCGCGGCATCGCGAGGGCATTCGCCACACAGGGATGCGCAGTAGTCGTCAACGATCTTGGCGTCACGGTCGCGGGCCAGAAGGAAACGCAATCGCCGGCCGACGACGTGGCAAAGGAAATCAAGGCCGGTGGCGGCAAGGCGGTTTCCAATCACATGGACATCGCGACCGTCGAAGGCGGCGAGGGGCTGGTCAACCAGGCGATCAAGGAATTCGGCAAACTAGACATCCTGGTGAACGTCGCCGGCATCCTGCGCGACCGCATGATCTTCAACATGTCGGAGCAGGAGTGGGACGACGTGATTCGAGTGCACCTGAAGGGGCACTACTGCACGATCAAGCCGGCGTCGGCGCATATGCGCGAGCGCAAGTTCGGGCGCATCATCAACTTCTCGTCGAACTCAGCGCTGGGCAGTCCCGGCCAGCCGAACTACGCGGCGGCGAAGGCGGGAATTCTGGGGCTGACGTATTCGAGTGCGAACTCGCTGCAGAAATATGGAATCACGGTGAATGCGATCATGCCGGGCGCGTCGACGCGCATGACCGATACGATTCCCGCGGGGCGCATGCCAGGCGCGACGGGAATCCCGCAGTCGGACAAAGTCGAAGGGACGCCGCGCGATCCTGCCAACGTCGCGCCGATCGTCGTGTTCCTCGCGAGCGACGAAGCGGCGAACGTCACCGGGCAATGCTTCGGCGCGTCGGGCTTCCGCATCATGCGCTATCGGCACATCATCGCGGACAAGGTGCTGTACAACAACGGGCCGTGGAATATCGACGAGCTGTTCGAGCGGCTGAAGAATACGCTGCTCGCAGATCTGAGCCAGCCGCGGATGTAAGTTTGGACGTAGCGCGCCCGCCGTCGATGCGATTGCGCGTTGGCGGCGGGCGGGTCAATTTTCAAAACTCGCGTTGAGGAACTTGATCACTCGCGCGGCGTAGCCGGTGGGATCCTCGAAGATCGCGTCGGCGTGACCGCCTGATGGAACCGTCCACATCTGTCCATTGTAACCGGCCGAGTTGAGAATCGCCTCGCCGTCGGCGAGCGGCGTGATCTTGTCGTCGCGATTCTGAATTACCAGCAACGAGCAGGTGCCGAGGTTGGCCGCGTCGACAGCCGGCGAGATGAGGTCGGGCTTGCGGCCGAACCAGACTTGCGCTTCCCACATCACGGTGGTTAGGAATGCGGGATTCAATCGCGCCATCGAGGGGCTGCGCATGAAGAGCTGCTCGAGGTTCGCGTAGGAACTGTCGGCGACGATCGCGATGAACAGCGGTTGTTCGGCTTGGGCCATGATCACGCCGGCGGCGCCTTCGCCGATTCCGAGCGCTGCGATTTTCTTGAAACCGAGCTGGTCCTTGAGGGTGCGCGCGGTCGCCAGCGCGAACTTGCGCTTGAGCATTCCCCAGTTGACGCCGTAGCTCGGATTGTTGGAGCCGTATGCGGCGACGACGGTGTAGCCGGCGCCGAGTAGAAACTTGGCGTACGGAATCATCGCGGTCTCCGGCGCTCCCGCGGCGGGCACGATCACGACCACGTCGCGCCGTTTGCCGGGGAAGTACCATCCGACGACGCTGACCTGGTGATGGCGGATGCCGTCCTCTTCGACCATGCCGCAATCGAGGAGTTCGGGCTCGATGCCGAGCGCGGCGCCGATGTCGGTCGCCGAGCCGCGCTTGAACGCGGGAACGTGTTGTCCGAAAACGTCCTGGCCGCCGCGTCGGATGAACTCAGGGTACATCAGGGAGCGCGCGACGAAGAAAGCGGCGCCGATCCAGAGGATAATTGGGACGCTGAGGAGGATTGCGCCGATACCGAAGATACGCCGCGGTTTGCGCGTGGCCGCGGCCGGCCGGGATTCGGAAGGATCGCTCATCGGGATCTGCTGGTGCACGATAGCACACGGTGCGGCAAGCGCTGGCACGTTTCCGCGAAGGATAGGCGGGAGGGTTGCTGCATTAATGGGCAGGATTTGGCGGGTTTTCGGGGCCTGTTCTTCACTTCTCCTCGGTTTCTTCGGATCTGCGAGCTGCGGGCGTTGTGCGGGAGGCTGAATCGACGGCGATTGATGTGTTGTGTCCGCTCGAAATTGAGCACTGGGTTTTTGGGATTTGATGTTTGTTTCCATGGCGGCGGGGAAATCCGGCGGGCACATATGATAGTAGCAGCGTGGGGTGACAACGGTTGTCTTTGTGGGCAGTGGGCGGGCGCGAGCGGTTCAGGTGGAACGGAAGCCGATCTTTTTCGGGGATTGATCGCGAGGCATCCCGTTCGCGATTGCGTAGAGATCGGACAGGGTGCGGGTGGTAGTGACACGAGTGGCGCAGCCGGCGTCGCGGAGCCATGTGTTTGCTTCGTCAGCGGTGAAGCGATCGAAACCGATCTGTGAGAAACATCGGCCCGGGCGGGTGATCGCGCAGTTCAGCTTGCCCAGATCTTCGTTGGTCGTGATGAGGAGCATCGTGCGGGTGCCCTGGCCGAGGATGCCGTCGGAAATGTTGAGGAGTCGCGAGAGGCCCTGGCCGAGGAATTTTTTTGCGTCGAGGCTCATCAGCTCGCCGCTGTCTTCGAGAATCAGCAGGCGCCATTTTTGGCGCGGGGCAGATTCCTCGGGGAGTTCGGCGGACTGGTTGGCCGTTTCGAGCATCACCTGCACGAGGTAGTCGGCGCGCTCGAGCAGCTGATCGGGATCGATCACGTACTCGAAGCGGCACCAGCTTTTCCACGCCCACGCCAGCGCGCGAATCGCCCAAGTCTTGCCGGTGCCGGGTTCGCCGTGCCAGAGGAGCAGTTGGCCGTTGTGCCGCGACGGCGTGAAGTCCTCAACCAAGGCGCCGAGCTTGCATTTCGTTTCGAGGCTGTAGTTCTTCGCGACTTCGTTCCAGCATGCCATCTCGACTTTGCGCATGGTCATCGCGGGGCCGGAACTTCCGTGATGCCAGAACGCTAGCGGCAATATCGGATCGGTTCCGATCGGAGACGGCGGGAAGGCTTTGCGCAAGTCGGCGATTATTTTGTCGGTGACGGCGAGGTCGGAAGCGGCCACCGACAGATCGAAACTGCCGTAGCCCTGGCTGGCCATCACGATTGCGCCGGAGTCGATGTCGCGGACGACGAGCGACCGGATTCCGAGGTACTCGGACCAGAGGATGCGATCGCCCTTGATCGAGTCGGGGTGCAAATGCGCGTCGCTGGCGTCGAGGTCGAGTTTTCGCACGACCGTCATTCCGTTCGCGCATACGATGGACTGAAATACTGCAGCCGGCAGCCCATGCTGATCGTCGGCGTCGAGATGCCACGCGACGTTGCTCGCGGGATACGAATTTGTTTCGGCCATATCGCGCCTCTCTGTTTTCGTTCAGACCTGCGAACCGCGGGAATGTTTCGGGATAATAAATAACAGCGCGCGGCGACAACGGTTGTCTTTGCGGGAATGGTGGTTGTTAGGGGGTTGCTTGGGACTTATGCTGCGGGCTGGAAGGCGGCATGCAATGAGTGATTGGGATCCGGAACTTTATAATCGGTTTCGCCGGTATCGGGCGGAGCCGGTTGAGCATATTTTGTCGCGGCTGAAGATCGGCGACGACGAGAAGATTATCGACCTGGGGTGTGGGTCGGGGGAGAACACCCTGGAGCTGGCGCGGCGCAGTGCGCGCGGGACGGCGATGGGAGTCGACGGGTCGCCGGCGATGGTCGAGGCGGCGCGCAAGGTGTTGGACATCGAGCCAGAGTTGAAGCGGCGGGTTTCGTTCGAGTTGATGAACGTGGCGGAGTTTCACGGCGAGCGTGAATACTCGCTGATATTTTCGAACGCGACGTTTCAGTGGATTCCCGATCATAAGAAGTTGTTCGCCGCGTGCTTCGAGGCGCTGATGCCGACTGGGACGATCGTCGTGCAGATGCCGGCGAACGAGACCGAGACGGCGAAGATGGAAATCGGGCGGCTCGCGCGCGAAGCGCCGTGGAACACGATGCTCGGCGGGCGCGATCGCGCGTTCCATGAAGAGCCGCCGGAGTTTTACGCGGCGATGCTCAAGCAAATCGGCTACGACGGAATCGACTGCTATTATCTGACGTTTCATCATCCGATGGACCGCCCGGGAGACGTCGTGCAGTGGTACAAATCGACCGGGCTGCGGCCGTTTCTCGACAAGCTGCCGAAAGAGCGCCACGACGAATTTCTTGGGCAGGTGACCGAGCGGCTCGTTGCGGCGTACGGCACTGCCGGGCCGATGACGTTCGACTTCAAGCGGCTGTTTATCTGGGGACGTCGTCCCGAGCCAGGAGCGTAATGGCGCGCGCACGAATTCGTCCGGCGATCGTCGCGCATGGCGGCGCCGGAAATGCCGGGCCGGGCAAGGAGCGGCCGGAGCGCAAACGCGCGATGATGGCGGCGATACGAATCGGCGCGAAAATTATCCGGGACAAAGGGAGCGCGCTCGAAGCGGTGACGGCGACGGTCGCGGCGCTCGAAGACTATCCGCTGTTCAACGCGGGCTACGGATCGTTGCTCAACTCGGAGGGCAACGTCGAGATGGACGCGTCGGTGATGTACGCCGAACCGGTTGTTTTGGAATCCACCGGCCGCACGAAAAAATCCGCGGGAACACATTCGCACGAGCCGGACTACACGGTTTCGGCCGGAGCCGTGGCGGCGGTCAGCCGCGTGCGAAATCCGATCCTGTTGGCGCGTGCCGTGATGGAGCATTCACCGCATATCCTGATGGCGGGACTGGGCGCAGAAAGTTTTGCGCGCAAGGTGGGAATACGGCTGGTGCGGCCGGAGGAGATGGTGACGGAGCGCGCGCGGGAGCGATGGCGCGCGCGGAAAGATCAGGCGGGGATTTTCGAAGCCGAGGCGGCGGCGCGCGCGGCGATGGGGCGGGGTCATGGGACGGTGGGTGCGGTGGCAATCGATGCGGATGGCGGAATCGCGGCGGCGACTTCGACCGGCGGCGTGCCGGGAAAACTTTTTGGGCGCGTGGGAGATTCGGCGCTGATCGGCGCGGGCACGTTTGCGCATGCGTTCGGAGCGGCGTCGGCGACGGGGCAGGGCGAGGCGATAATCCTGAGCGCGCTGTGCCGGGAGGCGGTGCTGGCGCTGGCGGAGGCGTCGCCGCAGGTGGTGGCGCGCGAGGCGATACTCGAAATGATCGATGCGACGGGGGCGGAGGCGGGCGTGATACTTGTCGATCGGCGCGGGCGGATTGGGTACGCGCATAACGCGGCGTCGATGCAGGTGGCGCGGTGGGATGAGGGGGGAGGGTTGGAGCATTTGTGGGTGGCGCCGATTGCGTCGGTGCGGCGGGGGTGAGGGGTGGGCTGGAATTGAGTGGTCGAATTCGGCGCGGGTCGGTGTCACTACTTGGGCGGCGGTCTTGATGGCCTTGAGCTCTCAGGTCGTTGAATCTCAAAGAGACTGGATCTTTTGAGATGCAGCGACGCGGAACCGGAACCGGCTTCGCTGGCGCGAAGCTGTCCGAGATCCTTCCAGCCGCTCGCGCTGCTCGCTCCGTCAGGATGACAGACTGGTATGCGTCAAGCGGAGCAGACGAGGACCAAGGTCGTAAACCGTGCGAGGTGCTTCAGATGAAAAATCGCTTCAATGTTCAGGTAACCTGGGATGGAGAAGCGGCGATGTGGGTCGCGGACAGCGACGATATTCCGGGCCTGGCAGCGGAAGCGCCTGACGACAAAGCGTTATGGCACAAACTTGAAGGACTGATTCCAGAGTTGCTCTCGATGAACGAGGTTCGCATCGATCCCAGTCGCGAGATTGAGGTCGTGCTCAATTTCAATCCGAGGAAGGAACGTATTCAGTTGACCGACGCGACGTAGCGAATTCCGGGCGTTTGGGCGGCGGGCGGGGATTCTCTTGGGGAGATCTGGTACATCTCGACGTATCGGGGCTGAAACTCAAAGTGAAGTGCGGGCGGGGCGCGGCGCGGGGGTGAATCCTGGGGTGATCGCGGCGGCGGCGGTGTTTGCGTTTTTCGTGCTGGTGCAGGGGATCGGGGCGCCGTTTACCAAGGACGCGGAGCCGCAGTCGGCCGAGTGGATCCAGAGTATCGTGCGCGACGGGCATTGGCTGATACCGCACGACGCGTACGGCTACACCGATCGCAAGCCGCCGCTGTTCTATTGGCTGTCGGCGAGCGTCGCGAAACTGTCGGGCGGCGTCGTCGATGAAGTGCGGGCGCGACTGGTGTCGGTGATTGCGGGGACGATTCTGGCGGTGGCGGTGCTGGCGTGGACGGCGGCCAATGTCGGCGCGACGGAGGGATGGCTCGCGTTCCTGTTTCTGATCGGCACATACGGATTTGCGTCGCGCGCGACTGAAGCGTTGACCGACATGCTGCTGACATTTTTGCTGTTCGCGGCGTATACGGCGATTTATCCGTTGCTTGATGAAACGGAGACGGGAGCTGCGGGCGCGTCGCGGAGAAAAATATTCGTCGGCGCGATGCTTGGGCTGGGAGTGCTGACGAAGGGGCCGGTCGCGATCGTGCTGTGTGCCTTGGCGGCGGCGATTTTTTTGCTGATCGAGCGGCGGAACCCGTTAGCGCTTCTGCGCGAGCGGTGGCCGTGGCAGGTGGTCGGGATTGCAGTTGCGATCGGAGCGGTGTGGTACGTGCCGGCGGCGATAGTCGGCGGGCATAAGATTGTAAGGATAATTTTCGCCGAGAATTTTGGACATTTTATGCCCGCGCGGCTCGGCGGCACGGGCGAGAGTTATCGGCCCTTTTACTATATAGCGATGCGGCTGGCAGGCGGCGCGATTCCGATGACACTGCTGATCGTGCCGGCGGCGCTGGCGTTTTACACGGGCGAGATTGCGGCGGAGAAGCGTCGGGCGGTGATCTACCAGGTGAGCATGCCGATTGCCGTGCTGGTGTTTTTTTCGATCGCGAGTGTGAAGCGCGACGATTATATTCTGCCGGCGATTCCGGGGATCGCGATTTTGTCCGCGTCAGTGTTCGGGTTGAGTGTGAGCGGGTGGGCGGCGAAGTTGCGCGATGTGGTGGTTGCGCTGGTCGTAGTTCTGCCGATACTCGGAATTGCTTTCATCCTGCTTTCGGGGCTTCTCCCGCACGATCTGCCGGAATTCAAACTTCAATCGAGCGACGCGGCCTACTACGCGATTTTCCTTGGGACTCCTTTCGTCATGAGTATGATTTTTGTGTTTGGCTTCCCGATCGGGCTTGTCGGAGTCGGGATTGCGATTTTCGGTCTGGTTAGGCGGCGCGCTCTCGCAAGTGGTGTCGGGTTCGGCGTGATCGCGATTCTGTTAAGCGTGTTTTGGACGTCGATGTTGCGGCCACGTGTCGCCACGGAGCGAAGTTTGAAGGGGTTTGCGCTGATCGTCGCGGAGCATGTGAAGGGCGGGCAGTTGTGCGTGGCGTCGGGGATCAATTACGAACTGTCATACTACTACGGCGCGGCGGTGCCGGAGATGAAGAATCCGGGATGCGGGTTTGTGATGGCGACGCCGCGGGAGATGGAGGCGATGACGGCGGAGGAGCGGGCGCGGCTCAGGATGGTTGCGAAGTCGGATTTGAAGTGGAGTGGCGGGGCGCCGGCGCTATTTGAAATTTCGGGGGGAGCGGGTAAATAGGAAGCCATGGATGACCGCGCGGAACAGGCTGAGCATGCGATTAGTGCGTTGATGCGCTTTGGGGTGTCGCTGATCATTCCATTGTGGGCACTCGCGATGCTGGCGCTGGGGATGGAGTATCGATCCTTGTGGTGGCTCGGATGTGGCGTCGTCGTTGGCGGGGTGGGGTTGCTTTTGCTGGTTGGGAATCCGTTGGCTAGCGGGGCGCTCGATATTCGCGAGAGCTGGCGGAAGTGAGACGCGGGGCTGCGCGCCCCGCACCCGCGGCAGGGGTGACCCCTGCACCCAGTATTAAGAAAATTGGGCACGAGTCCGCTTCGCGTCCTCGCGCCCAAAACTTCCCAACAGGGTGTCAGCCCGCATCCTGTTTTTTCCGAGTACCGGGTGCAGGGGTCACCCCTGCCGCGGGGTGCGGGGCGCGCAGCCCTGCGTCTTACTTTCGTGTTGCTGACGCACTGATTTGCGGGCGGTGACTGGGCAGGATATTCTTTAGGTCCGATGCCGATTTTTGAGTATGAATGCGCGCGATGCAGGCTTATCAGCTCGCACGTGGTGATGGGATCGTCGGGGCGTCGCGAGCGGCGCGAATGCCCGGAGTGCGGGTCGGCGCGGATGAGGCGGGTGATGTCGTCGTTTGCGGTGGTGGAGAGCGAAGCGTCGCGGCTGGCGAGTTTCGACACGTCGAAGCCGAGGGACGATTCGTTTTATCGGGACTCGCGCAACGTCGGGATGTGGGCGAAGAAGCGGGCCAAGCAGATGGGCGTCGATCTCGGGTCGAAGTTCGAGGCGACAGTCGAGAAAGCGCGCAGCGGCAAGCTGATCAAGGAGATGAGTTGAGGCGGGAATATGGCGGATGAAAAGGACCGGTTGGGCAGCAAGCTGCATGATGCGGAGGCGGCGCGGGAAAACCAATGGGCTCGGCAGCGCGACGAAGAGTTGCTCGAGAAGATGCGCCAGCGCTTAAACCACCACGTATGTCCGAAATGTAAGCAGGTTCTCGTCGCGAAGACTGAGAATGGGGTGCACGTGCACGCGTGTCCGGAGGGGCATGGCGCTTGGCTCGACGAGCCGGCACTGAAGTCGGTGCTGAAGAATCCAAAATAGATTAGAATCGAATTAAGCCTTGCTTAAGCGAAAACATCCACCGGTGAAGCGATCCTTCTTGACAGCTTGGCCCGGTCCAACTAATCAGGACTCGGTAACATCACATGTATCTTAATTTTGGCGTGCCGCTGGCGCTGACGATAATCGGGATCGGTTTCGTGGCGCTGATGTTCGGGCTGCAGAAGCTGCTGGCGCCGCAGAATCCGTACGATCGGAAGCTGATTCCGTACGAATGCGGGGAGCCGCCGACCGGGCGCGCATGGATAAATTTCAATGTGCGGTTCTACCTGATCGCGTTGATATTCGTGGTGTTCGAGGTTGAGGTCGCGTTCGTGTACCCGATTGCCACGGTTTATTTGGACTGGGTGCGATCGGGGCGGCGGCTGTACGCGCTCAGCGAGATTTTAGTTTTTTTACTGATCCTGTTCGTGGGGCTGATCTATGTTTGGGTCAAGCACGATCTCGAATGGATCAAAAAAGTACCGGTCGAGAACTGAGGTTTGATTTTATGCCGCTGTTGAACACGCTTCCCGACTACGTCCTGACGACCAAGACGGACGAGCTGCTGAACTGGATGCGCAAATCGAGCATCTGGTACATGCTGTTCGGGCTGGCTTGCTGCGCGATTGAGTTGATGCATACGGGGGGTCCGCGCGCCGACATCGACAGGTTCGGGGCGACGCCGCGGGCGTCAGCGCGGCAATCGGATCTGATGATCGTCGCGGGGACGCTGACGCTCAAAATGGCGCTGCGCACGCGGCTGCTCTACGATCAGATGCCTGATCCGAAGTACGTGATCTCGATGGGATCGTGCGCGAGTTGCGGAGGATTGTTCCAGCTTGCGTACTCGGTGTGCGATGGCGTCGATAAAATACTGCCGGTCGATGTGTACGTTCCCGGTTGTCCGCCGCGGCCCGAGGCGCTGACTGAAGGCCTGCTCAAGCTGCAGGAGAAGATGATGACGGAGCGGTGGCTGGTGCGATCGCCCAATGGCAACGGCAATGGCACCCCCAAGCAAATCGCGGCTGCCTGAGTAGATGGAGTCGATTCAAATACTCGAGCGGGTGAAGACGAAGTTCGCGGACCGCGTGCTGGAAATCTCCGACAAGAAACCGGACCCGTTCGCGGTGATCGAGCCGAAGGCGATCGTCGAGGTCGGGAAGTTCATGAACGAGGATCCCGAGATCGCGATGGACTGCCTGTCTAATGAGACGGGCGTCGATTACAAGGATCGGATCGAGGTGGTCTATCACCTGTTCTCGTATTCGAAGCGGCATACCGCCGTGCTGAAGGTGAAGCTGCCGCGGGAGAATGCGAGCGTGGCGACGCTCGAGGGTGTGTGGAAGTCGGCGAACTGGATGGAGCGCGAAATTTTCGATCTGATCGGCGTGAATTTCGAAGGGCATAGCGACATGCGGCGGATATTGATGCCGGAGGACTGGATCGGTCATCCGCAGCGCAAGGATTTCGTCGAGCCGGCCGAGTATCACGGAATTTCAACGGTGCGAGAGAGCCCGATAATCAGGCTCGATACGAAAAAGAAATGAGCACGCTGCATACCGAAGAGATGACGCTCAACATGGGCCCGCAGCATCCGTCGACGCACGGGGTGTTGCGCTTCGTGGTGCGGGCGGACGGCGAGGTGATGCGCGAGGCGATCCCGGACGTCGGCTACCTGCATCGGTCGATCGAAAAAATTGCGGAGAAGGTCGGCTACCACGGCTTCATGCCGTACACCGATCGCGTCGATTACGTTTGCGCGATGTTCACCAACCAGGGTTGGGGCATGGCGTGCGAGAAGCTCGCGGGGATCGAGGTGCCGGCGCGCGGCGAATACTGCCGGGTGATCGCGGCGGAGTTCAATCGAATCGCGTCGCATCTGCTGTCTGTAGGCGCGATGGCGATGGATATCGGCGCGGTGACGCCGTTCACGCATGCGATTCGCGAGCGCGAGATGATCAACGACCTGATCGAGGAGTTGTGTGGCGCGCGGCTCACGTTCAACTATATGCGAATCGGCGGCGTCGCGTGGGATCTGCCGCCGGGATGGCGCGAGAAGGCGCTCGCGTATCTCGATCATTTCGATCCGATCCTCGAAGAATACAACGCGCTGATCTCGTGGAACAAAATTTATATCGAGCGGCTCGCTAACGTCGGGGTGATCACGCCGGAGGAAGCGATCAACTACAACCTGGTCGGGCCGAATCTGCGCGCGTGCGGAATCAAGTGGGATATTCGCAAGGACATGCCGTATTCGGCGTATCCCGAGTTCGAGTTCGACGTGCCGATTGGCGACGGGCATTGGGGCAAGCTCGGCGACTCGATGGATCGCTACGTCGTGCGGATTCGCGAGATGGCGGAGTCGTCGAAGATTCTGCGCCAGGCGCTGCAGAAGATTCCGAGCGGGCCGGTGCTGGCGAAGGTCGCGCGCAATTTCAAGCCGCCGGCCGGTGAATGCCAGATCCGGCTCGAGAGCGGGCGCGGCGACATGGGCTGGTACGTCGTGAGCGACGGCACCGGATATCCGTGGCGGGTGCACGTGCGAACGGGATCGTTCGCGGCGATGGGGATCATCCAGAAGCTGAGCGCGGGGTTGATGATCGCGGACCTCGTGACGCTGATTGCGAGTCTCGACGTGATTGCGCCGGAGATCGATCGCTAATCCTCGATGGAGACGCTGGTACAAAATCTGATCGCGTCGGGCGCGTTCGGCAAGAATGCGTCACCGCACATGGTCGCGGCGATCATGGTGTTCATAATGAGCGCGGTGGTCTTCCTCGGCGTCGCGTTTCCGTTTGCGGGAATCGTCAGTTGGGCCGAGCGGCGAGTGTGGGCGCGAATCCAGTCGCGCGTCGGTCCGAATCGCGTCGGGCCGCAAGGTTTCCTGCAGTGGCTGGCGGACGGCGTGAAGCACGTGTGCAAGGAAGACATCATCCCCGACGAGTCCGACGCGCCGCTGTTCAAGATGGCGCCGTATCTTGTGATGCTGGCGTTCACGCTGCCGTGGGCGGTGATGCCGTTTTCGTCGTCGCTGATACTGGCGGACCTCAACGTGGGCATCCTCTACATGACGTCGGTGACGGCGCTCACGGTCGTCGGCGTGCTGATGGCGGGATGGGCGTCGAATGACAAGTGGTCGCTGATCGGCGGAATCCGATCGGCGGCGCAAATAGTCAGTTACGAAATACCAGCGGGGCTTTCGATATTCCCGGTCGTGCTCATGACTGGCACGTTGTCGATGCAGGGGATAATCCGGGCGCAGGGCTGGGCGCCGCAGCATTGGTTCTTGTTCGCGAACCCCTTCACGTTCGTCGCGGCGAACATCCTTTATATATCGGCGCTGGCGGAGGGGAATCGGACGCCGTTCGATTTGCCGGAAGCCGAGTCGGAACTGGTGGCTGGGTTCGCGACTGAGTATAGCGGGATGCGCTACCTGTTCTTCTTCATGGCGGAATGGGGAAACCTGTTTATCATCGGCGCGATCATCGCGACGCTGTTCCTCGGCGGCTGGCAGTTTCCGCATGTGACGAAGAATGTAGTCGCGATGAATATACTTCAGGCGATTACCTTCAACGTCAAAGTACTAGTTCTCGTATTCGTGTCGATGTGGATACGTGCGACGTTGCCGCGAGTGCGTATCGATCAGCTAATGACGCTTTGCTGGAAATACTTCGTGCCGATCTCATTTGTGAATATGATCGGGACTGCCGTGTGGGTAGCTATTTGGCCCGACGGCAACGCACTAATGGGGTATATCATGTTCGCGGCTGCGCTGGCGCTGGCGGCGGTGTTTACCCAGCGCGTTATATACTATCTCCGGCGTTCGCGGATGGAAGTATACTTCAATCCGACTATATAGAGGCTATTGATGAGCGCGGTTTCGGAATACGTAGGAAATATTAAAGACGCCGTCACGAGCATCTTCGAAGGCATGGCGGTAACGGCGTCGCATTTCATGCGCAAGCCGTACACTGTGCAGTATCCGGACCGGATGCCGGTGCGGGTGCAGGATACGCTGCCGTTTCGTTACCGGGGAATCCTTGAAGTCGATCTCGAGATTTGCACGGGATGCCTCGCTTGCGAGCGCGCGTGCCCGATCGATTGCATCGTGATCGTGGTCGACAAGGACCCGCAGACGCGGCAGATGCTGCTGTCGCAGTTCGACATCGACATAGCAAAGTGCATGTACTGCGGGCTTTGCAGCGAGCCGTGCCCGACCGGATCGATTCATCATACGACCGAGTTCGAGGGCGCCGACTATTCGCTCGAGAGCCTGATTCGCCGCTTCGTCAAGGATCCGGTGATGGCGTACAAGCCGAAAAAGGGGCCGGAGACCGACTCGCAAATCGCGCCGATTCTGAATCGCGGCATGACTTACCTCGATCAATGGGCGCAACCTGGCGGCGAGAAGCCGGCCGAAGAAGAAGAGCCCGCGTAGCGCGCGGCCGCAGCCCGAGAAAGAGATGATCGCCCAGGTAATATTCTATGCGCTCGCCGCGCTGACGGTCGGATCGGCGATGTTAGTAGCGTTCTCGCGCAACATAGTTTATTCGACATTCGCGCTGCTTGGCGCGTTCATGGGTGTAGTAGGTATTTACATTCTGCTGGCGGCGGACTTTGTCGCGATGGTCCAGCTGCTCGTCTATGTTGGCGGAATATTGGTACTGACTATATTCGCGGTGATGCTGACGGCGGGAATTGGCGACGTAACTATATCGAATCGCGCGGTCGGAACGGTGCCCGCAGTATTCACAGTGAGTATTGCCGCGATGGTGATGGTGTACGCGATCGGACGTACGCATTGGCATCAGGCGGCGACGGTTGTTGCGCCGACTACCTACGCGATCGGAAATGCGTTTCTCGGCGAATATGTTTTGCCATTCGAGGTCGCATCGCTGGTGCTGCTGGCGGCTCTTATCGGCGCGATAGTAATTTCACGCCACGAGGCGAGGGAGTAGGGGAGCAGGAGAATCGGGATGGGCGGGGGAATAACGCTTAATCATTTCCTGGTGCTGAGCCTGATCGTATTTTCGCTCGGCCTGTTCACGGTTCTGACGCGGCGCAACGCGATTGGAATCCTGATGGGGGTCGAACTGATCCTCAACTCCGCCAATATCAACTACCTTGCGTTTGCCTTTTACGGCGGCGGCAAGTACGACGGGCAGATCTTTGCGATTTTCGTAATTATGCTGGCGGCCGCTGAGGCGGTGATCGGGCTGGCGGTGGTGCTGGCGATTTATCAAAACTTCAAGACGATCGACGTCGACGCGACCGAGACGCTGCGTGGATAGCTGAGAGAGATGGATCATCCGATACCGGTCACGTTCATCCGACTGATCATTGTGCTGCCGCTTATCGGCGCGGCGATCAATTTTCTTGCCGGCGCGTGGCTGCAGAAGACTTTCGGCAAGCGCGCGATCAGTTTCATTGGATGTGGCGTCGTGATCGCTGCGTTCATCATCGCCGTGCGCGCGTTTGTCGCGATGATCGGACTGCCGCCGGAAAACCGGTTCATGCTCGACGACTTGTGGAAATGGTTCGACGTCGGCGGGCTGAATCTGGACATCGCGTTCTGGCTCGATCCGTTGTCGATGATCATGACGCTAATCATTACGGGCGTCGGCGGGCTGATCCACATTTACTCGACCGGTTACATGCACGACGACGACGGCTTCTGGCGCTTTTTCGGCTGGCTCAACCTGTTCACCTTCGCGATGCTCGTGTTGGTGTTGGGCGACAACATGTGGCTGATGTTCGTGGGCTGGGAAGGCGTGGGGCTGTGCTCGTTCGCGCTGATCGGCTTCTGGTACAAGGTGCAGGCGAACTCGACGGCGGGCAACAAGGCGTTCATCGTCAATCGCGTCGGCGACCTCGCGTTCGTGATTGCACTGTACAGTCTGTTCGCGGGACTGCAGGCGGTTGGGCATCCGACGCTGGTGACGCGCGAGGTCGCGCAGTATGCGCCGATGCTCGCGGGAGTGCCGATCGGTTTCGCGGGATTTCTGTCGGGGCATCAACTGATTGGCTTCGTCACGCTGCTGATGTTCATCGGCGCGACGGGAAAGTCCGCGCAGATTCCGTTGTACGTGTGGCTGCCGGACGCGATGGCGGGGCCGACTCCGGTTAGCGCGCTGATCCATGCGGCGACGATGGTGACGGCGGGCGTCTACATGGTTGCGCGGCTCAACTTTTTATTTTCGATGTCGCCGTTCACGATGGGAGTGATCGCGCTGGTCGGCGGAGCGACTGCGCTGTTCGCGGCGACGATCGGTATCGCGCAAAACGACATCAAGAAAGTGCTCGCGTACTCGACGGTGAGCCAGCTCGGATACATGTTCGCGGCGATGGGGGTTGGCGCGTACACGGCCGGCGTGTTTCATCTGATGACGCATGCGTTCTTCAAGGCGTGCCTGTTTCTCGGCAGCGGATCGGTGATTCACGCGATGGGCGGCGAGCAAGACATGCGCAAGATGGGCGGTCTGCGTCACAAGATGCCGATAACATTCGCGACCTTCGTGGCGGCGACGTTTGCGCTCTGTGGCATCTTCCCGTTCGCGGGATTCTTTTCCAAGGACGAGATCATTTGGCAGGCGTTCTCGCATGGACATTTCGTGGTATGGGCATTTCTACTGCTAGGCGCGGGATGCACCGTTTTCTACATGTCACGCCAGGTGTACATGACCTTCTTTGGTGAGTTCCGCGGCACGCACGAGCAGGAGCATCATCTGCACGAATCGCCGCCGTCGATGGCGTACGTGCTGATTGTGCTTGGATCGCTCTCGGTGATTGGCGGGTGGCTGAAATTTCCCGAATTCATGATTGCGTTCAAGCCATTCGAGCAATTTCTCGATCCGATCTTCAGCTCCGAGGTGACCCGAGGGGTCACGGAGTCGGGAATACACAACCATCTCGTAGAGGGATCTTTCGCACTCCTTACGTTCGTCGTCGTAGTCGTTGGATGGTATCTGGCCGATCTTATGTATCGGCAGGACCGGCTCGACCCCGAGCGCTTTAGCCAGATGCTCGGTGGAGTGCCGTACGAATGGGTATACAACAAATACTATGTCGATGAATTTTACGATCGCGCAGTAGTACAGCCGTACCTAATGGCGACGCGGGCGCTGGCTTGGTTCGATAGTAACATTATCGACGGAGTAGTTAATCTCGCGGCGCGGATTGTAGTATTCCTGTCGTGGCTGTCCGGACTATTCGACAAATACGTAGTTGATGCGCTGGTCAACTTCGCGTCGAACGTTACATATAACGTGGGCGGCAGGCTGCGGCGGCTGCAGACGGGATCGATCAATGGATACCTATACGGAATTCTTGCGGCGGTGATGTTGATACTGCTGGCACGCGCGGTTGCGAGAGCATGACGCGCTATCAAGGCAAACGGGAAGAGCGAAAACTGAGATGAGTCATGCGCTAACGCTGATAACCTTTGTACCGATAGCCGGGATGGTGCTGATACTTGCGCTGCCCGACTCGATGAAGAACGCGTCGAAGTGGATCGCGGTTGCGGCGACGATACCGCAGCTGCTGATTGCGATTTACCTCTACAACAACTTCGACACGACGACGAGCGCGGTGCAGTTTGCCGAGAAGGCGTCGTGGATGCCGTCGTACCACATTAGCTACTTCATCGGCGTCGACGGGATCAGCATCTCGATGATCCTGCTGACGGCGCTGATCATGTTCATCTCAGTGTTCGCGAGTTTCGGCATCAATCGCGCGGAGAAGGGCTACTACGCGATGCTGCTGATGCTCGACACGGGGATGATGGGCGTGTTCGTGTCGCTGGATTTCTTCCTGTTCTACATTTTCTGGGAAGTGATGTTGCTGCCGATGTACTTTCTCATCGGCATCTGGGGCGGTCCGCGGCGCGAGTACGCGGCGATCAAGTTCTTTCTCTACACACTACTCGGTTCGGTACTCATTCTGCTGGCGATGCTGGGACTGTACTACTATGGCGCGACGCCGACATTTGATTTGACTGAGTTGGCGGCGAACTCGAGTCATTACTCGATGCATTTCCAGGAAGTGGCGTGGATCGCGCTGTTCATCGGCTTTGCGATCAAGATTCCTGCGTTTCCGTTCCATACATGGCTACCTGATGCGCACGTCGAGGCGCCGACTGCGATCTCGGTGATTCTCGCGGGCGTGCTGCTGAAGATGGGCACCTACGGAATCTTGCGCGTCAATTTTGCGGTGCTGCCGGCGGCGAGCTATCAACTTGCGTGGCTGTTTCTCGGAGTGATCGGGACTATCAACATAGTATACGGCGCGATGTGCGCGATGGCGCAGACTGACTATAAGAAACTGATTGCCTATTCGTCGATTAGCCACATGGGTTACGTGATGCTCGGGTTGGCGGCGTTTACGGCGGCGGGAATCAACGGCGCTGTGCTGCAGATGTTCAATCACGGGACGATCACGGCGATGCTCTTTATCCTGGTCGGCGTGATTTACGATCGCGCGCACCATCGCGAGATAAATGGCTTCGGCGGACTCGCGCAGCAGATGCCGATCTACACGGCGGTGACGGGGTTCGCCTTTTTCGCGGGCATGGGGCTGCCGGGGATGTCCGCTTTTATTTCGGAAGTGCTGGTGCTGCTCGGCGCATGGCAGACGCATCCGCTGATGGTCGCGTTCGGTGCCGCGACCGCGATCCTGACGGCGGGCTATCTGCTGTGGACGTTCCAGCGAATCTACCTTGGGCCGCTCAACGAGAAGTACAAGGACTTTTCGGATTTGTCGTTCCGCGAGGCGTTCACGCTGGTGCCGCTCGGGATCATCGTGCTGATACTCGGCGTTTATCCGCACGCGATCCTTGGCCTGCTTAACACTTCGCTGGTGCATCTCAACCAGGTCGTGCTCTCGACCTCGGGCGCGGCCGTCGCGATGCTTCACTGAGGCGCGGCGACAGTTAGATGGATCTCGGAAATCTCGCAAGCCTTAGGCACTTCATCCCGGAGATGATCCTTGCGACCGGAATTTTGGCCATCGTGATTATCGATTTGGTGGTGCGCGACAAGTCGCGACTCGGCGCGTTGGCTCTGATAACGGCTGCGGCGTCGCTGGTCGCGATCGGACTTGAGCCGGCGTCGTCAGGCGCGTGGCTGTTCCATCGGATGCTGGTGTTCGATTCGTTCGCAATTTATTTCCGCGCGCTGATCGCGCTGGCCGCCGTGGTCGCGATCTGGATGTCGATTGGATCGAATGAAGTGCACGGCTGCGACCAGGGCGAGTACTACGCGATATTGCTCGCGAGCACGTTCGCGATGTTCCTGATGGCGGAGTCGGCGAACCTGCTGATGGCGTATCTCGCGCTCGAGTTCGTCAGCCTGACGTCGTACATCCTGACGGGATTTTTGCGGCATAACCGGCGATCGCTCGAAGCAGCGCTGAAATATTTGATTTACGGCGGCGTCGCGTCGGGCACGATGATTTACGGGATGAGCTGGATTTTCGGAATCACGGGGTCGCTCGATTTCAGCGTGATCAACAAGGCGCTTTCGACGCCTCAGCATCTGCCGGTGCTGGCGGTGTTCGTCGCGCTGGTGCTGATCCTGACGGGGATGGGATACAAGGTGTCGTCGGTGCCGTTTCATATGTGGGCGCCTGACGTTTACACGGGTGCGCCGATTCCGATCACGACCTTTCTTGCGATTGGATCGAAAGCGGCGGGCTTTGCGCTATTGACGAGATTTTTCTTCCCGGCAATTTCTCATCTGGCGGCGGGTGGAAGCTGGACGGCGCTGGCGGGCGTCGATTGGCCGCAGCTGCTGATGTTCGTTTGCATGATCACGATGACGCTCGGGAACCTCGCGGCGCTGCAGCAGACTAATATGAAGCGGCTGCTGGCGTATTCGAGTATCGCGCAGGCGGGATACGCGCTGATGGGATTCGTCGTGCTGTCGAACGACGGGATTCGCGCGATGCTGTTCTACCTGTTTGCCTACTATGTAATGGATGCGGGCGCTTTCCTGGTGGTTATGATCGTCGCGAACTCGACGGGTCGTGAGGATGTCGAGGCGTACCGCGGGCTGGCGTGGCGCGGTGGAATCGTCCCGGCGGTCGCACTGACTATTTTTCTTTTCTCATTGACTGGTATTCCGTTGACGGTTGGGTTTATCGGGAAGTTCTATTTGTTTGCGGCAGTGATTAAAGGGCAGTTCTACATATTGGCTATTGTTGGAATACTCAATTCAGTAGTGTCTTTGTATTACTACTTGAAGCCTATCCGGGTGATGTTCTTCGAGCAGCCGAAGGGCGACGAGGGCACCGTGCGGTTCGAGGCGTGGAATTACGGGTTGATGGGAGTGCTGGCCTGCGCGACGATCGTGTTTGGGCTGTACTGGTCGCCGATAATTTCGTTTGCGAATCGATCGATTAGTTTTTTCACTGGGGCGGCGTGAGCGATTGCGCGACGCTCGGAAAAGGAGCGCTGCGCGATTTTCAGAAACCGGAACCGGCTTCGCGTGCGCGAAGCTGTCCGAGGTCCGTTCCTCCCGTCGCTAACGCTCCCGTCGTCAGGATGACAGAGAGGGCGCGTTGCTCGCTTCGTCGAGTTGACGGGGAGATGCGCTCGCGGGCTCGCTACTACTCGAAGACTATCGTGCGGTTGTGGTGGAGGAGGACCTGTTTTCTTAGGTGCGCGCGGACGGCCTTCGCTAACACCATTACTTCTAGGTCTTTGCCTTTGCGGGCGAGGTCGGCGACGGTGTCGCGATGGGTCATCGGGGCCGTGGCTTGCGCGATGATTGGGCCGGCGTCCAGTTCTTCGGTCACATAGTGAGCGGTTGCGCCGACTAGCTTGACGCCGCGGTCGTGGGCTTGTTTGTGCGGGCGCTGGCCGGCGAAGGCGGGCAGGAAGCTGTGGTGGATATTGACGATCGGCTTGGCCCATGAGCGGAGAAATTCTCCGGATAGCACCTGCATGTAGCGCGCGAGGACTACGGTGTCCGCGCGCATCTCGGTGAGATGCTTCAGCAGCGCGGCTTCGGACTCGGACTTGCGATCCTTCAAAACTGGAATCACCGTGAATGGAACTTCGAAGGGGCGTACCAGTGGCTCGAGGTCCGGGTGATTGCTGACGACGCTGACGACGTCGCCGTCGAGCTCGCCGACGTGGTGGCGGCTCAGCAGATCGATCATGCAGTGCGGGAGGCGCGACACCATGATGACGATGCGGTCGCGTTTGGCGGCGTCGAACAGCTGCCACTTGAGGTGCTCCCACGGGAGCATCGAGGTCATCGAGGCGTCGAGTTCATTGTGCAGCTCGGCGATCGGCTGGCGCAGGCTTTCGAAGTGAATGCGCCAGAAGAAATGGCCGTCCTCGTCGTCGGAGTATTGGTCGGAGGTGATAATATTGCAGCCGAGCTTGAAGAGGTGGCCGGCGACGCGCGCTATGATGCCGGGGCGGTCGATGCACGAGATGAGGAGAGTAGCTTTGCCTTCGGCCACGCGGACGACTCCCGGGACGAGTAGTAACTTAGGATCGTAGTGACCACTGGCGCAAACAAACCGGCCGCGGCTGACGGGATTTTGTATGTGGTCGCGACGCCGATTGGGAATCCCGACGACCTGTCGGCGCGCGCGATTCGGACGCTTGCGGAGGCCGGTCTGATCGCTTGCGAAGACACGCGGCGCACCGGGCAGATGCTCGCGCGTCATCAGATAGGAACGCCGACAATCAGCCATTTTGAGCATAACGAGGAGCGGCGGGTGCCGGAGCTGGTCGCGCGGATGGTGGCGGGGGAGAAGATCGCGCTGGTGACCGATGCGGGGACGCCGGCGATTTCGGATCCGGGGTTTCGGCTGGTGCGAGCGGCGTTGGAAGCCGGCGTTCGCGTCGTCGCGGTGCCGGGACCGTCGGCGGCGATTGCGGCGCTATCGATTGCGGGAATACCAACCGACAGATTCACCTTCGAGGGATTTGTGCCGTCGCGCGATGCGGCGCGGAGCAAAGCGCTCGACGAACTTCGTCGTGAGCCGCGCACGATGGTCTTTTACGAGGCTGCGCGGCGGCTCGCGGATACGCTGGGCGCGATGGCGATCGCATTTGGTGAGTCGCGCGAGGCGGCCGTCGTCGCCGAAATCACCAAGACTTATGAGCGGACGATTCGCGGGACCCTGGGCGAGTTGGAGCGGAACTTTCGCGCGACGCCGGCGCTTGGCGAGATCGTGATCGTCGTTGCCGGAGCGGTGAATCAACCGGAGGCTGAGAGCGTCGCGATCGATGTACGCGAGGCGCTCGAAATCCTGCGCGAGGCGGGGCTTGGGCTGAAGCAGGCTAGCGCGGTGGTCGCGCGGCTGACTGGCAAGGGGCGTCGCGAAGTTTATCAGGATGCGCTCAAGTCCAGGGATGAGGAGTAGGAACATTATTTTTAGTGAAACCCCTCCGTGGGTTTCACGCTTCCTTGGGCAGGGCTAAGCCCTGCACCTTAGAATTAAGAAAGATGGGGGACTTCGTCCCTGTTTGGAGGTTTTTAGGCTGGGAATATTCCTAGCCTCTCCTCTGTCTGAGGAGAGGCTAGGGTCATGCGTCGCGAAGTTTGTCAGAATGCGGTCAAGTCGGGCGATGATGACTCTACTGGCGACTGACCGGTGGACAGCGTCGAGCACCCGCGCTTGCAGTCGCTCCGAGGGTGCGGTTCAATGACACTTAGGAGTGGTGTGGGGATGGCGGCGAAGGCTAAAGCGCGAGATACGGACGGCGAGGCTTCGTCGGTTGGCCAAATCGCGGTGTTGGTCGTTCATGGACCCAACCTTAATCTGCTTGGCGAGCGCGAACCCGAAGTTTACGGAAGAACCCGGCTCACAGATATCGACAAGGAACTCAAGCGGCTGGGACGCGAGCTGGAAATGAAGGTCGAGACGTTTCAGTCGAACAGCGAGGGCGCGATCGTCGATCGAATCCAAAAGGCGCGCGGCAAGTGCGACGTGCTGCTGATCAATCCGGGCGCGTACACGCACACCAGCGTTGCGATTCGCGACGCGATCGCGGCGGTGAATATCCCCGTGATCGAAGTGCATCTTTCGAACGTCTATAAGCGCGAGCCGTTCCGGCATCACTCGACGATTGCGGATATCGCGCACGGGCGCATCATGGGATTTGGCGCCGAAAGTTACAGCCTGGCTCTCAGGGCGGCGCGCACTATAGCCGAGGAGTCGCGTCGACGGAGCGGGTGAACGCCATGGCCGGCAACGATCCAGCACGCAGGCGAGCTGCGATTGCATCACGACACGGAGACGGAATGGAAGTACGCGAACTGAAAACCTTGCTGGTCCTGATGCGGGATTACGGACTGGTCGAACTTGAAATCGAGGACAAGAAGGGCAAGGTGCGGCTGGTGCGCGGTGGCGGCCGCGCGTCGGTAGATTTGACCGAGTCGGGAGCGGATGCGCACATCGCGGCGCGCGCGGCCTCGCCGATCAAGATGGCGACGCGTCACGTCGAGGCGACGGCGGAAGAAGGCGCGAAGGTCGCGGGCAAGATCGAGCTCGCGCCGAATCAGAAATTGATCGAAAGCCCGATGGTCGGCACGTTTTATCGCGCGGCCTCGCCCGATGCCTCGCCGTTTGTCGAAGAAGGATCGTCGGTGCGCAAGGGCCAGCCGCTGTGCATTATCGAAGCGATGAAGATGATGAACGAGATCGAATCGCCGGCCGCGGGGCGCGTGATAAGAATCCTCGCGGAGAACGGAAATCCTATAGAATACGGCCAGCCCTTGATGATCATCGAAGTGGTTTGACGGGGTGGAGCGTTCGCTGATGTTCAAAAAATTGCTGGTAGCAAATCGCGGGACGATCGCAATCCGGATAATCCGCGCATGCCGCGAGTTGGGAATTTCGACCGTCGCCGTTTACTCGACGGCGGACAAAAACGCGCTGCACGTGCGGATGGCCGACGAGTCGGTATGTATCGGCCCGCCGGCGGCCGAGGACAGTTACCTCAATATCCCGGCGATTCTCAGCGCGGCGACGACGTTCGGCGCCGACGCGGTGCATCCAGGGTACGGATTCCTGTCAGAGAACGGCGACTTCGCAGAGGCGTGCCAGAAGTCGGGACTCAACTTTGTTGGTCCACGCGCGCGTCACATCCGCCTGATGGGCGACAAGCCGCGTGCGCGCCGAATCATGAAGCGCGCGGGCGTTCCATGCCTGCCCGGGAGCGAAGGCACCGGCGTCACCGAATTGCGCGAGGCGCAAGCGGACGCGAAGCGCCTCGGCTACCCAGTGCTGATCAAGGCGGCTGCGGGCGGCGGCGGCAAGGGCATGCGAGTCGTTCGCAACGCAGATGAGCTCACGCGCTTATTTGCGCTGGCGCAGGGCGAGTCAGAGGCGTCGTTCAGCTCGAAGAAGATGTACCTCGAGAAATATCTCGAACGTGCGCGTCACGTTGAGTTTCAGATTCTCGCCGACTTGCAGCGCAACGCCATTCACCTGGGCGAGCGCGACTGCTCGATCCAAAGGCGCCATCAGAAGGTGATCGAGGAGTCGCCGTGCCCGATTCTGACTTCGCGGTTGCGCGAGAAAATGGGCAAAGCGGCAGTGCGAGCGGCGGAAGTCGTAGGCTACTCGAACGTCGGCACAGTGGAATTTCTGCTCGCGGGCAACGGCGAGTTTTATTTTATCGAGATGAATACCCGGATCCAGGTCGAGCACGGCGTGACCGAGATGGTCACCGGCGTCGACCTGGTGAAGGAAAGCATCAAGATGGCGATGGGCGAGAAGCTCATGCTGAAGCAGCGGCAGGTGACGTTCAGCGGCGCGTCGATGGAGTTTCGTATCTACGCTGAGGATCCCGAGCGCGGCATCCCGTCGCCGGGCGTCGTGACCAATCACCATCCGCCGGGCGGGCTGGGCGTGCGCGTCGAGACGGCGCTGTACGACGGCTATCGCGTGCCGGTGCAATACGATCCGCTTATCGCGAAACTGATCGTGCACGCCGAGACACGGCCCGAGGTGATCGCGCGGGCCAAGGCGGCGCTGCGCGAGTACGTGGTCGACGGCATCAAGACCAACATCCCGCTGCATTTGAAGATTCTGCACGATCCGGATTTCAACCGCGGCGAGTTCGCGACAAATTTTCTAACTCGCTACGAGCCGGCGCCGCGAGAAACTGCGAGTCCGGCGCCGGTAAGCAAGGCCTCTTGACCGCAACGCTCCGCGCCATGATTGATAGATCGAGGTGGAGAGGCGGCATAGCCGCACCTTCGAGTCACATGACTAACTTGAAAAAAATAAAATTGACATTTCTGGCACTGGCAGTGGGATTGATCGCGATTGCGCCCGCGTTCGCGCAGGACAGCGGGATGAATCCGCTGATTCCCGGCGGCAACAGCGCTCCCCCGGGGCATGCGCCGAAGGCCGTGGCCTCCGAACCTCTTTACGATTTCGGCAGCGCGCTCGAAGGCAAGATGGTCACTCATACATTTACGATCAAGAACACCGGCCAGGGATACCTGGATATCAGCGGCGTGAAGACCTCGTGTGGATGCACGACGGGACAGCCCTCGAAGATGCACGTCGCGCCGGGCGACACGAGCGATATCGCGGTGACGTTCGACACGCACTTTCAGAAGGGCCACCAGGTGCGCACGATCACCGCGTTCACCAACGATCCCGACAATCCGCAAGTCGCGATGACGATGCAGGGGATCATCAAGAAGCAAGTCGAGGCGGTGCCGGACCAGCTCGCGTACGGCAACGTCAAGCGTGGGACTGAAGGCACCAAGGAGTTTCTCGTCAACGATCTGAATCCGGTGCGCGGCGCGTTCTCGGTCGGACCGGTGAGCAATTCGAATTCGTCGATCAAGGTCGAGCAGCTGAAGCGTCCTGACGGTAAGCCCGGCGCGCTGATCAGGGTGTCGCTACTGAAGACGATGCCGTTGGGGCCGTTCGACGATTCGATCAAAATCACGACCAACCGCGTGCCGTTGCAGGTCGACGTATACGGCACCGTGACCGGGGATTTGAATGTCGATCCGGCGCAGGTCTCGTTCGGGCTTGTTCCGCATGGCCAGGATATCGTGCGGATTTTCAAGCTGAGCAACGAGGGGACGAAGCCTGTGAAGGTGCTGGATGTTGCGAGCAGCAGTCCGGCGGTCGGCGCGGTGGCGGAGCCGGTCACGCCGGGCAAGGAATACAAGGTGACTGTGACGCTCCGGCATGGCACGCCCGACGGGCAGCTGCACGGGAACCTGACGATCAAGACGGACGATCCGGATCAGGCGACGCTGAACGTGCCGTTTTATGCGGTGGTGGGGCAGTACCGGACCTGAGGTGCGACGCGAATAGTGGCTCAGCGCGAAAAATCGGGAATCGTTTCCTGGTTGCTGGAACGGATGAGCGATTGGGCCGTCGATCTGCTCACCAAGCCGCTCAAAAGCTACGCACTCCAAATTCCCAACGACATGGCCGCGCTCAAGCGTCATATCCGCAAGGGCGACGTCGTGCTGGTCGAGGGCAACGAGCGCATCAGCGAATGTATCAAGTACCTGACGCAAAGCTCGTGGTCGCATTCGGCGCTGTACGTCGGTGACGAGCCGATTCGGCGCAATCCCGAGCTGAAAGCGCCGCTGGTCGCGCAGTATGGCGACGAGGCGAACTCGCTGATAGTCGAGGCGATCGTCGAGGCGGGCGTGGTGCTCTCGCCGCTTAGCAAATATCGCGACTTCAACCTGCGCGTATGCCGTCCATTCAACCTGTCGGCGCCGGATTTGGCCGACGTAATGGACGAGGCGATTCGCAGCGTCGGCGATACTTACGATTTGCGCAACGTGATCGATCTCGCGCGCTACTTTCTGCCGGTGAGCCTGGTGCCCGCGCGGTTTCGCAGGCAAGCATTGCAATTCGGCAGCGGCGAGCCAACGCGCGTCATCTGTTCGAGCGTGATCGCGTCGTCGTTCCATCGCGTGAAGTTCCCGATCGTGCCGAACTACCAGCAGTTGCCGCCCGAGGCGGTGCCAGAGGAGCCTCGGCGCAAGTTGTGGCAAATCGGCTCGCCCACGACGGGCGGGCTGCAATACGGCGCGCTCCGGATGGTCTCGCCGACGCTGATCACGCCGCGCGATTTCGACTTGTCGCCCTATTTCGAGATCATCAAATTCAATATTATCGAGAACATGCGTTTCGACTATCACAAGATTTTGTGGGCCGACGACGCACCGCCCGCGCCTGTGAAGAAAGGGGCGTGACGGCGGAACATCAGCATCAGGGGAGCGTCCATTGAACGAAGAACAGCAGCACACAACCGGCCGCCGCGAACTACTCGAAAAGACGATCGCGAAAATACTGCATCGCCATTGCAACTTCGGATGGGCGAACTATTACATCCCGAGCGAGAAGTTCCCGAGCCTCATCGAGGAGCTGGTCGAGGTAATGAGCCCTGGCGGTCAGGCCGGCCACGAAGAGCTGGTGCAATTCTTCCTGGGCGTTCAGCGGCTGCCGTCGATTCAGGAGCGCGTCGCGAAACTCGAGCAGGAATTCTCGGTATACAAGCGCGGCTGAGAAAGACTTACTTCAGTTGCTCGTTTCAAAGCTGCTAATGCAGCTCGGCCTTTAGCGCTGTCAGTTCTGCGGACTCGGCAGCGGCTTCTTCGACCAGATTTCCCGGGAAGCGATCGTGCAGCGGGCTCACGCTAGAACCTAGCTGCACGACGCGATGCGCCATTCTTGCGACTGCGCCGAATGGGGCTGGCACGAGCTCGGCGGCGTCGCGGAATTCGGCCAGGCTGGCGTCGTCCCATCCGAGCAGGCCGCTGATGAACATGTAGATCGGTAGCGATCCGATGAGGCTTAGCAGCACGACGATCCATCCGCTGCCCGCGTGGCCAGGTCCGCCCCAGACGGCGAGCGCGAAGCTGCGCAGGATGATGTAGTTGCCAACCGCCGCGAGCGCGGGGTTGATAAGCGTCTGCCAGATGCTGAGCGACGGCCACGCGACGAGGTAACCCATCAGCGGCCATGCGACGATCGATCGCAGTATCGACGAAATCAGGAATGCGAAGAAGACGCCCTCGAAGCCGTAACGCTGCAGCAGGTACCAGGTCAAAATCACGCGGCTCACGTGTTCGAGGAGCGCAGTCCACGTGAACGTCCCCGTGCGGCCGACGCCCTGGAAGACTTGGTCGGGCAGGCGCGTGGTGAAGTCCGCCACTCGCCACAGATGCATCAGCCACATCACGGTCGCGGCGCGCACGAACTGCGGCGGCAGCAGACCCTTGATGAAGACGTCGGAGAACGCGATGAACGTCCCGCCCAGCATCGACGACACCATGATTCCCCAGCGCAGGCCCTGGTCGAGGTAGCGCCGCGTCAGCGCCATTTTGGCCTGCGAGTAGCTTTCCGATATCGACGGCATCAGCGTGGTGAAGATATACGCGCCGGTTTCGAGATAGCCGAAGGAGAACGCGAACGTCAGCAGGAAAATTTCGTTGAGCTCGAGAAAGTCGGGCAGCAGCACCGCCATCAGGACCGGCACGAGTCCCCAACTGATCGCAATGGCAAGCTGTCCGCCGGTGAGCTTCGCGCCGTAGATGATTGATTGCTTGATCGTCGCGCGATCGAAATGCGCGAGGAAAATCGTCACCAGGTTGAAGCCCATCTTTTCGTAGAAGATCGAACAGAACAGGCCCATGAAGAGGTTGGCGATCACGCCGCCGATCGCGAAGCCGAAAACGACGCCCATCCCTTCGCCGAACACCGGATGCATCAGGCCCCAATGGCGCATGTACACGCCGCAGATCATTTGCACGACGGGATTCAGCACGTAGGTCAGCACGATCAGCAGTTGCGCGTAGTCGAAGCGCTGCAGCGCACGGAACAGCGAAAAGAAAATCGAGATGAAGCCGGGGAACTGGATCAGTGTGTGCAAGACGACGAACCACGCGAGGTACGCGACCGGCGTATGCGGCAGCCATACGGCGGCGGCGAGGCCCAGCGCGGCGATTTGGAACATCCCGGCGATCGCGTGGAACCATATGAAGAACTGCGCGAACGTGATCGCGCGGGCCGGGTCGGTCAAGCGATACTCGGCGAAATATTTTACCATCGCCTGGCTGGTGCCGAGGTCGAGCAGCGTGAAGAAAATCAGCATGAACTGCGTGACGGCCGCCCACGCGCCGCGCGCTTCGAGAAACGGGTTGACAAAGTTGCGCTCGATGTAAAACGTCACCGCGAAGTTCAGCGGGATCATGATGATCAGCGAGAGCAGGTAGTTGTAGAAAAATCCGCTGAGCGGGCGATGGAATCCGACGATCTCCCATCGCGGATCGCCGCGCGCAGTGTCAGTTCCCGACTTGGCCGGCGATGAAGGTGCGGCGGCTGCAGCGCCAAGCGAAGCGGGCTGAGGCTTCGCGGCCATCGTCGAGCGGTAAAAGTGCTCGAGCAACTCGGGATGCCGCAGGCTGTAGCGGCGCACGATTACGTACGCAACGACGAACATCGCGAACATCGCGAGGAAGATCGCGGCGAGAATCCTCACCTGCGCGCGATGTGGCACCGGCGACGCGATCCAGTCGCCGTACGCGATCAGCGGTGCGCTCGCCGCGCTGCGCGACAATCCGTACAGCATCCAATTGAAGTACGGCCAGCGCTGGAAGTCGTAATTCTCGGCGCCCTCGATTCCCCCGAGCATCGTCAGCATGCTCGCGATGCGCGCGCTCTGGTCGCCGTTGCGCAGCCATTCGTTGAGCACGTAGATGGTGCCCTTGCCGGAATGCATGCGGAGCAGGATCGGAGTCCCCGGCATGATCGGGTCGCGCGGATTGGTCTTGACGAGAATCTCGGCGCCGTTGACGTCCAGCAGCGACCGTTCATGCACCCGCACGGCCGAGAGCCAGCTGATGTTGCGCGCGAGCGGATCGCTTTTCGGACCCACCCAGTTGACGACCGCGGCGAGGCGCTCGAGTTCCCGGCCATGAGCAGCGCCGGAAGAAACGTCGACGATGCCGGTTTGTTTGATTGCGCCGTTGGTCAGCGATGCGAGCGCAGCCCCATCAGTGTGCCGTCCGAGAATCAACACGACGCCCATACCGGATGCGACGCGGGCCTTCAGCGCTTCGAGCTCGGGGCCCGGCGGCGGTAGATTGTCCTGGTAGACGGCGGTCGCGACGCCGCCGAGACTCGTGACGCGATGCGTCGCAGGATCGAGTAGCAGGCGGGCGAGGACGAGATCCTCGCTGCCGGAATAGTAGATGTTGAATTGCGGTTCGGCCGCGTGCGCAAACGCAGGAATGAGAAGGGCAATCAGGAGTGCGGCGGCGATCCGCTCGAAGTGTTTTACGGACACTGACTGCGCGAACCAATACCGCAAATGGCTTCCCCGAATCGAACTGGATTCAACGGCCGCTTGATACTACAAGTTTTCGTGGCTGCTTGACGAACGAAATTTCGGATGGAGGCTCACATGGACGCTCTCGAAGCGATTCTCTCGCGCAAGGTGCAGCGCGTGTTCGCGGACAAACCGGTCGAGCCCGAAAAGCTCGCGAAGATCGTCGAGGCCGGACGTCATGCGATGAGCGCGCGCAATATGCAGCCGTGGCAGTTCGTTGTGATACAGAATCGAGGAACGTTGAAGGAAATCGGTGCGCTGTGCACGACGGGAAAGTTTGTCACCGATTCGCCGTCGGCAATCGTCGTGCTGAAGGACGTCGCCAACGCGCGATGGGCCGACGTCGATTGCGGACAGGCCGTGCAGAACATGGCGAACGCGGGCTGGGCGCTGGGACTCGGCACCTGCTGGGTCGGCAACTTCGACGCGGCGAAAATCGGCGCGATGCTCGGCGTCAAGGACGGCTGGGCGATTTTTACGATTCTGCCGTTCGGCTACGCCGACTCCAAGAATCCGCCGCAGTCGAAACCGCTCAAACCGCGCGGCGAGATGGTGCATTATGAGCGCGTAGGAAATCCGAAGCCGTAGAGATTCTGATAGAGTCTCGACACTCAAAAGAGGAAGGTTCTCGATGCCGATAAAACAACAGGTCCCGCCCGAGGCGTACGAAACACTCAAACAGAATCCCGATGCGCTCTACCTCGACGTTCGCACCGAAGGAGAATTTGCCGCGGGACATGCTGCCGGCGCGATCAATATCCCGGTGATGGTCGCGAGGGGTCCGGGACAGATGCAGTTGAATATCGATTTCGTAGAAGTCGCGGAGAAAGTAATCCCCAAGGGCAAAAAACTCGTCGTCGGATGCATGGCGGGCGGACGATCGCAGCGCGCATGCGAGATGCTCGAAGAGGCCGGCTTTACCGACCTGACGAACGTGGTCGGCGGCTTCGGCGGCCAACGCGACGCGTCGGGACAGGTCGTCGTCGCAGGATGGAAGGAAGCGGGCCTGCCGGTGACCAGCGACCTCGGCGACGCCGCGTACGCAGCGCAGAAGGCAAAGGCCGGCATCTGATGGCGATACGACTCAGCAAAATCTACACGCGCACCGGCGACAAGGGCCAGACCGCCCTCGTCGGCGGCAAGCGCGTGCCGAAAGAAAGCGCGCGGCTGGAAGCCTACGGCACGATCGACGAGCTCAATTCGATCGTCGGGATCGTGCGCACCTACTTGCCGGATTATCGCGACGGCTTTGGCGCTGACTATGAGCCGTATTCGGAAAGCCTGCGGCGGATTCAGAACGAACTGTTCGACGTCGGCAGTGAACTCGCGACGCCGCCCGACGGCGAGTATCCGCAGATGCATAAGATGGGCGCCGGCGAGATCAAGAAGCTCGAACAAGAGATGGACGCGATGGAGAAAGAGCTCGAGCCGCTGAAATCCTTCACGCTGCCGGGCGGCGGCGTGCTCAACGCATTCTTGCATCAGGCGCGCACGGTCTGTCGCCGCGCCGAGCGCGTCTGCTGGCGACTGAAGCGCGAGGAAGACATCAACGACAATCTGATCATCTACGTGAACCGCCTGAGCGACCATCTTTTCGTGCAGTCGCGATGGGTCGCGAAGCGCCTCGGCGAGCCCGAATTTCTGTGGGACCGCGCGCTACGAATCGAAGAGGAAGAGAAGACGGCGCGTGCCACGAAGGGCAGGGCGAGTCGCGGCGGAAAATCCTGAGCGTCGGAGAAATTGGCGATGGCTGAGTCAGAAAAAATTTATCTTCGACAGGCGCAGATCGGACCGATGGCAAATTTCGTGTACCTCGTCGGCGATCCGAAGACGCGCAAGCTGGCACTCGTCGATCCGGCGTGGGACGTCGACGCGATTCGCAAATTCGCGGAGGCCGAAGGCTACGAGATCGACAAGATTCTGATCACGCACTATCACCCCGACCATCTCGGGGGGCGCATGATGGGGCAGAATATCGAAGGCGCCGCCAAGATGCTCGAGAGCGTGAAGGCCAAGGTCTACGTCAACAAGCACGAGGCCGAGGGCGTCAAGCAGGTGGCGGGATTGTCGGACTCCGACATGGTCAAGGTCGATGCGGGCGACACGGTGAAGGTTGGCGATCTCGAAATCAAATTCCTGCACACGCCAGGTCATACCCCCGGATCGCAATGCTTCCTGGCCGAGGGCAATTTGATTTCCGGCGACACGCTGTTCGTGAATTCGTGCGGGCGCGTGGATCTGCCGGGATCAGATCCCGAGGCGATGTATCACAGCCTGAACGACACGTTGCGAAGTCTGGACGACGCGACGGTGGTGTACCCCGGGCATGCGTACTCGTCGGAGTCGAGCACGACGATCGGCGGCCAGAAGCGTCACAACATGTACATGCGATTTCCGACGCTCGACGATTTCCTCGACGCGATGGGCTACGCGCGCCGCTAGTTCGCCCTCGAAGTATGAGCGACCAGAGCAGCTCACGCGTCGAGTTGGCGAATCTTCCCGCGGACTTCGCGCCCGACGGCGTACCGTATGCTGTGCTCGTCCCGCCCGGTTACGACGATGGCGGTAACTATCCGTTGTGTCTGCTGCTGCATGGCGGCGGTGGCAGTCGCGACAATCTCGCGGCACTGAAACCGCTGTTCGATCAGTGGTGGGCATCGGGAATTCTGCCGCCGATGGTGATTGCGTCGGCCAGCACTGGCGCGATGAGTTATTACCTTGACCATCCGGACGGGAGCGCGCGGTGGGAGACTTTCGTTGGCGAAAATTTTCCGGAGTATCTGCGTGACAAGTACAATGCGGGGCGCGATCGCGCCTCGACGTTCATCGCGGGAATATCGATGGGCGGGTATGGCGCGCTGAAGATCGCGTTCGCGCGGCCCGATCAGTTCGGCGCGGTGGCTGCGATTCAGCCGCTGCTCGAACCCGGGTTTCGCGACGCGGAGATCGGCGCGCGCAACCGGCTCCATCATATAGTCGGCGGGCCGCGGGAGTTGCTGGGCGAGAATCGGGACGCGGCGTTGTTCGAGGCCAACAATCCAGCGAGCCGCGCGCGCGACAACGCGCTTGCGATTCGAGGATCACGGCTTGCGATCTACCTGGAAGTTGGCGACGAGGACTTTCTCAATGCGCACGACGGCACCGAATTTCTGCATCGCGTGCTGTGGGATCTCGACATCTCGCACGAGTACCGGTTGATCCGCGGCGCTGATCATGGCGGGCCGACATTCGTGCCGCGAATCCGCGACGGTTTCGCGTGGCTCGGATCGATCGTGGCCGAGCAGCGCGCCGCCTCCGCCGAACCTGCAGCAGACGAGCGTGCCGTGAGCGATTGGGTGAAGCGCGGACTCGCCGGCGAGCCGCCGCAGGTCGATCCGATCAGCAGGGCGTTCATCACGATGTTGCGGGCGCAGTTGAAGCCGGTGCGCGATCAGGCTGCGAAGACCGATCCAACGACGCTCAGACGCTACGGCGTATTGCCGAAGACGCATTAACAGTTATGGCTCAGGATTCTCGCAAGCTTGCCGCTGAAGCTGAAAAACTGCGCGACGATCTCAACCGCGCGAATCATCGCTACTACGTTCTTGACGATCCGGAGATTTCCGACGCCGACTACGACAAGCTGCTGCGGCGGCTCGAAGCGCTCGAGCGGGAGCATCCGGAGCTCGCTACGCCGGATTCGCCTACGCAGCGTGTGGGCGCGGCGCCGAGCGAGAAATTCGGCGTCGTGGTGCATCGACGGGCGATGATGTCGCTGGGCAATGCGATGGACGCCGAGGAGATGCGCGAGTTCGACAAGCGCATCAAACGCCTGCTGAAATCCGACGCCGACATAGAATATGTGGCGGAAGTGAAGCTCGACGGGCTCGGGATCGAGCTGGTTTACGAAGACGGGCATTTGAAGGTGGGGTCGACGCGCGGCGACGGAATCAACGGCGAAGACGTCACGCAGAATATCCGCACGATAAAGAGTATCCCGCTCCGTTTGCAGCATCCGGAGCACGGGAAGACGCCGCACATTCTCGAAGTGCGCGGCGAAGTGATCATTCCGCGCAAGGCATTCGCAAAGATGAACCAGGAGCGCGACGAGGCCGGCGAGCCGGTGTTCGCCAATCCGCGCAACGCGGCGGCGGGCGCGCTGCGCCAGCTCGATCCGAAGATCACGGCGTCGCGGCCGCTCGACGCTTTTCTGTATGCGCCCGGCGTGATCGAAGGCGCCGCGTTCAAATCGCAGTGGGATTTTCTGCAGGGGATTAAGGCGCTCGGGCTGCGCGTCAATCCGCTGTCGCGTATCTGTGGTGGGATCGACGCGGTCCTTGAATACTGGAACGAGATCACCGAGCAGCGCCACGAGCTCGACTACGAAGCCGACGGCGTGGTTGCCAAGGTGAATTCGTACGCACTCCAGGAGCAGCTCGGCGAGGTTTCGCGATCGCCGCGCTGGGCAATTGCGTACAAGTTCAAGGCGCAGCAGGCCGAGACGGTGGTTGAGAAGATCGACGTACAGGTCGGCAGAATCGGATCGCTGACGCCGGTCGGCAAGCTGCGTCCGGTGCAGCTCGCGGGCGTGACGATATCGAACACGTCGCTGCACAACCTCGACGAGATCCGGCGCAAGGATATCCGTGAGCGCGACACCGTTTTGATCGAGCGCGCCGGCGACGTGATTCCATACGTCATCCGCGTCACCAAGGAAGGGCATCCGCGCGCCAAGCCGTTCGAGATGCCGGCGAAGTGCCCGGAATGTGGCGCGGCGATCGTTCATGAAGAGGGCGAGGTCGGCTACTTTTGCGTCAACGCGAATTGCCCGGCGCGGATGCGCGAATCGATTCGGCATTTCGCGTCGAAGGGATGTCTCGATATCGAAGGCTTGGGCGACAAGCTGGTCGGGCAGCTGGTCGAGAAAGAGTTGGTGAAGGAACTCGATGACTTGTTCCATCTGACGAAGGAGCAGCTTTCCGGACTCGAACGGATGGCCGATAAGAGCGCGCAGAATGTGCTCGACGCGATCCAGAAGGCGCGGAAGGCGAAGCTTGATCGGTTTATCAACGGGCTTGGGATTCGACACGTCGGCGAGCATACGGCGCGGCAGCTCGCGCTGAAGTTCAAGACGATGGACGCGCTCGCGGAGGCGTCGGAGGACGACCTGCTCGGCGTGCGCGATATCGGCGGCGAAGTCGCGCACAGTATCCGCGAGTACTTCGACGAGCCGCGAAATCTGAAAGCCGTCAAGCGGCTGGTCAAAATTCTCGATGTCGAGCCGCCGACGGAGGTCGAGGGACGCGGCGCGCTGCGCGACAAGACTTTCGTGCTGACCGGGACGCTCGAATCGATGACGCGCGAGGAGGCGGAGCGCAAAATCATGGCGGCGGGCGGACGCGTCACGTCATCGGTGAGCCGCAAGACGGATTTCGTTGTCGCGGGTGCGGAGCCGGGATCGAAGTTGAAGAAGGCGCAGGATTTGGGGGTGCGAGTGCTCGATCAGAAAGGACTGGAGGCGGTTCTTGGGGGGAGTTCGTGAATCTAAGATTCGCGGTTGCGCCCGGAACCCTCACCTAACCTCTCCCGTGAAATAACGGGCGAGGGATTGGAGTCATGACGACTCGAGATAAATTGGGACGCGCGAGATTGCATCTGATTGTTAGTGGGCGGGTGCAGGGGGTGGGGTTTCGATTCTCGGCTTATGACGAGGCCAAAGATCTTGCACTTGCTGGATGGGTGCGCAACTTGGGCAACGGCGACGTGGAAATCGTTGCAGAAGGCAAGCAGGAGAACTTGCAGATGCTGGCGGCTTGGGCACATCTGGGCCCACCGTCTGCGCACGTAACTCAAGTACGCGAAGAGTGGCTGGAGTTCATTGGGGAATTTGGCGAGTTCAGGATTCGCTGATCCGGCAAGGCAAAAGATGGGCCTTTAATGGCAGGTTTGGATTAGCTATGCTTTAAATCCGCGTGTTGGAGTATTTGCAGGGCTTCGGAATGTTCCGAGTGATTTTTAATCAGGCTCTAACCACAAGGAGATTGGACTGAGATGGCTGTTCCACCTGAGGCGGCTGGACAAGCTGCCGAGTCGCACGGTTCCGTCGCGCTCAAGCCGCATCTGAAGCGCGACCACGTTGTAATCCGGTTTGCGGGCGACTCCGGCGATGGGATGCAGTTGACGGGGATGCAGTTCACGGCCGAGTCCGCACTGGCCGGCAACGATATCGCAACACTGCCGGACTTTCCCGCGGAAATCCGCGCACCCCAGGGCACACTGGCCGGGGTCAGCGGCTTTCAGCTTAATTTTTCAAGCAGCGAGATTTTCACCGCCGGCGACGAGCCCAACGTGCTGGTCGCGATGAATCCCGCGGCGCTGCAGGCCAATATCGAGGATGTCCCGCCCAACGCCGTCATCATCGTGGATCGCGAGGCGTTCACCGAATCCAATATCAAGCGCGCGGGCTACAAGAGCAATCCGCTCACCGACCATTCGCTCGACAAGTTCCAGGTGATCGAAGTCGATGTGACCAAACTAACCTCGCTGGCCGTGCACGGGATGGGCCTGAACAATCGCGCGGTGTTCCGATGCCGCAACATGTTTGTGCTTGGGATGCTGTCGTGGCTGTATCAACGGCCGATCGAGAGCACGCTCAGCTACCTCGAGAGCCGCTTCAAGAAGACGCCCGAGATTCTCGAGGCGAACGTCAAGGTGCTCAAGGCCGGATTCAACTACGGCGAGACGACCGAGATGTTCGCAAGCTCGTACGAAGTGCCGGCCGCGCGAATCGCGCCGGGACTGTATCGCAATATCACGGGCAACAGCGCAACCGCGTTGGGATTCGTTGCAGCTGCAGTGAAATCGGGGCGTCCGCTTTTCCTGGGCTCGTATCCGATTACGCCCGCCAGTGACATCCTGCACGAACTTTCAGGCTTCAAGAATTTTCCCGTTTATACTTTCCAGGCTGAGGACGAGATTGCCGGCGTGTGCGCCGCGATTGGCGCGGCATTCGGCGGATCGATCGCGATCACGACGACCTCAGGTCCCGGCATGAACCTGAAGGCCGAAGCGGTCGGGCTCGCGGTGAAGGTCGAGTTGCCGCTGATCATCACCGACATCCAGCGCGCCGGTCCATCTACTGGCATGCCGACGAAGCCAGAGCAGGCCGATTTGCTGCAGTCGATGTACGGACGGCATGGCGAGTCCCCGATTCCGATTATCGCGGCGTCGACGCCGGCCGATTGCTTCGACTGCGCGTACGAGGCAGTGCGAATTGCCGTCAAGTACATGACGCCGGTGATCCTGCTCACCGACGGCCAGCTTGCCAACGGCGCCGAGCCGTGGCTGCTGCCCGATGCGGACAAACTTCCCGAAATCAAAGTTGAGTTCGCGACGAATCCCGAGGGCTTCCTGCCGTACAATCGCGAGCCCGAAACGCTGTCGCGGCCGTGGGCGGTGCCGGGGACCAAGGGCCTCGAGCATCGCGTCGGTGGACTGTCGAGCGAGAACCTGACCGGCAACGTCAGCTACTCGCCGGCTAACAACGAGCTGATGGTGCGCACGCGCGCGCGCAAGATTGCGGGCATCGCGCGCGAGATTCCGCCGACGCAGGTGTTCGGCGACGCCGAAGGCGACCTGGTCGTGCTCGGATGGGGATCGACCTACGGCCCGATTCGCGAGGCCGTCAAGCATGTGCGTGCGAAGGGCAAGAAGGTTTCGCACGTGCATCTGCGCTATCTGAATCCGCTGCCAAAAGACCTCGAAGAGACGCTCAAGCGTTTCAAGCAGGTCATGATTCCCGAAATGAACATGGGACAACTGCTCAAGATGATTCGCGCCGACTACCTGATCGACGCCTTCGGTTTCAACAAAATCCAGGGGCGTCCGTTCAAAGTCAGCGAGATCGAAAACCGCATCAACCGGGCCCTGGAGGGCTGATCGAAAATGGCTACCGCTCTTAACCGCAAGGATTTCGTTTCCGACCAGGAAGTGCGCTGGTGCCCCGGATGCGGCGACTACGCAATTCTGGCCGCGGTGCAGAAGACGATGCCGGAGTTCGGTATCGCGCCGGAGAACACGGTCTTCATCTCGGGTATCGGATGCTCGAGCCGGTTCCCGTACTACATGAACACTTACGGCTTCCACACGATCCACGGACGCGCGCCGGCGTTTGCGACGGGATTGAAAATTTCGCGGCCCGATCTCGATGTGTGGGTGGTCACCGGTGACGGCGACGGGCTGTCGATCGGTGGCAACCACCTGATCCACGTGCTGCGGCGCAACGTCGATCTGAAAATTCTGCTCTTCAATAATAAAATTTACGGACTCACCAAGGGCCAGTACTCGCCGACTTCGGAAGTGGGCAAGGTCACCAAGTCGACGCCGATGGGATCGGTGGATTTTCCGTTCAATCCGATTACGGTGGCGCTCGGCACGCATGCGACGTTCGTCGCGCGAACCGTCGACGTCGAGCAGAAGCATCTCGGCGAGATGCTCAAGCGCGCGCACGCGCATCGCGGGGCGTCGTTCGTCGAGATTCTGCAGAACTGCAACATCTTCAATGACGGCGCGTTCAACGATGTCAGCGACAAGGCGCTGAAGGCGGACCATCAGCTGGTGCTCGAACACGGCAAGCCGCTCATCTTCGGCAAGAATCGCGACATGGGAATCAGGATGAACGGGATGCGTCCCGAGGCGGTGCAACTCGGCGCGGGCGTCACCGAAGCGGACCTCGTCGCGCATGATGAGACCAATCTGTCTCTCGCGTTCATGCTCGGAAACTTCGAACCGCCACTGCCGACTCCGGTCGGCGTCTTCTATGCGGTATCGCGCCCGACCTATGACGGCGCGGTCAACAAGCAGCTTGAAGATGCGAAAGCAAAGCAGGGCGCCGGCGATTTGAAGACGCTGCTAGGCAAGGGCGATACGTGGACGGTGAGTTAAGCTCGAACTAATTTAGTGAATGCACAAAGGCCCGCGAGATAAATCTCGCGGGCCTTTTTCTTGTCTTAATTCTTTGCGTCTCTTTTATTGTGTCATCCCGAGCGCAGCCGAGTGACCCCGGATCTTTCTTGGATGCCCGCCGACGCACCCCAACCAAGGAGCGATCGAAAGTGCGCCTGCCAAGGACATCCCTCGATCCGTGGTTAGGGTGCACCTTCTTGCGTCGAGAAAGATTCGGGGTCCCTCGGCTGCGCTCGGGATGACACAAAGAAACAATGCTCTCCGCCCCTTACCGCGACAGATCGCACTTGTAGACCTTCATCACGTTCTCGCCCATTACTTTTGCGCGCGCCGACGCCGGCAGCTTGTGGGCCAGCTCTTCGACTTCCTCGATGTAATTGCCGACGTGATCTGGATGCGGGAAATCTGACGCCCAGAAAAATTTGTCGGCGCCGCAGAGCTCGACCATCGCGGGAAGCGAGCGCTCGTCGGGGTCAGCCGAGATCCAGCAGTTGCGATCAAAATAGAAGCTCGGCTTTTCCTTGAGCGACACTGTACGGCCCATCGCGCTCGCATAGACGGCGTCGAGGCGGCCCAGCCAGTAGTCGATCCATCCCGCGCCCGCTTCGAGCAGCACCAGCCGCATCTTCGGGAATTTGTCGAAGGTGCCGTACTGGAAGAAGCTGGTGAACGCATGCCGAATCGCGTCGGCCGCGACGATATTCAGGAAATAATAATTCCCGCGCATGAACTTGCGATCGTAACGTCCCGGCGCCGCCCACACCGGCTCGAGCGACGGATGTATCCCGAGCGGCACGTCGAGTTCCTGGGCCTTGGCGAACAGCACGTCGTGATCGGGATGCGCATGCGGCTTGCGCGT